>Ga0302313_10001057_pt1 | contig 21917 bp, 14 predicted proteins | sample III_Palsa_N2_2_FD_200454 | JGI IMG/M metagenome (GOLD analysis project Ga0302313, IMG submission 200454) | Peat permafrost microbial communities from Stordalen Mire near Abisko, Sweden - III_Palsa_N2_2 | ecosystem: Environmental > Terrestrial > Soil > Palsa > Peat permafrost | place: Sweden...
TTGCTGGAGGAGTGGTTTCAAGGTCGCTTCAGACGTCAGGGTTACGGTTCGGGGTTCAATCTACGCGTAACAGAAGGATAGCGTAGCCTGCGCGCGTCCGCTGTGTGAAGCTGCACAGAGGGTTCCCGGCATGGTTCGCGGGTCTGCGGCGATATACTGCGGTGTGCCCATGCGAAAGAAAAGTTCGAACACTGAACAGTCCCCCAGCGTCGGGAAAAGACTAACCGCCCACCCGCTGGACCTCGGCCCCGATGAACACGGCGTAGCCCGCCGCGTGCGTTCCACCACTGTTATCTGCGTACGGCGCGGCAACAGCATGGTGATGGCCGCCGACGGCCAGGTCACCCTCGGCTCGACCGTCATGAAGCATTCCGCAAAAAAAATTCGCAGGCTCTATAACGACAAGATCCTAGCGGGCTTTGCGGGCTCCACCGCCGACGCCTTCTCGCTCTTCACTCGCTTCGAGTCCAAGCTCGAGCAATATGGCGGCAACCTCGGTCGTTCCGCCGTCGAGCTCGCCAAGGATTGGCGTACCGACAAGCTCCTCCGCCAGCTCCAGGCCCTGCTCATCGTTGCCGACTCGAAACAGATGTTCCTGCTCTCCGGCGATGGCGACGTCATCGAGCCAGACCCCGTCGGCGACGGCTTAATCGCCACCATCGGTTCTGGCGGAAGCTTTGCCCTGGCCGCCGCCACCGCGCTGATGGAAAACACCCCCATGACCTCCCGCGAAATCGTCGAACGCAGTATGAAGATCGCCGCCGAAATCTGCATCTACTCCAACCAGAGCGTCACCATCGAAGAGCTCAAGGCGGCAGAGTAGACATGGCAATTTTTCTTCCCGGCACCGCTGAAGATCAGGCCCTAGGCCTCGACGAGATGACGCCGCGCGAGATTGTCGCCGAGCTCGACAAGTACGTAGTAGGCCAGGCTGCCGCCAAGCGCGCTGTGGCCATTGCGCTGCGCAATCGCACCCGCCGTCAAAAGCTCCCGCCCGATCTCGCCGAAGAGATTATGCCGAAAAACATCCTCATGATCGGCTCGACGGGCGTCGGCAAAACGGAGATTGCGCGCCGCCTCGCCAAGCTCACCAACTCGCCCTTCCTCAAGGTGGAAGCCTCGAAGTTTACCGAGGTCGGCTACGTGGGCCGCGACGTCGAATCCATCGTGCGCGACCTCATGGAGATTGCCATCGAGATGGTGCGCGAGGAGAAGCTCGACGACGTCGAAGACCGCGCCGAGCTGCTCGCCGAAGAGCGCCTGATCGAGCTGTTGATCGCGCAGGGCGGCCCTACCCCTGAGCTCAGCAACCAGCCTTCCGCGGAAAATTCCCCAGAGCCTCCGAAAGACGATGCCCCCGCACCTCCCACTCTCGCCATCGTTGCCAAGACCGACGCCGACGGTATGCGCGAACGCGAGCGCCTCCTGCAGCAGCTGCGCGAGGGCAAGCTGGACGACCGCATGGTCGAGCTCGAAACCCGCGAGCGATCCCAGCCGCAGATCGAAGTCCTCAGCAACTCGCCCGAAGACATGGAGCAAAGTGGCATCAAGGAGATGATCGCCGGCATGCTCGGACAGAGGACCCGAAAGCGCCCCATGAAGGTGGCTGACGCGTTCGAGTACCTCTCCCAGGAAGAAGAGTCGCGCCTCCTCGACATGGACCAGGTCGTTCGCATCGCCGTCGAGCGCGTCGAAGATTCCGGCATTGTCTTCCTCGACGAGATCGACAAAATTGCCGGGCGCGAAGGCGGGCACGGTCCCGACATCAGCCGCGAAGGCGTGCAGCGCGACATCCTCCCCATCGTCGAAGGCACCACCGTCAACACCAAATACGGCATGGTCACCACCGACCACATTCTCTTCATCGCTGCCGGCGCGTTCCACGTCTCCAAGCCCAGCGATCTCATCCCCGAACTGCAGGGCCGCTTCCCTATCCGCGTCGAGCTGCTGCCGCTTACGGTCGATGATTTCCTGCGCATCCTCACCGAGCCACGCGCCTCACTCGTCAAGCAGGCCATCGCGCTGCTCGAAACCGAAGGCCTCAAGCTGGAGTTTGCTCCCGAAGCCCTCGAAGAGATGGCAAGCTTCGCCTTCCAGGTCAACGAGACAACGGAAAACATCGGCGCCCGCCGCCTCCACACCATCATGGAGAAGGTGCTCGACGAGATCAGCTTCGAGGCCCCCGACATCGTCAAGGCCGGAGCCGGCGCGATCTCGGACAAGGTGCCAGCGCTCATCGACCGCCTCGTCCCAACCCCCAGCGGCGAGCCGAAGCACGAGCGCGTCCTCATCGTCGACCGCGCGTATGTGGAGAAGCAGGTAGCCAGCATCGTGAAAAATCAAGACCTGAGCCGCTATATTCTCTAGGCGCGCGAGCCTGTCCAATCCGTGGGCGTCGGATATCCTGTAAAAGCCCATCCAATGCAGCCGACTTCCATGACCGTGCAACGAGGAACCCTGTGAGATCCGAAACCCTGCGCCGCGCCCTGCTCGGCTATCTCGCGCTGCTCCTCCCCATCGCCTGGCTCGCGATGAAGTTCGATCCCTACACCCTCGACGGCGATGGCATGGCCTACATGGATGTCGCCGACCTCATCCGCGCGCATCACTGGGCCGGCGTCGTCAACGGCTACTGGCACCCGCTCTACCCCGCGCTCCTCGCCCTCGCGCAAAGCATCTTCCACACCACACGCGCCAACGAACTGCGCGCCTACTACGTCCTCAATTTCCTCATCTTCCTCGCGTCGGTCGTCGCGCTGCTGGCGTTCATCTCCGCGCTGGTGAATCTGCGCCGCCGCATGACGCCCAACGCCGACCAGAACGCCGGCGCCACTCCGCTTCTCGGCAGGGAAGCGCTGCAGTTACTCGGCGTCGCGCTGCTGGTCATCGCTACCGGTCGTGAGCTTTCCATGGCGACCATCCGTCCCGATGCCCTGCTCCAGGCGCTCATGCTCGCAGCCTTCGCCATGCTGCTGCAATCGTTCGCCAGCGAAAGTCTGATCTACGCGCCGGCCATGGGCTTCTTCTTCGGCCTCGCCTACCTCACCAAGTCCTTCGCCTTCCTCATAGCGCTCCTCACCATCGCGCTGATGATGCTCTTCCAGGGATGGGTGCAGAAGCGCAAGCCAATTCGCGTGATCGCCGCCGGGGCACTCGCCTTCATCGTCTTCGCTGCAATCGCCGGCCCGTACATCGGCGCGCTGTCGAAGCAAAAACACCGCTTCGATTTCGGCGACTCCGGCGCTCTGAACTACGCGTGGTACGTCAGCGGCACGGTGAAGATGCACATTGAGCCATCGATGAGTGCGGACTTCGGCTCTGCGAAAGTGAACCTCATTCACCCCGAGCAGCAGCTGCTTGCGCAGCCCGGCATCTACAGCTATCGCGCCGAACCCTACGGCACATATCCTACCTGGTTTGACCCCACGTACTTCCACGAGCACATCGTGCCGGTCTTCAGCGCCAGCCGCCTCATCCATCGCGATGTCCGCAACGTCGTGCTCAGCTTCCGCTACTTGCTCAACCATCCCGAGGCTTGGATCCTTCTCATCCTTCTGCTCGTCTGTGGAGCGCGCTTCGGCTTCACCCACGCGCGCACCAGCCTGCACCACTGGCAGCACAGTACCTTCTGGGTTCCCTCCATTTTTCTCGGCCTCGCCATGTGGGGCATCTACGGTCTGGTCAATATCGAGGAGCGCTACGTCACGCTGGCGTACCTCCTCATCGTGATTCCCATCTTCGCCGCGCTTGTCTATGTTCCCGAACTCAATGAGCTCACAGACGAAAATCCCTGGCCTCGCCGCACAGCCACCGCGATGATCGCAGTCCTCGCCTTCCTCGCTCTCGGCGAGACCCTCCGCGTCGCCCTCGACAACCGCCGCAACGAATCTGCGGCCGGCCTCCCCGCCGGCTACTCGCCCAATATCGTCGAAGCCGCCAAGGGCCTCAACGCGCTCGGCGTCGGCTCCGGCGACCCGATCGCCTGCATGGGCACCATCGCCTGCCTCAACGATCCCTACTGGATGCGCCTCGCGAATGTCCGCGTCCTCACCGAGGTGTACAACCCCGACGCCAAGCACCTGCTCGAAGAGTATGAAGGCCTTCCCAATCGCAAGCAGGTTGAGGACGTCCTCAAATCCCAGGGCGCGAAAGTCGTCGTAGCCGCCTTCGATCCCGGCGAGATGACCGGCAGAACACCAGCCTCAGTCGGCTGGATTCGACTCGGCGAGTCGAACCTCTACGCGCTACCCTTGAACATCGCCACACCTTCGCCCGCCGCGCCCGCTACCCTCCCGTGGGACATGACCGGAGCCGCCAAACCATGAGCCTACCTGGAGATCAAATCGTGCAGCAATCCGTACTCGCGAACGAGGGCCCCATCGAGCTGAGCGTCGTGATGCCCTGCCTCAACGAGGCCGAAACCCTCGCCGTCTGCGTCGATAAAGCCCTTGCCGCGCTGGCCGAAAACCACATCGCTGGCGAGGTCATCGTCGCCGACAACGGCTCAACCGACGGCTCGCAACAAATCGCGATAGACCATGGCGCACGCGTCGTGCCCGTTCCCGTCCGCGGCTACGGTGCTGCGCTCAACGCCGGCATCCGCGCCGCGCGCGGCAAGTACGTCCTCATGGCCGACGCCGACGACAGCTACGAGTTCGCCCACATCCCCCGCTTCCTCGCCGAGCTGCGCGCCGGCTCCGACCTCGTCATGGGCAATCGCTTTCGCGGAGGCATCGGCCCCAAAGCCATGCCCGTCCTCCACCGCTATCTCGGCAACCCGGTACTCAGCTTCCTCGGCCGCACCCTTTTCCACGCGCCCATCGGCGACTTCCACTGCGGCATCCGCGCCTTCAGCAAAGATGCTTACGAACGCCTTGCCCTCCGCACCACCGGCATGGAATTTGCAAGCGAGATGGTCGTCAAATCCTCGCTGCTCGGCCAGAAGATGACCGAGGTCCCCACCACGCTCAAGAAGGATGGCCGGAGCCGCCCACCGCACCTCAAAACCTGGCGCGACGGCTGGCGTCACCTGCGCTTCCTGCTGATGTATTCGCCACGCTGGCTGTTCCTCTACCCCGGCCTCGCGCTCATGATCGTCGGCCTCGCCGTCATGGCCTGGCTGCTGCCAGCGGAACGCCCGCTCGGCCACGTCAACCTTGGCGTGGACACGCTAGCCTACATGGCGGCCGCCGTCCTTCTCGGGTTCCAACTCGTCTTCTTCGGCGTAGCCGCAAAAGTCTTCGCCATCTCCGAAGGCCTGCTCCCCGAAGACGAAAGCTTCCAACGCTGGTTCCGCTACATCACTCTAGAGACCGGCCTGATTGTCGGCGTGCTATTGGTGCTGGCCGGCATCGGGATCGCGCTGTCGTCGGTCGTTTCATGGTCGCACGCCGGGTACGGCCCGCTGCCGCCGGTGCAGATGATGCGCCGCACGCTGCCCGCCATGCTCTGCCTCATGCTCGGCACGGAGATCTGCTTCGCCAGCTTCTTCCTAAGCCTGCTAGGCCTCAAGCGCAGCTAGTCGATCACGCACGAAAAAGGCCGCCTCGCAAGAGGCGGCCTTTTCAATTACTACCTACAACTTACTTGCTGACAGCCTGCGGCTTCGGCAGCTCGCTGAGCCGCTTCTCCAGCAGCTTCTCCAAATCTTCCAGCGCCTTCGAGAAGCCTTCGATGCCTTCCTTCAGCTTGTCGTGCGCCATCCGATTCTCCGCGTGCATCTTGTCGAACGTCGCCTTATCCATCGGGATCTTCTTGATGTCGAGACCAGCCGCCTTCGCCGGATCCAGCTTCCGTTCGAGCGTCCCTTCGGTCGTCTGCAGCTCTTCCAGCAGTTTCGGCGCAATGGTCAGCAGGTCGCATCCAGCCAGCTCGATAATCTCGCCCGTGTTGCGGAAGCTCGCGCCCATCACAACCGTCTTGTAGCCAAACTTCTTGTAGTAGTTGTAGATCTCGGTCACCGACTTCACGCCAGGATCGTCCGTACCCGTGTAATCCTTGCCCGTGTCCTTCTTGTACCAATCGAGAATGCGGCCAACGAACGGCGAGATCAGCGTAACCTTCGCTTCGGCGCAGGCAATCGCCTGGTGCAACCCAAACAGCAGCGTCAGGTTGCAATGAATGCCCTCGGTCTCAAGCTTCTCTGCCGCCTTGATGCCCTCCCACGTCGACGCAATCTTGATCAGCACGCGCTGGCGCGAGATGCCGGCGTCCTCATACTGCTTGATGATGTCGTGTGCCTGCTCAATGGTCTTGTCCGTGTCGTAGCTCATGCGCGCGTCCACCTCGGTCGACACACGCCCCGGCACGATCTCCAGAATCTTCTTCCCAAACGCAACCGCCAGCGTCTTGAACGCGGCAGCGGCAACATCCTTGTCCGACGCCGAGTCACCAGCCTTCTCACGCGCTTCCTGCAGCACGCCGTCAACAATGGACTGATACGCCGGCATCTGCGCGGCCGCAGCAATCAGCGACGGGTTCGTCGTCGAGTCCGTCGGCTTGAACTGCTTGATGGAATCAATATCGCCCGAGTCGGCGACGACAGTGGTAAACGACTTAAGCTGGTCCAGAAGATTCGCCATTTCGGCTCCTATGCGAGAACAATCGCGGGTGCAAGGCTGCACCGGAAAATCACGTCACAACTATTATAGAACCCGCTGCATCCGTACACTCGTTAGATGCCAATCATCGGGCCGCAGGCTCTGAACCGCTCCAACCGAGCGCGCTCAACCCGCAACCGCACGACGTAAGCCAAAGGACGACAACACCATGCCCGAAGGAAAGCACCCCGACCACCGTCACGACGATACCGGCCCGCACGAGCCCCACGAGCAGCAAGTGCCCTACTGGAAGCGCGCCCACAAGGACTGGAAGTTCTGGGTCGGCGTCGTCCTCATCTTCATCGCCATCGCCATCTACGTCCTCTCGCTCGACCTCTCCACCGTCCCTCATCCCCACACCTAGGTCCTACTCAACGGGACCGGGTGCCCCATCCGTACGCGTACTTTGCGGACGGGTGGGACGACCGACATCCGGGGCTCCCCCCCATTACGTCTTTGCGCGACCGGCGATCAGGCTCTGATACAGCTTGATCGTCTGCGCCGCAATCGCCGTCCACGAAAAGTGCTCCTCCACGCGCTTGCGCCCTGCCTCGCCCATGCGCTTCGCCTTCTCCGGATCCTTCAGCAGCTCAGTAAGACGTGCCGCGAGATCCTTCGCGAACTTCGGCGCATCCACAGGAAACGTCGTCACCGGGTCCGCCTCAAACGCCACCAGGTGCCCCGTCTCACCATCGACGACCACCTCCAGAATTCCGCCCGTCGCGCTCGCCACCACCGGCGCCTTGCACGCCATTGCCTCGAGATTAATGATCCCGAACGGCTCATACACCGAAGGGCAGCAGAACACCGCGCAGTGCGAGTACAGCTGGATCGCCTCCTCACGCGTCACCATCTGCTCGATCCAGACAAGATTGTGCCCCGTCCCGGTGGGGTCGCCCGTCGCGATGGAGTGCCCGCCGTCGGCCGTAAAGTTTTCGACCGCAGCCTCCTGGCTGCCCGGCGTATAGCGTCGCACGGCTTCCACCTTCGCCCGCATCTCCGCAGCAATGTCCGGCGTATCCGGCGCGCCCGCGCACAGCACCACCTGCGTCCCCGCCGGCAGATATTGAATCGCCTCCACCAAGTGCGTCACACCTTTCTGCCGCGTGATCCGCCCCACGAACAACACATACGGCTTCTTCGGATCGACGCCATACTTCTCCAGCGCCGTGATCTCCGGCGTGTACTGATACTGCCCCAAGTCAATGCCGTTATAGATCACATGAATGCGGCTAGCATCCACGTCCGGATACGCCTTCACAATGTCGGCCTTCGTCCCATTCGAGACCGCCACAATCGCATCTGCATCCAGAATCGCGGTGCGCTCCATCCATGAGCTCAGCACATACCCAGTCCCCAACTGCTCCGCCTTCCACGCCCTTAGCGGCTCCAGCGAATGCGTCGTCAGAACAAACGGAATCCCATACAGCTTCTTCGCCCAAAAACCCGCCATCGCCACATACCAAGTGTGCGTATGAATGACATCGATCTTCTCCAAATGAAGATTCTGTAAAAGATTGAGCGAAAGCGCCTCCAGCGCCCCCTTGAACTTGGCCTGCGTGCCATTCGAGATCATCGGCCACGGCTGCTCGAAGTGCACGTGGAGATTCGGATTGTGCGGCAGCTGCGAGTCTTTCAGGCTGTCGGCGTCCGGCGTCTCGCCCCACGCATACACATCCACCTCAATGCTCTTCGCCATCTCACGCGACAGATATTCAACGTGCACTCCCGCGCCGCCATAAACATAGGGTGGATACTCGCGGGTCATCAGGCCAACACGCATAAAAACTCCTTCACACACTTAGATGCGTATGCACGAATGAGCATAACCGACCGCGCCCCGCTTTTGGCCCAACCCCTTCGCGTACGTAAGATGGCAGGATGACAATCGCACGATTCGCGCTGGCAGGACTCCTGTTGGCTCCCGGTATCTCCGGCGCGCAACAGCCCGCGAAGCCCGCTGCAAAAACCGATGCGGAAGACCTTCATCTCCGCGCGATCTACAACGCCGAAGACGCTTGGCGCAAAGTCCAGCGCGGCGCCCCGGACGAGGATCATCCCGATCGCATCCTTGCCCAACTCCCCTTCGTCAACGCCGCCAGGCAGCAGGTCGACCTAGCGCACTGGCAGTCCGTCCTTCAGCAGGTCGATGCCCTGCACCCCGCGCTCCTCTCTCCCGACGAGCGCGTCAACTACCAGGTCTTCCGAGCGCAGATCATCACCCTCATCAACCAGCAAAAATTCCGCGAGTACGAGCGCCCCGTCAACTCCGACTCCACCTTCTGGTCAGACGAAGAAGACATCGGCCGCGAAACACCCCACACCCTCGAGGACTACGAAAACTACATCTCGCAACTCCACGACCTGCCGCGCTACTTCCGCGAAAACATCGCCAACATGCAGGCAGGCCTGGCCCGCAATTTCACCCCGCCGAAGGTCACGCTCACCGGCCGCGACCAATCCTTAGTCGCCGTCGCAGAAGCTAAAACACCCCAGGCCACCGTCTACTACAAGCCCTTCGCGAAGATGCCCACCACAATCTCCCCGACCGACCAAACGCGCCTCCGTACCCAGGCCGCCGCCGCCATACAGAACGGCGTCATCCCCGTCTATCGCGAGCTCCTCACCTTCTACCGCGACGTCTACATCCCGCACGCGCAAGCCTCGCTCGCCGCCGAAGACCTCCCCGACGGCAAAGCCTACTACCAATCTAAAATCCTCGAGTTCACCACCCTCACTCTCACCCCCGCGCAGATCCACGACATCGGCCTCAGCGAAATGGCCGGAATCCACGCTGAAATGCTAGCCACCATGCAGCAGGCAGGCTTCAAGGGCGACCTGCCAGCCTTCCTCCACTTCCTCCGCACCGATCCGCAGTTCTTCGCGAAAACCCCCGAAGACCTCCTCGCCCGCGCCGCCGGTATCAGCAAAGATTTCGACGGCGTCTCCGCGCAATACTTCGGCTATCTGCCCCGCAAGCGCTTCGGCATCAAGCCGGTGCCTCTCGATATCGCGCCGTTCTACACCTCCGGCCGCGGCGGTCCCGGCGTCTACCTCGTCAACACCTACGACCTCCCCGCGCGCCCGCTCTACTCGCTCCCCGCACTCACCCTGCATGAGTCCGCCCCCGGCCACGCCTTCCAGATGCCCATCCAGACAGAAGTAGTCAAAGCTAACCATCTACCCAAGTTTCGCAACGCCTACATCTCCGCCTACGGCGAAGGCTGGGCCCTCTACTGCGAACGCCTCGGCACCGAGATGGGCATCTACCACACCCCCTACGAGACCTTCGGCATGCTTAGCTATCAAGCCTGGCGCGCCGCCCGCCTGGTCGTCGACACGGGCATCCACTCCCAGGGCTGGACCCGCGAACAAGCCCAGCAATATCTCCGCGACAACACCGCCCTCTCCGACCACGAGATCGAAACCGAAGTCGACCGCTACATCTCCTGGCCCGGCCAGGCGCTCAGCTACTACCTCGGCCAGATGGCCATCCAGGACGCCCGCCACAAGGCCGAAGCCGCCCTCGGCCCAAAGTTCAATATCCGCGCCTTCCACGACGCAGTCCTCGAACTAGGCTGCGTCCCCCTCCCCGTCCTTACCGCCCACATCGACGAGTGGATCGCCAAAGGCGGCATTGGCCCTTATCCCGACATGGAAAACTAGCTTCCTGGGCTGTACCGCCAAAAAGGGAGGTACCATCTCCTAAGGGTTGTACTTCCCGAGCCAGCTCCCAATCTCGTTGAAGATGTCAATCCGCTGCTGCCACAGGTGCGGGAAGTGGCCTGACCCGGGATACAACACCATCCTCACGGTCTTGCCGCGCGCCGCCAACACCTCGTAATACTCGCGCCCCTGGTAGGTCGGCACGCGAACGTCGGCCGCGCCATGCAGAATCAGCAGCGGCGTCGTTACATTCTTCGCAAAGTCCACTGCGGAATACTTCTCGAAATCGTGTGGATCCTCTTCCGGCCAGCGCGCGTCGTAGTCAGTCTGATACACGTCGCTGGTAAACATAAACGAGGCCCAATCGGTAATCCCCGCACCCTCGACGGCCGCCTTATAGCGATGCGTCTGTGTAACGGTCCACGACGTCATAAAGCCGCCCGCACTCCATCCGAAGATAGCCAGCCGCTGCGGATCCGCCCACCCCTGCGCAATCGCGTAATCCGTAGCCGAGTCCACGTCCGCATACGCGCGGTCGCCGAAGTGCTGGTAGATCGCCGCCAGGTGCGCATCGCCATAACCCGTCGATCCGCGATACTCCGGCTGCATCACCACGTAGCCCATCCCCGCAATCGCACGTGCAAAGGGATCGAGCTCCAGCACGTCATTCGCCTCCGGTCCACCATGCGGCAGCACCAGGAACGGATATTTCTTCCCCTCGACATACCCTGCGGGAAATGTAGCAATCCCCTCCAGCGCCACGCCGTCTTTGCTCGTCCAGTGCACCACCTTCACTGGCCCAAGGCCGATGCTCGCAATCTCCTTATCCCCCTCTTGCGTAATCCGCCGCAGCTCGCTCCCGGACGCCACCGCCACGTTTGCCGTGTGCGTCGTGTCATACACCGAGAAGGCCGTCTGCGCGCTCGACGCCGTGTACGGTGAGAACGTCGCACGCCCCACACCACCGTCCGGCCACGCATACGCCTGCGTCAGCTTGCCGTCGCGATAGGTATGCACTTCGCTGCGCACGCCATGCGATATCCCGACAAACACATTTCCGTGCGCATCCGCCGTCATCACAGACGTTGTTGTCGGAAGCTCGGGTGTCCGGTCCACCACTGCGCCTCCACTCGTGCTCACGGTGTACAGGTGATCCGGTGTCTGCGTAGCAGCCTTGGTGCTCAGGAAGGCCAACTCAGCCGGCCCGGTGAACACGATCGACGCTACCGAATTCTCGATCGTCGCCAGGTGTTTGAGGCCGCCACCCACCGAACAAAGATCCAGGTACGAATGCATGTCATGGTTCCCAATCTTCGGCGAGCTCGACAGCAGCGCCAGCTGCTTCCCATCCGGCGACCAGGCAATCGGCAAGTCCGACGACCCCACCCCGCCCGACAGATCGTGCACGGCAGTGCACTCCCACGCGCCGCCCGTACCATCCGTGCGCACCACGTAGAGACTCGCCTGCTCGGGCTCCACCACCGTCCGCACCGCGTCCAGCGGATCCGGCGGCCGCGGGTCCGCAATCAGCGCAAACTTCGTTCCATCCGGCGACGGAAGAATGCCCTCCTCGCCGTGGGGCAGCACCACGACCGTTGTGGGAGCGGCTGCCGCCTTGTTGCCCATCACCGCGAAAACCGCCAGCTGCGGCTGCCCATTTACCGTCCACGAGCCATACAGCGCGTCGCCCTTGAGCAAGAAGCCCTCCGGCGAAAAGTGTTCCGGCAGCTCCAGCTTCACCGCGCCCGTTCCATCCGGGTGGATGAACCAGAACTCGTGCCCACCGTCGCCGCTCTCGGCGCCATAGCCTACGCGATACAAAATCGTCGCACCATCCGTCGACACCGCGACTGGCGACGCACTGCGCGCCGCAGCCCAGTCATGAACCGTATAGACATGCCGCGCAGGCGCCTGTGCGCCGGCCGCCAAAGTCGCAATCGAAAGGACAAATGTCACCACTGGATGCATCGACCGCATAAGACAAGCTCCTGAATTACGTCTTCAATTTCGTGTCCAGAGAGTAGCATTGCACGCCGACCCGGTATACTTTCCTCCTGCACCCTCGGCCTCCCTTAACCCTTACCCCTGGAGTTTGCATGTCGATTTGCTCGAGACGTACGCGCTTTTTTGTCGCATCCGCAGCCATCACGCTGGTAGCCGGTTCTGCCTTCGCGCAGGACCCGCACGCTGAGAAGACCACGACCACCACGTCCACCGTCTCCGCTGAGCCTGCCAAGTCGCACGCCCTCACGCCCGACTCCGTTACCGACGGCACCGTCACCGTCGGCGGCAAGCCCATCGCCTACAAGGCCGTCGCCGGCCTCCTCCGCGTTGGTGGCACGGACCAAACAGACGCCACCATCGCGCTCGACGGCACGCAACTCCCAGACTCCGGTGCCGAGCCGCCCAAGCCCGGCGACGAGCCCGCCACTGCCACCATGTTCTACACCGCCTACTTCGCGAAGGGTGAGAACACCGCCGCCCGCCCCGTCGTCTTCATCTACAACGGCGGCCCTGGCTCCGCGACGATGTACCTTCGCATGTCGAGCTTTGGCCCCGTGCGTGTCGTGCTGCCGGATCTCGGCCACCCTGCCGGCGGACCCTACAAGATCGTGCCCAATGAAGATTCCCTGATCGACGCCGCCGACCTCGTCTTCATCGACGCTCCCGGCACCGGCTACAGCCGCGTCATGGGCAAGGACGCCAACAAGTCCTTCTACGGCATCGACGCGGACGCTGGCGCCTTCCAGCGCTTCATCCGCCGCTTCCTCTCCAAGTACGATCGCTGGAGCTCGCCGCGCTTCCTCTTCGGCGAAAGCTACGGCACCACGCGCGATGCGGTCCTCGCGGCCGCGCTGCAGCGTCATGGCGTCGACCTCAACGGCGTGGTCTTCCTCTCGCAAATCCTCAGCTTCGACAACTCCGCCGACGGCTCAGACGGAAACCCCGGCACGGACAACGGATTCTTCCTCGCGCTGCCGAGCTTCGCCGCCACCGCCTGGTACCACCACAAGGTGCCCAACCAGCCCGCCGAGCTTCTGCCCTGGCTTCATGAGGTCGAGCAGTTCTCGCTCGGCGAATACGCCACCGTCCTTCTGCAAGGTGCCGACCTCGACGCCACCAAAAAAGCCGCTGTCGCCGCCAAGCTCGAAAGCTACACGGGCATCCCTGCGGCCACGTGGATCAAGGCCAACCTTCGCCTCACCGGCAGCCAGTTTGCGCAGGACCTGCTCGGTAGCAGTGACGAAACCACCGGCCGTCTCGACTCCCGCTGGCGTGGTCCCAGCATGAATCCCATGAACTCCGATTCCGACTACGATCCCTTCAGCGAATCCATCGAATCCGCCATCGTTGCCGCCATGAACACCTACGCGCACAACACCCTCAACTTCGGCAAAGAGCTGACCTACGAGCCCAGCGCCCGCATGCCCGGCTGGAACTGGGACATGACCGTCAAAGGCCAAAGCGGCGGCTGGCCCGGCACCAGCTCCAACGTGATGAGCGAGATCGCTTATACCATGAAGGTCAATCCCCACATGCACATCCTGCTCATGGGCGGCTACTTCGATCTCGGCACCCTCTACTTCGGCGCGACCTACGAGATGAAGCACCTGCCCATGCCCCAATCCCTGCAGAAGAACATCGACTACAAGTTCTTTCCGACCGGCCACATGGTGTATGTGAATCCCGAAGCGCGCGCCGCCCTCCACCAGCGCACCGCGGAGTTCATTCGCGCCAACCAGGCAGGCCAATAACCGATCTCTCCGAACATTCCTCGCTAGGCCGGACGAAGCTGTCCGGCCCAGCCATTTAACCAAGAGATCGCATCGACGACCCACCGTTAAGCAGCGTCTGTCCTCGCGATATTCATCTTTATTCACCGACTGCCGATATCTCCCTTAGCGACAAGTCCCTCTCCGAGCCGCGCGGCCCTGTCTTCCGCAACGCGCCTGGTAGCTGACTGAGCTTGCGCGGGAGTCCGTCATGTACAGTACCGTCCGGATCTTCATCCGGGGCACATCGCTTGCCTTGACCCTTATTTCGTTCGCCCTTTGCGGCTGCTCCGGCATGGACCAGGCCGCCTTTCCCCCCATTCCTTCCCAGGGCTCGGTCGGTTCGCTTCAGGGCAGCGTCTTTGGCGGCCACGCCCCCATCGTCGGCGCCCATGTCTTCTTGCTGGAAGCCACCTGGACGGGCTACTCCGCCAAGGCCAAGTCGCTGCTTTCGTCCACGTCCACCAGCGGTTACGCCGCCACGCAGGACCTCACCACCGGCAGCGTTACCAATGGCCTCTACTACGTCACGTCTGACTCCAATGGCGCCTTCAACGTAACTGGCGACTACAGCTGTGACGCCGGATTCCCGGTCTACCTGTATGCCTCCGGAGGCGCTCCCAACGCCAGCACGGTCATCAACATTGCGGGCATCTCGGAAACCTTCAGCAGCGGCACGTACACCTACACCTTCACGGCGAGCAACCAGCTCTACGCCGGGCAAAGCATTCAGTTCTTAAGCTCCAGCCTGGCGGGCAAGTGGGCCACCCTCAACGGCACTACCCAGACAGTGCTCGCTACTCCGACCGGCGCAAGCTTCCAGATCAATACCATCATCGCTCCCAGCACGGGCGCCAATACCCAGAGCGGCTCCATCACAGCCGTCAGCGCCGTCAACCCCGCCATCGTCAACATGGCGATGCTCGGCTTATGCCCCGGCGTGGGTAATTTCACCAGTTCCATCAGCTACGTCTACATGAACGAGGTCGCGACCGCGGCGATGGCGTATGCGATGTCGGGGTTCGCCACCGACAGCATCCACATGGGCGCGTCCATTCCCAACAAAGTCGGTCTGCAGAACGCCGCGCTCAATGCGGCCAACCTCTACAACATCCAGGGCGTCACGCTGGAGCTCCCCGGCAACAGTGCCGCAGGCGAAGGCCTCATCGCCAACCAAGCCACTGTTTCTGGCAACGGCACGGTCCCACAAGCGGAACTCGACACCCTCGGCAACATCCTTGCCTCCTGCGTTGACTCAACCAATACTGCCAGCTCTTCGTCCGCGACCTGCACCATGCTCTTCGCCAACGCTACGAGCAGCGGCACCACCAGCGGCGTCAAGCCCATCGACACTGCGTCGGCAGCCATTAACATCGCCCACAATCCCGGCACTCCCAATGTCGTCGCGTTGTTCGCGCTGGCCTCCGGAGTCGTGCCCTTCGCTCCGCAGCTTACCGCTACACCCAACGACTTCACGGTCGCTATCACGTACAACAACATCACCGCGCCCGGAAGCATCGCCATCGACGCTATCGGCGACGCGTACGTGCCCACGAACTCCAGCTCAGGCTACGTGACCGAGCTCTCCCCCGCCGGCGCCGTTCTCGCCACCAGCGCCACCGGCGGCAGCGGCTTCGACTCCATCGCCGTCGCTCCCAACGGAAACGTCTATGTCGCGGCCAGCGGTTCGAACGCGCTCTATGAGTACACCAGCAGCCTCGGCGCGGTCACCAGCTCTCCCATCACCTCCCCCCCCATGGCCGCTCCCACCGCCGTGGCCGTGGACAGCAGCAACAACGTCTACGTCACCGACGGCGGCAACAGCGCCAGCACGATCCAGAAGTTCAACAGCTCCGGGACATGGAGCGCATCCATCAGCAACCAATGTCTTACCCGCGTCTCGCAGATTGCTATCGACGCCAGTGACACGCTCTGGGCCTCCATCTACACCAGCAACGCCATCTGCCGCGTCTCCAACCCTTCTGGCAACCAGTGGTTTGCCTCGCAAGGTCAACCCAACGCGCCCACCAACGTTGCCATCGACAGTTCCGGCAACGGGTGGGTCGCGGCCGGCGCGCAGACCAACTTGTTCATGTACTCGCCTTTCGGCAATCAGACCCCCTACGGCGTCATCAACAACGTCGCGCAGGGCGGCCTGTCGTCCCCCACCTTCGTCGCCATCGACGGCGGAAACAACGTCTGGCTCACCAACAACGGCAACTCCTACGCGCTCTCGGAGTTCGCTCATTCCGGCACGGCCATCACCAACAGCACGGGCTACCAGAGCGGCAACCTCAACACGGCTTCCTGGATCGCCATCGACGCCTCCGGCGACGTCTGGGTGCCCAACCAGCGCGGCAATTCGGTCACCGAGCTCATCGGCGCCGCCACCCCCACCGTCACCCCGCTCTCCGCCCTCCAACCCGGCGTCCGCCCCTAGCCCACCACGTTCACCCGATCCCTTGCCCCGCCAACGCCCTCGCGCGATACAGTAACTGCATACGTCTATCCCCATAGACGTCCCCCGGAGGGTGAAGATGTTTAAGCAAGTCTCCCAGTCAGCGGCCCTGCTGACCGCTGCTCTTTGTCTCGGATTCGCCTCCACAACACCTCACGCCCTCGCCCAGGACGCGGTCAGTGCCCCTGAAGCCGGCACCCCCATGCCCGCCGACAAGTATCTCTGGCTCGAAGACACCAACAGTCCCCGCGCGATGGACTGGGTCAAGGTCGAAAACGCTCGCTCCCTCAAAATTCTCCAGGCCGATCCCCGCTACGCTGGCTTCTACGCCGACGCGCTCAAGATCGCCGTCGCCCCCGACCGCCTCCCCGAACCCGATCAGCGCGGCTCCGAGATCTACAACCTCTGGCGCGACGCCGACCACACCAACGGCATCTACCGCAAAACCTCGCTCGCCGACTACCTCACCGCCAACCCCACCTGGAAAACCGTCATCGACTACGACGCACTCGGCAAGCAGGACAACGTCAAGTGGGTCTCGCACGGTCTCACCTGCCTCTACCCCGGCGATCACCTCTGCCTGGTCACGCTCTCCGCCGGTGGCGAAGACGCTGACACGCAGCGCGAGTTCGACCTCAAGACAGGCCAGTTCGTCACCGGCGGCTTCACCCTCCCGCACAGCAAGCAGAGCGTAGCGTGGCTCGACAAGGACACCCTCATCGTCGCGCGTGATTGGGGCACGGGCACCATGACCGCCTCCGGTTATCCGTTCGTCGTCAAGCTCTGGAAGCGCGGGACACCGCTTGAGAGCGCGCAGGAAGTCTTCCGCGGCAAGCCCACCGACCTTGGCGCCGTCGGCTACACGCTGCACGACAGCAAGCAGCACATCCTCACCCTCTTCAGCCGCTCCGTCACCATCTTCGAGAGCGAGACCTGGGTCCTCACCCCCGACGGAACCAGGCAGCTCAGCATCCCCTCCAAGGCCAACATCGCCGGCCTCCTCGACGGCCGCCTCCTGCTTAGCATCGACCAGGACTGGACGCCCTCGGGCCAACTCCTGACCTACAAGCAGGGCTCTCTGCTCGACCTCAAACTCGCTGACGTCCTCAAGGATCCGACGCACCTCAAACCCTCCATCGTCTTCGAACCCAGCGCAGACGAGTTCCTCCAAGGCGCCACCACCACCAAATCCCGCCTGCTCGTCACCACGCTCAAGCATGTGCAGGGCCGCGCAACCATCTACACCCCCACGCTCACCGGCTGGAGCAACAAGGAGCTCCCCGTCCCGGCCAACGTCAGTGTCAGCGTAGTCTCCACCAGCGACGCCAGCGACAACTTCTTCCTCGGCATCACCAGCTTCCTCACCCCGTCCTCTCTCTTTCTCGGCGACGCCTCCACCGGTGCCCTCACCCTCGAAAAAACCGAACCCTCCCGCTTCGACGCCTCCAAAGACATAGCCGAGCAATACGAAGCCATCTCCAAAGACGGCACCCACGTCCCCTACTTCATCGTCCATCGCAAGGACATAAAGCTCGACGGCACCAACGCCACGCTACTCAACGCCTACGGCGGCTTCCAGGTCTCCGAAACCCCCTACTACTCCGCCAACATCGGCAAGCTCTGGCTCGAGCATGGTGGCGTCTACGTCCTCGCCAACATCCGCGGCGGCGGCGAGTTCGGCCCCGCCTGGCATGAGGCTGGCCTGAAAACTCACCGCCAGCGCATCTATGACGACTTCGCCGCCGTGGCCCAGGACCTCATCGCCCGCCGCGTCACCTCGCCCAAACATCTCGGCATCATGGGCGGCTCCAACGGCGGCCTGCTCATGGGCGTCGAAATGACCCAGCACCCCGACCTCTGGAACGCCATCGTCATCCAGGTCCCGCTGCTCGACATGCTCCGCTTCGAGCAGATCGACGCCGGCGCCAGCTGGACCGGCGAATACGGCACCGTAGCCAATCCCGACGAGCGCGAATTCCTCGCCAGCATCTCGCCCTACAACCAGCTCAAGCCCGGCGTAAAGTATCCCGAGCCCTTCATCTTCACCACCACCAAGGACGACCGCGTCGGCCCGCAACACGCTCGCAAATTCGCCGCCAAGATGGAGGAGTTCAACGAGCCCTTCCTCTACGACGAGATCATCGAAGGCGGCCACGCAGCCGGCGCCAACCTAACCGAGCAAGCCCAAACCTGGGCCCTCACCTACACCTACCTCGCCGCCAAATTAATGTCGGAATAACGCAGGCAACCAAACGGGTGCCCCATGTCTCACTTCTGAGACATGGGTTTCCAGAAACCGCCGGGTGCCCCATCCGTACGCGCTCTTTGCGGACGGGTGGGGAAGTAGCCGCTACGCCAGCCCCAACTGCGATAGCGCGAACGCCGTAATCGCCGCCGCATCCTCCTGCGGCGTCCGATCCGTCAAATTGTCCATGCGCCGCTCATTCGCGCCACGCACCATATCCAGAATCGCCCACGCAACAGTATCCAGATCCACATCCCCCGCGATCTCTTCAGCTTCCACGCCCTCTTTTAGAATCCCTACGAAGTATGCATGCCCTGCCCTCAGCAATTCATGCGTCTGCCGTTTATGCTGCGGCTCTCGCCCCACCGTCAGCAACAGCCGATACAAATTCAGCTGCTCGTGCCAGAACTCCATCCGCACTGAAATCGCCACCGCCAGCCGTTCCCGCACTCCAGTCGCCGCGCGCGTCCGCTCGGTGGAATACGCCTGCAGCCGTTCGATGGCCAGGCGCAACGCGGTCGCATAAATCTCCTCCTTCGACTCGAAGTAGAGATACACGGTCCCCTTCGCGATCTTCGCCGCCTCCGCCACATCCCCCACGCCGGTGGCCGCAAACCCTTTCTTTCCAAACACCTTGATCGCCGCGGTAAGAATTTCTTCGCGCCGCATATCGGTCAGCACCTGCTTGCGTGTCGGGTTGCGAACCTGCGCGGGTGAGCTCACGAAGCCAAAAGTAGCACGTTTTCTCGCCGCTGTCTGAATCCCACGTCACCCTTCCGCTCTCTAATGACCAAGGAGTCATTTTTATGACTGGCGGGTCAGTCCTAGAGCCGGAAGAGCTAGAACCAGCGATCGAGCCCACACCCGCGGCCATCGAACAAGCCCTCGACAGCGCCGAATCCTCCCTCGCCCCCAGCGCCCCGGAATTCGAACCAGGAGAGCCCCTCACCACCTTCGAAGCCCCTCGCGCCCGCAACTTCAACCCCTGGATCATCACCCTCGTCGTCACCATGGGCACGTTCATGGAAGTCCTCGACACCTCCATCGCCAACGTCGCCCTCCCCCACATCGCCGGCAGCCTCTCGGCCTCGCAGGACGAGAGCACATGGGTCCTCACCAGCTACCTCGTCGCCAACGCGATCGTCCTTCCCATCAGCGGCTGGATCTCCTCCGTCATCGGCCGCAAAAACTTCTACCTCATCTCGGTCGCGATGTTCACAGTCTTCTCCGCGCTCTGCGGCATCGCCCCGACGCTCGGCCTGCTGGTCGTCTTCCGCGTACTGCAGGGTCTCGCCGGCGGAGGCCTCCAACCCTCTGTCCAGGCCATCCTCGCCGACCTCTTTCCCGGCAACAAGCGCGGCATGGCGATGGCCGTCTACACCGTTGCCATCATGTGCGCGCCCGTGCTCGGCCCCACCCTCGGCGGCTGGATCACCGACAACTATTCCTGGCGCTGGATCTTCTACATCAACATCCCCGTCGGCCTGGGCTGCGCCTTCCTCACCCGCATGGTCCTCACCGACCCCGAGCACCTCACCCGCCGCCGTCTCGCCGAGAAAGCAGAGCGCCTTCGCAACGGCATCAAGCTCCAAGTCGACGGCACCGGCCTCGCCCTCATCGCCATCGGCCTCGCCTCACTCGAAATCGTCCTGGACAAAGGTCAGGAGCTCGACTGGCTAGGCTCAACCTTCATCGCCTGGATGGCCGCCATCGCCCTCATCGCCCTCGCCGGCGCCATCGTCTGGGAACTCCGCGTCAAGAATCCCATCGTCAACCTCCGCCTGCTCAAGGAACGCAACTTCGCCTTCTGCTGCATCATCGTGCTCGGCGTCTACACCGCGCTCTACGCGTCGACGTTCCTCCTGCCGCAGTTCATGCAACTGCTCATGGGCTACTCCGCCACCGCCGCCGGCCTTGCCATCTCGCCCGCCGGCCTCTTCACCATCGTCGAAGTCCCGCTGGTCGGCTGGGCGCTTAGCCGTGGATTCGACGCCCGCCGGATGATCTTCGTCGGCCTCGCCACCATCGCGTTCGGCACCTGGTGGCTCTCCCTCGGCAATCTCGACATGGGCGAGTCCAGCCTCATCTGGCCACGCGTCGTCCAGGTCCTCGGCATTGGTATGACCACCGTCCCGCTCAGCACCATCATGTTCCGCTTCCTGCCCACGGACCAGAGCAGCAACGCCGCCGGCATCTACGCCCTCGTCCGCAACGAAGGCGGAAGCATCGGCATCGCCATCTCCAGCACCTTCCTCGAACGCTCTGCCCAAACCCACCAGGCCTACATCGGCGCCCACATGTCCACGTCCAATCCCATGGCCCAGCAAGCCGCCCAGGCCTTAGCCGCCGCCCACGGCACGATTGCCTCCAGCGGGTCAGCCTCCAACAACGCGTACGCCGGCCTCGCCATGCTTTACGGACAAGTCCAGCGCCAGGCCGCCCTGCTCGCCTACATGGACCAGTACCGCATGTTCACCTACCTCCTCCTCTGCCTCCTGCCGCTCGTCTTCCTCCTCAAGCGCCCGAAGATGACCGGAAAGATCGAGCTCGAGGCCCACTAAGGAGCGTAGTAAGTAGTCTGAGTCCGACATTCCCTCGGCCGAACATCTGCGCCGCACGGAGAATAGCGTGTCGTATACTGACCGCGTTCCCATTCTTTCGAGGCCCCGCTTGCATACGCTCTCCGGTCAGCAAACTCCCTGCCGCCGCCGTGTCATTGGCAAAGTTCTTGCTCTCTCAGCAACCGTTCTGCTCGCTGTGGGCATTCCGGTGCTCACCGGTTGTGGCGGAAATAGCACCCCGCCTGTCTCCGCCATCACCATCACAGGCCCAGCCAGCGACACCATCGACCCCACCAACACCGCAAGCTTCACAGCGGTAGTCACCGGGGGCTCGCCCACAGCCGGTGTCTCCTGGACCCTCACCAGCTGCTCCGTCAGCACCTGCGGCGCTCTCTCGAACTCCACCACCACGGGCGTCACCTTCACAGCACCGACAACCGTCCCGACGGCCTTCACCGTAAGCCTCACAGCAACCTCGGTAGCCAAGACCACGGTCACGCAGTCGGTCACGATCAACGTCCCAGTCAATCCCACGATCACCACGCCCGCCGGCGCATTACCCGGAGCCACCTTCGGCGCAGCCTACAGCACGCCCCTCGCCGCCACCGGCGGCAT
>Ga0302313_10001064_pt1 | contig 21837 bp, 18 predicted proteins | sample III_Palsa_N2_2_FD_200454 | JGI IMG/M metagenome (GOLD analysis project Ga0302313, IMG submission 200454) | Peat permafrost microbial communities from Stordalen Mire near Abisko, Sweden - III_Palsa_N2_2 | ecosystem: Environmental > Terrestrial > Soil > Palsa > Peat permafrost | place: Sweden...
TCACCATCGACCACACCGGACGCTATCTCTCCGCCTCCAGCGGCTCCGGCGACGTCCGCGCCCACGGCATCAACGGCGCCAGCGACCTCAGCACCGGCTCCGGCGACATCGAACTGCAAGCCACCGGCTCCGGAGACATCAAAGCCAAAACCGGCTCCGGCAGCATCAAGATCCAGGGTCTCAACGGTGCACTCACGGCCCGTAGCGGCTCAGGCGACATCCAGGCTGATGGCCATCTCACCGGCGCAGCCATGCTCGGCTCCGGCTCCGGCAGCATCAAGCTGCGCCTCACCCCCGACGCCCACTTCAACCTCGAAGCCTCCACCGGCTCCGGCGACATCCACGTCGGCTTCCCCAACGCGCCGCAACAGAATGACAACTCGCGCCATCACCTCACCGGCCCCGTCAACGGAGGCGGCGCTCCACTGGAAATCCGCACCGGCTCAGGCGACGTCACCATCGAGCACCTCTAGAACGCTCACCTCTAAACCGGCGCCTTCAAATGTGAACGGGGCGGATACACTAGCACCATGGTTAGTGTTCCGCCCCGTTTGCTCGTCTTCGATCTAGACGGCACGCTCATCGATTCTTCCCTCGACCTCTGCAACTCCGTCAACACCGCCCTCGCCTACGTCGGCAAGCCTTCCCTGCCCAACCCGCTCATCGCCAGCTACATCGGCGACGGCGCCGCCATGCTCGTCCGCCGAGCCCTCGGCGACCCCCACGACCTCGACGCCCTCCACCCCAGCGACACCGACACGCTCTTCCGTCGCACCTTCGATTTCTTCCTCACCTACTACCGCGCCCACAAGCTCGACAACACCCGCTGCTACGACGGCGTCCTCGAAGCTCTCACCGAAATTCGCGCGCGCAACCAGCATCTGCCCATGGCTGTTCTAACCAACAAGCCGGTCAACCCCTCGCGCGACATCTGCCGCGCTCTCTCGCTCGAGCCCTTCTTCTTCCAGAACTACGGCGGCAACTCCTTCGACACCAAGAAGCCCGACCCCGAAGGCCTCTCGACCCTCATCGCCGAAGCCTCCGCCCTCACCGGTTCGCTCATCCTGCCGCAACACACCGTAATGATCGGCGACTCCGACGTCGACGCCCTCACCGCGCAACGAGCCGGCACCCTCTTCCTCGGTTGCACCTTCGGCCTCGCGCCCGCCGCACTAGCCGCAGCTGAACCAGAGCTCACCGTCGACCACGCGTCCGAGTGGCCCGCCGCCCTCAACCTCTAACTACTTCTTCCAGGCCCCCACCAACCGCCGCACCACCACCAACTCGCCAAGGTGGTACGCGTCATGATCCGCCAGCAACAAAGCCTGCCGCAACAAGTTCTGTCCATCGCCCCACGCGAACGGCTTCACCAGCTCCGCATCATCCGCAGACTTCAGCAACTTCTCAAACGCCTTCCGGTCCGCACGAATCTGCGCAATCGACTTCTCCCAATCTGAATCATTCTTCGGCGCCGCAGCTTTCGGCCAATAATCCTCCGGCCACTTGTGTTGCCTGTAGCTGCCATCGGCATTGTCGCTGAAGTCCAGAATGTCCCTTTGCGCAAGCCGGATATGCTCCAGAATCTGCCAGCCAGAGTACGGCAATCCTTCCGGCACCACCCCACGCAGCTTCGCCGGAAAATCCTTCACCGCCTGGTCGAACGTCGCATGCGCCTGCCCGCCATCCAGCAACGCCTGCAACTGTTTCCGTAACGCCTGTCCCAAGTCCACTTCTGCCGCCGCATGCTTTGTCATGCTCTATCAGATGCCACTCTGTTCGCCGACGTCACTTTTTTCCAGCGGCCACAACCAAGCCGCTCCCCGCACTCCACTCGAATCCCCATGCAGATTTTTCAGAATCGGCGTCTCCACCCCGCCACCAAACCCATAGTCGCGCAGCCGGCCCGCAAGCTCGCCATCGTACAGCCGGCCCAGGTTAGAAAGCCCTCCACCCAACACAATCGCATCCGGATCCAGCACATTCACGATTGTTGAAAGCCCTCTCGCCATGCGATCGATCAGCCGCTCCAACGCCTGCTGCGCTTCGACATCCCCAGCCTCCGCCGCTTCCACAATCTCCGCTCCATGCAGATTCCGGCTGCTCGTCCGCGCAAAATCCCACTCCAACCCCGTTCCGGAAATCCAGGTCTCCAAACATCCATGCTGCCCGCAATAACAAAGCGGCCCCGGAAACTCCGTCGCACTCGCCCACGGCAGCGGCGTGTGCCCCCACTCCCCCGCCAGGCCATTCGGTCCATTGTGCACGCGTCCCCCAAACGTCACGCCACCTCCGCACCCCGTCCCAACGATTACCCCGAACACCACCTCGTAGACCTTACCCGCGCCATCCGTCGCCTCGCTGATCGCAAAGCAATTCGCATCATTCGCGCACCGCACCTCGCGTCCCAGCGCTGCCGACAAATCTTTCTGCAACGGCTTCCCGTTCAGCCAGGTCGAGTTCGCATTCTTCACCAGCCCCGTCGCCGGAACAATCGTTCCCGGAATCCCCACGCCCACAGTCCCCGTCTGCCCGGTCACCGTCTCCAACTCACGCACCAGCCCCACGATCGCGGCAATCGTCCCCTCGTATTCCCCCTTAGGAGTCGCGGTGCGAATCCGCTTCAACTCTGTGCCCTTCGCATCCAGGGCAATCGCCTCTATCTTCGTCCCCCCAACATCCACACCAATCCGCATCGATCCCTTTCCTTACGCTCCCGGAATATGCGTCAACCCTAACGCCATAGCGATCCCGACGGCCAACCCAACGATCTGCCCAATCACCGCCCTCGGCCGCCGCTCCTGCTGCAACTCCGGCAGCAGATCAACAAGTGAAATATACAGAAAACTCCCCGCGCTCACTGGCAACAGCCACGCAACGTGGTGCGATCCGCCCTCACCCAGCGCCGCCACCACCGCCCATCCCAGCAGACTCGACGCACCTGCACCCACCGCCAGCATCGCCGCCCGTCCCCGCGCAATTCCCATATGAATCAGCAGCGCAAAATCTCCCAGCCGATGCGGCACCTCGTGCAGTCCCACCGCCAGCGCCGTCACCCAACCCACGCGCGCATCAATCGCAAACGCCGCCGCAATGCCCGTCCCATCCACCAGGCTATGCATGAAACTCCCCAGCAACAACGCCGCCGGCCTCGACGCATGATGATGATGGTGATGTCCCCGCTCATGCGCCTCATTCGCATCCGCCGGCGGCTCCGCACTCACCCCCGAGAACGCATGGAACAACCGCTCAAAGCTGTACAGCCCAAGCATCGTCAGGACCAGCACAATCCACACGCCACTGCGATTCCCCAGCGCCTCCACCGCCTCCGGCATCAGATGCACCACCCCGGTAGCCAGCAGAACTCCCACCGCCACGCTAATCACATACGGCAGCGCTCGCCGTAGCCATGCCTCCGACCGATGCAGCGACATCACCGCAATCGCGGCAAAGACTTGCACCCCCACCACCGCAATCAGCGACGCTACCGTTCGTGTATGCACAAACTCTCCCCCACCATCCTACGTCGAACTCCCCGCTCCCTCTGTGACCAACGTTCTACAAGCCCTGCGCCCGCCACGCGGCATTCGCCCAAAGCCGTTCGCGACCCTCATACCTCCGGCAAGCCTCCGCAATCTCCGTGGTCGTTGCCTCATCAATCTGCGAGTCATAACACCACGCCACGCGCCGCTTCTTCGCCACCGCGTCGTCAACCGTCTCGCCCCCGCCCGCAAGCACCGGCTCGAGCTTACCCTGCACCGCCAACGTCAATGCCACAACCGCGCCCTCAACGTCTTCAGCAACGCCACGGCTCATCTCCGGAAGCTCCTCGTAAAACGCCACCGGTCTCACTTCCGTACCCAACGCGCTCAACGTCACATCCCGCGCCGTCACGTGATCGACATGCCCACCCAGCCCCAGCGGCAACACCCACGCCCCCGCCTTACTCCTCTCCAGCGCAATCCGTATCTTCGAAACCACCTTCTCCGAAGCATCCGCCGCGCGCCCGAACACCTCGTTCGCTCCCACATGCAACCGCAGCGGAGCATCCTTCAAATTTAAATCCGTGATCGAAAACTTCGCCGCCCCCTCCTGCGCAAGCTTCTCCATCTGCTTCCGCCACTCCTCATCCTCGCGCTTCCGCACCGCGGTCACAAACGACACGCGATCGTTCCGATGCACCGTCCCCACATCCGAGTAAGGCGCAAACTCACTTCGCGTAAAGCAGCTCACTACCTCGACGGCGTGGCCCTCCAGCAGCCACGCCCGTATCGATAGTCCCAGCGCGAAGGCCGCATCTCCGCGATGCGGAGAAACCACGGTAATCTTCACTGTCCGGTCTCCTTGCTGCTTCCTGCCTTGTTCACTTACTTGAGATTCGTCAGCGTAGGCTGCACCTTAACGGTGATCCCATCCAGCTGCGCCTGGTACGCCACAATCCGCTTCAGCGTGTCGTACGGAACATCCACCGCCGGCAACACGCGTCCATTCACCACCAGCATCGGAGCCACATCCAGCCCGGCCTTTGCTGCCAGCGCAATCGAAGCCTCCACAACCGCCTTCGTCTCCGGCGTCGCAGCGCAAGCCTCAACACTCTTCGCATCCGCGCCCGCAGCCACAACCGCAGCATCCAGCGCCGGCTGCAACGTCGTCGCTGTCAAACCCTTCTGCCGGCTGTAAACCTCTTGGCTATACGTGAAGAATGCAGCGTCCCCCTTTGCCTTGCGAACGCACACTCCCTCCTCTGCGGCATGACGCGCATAAGGGCTGCCATCAGCCGGAAGGTACTCAACCACCAGCCGCGCCTGCGGAATATCCTTCACCAAATTGTTCGCAACATCCTGGGCATCCTTCGACCGCGCATTCAGCAGGTCCAGGAACAACACGATCAGCAAGTCCTTATTCGCAGCGCCCTCGGCAGGTCCATCCGCCGCCTCCCGCAGCAACGCGCGACGCTCCGCAAACGGCGTCGGCCCAAAGTCCACAACGCCGCCCGCAATCGCGTGCCTGCCATCCGGGGTCACATAGAACTCGTTGCGCGACACCTTCTCCGGATGCGTCCTGTCCGCTGCAAATACAACGACTCTCGACACACCAGGAGCCTGCGTCTTCACAATCGCCGCGACGCTCCAAATGCGATTCTCATCAAAACCCCATGCCTGCTTTAGGAAGGCATTCACCTCTGCAGTCGTCGGCGAGCTCGCCGTGAAGTTCTTCAAGTTCACCGGCGGAAATGGATCCACCGGCGCTGTTGCATTCGCCGCCGGAGCCTGCGGTGCCGCTGCTGGCGCCTGCGCCCACGCTCCTGCTCCCATGCCCGCAATCATCACCACTGCCATCGCCATCTTCTTCATGCCGCAAACCTCATTCACCATCAAAACCATCTTCACTATGCGCTATCTCCTCAAACCAAATTCAGCCTCGCGGCCGTCCCTCTAAACTTCGCGTCTCGCCGCTATCGGAAATCTTCTTCCCAGCCCAAACGACTTCCGTGAAACCTTCAACACCGGCGCTGCCTGTTGCCGCTTATACTCGCTCAACTCCACCAGCCGAATCACCTTCCGCACCAGCTCCAACTCCACGCCCTGCGAACGCACAATCTCCTCCGCAGAGCTGTAGTCCTCGATATACGCCCGCACAATCGGGTCAAGAACATCATACGGTGGCAGCGAGTCCGTATCCTTCTGCCCCGGCCGCAACTCCGCCGACGGCGGCTTCGTCAGCGTATCTTCCGGAATCACCTCGCGCTCGCGATTCACCCAGCGCGCCAGCTCATACACCTCCGTCTTATACACATCGCCGATCACCGCCAGCGCCCCCACCATGTCTCCATACAGCGTGCAGTAGCCGCAAGCCATCTCGCTCTTGTTGCCCGTCGTCAGCACCAGCGCACCCGTCTTATTCGACAGCGCCATCAGCAAACTTCCGCGAATCCTCGGCTGCAAATTCTCCTCCGCCAATCCAAATCCCGTTCCCTTGAAGAACGGCTCCAGCGACTTCGAAAACTCCTCATACACCCCGCGAATCGGCACCGTCGAAAACGCAATACCCAAATTCCGCGCCAGCTTCTCCGCATCGGTCACCGAACCCTCCGACGAAAACTCGCTCGGCATCCCCACGCCCTGCACGTTCTCCGCGCCCAACGCTTCCACCGCGATCGCCGCCACCAGCGCCGAATCAATGCCCCCACTCAACCCAACAATCGCCTTCTTGAATCCGCACTTCCGCAAATAATCTCGAGTCCCCAGCACCAGCGCCTGCCACGTCTTTTCGACGCGATCTTCCCCACCCGCATCTCCCTCATCCCCCAACGTCTCCGCCGCGCTCGACTCCACACCCGCGACCGCACCCTGCGCCTCCGTATCAAACACCAGCAAGTCCTCGACGAAGCTCTTCGCCTGCGCAAACACTTCGCCATCCGGCCCCACCGCAAACGACCCACCATCGAAAATCAAGCTATCGTTCGCTCCCACCTGGTTCACCATCACCACCGTCGCACGATGCCGCTTCGCCAGCGCGCCAATCATTCGCTGCCGCACCTCCAGCTTTCCATGCCAGAACGGGCTCGCCGAAATATTCAGAATCAGCCGGTGCCCGCTCAGCGGCTGCGGCAGCGCCGCCCACTGCCGTATCAACTCATCGATCGGGTCCACCGGATACATCTGCCGAGGCCAGAACATCTTGTCGTTCCACGCATCCTCACAGATCGTGATCGCGACCGCCTTGCCCTTCACCACCGTCAGCGCCTGCTTCCGCGCCGGCTCAAAATAACGCTGCTCATCAAACACGTCGTAGAACGGCAGCAGCATCTTCTGCTGCATGAACTTGATCTCCCCATCCTCCATCAGCGCGGCAACATTGCGCACACGCTTCCCCGACGCACCCTCGCAACGCATCGGCGACCCACACAGCACCGCCGGCCGACCTTCGCCACGCGTCAACTCCGCCACCGCCGCCAGCATCTCTTCCGCCCGCTTCACAAACGAGTCTTTTTCCAGTAAATCGGCTGGGGGATACCCACACGTCGCCAGCTCCGGAAACATCACCAGCGCAGCCCCCTCAGCCGCCGCCCGTTCGACAAACTCCGCGATCTTCCGCAGGTTCCCCGAGAAGTCTCCAACCGTTGGATTAATTTGCGCCAGCGCGATCCGCACCTAACCAGTCTATCGCGAAGGCCGCTACCTAATCCCTAATCCCTGTTCCCTGCTCTTAAGATCCCGTCCCCGCAAGGACCACGCCCACCGTCCGCGCCAAAATGCGAAGATCCAGCAACAAATTCCAGTTCTCCACATACGCCGTATCCAAAGAAATGTAGCTATCAAAGGACGGATCCTGCCGCGCCTCCACCTGCCACAACCCCGTAATCCCCGGCAGCACATCCAGTCTGCGCAGATGCGACAGGTCGTACTTCTCGACCTCGCAAGCCAGCGGAGGCCGTGGCCCGACCAGACTCATATCTCCTCGCAGCACATTGATAAACTGCGGCAACTCATCCAGCGAGTACTTCCGCAGCCGCGCCCCAACCTTCGTAATCCGCGGATCATTACTCATCTTGAACAGAATCCCGTCACGCTCGTTCTTGTGCTCAAGATCCTCTTTCAGCATGTCTGCATTCGCCACCATCGTCCGGAACTTCAGGCAGGTAAATGTCCTTCCCTTTCGCCCAATGCGCGACGCCCGATAGAACACCGGCCCGGGCGAATCCATCCGGATCATCACGGCAATCACAATCATCATCGGCGCCAGGACCAGCAGCGCCAGCGACGACAAAAACACATCCAGCACCCGCTTCACCAGGAACGCGCCGCGCGGAAACTCCCGCTGATGCAGCGGAATCGTCGGAAACTGCCCAATAAATTCTACCGGCGCATTCCACGCAAGCCCGTCATACAAGTCCGGCACCACCCGCACTTCAATGCCGTTCACCCGCGCCTCGTCCACCACCGAAATCACCACCTGTTTGTCCGCCGGCGTCGAGAAATAAATCTCATCGACAAACAACGATCGTGCCAGCGCCACGCAGTTATGAATGTTCCCAATAATCTGCGAGTTCGCCCCATCCTCGGCATCTTCTTCGAGCGATACAAACCCCATGAAGCGGAAGCCCATATGCGGCAGCGCCTGCAGATGATTGCGCAACGCGTGCGCCACACGGCCGTGACCCACAATCAAAACGTTCCGCGTCTCGCGCCCCTGCAGGAACCGCCGCTGCATCATCTTGCGCTCGATCGCCCGCCGCGCCATCAGGAATCCCATCGTGATCAGGATCGTCACCGCCACCACCAGGCGCGAAACCGAGTACTGCTTCATCACGTACAGCGTCCCGCAAAGCATTAGCCCCGCCGTCAAGGTAGCCTGCATCGTCAGCCGCTGCTCATTCAGACCGCTACGCACATCCTGCGACCGATAGAGCCCGTAGAGCCGCGCAAACACCACCAGATACATACTGAACACCAGCAGGTAGCCAATCGATACCAGCGGTGCCGTAGCTTCCAGGTGCCGAAGTACCGTGTGCGTGGTCGGCTTCACCACCGGATCCAACCGAATCCGAAACGCAATAAACCCCGCAATCAGCGCGCTTACAAAATCCAGCATCGCCCACACCATGATCGTAAACGACGGCCTGGAGAACAGCCGAACTCTCTCTTGCATGCGCGCTTGATGGCGCCGCTGGCTCGAGATAGTCGCTTGCTTCAGATAATCGAGGGTCGCCATATCCTGGTTTTCGGTCCCGGGGCCGCTTGTGTTGCCATCTGTTTCATGGCGGAGTTGGTGTGTACTTAACTTATCTCTCTGTAGACACGCTCTTTATCGTCAGTTATGGGTTCTCAATCAGTCTAACGGATCGTGCGTTGTTGAAATGAGTACTTAAGACGCTATACCGGTAGTACCAGCTCATCCAGCGAGAAAAATTCGTGTAAAACCGGGTCGTCGCTCGCCTTCATTTCTTCAGTTGTTCCAAAAAAACGCACCTTGCCTTCGTGCAAAAACACCAGCCGGTCCGCTAGCTTCTCTGCAAATCGCATGTCATGCGTGACAACAATGCTCGTAAGATGCATCTGCATTTTCAAGCGTTGGATCAGGTTTCCCAGAAGATGCGCCATCAGCGGATCCACCATCGTGGTCGGCTCGTCGTACAGTACCGCCGAGGGTTGCGACGCCAGCGCCCGCGCAATCGCCACCGACCGCTTCATCCCCGTCGAAAGCTCCGACGGCAACTGGCCCTCCATCCCCGCCACCCCCACCATCTCCAGCAACCCCTTCACCACCTGCAGAATCTGGTCCTCCTCCATGTCACCCCGTTCCCGAAGTGGGAACGCCACATTCTCCCCGACGCTAATCGAATCGAACAGTGCCCCATTCTGAAACACCATCGTCACCTTGCGCCGAACCTCCTGCATCTCCCGCTCGGTATATCCCGCAATGTTCTGCCCCGCCACCAGCACCGTCCCACTGTCCGGCTTGAGAAATCCCATCAAAATCTGCAGCGACACCGACTTCCCCACGCCGCTTCGTCCCAGGATGCAAAGTGTCTCCCCAGGCTTTACATAAAAACTTACGTCGTTCAGCACTACCAGGTCACCAAACGACTTATTCACAGCCTCAAACGCAATATACGGCGCTATCTCATCGACCGGCGCTCCCGCCGTATCCTCAGTCCCGTCCGCTGCCCGCATCGCCGATTCCTCAGCCGCCGATACAGGCTCCTCCGCAATCGCAGCATTCCCTTCCTTGTTCGCCGCCGCCGCCTCTTCAATAAACTCCTGCACTGTCGGCGCCACGTCCTCCGACACATCCTCAATCAACGGCTTTTCGACCTGCTCCTCCTGCTTCTCCGCAAGCGTCTGGCCCCCCGTGCCGGCCGAGCCCTCCGCCGCAGAGTCAGGAACCGCGGCTGGCTCGGTAGAGTGCGCCGAAATCGCGGCAGGCTCGTACGCAGCGTCACCGGGGGTGGGTGGCTCGCGCGGCGAGTCAGGAGTCTTAGGGTCTTCACTCATAGCTGTACCTCCTATGATGCACGCTTTCCCTCAAAGCATCTGCCTCAAACAACCCAGGCCGCACCTCGGAGGATGCCCCCTCACCGACCTCCCAACCCACCCGCTCGCGCCCACCCCTCAGCCTCTGCCAGATCATCCGGCGTGTTCACATTCTTGAACCACCGCCCCAGCGTCTCCTGATCCGGAGCAGGATCCTCGGCCCCTCCATACAATTCGTACTCGTCATACATCCACGAAGCGTAACCGTCGGCCTCCGCCGAACGATTCAGCAACACCTCAAGTCGCCGCTCCCCGCCATCCAGCAACTTCGCAAACGACCCCAGCCTCTCTCGCTGTAGTAGACAGAACGCCGGCTGCTTTCGTTTTCGATCCCAGAGAAAGCTAACGCTCATGCCGACGCGCAACGCTTCTTCACACCACCGCCTCAGAAACTCTTCGGGAACCAGCGGCACATCCACCGGCACAAACATCACCCAATCCTGCCTCGCCGCCCCCAACCCAGCCTCCACGCCCGCCGCCGGCCCCACCTCCGCCCGCGTCTCCAGCACCACCGGCGCAAACCCCGCCAAGTCCTCCCGATTCCCCGCGATCCACACCTCCGCACAGAATCCCCGCAGCTTTTCCACAGCTATTTCCACCATCGGCCGCCCACAGAACTGCAGCAGCGCCTTATCTTCCCCCATCCGCGAGCTTTTTCCACCGGCCAGCACGAACCCGTGTACCGGCAGCAACTCGCCCATTAGCTCGCCGCTCCCGCCCCCACCAACCCCAGAAACCGCACAATCGACTCGATCCCCCGATGAAAGTTCGCCAAATGAAACTTCTCGTTCGGCGCATGAAGGTTATCGTCCGGTAGCCCAAACCCCATCATCACCGTCGGAATCCCCAGCTCGCGCACAAAGTCCCCCACAATCGGGATCGATCCGCCCCCGCGCACGAACACCGTCTCTTTCCCGAACACCTCTGCCATCGCCTCCGTCGCGGCGTGCACATACGCGTTATCCGTGCTCACCACGATCGGCTCCCCCGAGTGAATCATCGTCACCTTCACCGTGATCCCCTTCGGCACAATCTCCTCAACGAACTTCTTATACTTCGCAAACGTCTCCTCCGGCTTCATCCCCGGAACCAGCCGAAAGCTGATCTTCGCCGTAGCCTTCGCCGGAATCACCGTCTTCGCTCCCACCCCAATAAACCCGCCTGGCATCCCATGCACATCCATCGTCGGCCGCGACCACGTCCGCTCCAGCACGCTGAACATCGCCTCCCCCGTCAACTCCGTCGACCCAACTTCGTGCTTCCGATACTCTTCCTCATCGAACGGCAAACTTCGCCACGCCTCAAGCTCCGCCTTCGTAGGCTCCTCAATCCCGTCATAGAACCCCGGAATCGCAACGTGCCCGTCCTCCCTCTTCAACTGCGCAATCATCTGCGCCAGCGCCACAAACGGATTCGGCGCCGCACCCCCATACATCCCCGAATGCAGATCGGTCGCCGCGCCCCGCGCCTCAAGCTCCGTATAAATCATCCCGCGCAGCCCCACGCACAGCGTCGGCAGCTCTGGCGCAAACATCTCCGTATCCGATACCAGCGCCGCATCCGCCTTCAACCGGTCACCATGCTCGCGCACAAACGCGGCAATTCCCTCGCCGCCAACCTCTTCCTCCCCCTCAACGATCACGCGCACATTCACCGGCAGCTTCCCGTCCGTCTTCATCAACGACTCGAGCGCCTTCACATGCATCCACATCTGTCCCTTGTCATCGACAGCCCCACGCGCATAAATATTCCCACCCCTCTCCGTAGGCTCAAACGGAGGCGTCTTCCACTCATCCAGCGGCTCAGCCGGCTGCACATCATAGTGCCCATACAGCAACACGGTCGGCTTCCCCGGTGCCTTCAACCAATCCGCATACACCAGCGGATGTCCTCCCGGATGCATAGCAGACGACGTCTCAATCAGCTTCACATTCTCCATCCCCGCCGCGCGCAGCCCATCCGCCACAAACTCCGCCGCCTTGCGCACATCGCCCACATGCTCCGGTGCCGTCGACACCGAAGGAATCCTCAACAACTCCTTCAGCTCCTCAACAAACCGTTTCCCCTGCTTCCGCGCATACCCAACCGCTGCTTCGCTTCCTGCTGCTCCGCTCATTCGACCGTCCTCTTCCTCACTCATCACCGCGTAAGTCGCTGTGTCATATCCACACAATCCGGCATCCCCAGCATAATCTTCGACCGCCATTGCATCCACCCCGCTCCTCGCGGCATCCATACCCTAAGGAATCGATGACAAATCTTACTTCCTAAGAAAATTGTCGCTCGTTCGCGCGTCTACTGGATACAGTCTCTCGTCAACGAATGAACTGACCCAACTACACTGGGTGAAAGCATCCAGCCACGGCACCACCCAAGGGGAAGAATGCACTCGCTTTTTTCATCGAAGCACCGCTCATCAAGACCTCGTGTTTCGCTCTCTCTCGCGATCTTCTTCCTCGGCACAGCGCCGCATGCATTCCTGGGCACAACGCTGCACGCGCAGCAAGCGGCCGTCTCAGACACTCCCTCAGCCCCAGCCCCCATCCTCACCGCCTCAACCTCCACCCCTCTCGACCTCACCCGTTCCAATTTCACTATCCCTCCCTACATCTCCAGCAGCGCCGACACCGACCAACCCGCGCCCCCAGCCGACATCGATGCACCGCAAGCCCAGTCTCCAGCCAACGAGCCTCCACCCAAGCAGACCAAGCGTATCCTCGGCATCCTCCCCAACTTCCGCGCCGTCAGTGCCGACGTCAAGCTCCCTCCCCAGACCGTCAAGCAGAAGTTCACCACAGCCTTCGAAGATTCCTTCGACTACTCCGCCATCTTCATTCCTGCGGCCCTCGCCGGCTACAACCTCGCGCGCAACGCCGACCCCGAGTTCGGCACTGGAGGCCTCGGCTACGCTCGCTACCTCTGGCATGCCGCCGCCGATCAGACCATCGAGAACATCCTGGTGGAAGGGATCGTGCCTTCCATCACCCACCAGGACAACCGCTATTACACCCTCGGTCGCGGCGGCTTCTGGAAGCGCACCGGCTACGCCATCAGCCGCGTCGTCGTCACGCGCAATGATGCCGGCAACAATGTCTTCAACTCCAGCGAAGTTGTAGGCGCAGGCGCCGCCGCAGGCATCTCTACCCTCTACTACCCCAGCCGCGAGCGTAACGCCACCACCGTCATCGGTAACTGGGGCGTCAACGTCGGCATCGACGGCGTTTCCTTCATCGTGAAAGAATTCTGGCCCGACATCAATCACGCCCTCTTCCACGGCGCCCCGCCCTCGCAGGTTGTCCAGCACCAGTAGCCGCGCACCTTTCTCTCTCTCTCTTCAAGACGGCCGCGCCACGTCGATCACAATCGATCCCATCCCCGCGCTCGCCGCATACGCTCGATGCGCGTCCTGAATCTCGTTTAGTGTAAACCTCGCCTTGATCGGCACGGAGATCCTGCCCTCCTTCAGCCACGCGAACAGCGTCTCCAGGTCCGGAGCAAAGTGCTTGGAACTTCGCAGCACCCCGAAGAACGTCGTCCTCTTTCCCGTCCAGAACGCTAAATTCCTCGCAAACAACTTCAACACCGTCGGCAGTATCGACCGTGCAGGAGTTCCATCCCATCCCCGCAAATTCGTCCCGTACGCCACCAGGATCCCACCCTTCTTCAAAATCGAATACGACTCGTCGAAGCTCTCGAACCCCAGCGCATCAAACACCGCATCCACGCCGCCCAGCCCCTGCATCGTTCCAATCCAATCCTTGCTTGCGTAATCCAACGGCACCGCCCCCAGCGCCCTCAACTCTTCATGCTTCTTCGCCGATGCCGTTCCATACACCTCCGCCCCCATCAGTTTCCCCAACCGCAGCAGCGCCCCACCCACTCCCCCGCTCAGCCCATGCACAAAAATCTTCTGCCCCGCCTTCACCTTCGCCGCACGCACCAGCATCTCGTACGCCGTCACCCAATCCAGCACGATCGAAACCGCCTCGCCGCCATCCACTCCCTCCGGCACCCTCACCAAATACTTCTCCGGCAAATTAATCCGCTCCGACTGCCCCTCGTACTTCGATAAGCACGCCACCCGATCCCCCACCCCAAACCTCGAGCACCCTTTCCCCTTCGTCACCACCGTGCCCACCACGCTATATCCCGGCGTTAGCGGCGGCTTCTTCTGCAGCGGATACGTTCCCCGCCGCATATTTACATCCGACCCCGACGTAATCGTGTACTCCACCACCAGCTGCACTTCCCCAGCCGCCGGCTCCGGCAACTCGGCTTCGACAACAGCCAGCACACTCTCATCCCCGTACGCCGTAATGACAACCTTCTTGATCTTCGCCAAAGCCCTAACCTCGAGATACGTCTCCTCGTTTGAGACGCGCCCCGATCCATTCGGCTCAATCTTTTCGCCTTACTTCGCCGCCCCCGCAAACGACTTATTAAAGAACGTCACCACCCGCTGCCGTGCGTCGAACCCATGCCAAGGCTCATTGCTAGGCGAGCCATAGATCGCTCCGCCCAGCGGCCCATGATCCACCCGCGGGTATGTGATCAACTCCACCGGCACGCCCATCTGCCGCAGCGCGTGATACATCTCCAGCGACTGCCCCAGCGGGTCCGTCGTATCATCCTGCCCTTGCAGCAGCATGAACGGCGTCTTCGCCTGCGCCGCCCCACTCACCGGGCTCTGCCGCCACGCATCCGCCGGATGCAGCCACGGCTTCCCGAAGTACCACTGGTCATACCAGCTCCCCTTCTCCGTCCCATACTCGCTGTTCTGATCAATCACCGGGGCCGCGCTAACAATCGCCTTGAACCTCTGCGTCTTCGTTTCGACAAACGCCGCCATCTCGCCGCCATAGCTGTACCCAATCAGCGCCATCTTGTCCGCATCCACCGGCTCGGTCTTCAACACAAGATCCACGCCCGCCATAATGTCGCGATAGTCCGCGCCCCCCAAATCATTCTTGTTCGCCGCCGCAAACTCCGCACCCCGCCCCGTACTTCCCCGAGGATTCGTCCGCAGCACCGCCCACCCCTGCGCCAACAGATAATCCGTGAACACCGAGTAGCTATCCACATACGCCCCTAGCGGCCCGCCATGCACCTCCACAATCAGCGGCACCTTCTTCGTCGCAGCTTCAGGCGGAAGATACAGCAGCCCCTCAATCGTCAGCTTCTCGTTCTTCCACTCCACGCGCTTTGCCGCCGCACTCTTCACACCCTTAGGCGCGAGCGCTGGAGTAGCCAACACCTTCGGTGCCTCCCCCAACTTCGCGCTGTACAACAGCTCCGGAACCTGCCCGCCGCTGCTCCCCAGGAACACCCATCCATTCTGTGCATCGTTCGTCGCCGCGTCCGCCACCGCGGCCACCGGCAGCTTCACCGCCGAGCTCTTCCCGTCCGCCGCATACCGCATCAACCGCGCCTCGACACCCTCCTCGGTATCCTGCAACACCCCACCATCCAGCAGCGCAATCGGCTCCTGATGCCCCACCGTCCCCATAAATCCATCCGTAAGATTCACGGTAGTCTTGCTCGCCACATCGAACACATACATATCCGAATACCCCGGAGGCGCATCCTTCTTCGCCTGCGCAAGGTAAACAATCTTTCCGCCATCGTGCGACCAAACCGCCGGCCCCACGGTAGCCGGAATCGCGTCCACCTTGCTGGCATGCGAAGGATCACTCGCAGTCACCACCCACGCACTACCCGCCGGCCCCAACTCCTCCACACCGTTCGGACCCTCGGCAATCGCCACCAATTTACTCGAGTCCCCACTCCACGACGCACCTCTCACATCCATCGGCACACCCGTTACCGTCAGCTTCTCCGTCGCCACGTCCAGCAGGTACATCCGCGACCCATGCAGCCCATGATCCACCCACTCCGCATCGGCCTTCGCGTCCTTCGCCTTCTTCTCGCCAGGAGTCTCCGGGTCCGCCGCAAAGATCGCAATCGTCTTCCCATCCGGCGCCACGCGATAACTCGCAACATTAATCTCGACCGGCTCAACCTTCTCCTCATCCTTCTTCGCGTCCTCCTTCTTCGCCGGAGCCGGAGGCAGCGCACCCTCGCGCTTCGACTCATCCGCCAACGGCGTCACCTTCAGATCAAACACCTTCGCCTCACCCCCGCTCATCGGCAACCGATAAAGCTGCGTGTGCTCCCCCCGATGCGCCAAAAATAAAACGCTCTGCCCATCCGGCATCCACTGCGCCCGCTGCTCCCCACGCTTGTCCCCCGCCGGAGAATACGTCAGCTGCCGCGCCGCACCGCCACCCACCTCCACCAGCCAGATATGCCCCTTCGCGCCATCCGCAGTAGCATCCGCAATCCGCACCAGCACCTGCTTCCCATCCGGCGAAAGCTGCGGATCACTCATGCCCTTGGTTTGCCTCAACTGTTCGTTAGTAGGAAACGCAGGCGGCTTATTAGCAGCAGGCGAAGCCGTCTTATCGTTCGCAGCAGGCGACGCCGGCTTCTCCTGGCCATAACCATTCGTACCAAGCGAAAGGGCAAGCGTCACCAAGGCGCAAATCCGGCAATATGTTTTCAACATGGCGATAGCCTACCTCAACTCCGCGATCCGTTCTTGTTTTTCTGGCTGTCATTCCGCACCCTGAGCTCGTCGAAGGGGAAGGAATCTGCTTCTCGCCTATCAACCCCCGAGCTGCCACCGTTCCCGCATAATGAAACAGAGCCAAACTTCTTGCCCGGAGACTTCGACAGCCACATGCGCCCCACCACCTTCCTCCGCACCACCCTCATCGCCGCCGCGCTCATCCTCCCCACCGCCCTGCACGCCGAACCCACCGCCAACGACATCCTCTCCCAGGCCCGCGCCACCGCCACCGCCCAGCACAAAAACATCCTGCTCATCTTCAGCGCCTCCTGGTGCGGTCCCTGCCACCGGTTCGACCACTTCCTCACCGACCCCGCCATCTCCCCCATCATGAACAAAGCCTTCGGCATCACCACCCTCGACGTAGGCGAGCATCCCACCGACACCAAACACCACGACACCCCCGGAGCCGGAGCTCTCCGCGCCTCCCTCGGCGGCGACACCGCCGGCTATCCCTACATCCTCATGCTCACCCCCGCCGGCCACACCATCATCAACTCCCTTCGCCCCGACTCCACCGCCCCCGCCGGCGGCAACATCGGCTACCCCGCCATCCCCGCCGAAATCGACTGGTTCATGCACATGCTCCAAACATCCGCCCCCACCCTCACCCCCCAAGACACCGCTACCATCCGCGCCTACCTGACCGCCCACGGCAACTAACGAACCCCACAGGCATGCCGGCAAGGCCATCAGCCTTCAACCCAGACACCCCGAATCGAAAAGCGCGAACTTGCCGCAGACCCCGATTTCTGGGGAAACCGACTCCTCAGGACCGACAGTTCAACTAGCGTTTGCGACCGTCATGCAGCCCCAGTGTTTCGTCCAACCAGTCGAAAACAACCTGGTCTTTGTAAGAGAGCTCGCCGGATTGACAATGATTTTCAGCACCATCTTCGACCCCGAACCGGACAATCTTCTTGGGGACCTGCAACGCATCGTAGATTTGCTGCGGCTGGCCGACGAAAAACATATCCGCATCGCCTTGCAGAATGAGGCAGGGACACTGAATCTGTCCGGCGATGCGCTCCATCGTGTATTGCTTTATTTTCGTCACGAAATCGACAAAACTCGAAACCCCGAAAGTCCAGACACCATTGGTCACGAGCCAGCGCAGTGCCGTATTGTTCTGCATGAACTTGTAAACGATCTCCTCGAAGGTTACTGAATCGCCTGCGTCCAGAGCGGCAATCGCTTCCTTCGGGACAAGTCCCCGGATGGCCTGGTGGAAGTCATACACGCCGTCGTAGAAGATAGCTGCGCGAATTCTATGCTCGAACGCTACAGCGCGAGCGCACCAAAAGCCGCCCAGGCTCATGCCCTGGAGCGCGAGAAGATTGCCATCCACATCCGGCCGAGTCAGCGCATAGTCGACGGCGGGTGTCACTACTTTTTCCCAGTCGTACCGGAACGGCAGCTTCTGTTCGCGTAGAGGAGTTCCCTGCCCAGGCCCGTCGAAGGTCAGACAGTTATAGCCGCGCCGCACGGCCCCGGCGGCGCCACTGTAGAAAAGCTCCTCGACGCTGGAGTCATATCCGCCAAAGAAAATGAGCGTGGGACGAGGCTCGCCAGAATTGTCGACCTTGTAAAAATATCCGGGTAACGTTGTCCCTTCATAGGGAATTTGCACCGGTTCCCAGGTTGGCCCCGTCAGTCTCGCCGCCTCTGCATACGCCTTCTGCGATGCCCTGGACGTTGAGAGGATGCGCGGGTCCCCAGGATTGCCATGCAGGTAGAACTCGGCTGTTCGAAAGTAGGTGGAGGCGCGGAGGTAGGCTTCGCGAGCGCTTACCATGTGGCCCGCAGCCAGACTGGCATCAGCCCGCGACAGAATGCGACGCCCCAACTTGTCCCATTCTGTGAACCAGCTCTCCTCGTCACCTTCCTTGATCAGGCCTGCGGTAGCAATCATTTCGCCCAAATCTGACCCGCCGTAATACATGAACCCAAGATTGCGAACGAACTCAAATGCGAACGATCCATCGTTTGGAAATGCAACCTTCATCGTTTCCTCCGGTTTATCTTCGGACGGCCAAAATGGTCTTACGCAAAAAAATCAGTCCCTCTCGGGGCTAAGCGGATTCACTTTCAGCCAGATCACCCTATTCCAAGCGATAGACAGTATCTGAGCAAGATTGATCGGTCACGCCCACGAGCCATTAGGTCCGCCCCACAGATCCCGCAAAGCGCGTTTTCGGCAAACTCGGGATTTCCCTGCGTCTCTGCGCATCTGAAGCTTCCGAAAACCCGGCGGTCTCAACCGGTCGATGCAACGCCGCTCCCCCTCAAATCACCCCCACAGTTACACTGGGCACATAATGATTTTCCGGAGGTGCCCGTGCGAAAGATCTACCTGATGCTGATGTTGTTGTTCCTCAGCGCCGTGGCCGTGGCCGATGCCGGCGCGCCCGTCTACAAGTTCAAACTCAGCACCATCGACGGCGACCCCACCACGCTCGGCGCCTACAAGGGCAAGGTGCTGCTGGTGGTCAACGTCGCCAGCGCCTGCGGATTTACGCCGCAGTACACCGCGCTCGAGGCCGTCTACGAGAAGTACAAGGACAAGGGCCTGGTCATCGTCGGCGTGCCAGCCAACAACTTCGCCAACCAGGAGTCCGGCACCAATGCCACGATCAAAGAGTTCTGCAGCTCCAAGTTCCACGTCAAGTTTCCAATGATGGCCAAGGTCTCAGTAAAGGGCGACGATGAGACGCCGCTCTACCAATACCTCACGACGGCGCCCAAGGTCGGCGGCGAGATCAAGTGGAACTTCACCAAGTTCCTCATCGCCCGCAACGGACAGCCGATCGCTCGCTTTGAACCGGCCGAGACGCCGGATTCGCCCCAGGTAATCTCGGCCATCGAGTCTGCGCTCAAGGAATAATCCCTGCGCTGGTGGAAAGCCCGCTCGTCAGAGGGCTTTTCTTTTGAAACACCAAATTCGCATCGCCAGCGCTCCGCTCCACGCCCATTTCGTTTAACATAGAAGCGTATGCGTCTGCGGAATCGCCATCTCGCCTGCCTCCTCCTCCTGCTCTCATCCCTGAGCGCAGCGGATGCCCGCAGCCTGCGTTCCGGTGAATTTACCCTCGGCGGTCGCTACATCAGCACCCTGCTCTGCCAGACCGCAGCCGCAGCCGCCCTCCCCAAACCCCTCGCTGAATACATCGCGCCCGCTCGCACCGCAACCTTCGTGCTCGCGCCAGCCTCCCGTGCCCTCCATGCCGCTGCCTGGACCATGCGTCCGCCAGCCCTGCACGTAGCCGAGCTCCACGCCGCAACCTCGACCCTCAGCTAGACGACGCTCCCCCCAGCGTCCTGCGGCCTTAAGTCCCTTCGCCGCGCCCCAGCTTCCGCGCCCACCCGCGCCACCCCCCAAAGGAACCCACCGTGTTCAACGCCGCCCTCGCCAAAGTCTTCGGCACCTCCAACGAACGTGCCGTCAAGAAAATGCTCCCCATCCTCGCCCAGATCAACAGCTTCGACGAAGCCACCAAGCTCCTCACCGACGAGCAACTCTCCGCCAAGACCATAGAATTCCGCGCCCGCATCGCCGCCGCTCTCGAAAACATCACCGACCCCGATGCCCGTATCGCCGCCGAAAAAGCTGTCCTCGACGAGATCCTTCCGGAAGCCTTCGCCGTAGTCCGCGAAGCCGGCCGCCGCACCGTAGGCATGCGCCACTTCGACGTCCAGATGATTGGCGGCATGGCCCTCCACCAGGGCAAAATCGCCGAGATGAAGACCGGCGAAGGCAAGACCCTCGTCGCCACCCTCCCCTGCTACCTCAACGCGCTAGCCGGCCACGGCGTCCACGTCGTCACCGTCAACGACTATCTCGCCAAGCGCGACGCCGAATGGATGGGCAAGATCTACGGCTTCCTCGGCCTCTCCGTCGGCGTCATCGTCCACGACCTCTCCGACCAGCAGCGCCGCGAGGCCTACGGCTCCGACATCACCTACGGCACCAACAACGAGTTTGGCTTCGACTACCTCCGCGACAACATGAAGTTCGAGATCCCCGACCAGGTCCAGCGCGGCCACTTCTACTGCATCGTCGACGAAGTCGATTCCATCCTCATCGACGAAGCCCGCACCCCCCTCATCATCTCCGGCCCCACCGATAAAACGACCGACAAATACGCCATCGCCAACACCATCATCCCCCAGCTTGAAGAGGGCGAGCTCATCGAAACCCTCGAAACCAAAACGTGGTCCGGGGACTACGTCGTCGATGAAAAAGCCCGCGCCATTACCGTCACCGACGAAGGCTTCGAGAAGGTCGAAAAACTCCTCGGCATCGGCAACATCGCCGACCCGGAAAATTGGGACATGAAGCACCACATCGAAGTCGCGATCAAGGCCCACACCCTCTACAAGCGCGATGTCGAGTACGTCGTCAAGGACGGCGAAGTCATCATCGTCGACGAGTTCACCGGCCGCCTCATGCCCGGTCGCCGCTGGTCCGATGGCCTCCATCAAGCCGTCGAAGCCAAGGAAGGCGTTGCCATCCGCAAAGAGGATCAGACCCTCGCCACCATCACCTTCCAGAACTACTTCCGCCTCTACAAAAAGCTCTCCGGCATGACCGGCACGGCCGAAACCGAAGCCTCCGAATTCGACTCCATCTATAAGCTCGAGATCGTCGTCATCCCCACCAACCGCATCATGCAGCGCATTGAAAACCCCGACGTCGTCTTCCGCACCGCGAAGGAAAAATACTTCGCCGTAGCCGACGAAATCGAGCGCCTCCACGCCGCCAAGCAGCCCGTCCTCGTCGGCACCACCAGCATCGAAAAGTCCGAGCTCCTCTCCGAAATCCTCAAGCGCAAGAACGTCCGCCACGTAGTCCTCAACGCCAAGTTCCACGAGAAGGAAGCCGAAATCGTAGCCCAGGCCGGCCGTCTCGGCATGGTCACCATCTCCACCAACATGGCCGGCCGCGGTACCGACATCCTGCTCGGCGGCAACTCCGAGTTCATGGCCAAGCAAGACCTCGTCAAGCGTAAGCTAGCCCGCGCCGTCTCCGCAGCCGAAGGCGCCATCGCTCCGGTAGCCGCTCCCGGCTTCGTCCGTTTCTACTACCAGTCACAGGAGTTCGAACTCCCGCAACAAGATTGGGACGCTGCCATCGCAACCCACGCCGCCGCCACCAAGTCCGAGCACGATGCCGTC
>Ga0302313_10001068_pt1 | contig 21784 bp, 19 predicted proteins | sample III_Palsa_N2_2_FD_200454 | JGI IMG/M metagenome (GOLD analysis project Ga0302313, IMG submission 200454) | Peat permafrost microbial communities from Stordalen Mire near Abisko, Sweden - III_Palsa_N2_2 | ecosystem: Environmental > Terrestrial > Soil > Palsa > Peat permafrost | place: Sweden...
CCATCCGTATCAGGACCCGAGAAAGTGTGTGTGACCAGCGCCGAAAGTACTAAGCAGCACCCGATGATTGACGATGGCTTTCAGGCGAGTAGCCCACGCAGCAAGACTTGCGCTGATCGCTGTGCGAGCTCGACCCAGGCGTTCCCGGATGAAACTTGAGCGATTCACCAACGGAATTGCTGCGCCACATGCCGTGTTCCCACGATAATGCTCTCACAAACTGATGATTTGCTTACAGCACACATCAGGTGACGCTGTTGGACCGACTCTCACTACCGCAGTTGGCTAGCGCCGGGTGCCGCGCAGACTATCCACCGAAAAGCTGGCGATTTCGCTGCCATCGGTACCGCGTCTTCCCTGACCTTGTGGCGGCCCCCAGGCATGTGCAGTGACGACCTCCCAGGTGGCGGGAATGCGGCCATCGACACGCATTGTCTCGTAGGCGGCGAGCATGCGCTGATAGCGTGCCTTGCCGGTGAGGCCGCGTTCGCGGGTCTGGTCGGCATTGGTAGCACCCAAACCCTGCAGTTCCTCCAGCAGCTTGCGTGGTGCGCTGTAGGTCAGCGTGTAATGGTGCACATCCAATACCGGGTCGCGCAGCCCGGCCGCGAGCATGGCATCACCCACGTCGTGCATGTCGAGAAAGCGGCTGACGTGTGGTTGCTCGTCGGCCTGCGCCCATGACGCGCGCAGCTCCTTCAGCGTATCCGGGCCGAAGGTGGAGAACGCCAGTAGACCGCCGGGCTTCAGCACGCGCACGCATTCGCCGAACAGCGCCTTCAGGTCGTCGATCCACTGGAAGCAGAGGTTGGAGTGCAGCACGTCGACGCTGTGATCGGCCAGCGGCAGGGAAGTGGCTTCAGCGCAGACGCGCTGGAATGGCTTAAGCCAGCTGGAGTGCTGCTTGGCCGCGCGCAGCATCGGCAGCGCCAGATCGACGGCGATTACCTCGGCCTTGGCGTAGCGTTTTTTCAGCAGCGCACTGCCGCGGCCGGTGCCGGCGCCGACATCGATGATGCGGTTGGGCTCGGAAGTGTAGAAGTCCAGGCGCTCGATCAGCGCCGACTGCACTTCCTGTTGCAGGACGTCGTGCTTTTCGTAGCTGGTGGCGGCGCGGCCGAAGTTGTGGCGTACCTGCTGCTTGTCGAGATGGAAATCGCTCATGGCGCCGTATCCTGTGCAAGGCGTTCTTGTGTTTGAGCCAATAGGGGCTGCAGCGCTTCCGCCAGTGCATCGACATGACCGAAGAACGGTGCGTGGCCGGCATGCTCGATTTCGGTGAAGCTGCCGCCGCATTGCCCAGCCGACCACTGCATTGCCATGGGGGGCACCAGCCGATCGCGGCGGCCGGCGATCCACGCGCTGGGCATGGCCAGGTCAAGCAGCGCGGCGCGGCAGTCGCCATCTTCCAGAATGCGGATGCCTTCCTGCAGCACGCGCAGGTCGGGTTCGCCGCGCGCGAATACCAGGGTGCGCAGGTGGCGGAGTTCGGCGCGCGGATCGGGGCTGCCCATCGCTTCCAGTGCCATGAAGCGCTCCAGTGTGGCGTGGTAGTCGGTTTCCAGATCGGTGGCGAGATGGCGCACCTGTGTTGCGTCGCTGCCATAGGGCCAGCTTTCATCACGCACGAATTTCGGCGTGGCGCAGAGCATCGCAAGACCAAGTACCTGCTGTGGGATTTCCAGCGCCGCGGTGAGCGCGATCAACCCGCCCATCGACCAGCCCAGCCACATCGCTGGCGGTGTGGCGGCAGCAATCGCGGCGGCGCTGGTGCTTGGCTCCAGCGGTAGCGGGCAATTGCGCGAATAGCCGTGGCCGGGAAGATCGACCACGTGTATGGTGCAGCGATCCTTCAGCGCATCGACCAGTGGCGACATCACGCCACCATGCATGGCCCAGCCGTGCAGGACGACCAGGGGAATCGGGCCAGTCCCCACAATATCGATATGCAGGTCGGTCAAGGATCGGATCTCGGCGCGGGCGCGAGTGTGGGATCGACGGCGCCGCGCTCGTCAAACACAAAACAATCGCCATGCCAGTGGGCGCCATCGGTTTGTTCGAGATATCTGAGGATGCCGCCGTCGAGCTGGTAGACGTGCGACATGCCGAGGTCCTGCATGTGCAAGGCTGCTTTTTCGCAGCGAATGCCGCCCGTGCAGTACGACACCACGGTCTTGCCCGCGTAGCGCTCGCGATCGGCGGCAATCGCGTCGGGAAATCCGGTGAAGCTGGCGAGCCGGTAATCGACCGCATCGTCGAAAGCGCCAATGGCGGTTTCATATTCGTTACGGGTGTCGAGCATCAAAAGCTCGCGGCCGTCGTCATCGTGGCCTTGTGCCAGCCAGCGCTGCAGCGTGAGCGCGTCAACGGCTGGTGCACGACCGCCTTCAGGGCGCACTGTCGGCAGCCGCATGGTGATGATTTCCTTTTTCAGCCGCACACGCATGCGGCCAAACGGTGGTGCGTCGGACAAGGATTCTTTCGGCACGATATCGGCGAAGCGATGGTCGGCGTGCAGCCATGCCACGAATTCATCGATCGCCATACGGCTACCTGCCAGAAACAGGTTGATACCTTCCGGCGCCAGCAGCACCGTGCCTTTCAGCGCCAGCGCCGTGCAGTGTTCGAGCACGCGCTCGCGCAGCATGGGCAAGTCGTCCAGGCTGATGAATTTGTAGGCGGAAATATTGACGGTCGACATGCGCGGATGGTTGATAAAGCAGCGGACAATTATACGGGGTGGGATGGTGGTGCTCGGCGTTCAGCGGCTGGCAGGCGGCAGATGCAGTGCTTCCAATGCGCTCAGCAGCTTGTCGATGTGTGCTTCTTCATGCGCCGCCGACAGCGTGATACGCAGGCGAGCACTGCCTGCAGGCACGGTCGGTGGACGGATCGCCGTCACCAGCAGACCACGCCATTCCAGTGTGTTGGCAGCGTCCAGCGCTGCCTGTGCATCGCCGAGCACGATCGGCTGGATCGCCGTGGTCGATGATGAAAGCGTGAGGCCGAGCTGCGCGGCGCCATGGCGGAATCGGGCGATCAGTGCCGACAATTTTTCACGTCGCCAGGTGTCGGTCTGAGCCAGCTGCACCCCGACCAGCGCTGCAGCGGCCAGCGCCGGTGGCATGGCTGTGGTGTAGATGTACGGTCGTGCAAATTGGACCAGCCCTTCGATCAGCGAATGCGAGCCAGCGACGAACGCGCCCGCGCAACCGAGTGCCTTGCCCAGTGTGGCCATCAGTACCGGTACATCGTATTGATTCAAGCCGGTGGCCTCGACGCTACCGGCGCCATGGCTGCCGAGCACGCCCAGGCCGTGCGCATCGTCGACCATCAGCATGGCGCTTTCGCGCGCGCACAGCGCTGCCAGCTCGCGCAGTGGTGCGACATCACCGTCCATGCTGAATACGCCGTCGGTAGCCAACAGCAGACCGGCGTTCTCACTGGCCGTCAGTTGACGCGCGGCGGCATCAACATCGGCGTGCGGGTAGCGCTTCAGCTCTGCGCCAGAGAGCTTGGCACCATCGAGCAGGCAGGCGTGGTTGAGCTTGTCCTGCACGCAGATGTCGCCGCGCGCCAGCAGTGTCTGCAGTACGCCGAGGTTGGCCATGTAACCGGTGGAAAACAACAGGGCGCGCTCACGCCCGGTCCATACGGCCAGCGCTTCTTCCAGCTCCGCATGTTCCGTGCGGTGACCACTGATCAGGTGGGCCGAGGTACTGCCGACACCGCATTCCGATGCCGCGCTGCGCAGCGCGGATATCAGCTGCGGATGTTGCGCCAGACCCAGATAGTCGTTGCTGCAAAACGACAGCAGACGTTTGCCGCCGATCTCCAGCCATGGGCCATCGGCATGATCGATCGTGCGAATACGACGTAGCAGGTTCTCCCGTTCACGATTGGCCGTCTGGACGGCCAATCGTTCCTGCAGGTCAGGCCGCGGCGCTGCAGCCACAGCCTTGTCCACAGCCGGCTGATGCGGTTTCGTTTTCGAGAATGTCGGTGTGCACGGTGTTGTCGGTTTCGACGATCTCCAGCGGATGCAGGTCGAGCCGGCGGAACAGCGCGCGATCCTGCTCGACATCCGGGTTGCCGGTGGTCAGCAGCTTCTCGCCGTAAAAGATCGAGTTGGCGCCGGCAAAAAAGCATAGCGCTTGCACCGCGTCGTCCATCTGCTGGCGGCCGGCCGACAACCGCACCATCGAGGCAGGCATCAGCAGGCGTGCCACGGCAATCGTGCGCACGAACTCGAACGGATCGAGCGCCTCGGTACCGGCCAGTGGCGTGCCTTCCACCTGTACCAGCTGGTTGATCGGCACCGACTGCGGATGCTCGGGCAGATTCGCCAGCGTCTGCAGCAGGCCAGCGCGCTGGTCGCGCGACTCACCCATGCCGACGATGCCGCCGCAGCAGGTTTTCATGCCGGCGGCGCGCACGTGTTCGAGCGTATCGAGGCGATCCTGGTACTGGCGTGTGTGGATCACCTCGCCGTAGAACTCTGGCGCGGTGTCGAGGTTGTGGTTGTAGTAGTCCAGCCCGGCGGCCTTCAGCGACTGCGCCTGGGTGTCGCTCAGCATGCCGAGCGTGGCGCAGGTTTCCAGGCCCAGGCCTTTCACCGCGCTGACGATTTCCGCGACCTTGACCACGTCGCGATCCTTCGGGCTGCGCCACGCTGCACCCATGCAGAAGCGGCTGGCGCCAGCGGCCTTGGCGGCTTTCGCGCGCTCCAGCACGGCGTCCACGCTCATCAGCTTTTGTGCCTGCACACCGGTGTCGTAGCGCGCGGCTTGCGGGCAGTAGGCGCAGTCTTCGGGGCAGCCGCCGGTCTTGATCGACAGCAGGGTGGAGACCTGCACCGCGTTGGGATCGTGATGTTCACAATGCACGCTATGCGCGCGGTACATCAGCTCGTTGAACGGCAGCGCAAACAGCGCACTCACTTCGTCGCGGGTCCAGTCGTGGCGGATCACAGCTTCGGCCATGGAAAACTCCCATCAGTAAGCCGGCGAGTGTGTGAGCAGTTTGGTCGGCAGTCAACCAGGTGAGTATATTTTCAGTTGACGTGACCTCGCCAGGTCGCTGCCGCTACCATCGCGTATCCATCCATCTGCTGGGCTGGAGCATCCACATCTGGTCGATCATCGATGCGGCCCTGTTCGAGCTCAGGTCCTGATCTAGGCGAATGTAATCATGAATACGCGCAGGGAGGCGCTTTCCAATCTCGGCACGCGAGTACAGCAGTGGCTGTTGCCGTTGCGTTGCTTGCTTTGCGGCGCATCAGGTGCCGATGGCATGGACCTGTGTGCGGACTGTGCGGCTGAGTTGCCACGCAATCTTTCCTGCTGCGCGCGTTGCGCCCTTCCATTGGCAGTGCCCGCGGCACTGTGCGGCGAATGCCAACGTCGAGCACCGCCGTGGGATGCCGCCTGGGCGCCGTTTCGTTACGCGTGGCCGCTGGACCGGCTGGAGTCACGTTACAAGTTCGGTCGTGATCTGGCTGCTGGGCGGGTACTGAGTTCGTTATGGCAGACCGAGCCGCGCGCCGCAGTCCTGCCTGAACTTATTCTTCCCGTGCCGCTGCACCGCAGCCGCCTGCGCCAACGCGGCTACAACCAGGCGCTGGAACTTGCCAAGCCACTGGCGCGCGCTTTCAACGTTCCGCTGGAGCACGATCTCCTGCAGCGTCAGCGCGCGACCCCAGCGCAAACTGAACTCGATGCCGTTACCCGTCGCCGCAACATGCGCGGCGCTTTCGCCCTGCGCCCGGGCATCTCGCTGCCGGCACACGTGGCGATCCTCGACGACGTGATGACTACCGGTGCCACGCTCGCCGAATGCACCCGCGTGCTGAAGCGTGCCGGCGTGCAGCGGGTGGACGTATGGGCACTGGCGCGAGCGCCTTCGCCGGGAAGGCGATAGCACCGCAATGAAAGTGTGATCGGCTTATTGCACCGCCGGCTCGTTACCCGTACCGGAAACGATAGCATTGGCTTGCACGGTCTTTGCCACCAGCGCCTGAAAGGCTGCCAGCGGGCAGGTGTTTGCACCCTGGCAGCCAGGCAGGTGCAGTGATGCAACGTGCATGGCACCGATGGTGCTGACATCGCCGGCGCGTAGCGCGGCTAGTGTGGGCAGGGCGATCTGCAGGCGCACAGCGTAACGGCCGTGTGATTCGATCAGCTGGTAGATCAATGCGCCACCGGGCGGATAGTCATCGGGTTGCTCAGTGTTGTGCCAGTTCAGCCCGAGCAGACCAGCCTGACTGGCGAGGTCGGTGTCGTGACCGAGCAGGATGACGGCCTTGTCGCTGGCCGGTGCCAGCGGCGGCAGCTTCGTGGACTGTCCGGCGGCGGCGGTCAGGGTGGCGGCGATATGGGCCAGCATGTTGCCGCCACGGGCGTTGGCGGCGGCGGATGTCTTTTTGGCCAGCGCGAACTGCAGATTGTGGAGCGTGATGACATGGCCGACGCCGGCCGCATCGAGCCTGCCCCAGCCGACCTGTGCCAGTGGCAGGCCCTGGGCATATTCCAGCATCAGGTTTTCCGACAGCGTGCCGGCGCTTTTCAGCGCCTTGGCTGGCGCCATCCCGAGCAGCACTTTCTTGCCGTTGGCCTGCGCATTTGCCAGACACGCGGCGTCATGACAGTTGAGCAGCACCTGCTGCAGATCGGTCAGTGCAGGCATCGGAGGCGGATGGGTGATGGGCGCGTCGGCATCCTCGTCATCGCTGCCGCGAAACAGTGGGTCCGGCTGATTGGGCGCAAAGGCGAAAAAGCTGCGAGGGCATGACGGCGACAGACCAGACTGGAATGCGGCGGCACTGTCGCGGTTGCGCGGCGTGCTGTCGGCGATCAGTTTGACATTGGTTGCTGAGCTGCAGGTGCTAGGCACGATACCGGATGACACCAGCGACTGGCGATACCACGCGCCGAGCGAACGCATCAGCTCGGCACCATGCGGTGTGAGTTGTCCGGGATCGACCGGCCACACTGGCCACAGTTCGGATGCATAGACGGCCAAAGCATCCGGCGCCGCGGTGGGCGAGCGGATGCCGTGACGGATCAGCACGATCTGCTGTACAACCCGCTCGTCCTGCGCAGCGTGCACTGGATTGGCGCCTATGGCCGACGAGGACAGTACGGCGACCAACGCCAGCGCCACGCAGTACAGACGAGTTGAACGGATATGGCGATGAGGCACGATGATTCCTTGGAAAGCTGCGGTGATCAGGGTGGCGCTGCGAGCAGCATGCGAAAAGTCGAATGACGTCGCACCTTAAAGTTTCATCGATACGTCGAGAAACACGCCGCGTCCCGGCAGGCCGAAATACAACGCATCCCCACTGACCGACTGCGTGCCCGCATAGCCGGTCAGCTTGTGCACGTTGAACAGGTTATTGACGTCCACGCTGATTGAATAGCCCTTGTTCGAAACGCCGCCGTGCGTGGAGCGGAAGCCCAGCGCCGCGTCCACCGCGACATAGCCGCCGAGCCGCGCGCTGTTGGCGAAGACGGTGTTGCCGCTGTCGTCGGTGGTGTTGTCCACCCCGTATTGCTTGCCGATGTACTTGCCCATCAACGAACCGTAGTAGCCGCGCTCGCTGCTGTAGAGCAAGCCAAGCGCCGCGGTGACCTTGGGTGTGGCGGCCACCTGCACGCTGCTGTGCTTGTAGGTGGCTTCGTTGTAGCTGGCGTTGCCGTAGAGGCTCCACTGATGCGTCAACGCATAGGTGCCTTCCACCTCGGCCCCCTGGTAAATCGCGCCACCGCCATTGATGTAGGTCAGCTCGTTACCTTCCGCCGTGGCCACCTCGGTTTCGGTGAGGTAGTTGGTGAAGTCGATGTAGTAAACGTCCGCACCGAAAGTAAGGTTGCGCGAGGCGAAGCTGGTGCCGAGCTGGTAGTTGGTGGTCTGCTCCGGCTTGAGGCCGCGGGAGGCGTTGGTCTCGATCACGTCGATCGGCGGAGCCAGAAAGCCTTTTGCTGCCTGCGCGTAAGCCGCCCATTGATCGCTCAGCTGATCATGCACGCTCAGCGACGGCAGAGTGGAATGGTAAGTTGCCTCGGCATTCAATGGCACCGGCGATGTCTTGTTCAGCTGTGCATCGATCGATCGCGTCACTTCCGAATAGCGTATGCCAGGGCTTACGGTGATCTGGTCGCTGACTTTCCAGTCGTACTGCAGATAGGGCTGCACGGTGTCGGTGCGGTCACTGAACAGGTAATTGTCGAGAAAGCCGTACTTGGTGCCGGTCTGCTGGTCGGTGGTGAGGTCGAGCGGATACTGGTAGCGCGCGTCGATGTTGCGTTCCAGCCACGCACCTGTCTGTAGTGTGCCGGGCCCGAGATCGCGGCTCAGCCGCAGTACGTCACCGAACGCGTGAAAGCCGGAATCGGCCAGTTTACCGGGCACGTCATCGGCGGCCTTGGCGACCTTTTTGCCGGCTGCGTTGTAGAACGTCACGCCGTTGTCGGCCGGGTCGTTGTCACTGGCATCGGTGGTCTTGCGCGCCCAGTGGTCGAAGCTGTTGTAGTAGACCTTGTTGTCGATATCCCAGTCGCCGATGCGGCTGGTGAGACCGAGGTAGTTGAAGCTGGAGTAGTACGCCGCGTTGTTATAGCCGCTGTAGCTCTGCAGCGCGGGATTGTCGGACAGCCCATAGCGCCAACCGAATTGCGCGATTTCGCTTTTTGTCGCGCCCTGCACGGTGTTCTGGTGTTCTTCGTTGTAGCTGGTGACAAAGGTCAGTGTGGTGTCGGCGTCGAGATCGGTGATCGTCTTCAGGAAGATGTGATTGCGCTGATCGTCGGTGCCCTTGAGATAGGTGTCGCTGGCTTCCTTGGAGACATCGGCGAATACCTGGGTATGCGCACCGAGCTGGCCGTCCGCGCTGACGCCGCCGGCACGTGTGCCCCAGCTACCCAGCGTGAGGTAGGCGGTGACACCCGGCACACTGCTTGGGTCGCGCGAGCGCAGACCCACAGTGCCGCCGAAAGTGGCGTTGCCGATGGTGCTGCCGCCGCCCGGACCGCGGTCGATCTCGGCTTGCCCCAGCACGTGATTGTTGAAGTACGCCGAAGTGGTGTGGTGCAGGTCGCTGGCATCGCCGAACGGAATGCCGTCGAAGGTGATGTTGAACTGGCCATCCTGAAAGCCACGGATGCTGATGCCCTCGTTCTTGCCCAGGCCCGGACCTTCCGGCGAGGTCACTGTCACGCTGGGCGCGTATTTGATGATGTCGTCGAAGTTGGCGTTGAAGCGCAGCCCATCGCGGATGAAACGCTCATCGATCACCGAGGTTGGCTGGATCGCGTCCAACGGTGCTGCACTGGGCGCCAGAGTGTCCACCACATTGGCGCTGACACTGACCGGGGCCAGGTCGTGCGGCACACTGGCCGCTGCTGCAATCGGCGGGATGCCGCGCGAAGTCGGTGTGTCCTTGGCGGGGGCGTTTCCCGCATGTTGGTCCGGCACAATCGTCACCGTGGTGGGTGTGACAAAACGGTAGTTCAGTCCGGTGCCGCGCAGCAACTGCTGCAGCTGCCGCATCGGGCTCAGGCCGGCGGCCGCGCCTGAGCTGCGCACGGTGTTCGCGACGTCGGACTGATAGACCACCTGCAGACCGCTGCGTTGGGCCAGTACATCGAGCGCCTCGGTCAATGGCATCGCGCCGATCGCCTGATCCTGTCGGGAATCTTGCGGCGACGCTGGCGCAGTCTGCGCTGCGGCAAGCAGGGGCAGGGCGCCGCCGAGCAGCAGCGCGATGTGGATGGCGAGTTGTTTACGCATGGCGATGACCTGTGATGGTTGGATTCATGGCTGGCGACAGACCCGTGCGGTACGCACGGTTTGCCGCCACATGACCATCTACGAGTGCCCGGCGAGCGAACCGGGTACCGGTCATTTGATGAATTTTTTCTTACAGCCGATGGTGTGCGGGCTTCGATCCGGTCGTCGCGGCGATTACTTGCACGCGGTCATTGCCACGCTGTATTTGCACGCCGGGCAAACTGCCCAGATACGCCACAAACGCATCGACGTCGTGCGCGTGGAACAGGCCGTTGATCCGCTTGGCGGCGATCTGTGGATCGTCGATTGCCAGTGGTGTGGTGGTGTACGCGTTGAAGCGACGCGCGACCTCGCCCACCGTGGTGTTGTGAAACTGGATAATCGAAGGAAGCCAGACAGTGGCCTGGGCGATATCCGCATGCTTGCTTGATGCGGTCACTGCACCGTCCGCGCCGATTATCACCTGCTCGCCGGCGCCAAGATCGGCTACCACGTTGTCGGGCGTGGATGGACGGCCCAGCCGGCGCGTCAGTACATCCAGCCACGGATGCGTCGGCGACAGCACATTGACCCGGCCGCTGACCACGGTCACCTCGTCGCCGGCATTGTCGCGTCGTACCGCGAATACCGTGCCGATATCGCGCAACATGCTTGCGCCAATCTGCACCTGCAGCGGCCGGCCCGGATCCTTGCCGACATCGAACAGGGCGCTGCCGTGCAGTAGCTCGATGCGGCGGAATTGTGCATCAAAGTTCACTGCAATCGCGCTGTCGCGATCCAGTTGGACCAGGCTACCGTCGGGCAGGTTGAGGCTGCGCCCCTCGGTGATGGTCGAGGCATAGACGTCAGAGCGCGGATGGTCCGGCGTGAACAGCAGCGCGCCAGCCGCAAAAAGCCCGATTACGGCGACGCTGGCCGCCGCCAGCCAGAGCCGCGATCGACCGCGTCGAGGTGCCTCGTTGCGCTGCCTTCGCGCAGTGGGAACGAACAGTGCCTCACGCTCGCCATGCAGCGCCACGACGGCGGGCTCGCTCGCCGCCAGGGTGCGTAGCTGTTCGGCACTCATCGTCTCCATTGCGGTCGCGGCTTTGAGATCACCGTGCAGCCGGGCGATGGCGAGGTACTCGCCCACATGCACCGGCGACTGCTTTAGCCAGATCAGAAACGCTTCCTGGTCAGTCGCCGACAATCCTTCGCGCTGGTCGAGATACCAGCTGGCTGCCTGCTCGGTCGCGCGGCGCGCGTCGGCGTTGGAAAAATCCCGGTTCGGTCGATCAGTCATAGCGACCCATTCCCTGGCGGCAGACGGTGAGTGCCTTGACGATGTACTTCTTCACCATGCTGGCGGAAATGAGCAATTGCTCGCTGATCTCGCGATAGCTCAGCTCGTCGCGGTAATGCATCACCAGCACCGCGCGGCACTTGGGCGACAGTCGGCCAATCAGCTGGCCCAGCCGCTGGCGGCGCACCTCGCGATCAACCCCGGCCGCCGCATCGCATGGCGTGGTGAGCCGCTCGATGATTTCCTCCAGACCGTCACTTCCGACAGGTGCATTGCGCCGCATCACGGCGTGCTTCTTCATCAGGTTGGCGGCGATGGTGTAGAGGTAAGCTTCCGGATTACGGATGTCATCCGCACCGTGCTGATCGGCGGCAAGCAGCCGCAGATAGGTTTCCTGCACCAGATCCTGCGCGTCCCAGGCATGCGCGGTCCGCTTCAGGAAATAGCTGTTGAGCGGAGCACGCTGCTCGGAAAACAGGCGCAGCAGCCCGTGGGCATGGTCGGGTTTCACTGGCATGTCCACATGGGCGGCGTGCAGCAACGGAAAGTTCTTGAATCCGCGCCCGACTGTAGTCAGCCTTTATGACAGCCCTATGAAATGCCGGCCAAGCTGGGCGACGCGACGCCAGCATTCGCCATAAAACCTGGTTAGCGAACTGCCAGTGCCAGCACGATGCCTATCCAGAGCGTCAGGCCGAGCCAGTTGTTGTGGCGGAAGGCGGTGAGGCAGGCGTCCTTGGCGCGATGGCGGATCAGCCATAGCTGATAGCCGAACAGGGCGGCGGCTATCAGCACCCCGATCCAGTATGGCCAGCCCAGCGTGGCACGTTGGCCAACGAACAGCATGGTCAGCAGAAAGGTGCCCATCAGCACGCCGAGGATCGGCAGATCGGCATCACCGAACAGGATCGCGGTGGACTTGGCGCCGGCCTTGATGTCGTCCTCACGATCGACCATCGCGTACTCGGTGTCGTAGATCACCGACCACAGGATATTGCCGATAAACAACAGCCACGCCACCGGCGGCACGTTGCCCCCAACGGCCGCGAAGGCCATCGGGATCGACCAACCAAATGCCGCACCCAGCACCACCTGCGGCATGTGCGTGTAGCGCTTGCTGAACGGGTATGCCGCTGCCAGCGCTGCGCCGATGAACGACAGTTTGATGGTCAGTGCGTTGGTGAACAGCACCAGCAAGAAGGCGAATACGAGCAGCACGGCGAAGACGATCAGCGCCTCACGTGGCGTCACCCGTCCGCTGGCGATGGGCCGGCCGGCAGTGCGTGCAACCTGCGGATCGAGCTTGCGATCGGCGTAGTCATTGATCGCGCAGCCGGCCGCACGCATCGCGAACACGCCGAGAGTGAAAATAATCAGCGGCTTCCACGGCGGAAAATCACCGGCAGCCAGCCACAGCGCCCACCAGGTCGGCCACAACAGAAGCAGGGCGCCGATCGGGCGATCCATGCGAGTCAGCACGAGATAGTCGAGCGCCTTTTCCCGATAGCGTGGCGGCAGGTTTTGCAGCAGCCAGTCAAGGACTCGGGTTGCGCGGGTGGAACTGTCGGCGGGCCGTCGCGGTTTTTGCTCGGCTACCCTCGGTGCACCGGCACGCGAGCGCCCCGAGGGTGAAGGTGCTGTCTTGCGCGGCTGGCGTTTGCGAGGTGGTGGCGACATGCCACCAGTCTAACGCGAGCCTTCGACCTGTCGATTACATCAAGCCGTTGGCCGCGTCACGTTCCGGTGGATCGGCGTGGTCGATTGCGTTGGCTGTGACCGGGGGCCGAAACATCAAGCTGGTAAACGATCAGGTCTCAGAGCAGGTCTTCGTCGCGATCGGGTTGCAGCGGCTCGGGGTCTGCATCACGCGCGGGATGGGCGTGTCCCGGGCTTTCAATCTCGCGTTCGGGCAGGCCTTTGCCGGGTTCGGCAAACGGCGGTTGCGGGTTCATGGGGTTGGTTGGCACTGGAATGCTCCACGTTTGCGGGTGAGCATCGAGAGTGGCGGCGCAGACGTTAACGGCATGCGATAGCCAAGTGAGGGCGGTGATGACCGCTACAGGGGCGAACTATGCATCTACCGAAGCGGAGTCGCTATCGCACAGCAGCAATCGGTAGGCCGGATTATCGCTTTCGTTGGAATGTGGATAACCCAACGTGCCGAGAAACTGCTGGAATATCGCCCGCTCGTGCGGTGGCACCTGGATGCCGACCAGAATGCGGCCGTAGTCGGCGCCGTGATTGCGGTAGTGGAACAGGCTGATGTTCCAGTCCGGGTGCATGTGTTCGAGAAAGCGCAGCAGCGCGCCGGGCCGCTCAGGAAATTCGAAGCGATACAACTGTTCGTCGTGCGCCAGCGTTGATCGTCCGCCGATCATGTGGCGCAGGTGCAGTTTGGCCAGTTCGTCGTCGGTGAGGTCGAGCACGCCGAAGCCTTGCTCCTTGAACGCAGCGAGCAGTGCGTCGCGGTCTTCGCGCTTGGTGATCTGCACGCCCACGAAAATATGTGCGGACGACGCATCGCCGATGCGGTAGTTGAACTCGGTGACACTGTGTTGGCCCAGCGCGGTGCAGAAGCGTTTGAAGCTGCCGCGTTCTTCGGGCACGGTGACCGCAAATACCGCTTCGCGCTGTTCGCCGATGCTGGCGCGCTCGGCAACGAAACGGAGGCGATCAAAATTCATGTTGGCGCCGGATACCACCGCCACCAGTGCGCCCTCGCAGGGACCGTGCACTGCTACATACTGCTTGAGCCCAGCCAGGGCCAGCGCGCCAGAGGGCTCCGCCACGCTGCGGGTGTCCTGATAAATGTCGCGGATCGCTGCGCAGATCGCGTCGGTGTCCACGCGCAGCATGGTGTCGACATGGCGGCGACACAGTTCGAAGGTGTGCACGCCAACCTGTTTTACGGTGGTGCCGTCGGCGAACGGACCCACTTCGTCGAGCGCGACACGTTCGCCGGCTTCCAGCGACTGTGCCATGGCATCGGAGTCCGCCGCCTGCACACCGATCACCTTGACGTTGGGTCGCAGCGCCTTGATGCAGGTTGCGATGCCTGCCAGCAAGCCACCGCCACCCACCGGCACGAAGACGGCATGCAGCGCCTCCGGATGCTGACGAAGGATTTCCAGGCCGACGGTGGCCTGTCCTGCGATCACATCGATATCGTCGAAGGGATGCACAAACACGCTGCCGTGCGTGTGTTGAAGCTGTGCCGCTTCGACCTGCGCATCGCTGTAGGAATCGCCAGTCAGCACGACCTGCACAAAGTCACCGCCGAAGCGGTGCACGGCATCGATCTTCACCTGCGGCGCGGTTACCGGCATCACGATGGTGGTCTGGATACCGAGCTTCGCCGCGGCCAGTGCCACGCCCTGCGCGTGATTGCCGGCAGACGCCGCGATAATGCCGCGCGCGCGCTGTGCGGCATCGAGTTTCACCATGCGGTTGTAGGCACCGCGCAGCTTGAATGAGAACACCGATTGCTGGTCTTCGCGTTTCAGCCAGATATCGCTGCCGAGCTTCGACGACAGCAGCGGTGCGAATTCCAGCGGCGACTCGCGTGCCACGTCATAGACGCGCGAAGACTGTGCGCGCGTCAGGATCTCGGCATCGCTTGGCGTGCCTGCGCTTTCCGCAAGCAGCGACTGCTTCTCATCGACGACGGCATTCACGGCGGTGCAGTCATCGCCACGAGTCGACCCGATTCACTGCCGCTCAGGGACAGCGTGGAAACATCGAGCACGTCGATCAGCTTACGCGTCTGCCGCACGATCTGTTCCAGCGTGGCTTCGTCGCCATGCAACACCAGCGTGAGTTGCGAGATCGCCGGGTCATGCGTGGCGGCCACGGTCAGCGTGTCGATATTGCAGTGGCGCGCGGCGAACATCCCGGCCACGCGCAGCAGCGCGCCGGATTCGTTCTGCAGAAGAATGGAGAGTGTGTGGCGCATAAGTCGGTACTCAGAACATGTCGACGAGGGGAGTGGAGGTCACCGGTGGCGCAGCGCTGGCATCGCGCGCGGCGATGTGATCGCCGGTGATCATCTGCGCGTAGGTGGCACCGGGGCCGACCATCGGATAGACGCCGGCATCGGGGTCGATCATCACTTCGAGAAAAGCCGGTCCGTCGAAGCGGAGAAAATCGGCAATAGTCGCCGCCATGGCTTCCTTGCGGTCCAGCCGCTGGGCGAATTTGAAACCGTCGGCCTGCGCCGCCTTGACGAAATCCTTGCTGTGCAGGCTCTTGTCCGACGCGGCGAAGCGACCCTTGAAGTACAGCTTCTGCCACTGCCGGACCATGCCGTCGCCGAGGTTGTTGAACACCACCACTTTCACCGGCAGGTTGTAGGTCGTGCAGGCTTCCATCTCGCCGATGTTCATGCGGATGCTGGCATCGCCGTCGATGTCGATCACCAGCGCGTCGGGCCGGGCGAACTGCGCGCCGATCGCAGCAGGCAGGCCGAAGCCCATCGTGCCCATCGAACCGGAGGTGAGCCACTGCCGCGGCTCGCGGAACGCCGAGTATTGCGCCGCCCACATCTGGTGCTGGCCCACGCCGGTGCTGATGATCGCGCGGCCCTGGGTGTGCTTGTTGATTTCCTCGATCACCGCATAGGGCTGGATTAATTCGCTGTCACGGTCGTAGTTCATCGCATGCACACGTTTCAGTTCGGCGATGTGCGTATGCCATGCGTCGAGCTTTGGTCGCTTGCCGTGCGCGATGCCGTACTCGGTCAGTCGCTCCAGCGTACGCACCATCGGACCGCAGTGATGCCACTGGATGGCCTTGACTTTGCCGAATTCGGCCGGGTCGATATCGATCTGCGCAATGAACTTGGCTCGCGGCGCAAACTTGTCCGGTACGCCGGCCACGCGGTCATCGAAGCGCGCACCGAGCGCAAGAATGAAATCGCAATCCTCTACCGCGTAATTGGCGTACGCCGTGCCATGCATGCCGAGCATGTGCAGCGCCAGTGGATCGCTGGTGTCGAGCGCACCCAGGCCCATCAGTGTGGTGGTGACGGGCAGCCGGAACGCATCGACAAAGGCACGCAAGGCATGTGACGCCTCGGCCGCGATCACACCGCCGCCGGCGTAGATCAGCGGACGCTGCGCGGCATCCAGTGCAGCGAAGAACGCGGCGCATTCGGCGTCATCCAGTCGTGCTTCATTCACCGCACGCAGGCGCGCGCGATAGCCGGGAATGGGCAGGCGTGACTGGCCGTCGAACCGCAGCGCGGTGTTCTGTACGTTCTTCGGAATATCCACCACCACCGGACCGGGGCGGCCAGTGCGTGCGATCTCGAACGCCGTGCGCAGCGTGGCTTCCAGCATCTCGGCGTCGGTGACCAGGAACACATGCTTGGCGCAGGCGCCCATGATGTTGCTGACCGGTGCTTCCTGGAATGCATCGCTGCCCAGAGAGGTGGTGGCGACCTGGCCGCAGATCACCACCATGGGTGTGGAGTCGGCCATGGCGTCGCGCACCGGCGTGACCATGTTGGTGGCGCCAGGGCCCGATGTGACCACCGCCACGCCAACCTTGCCTGACGCGCGCGCATAGCCCGACGCCATGAAGCCGGCACCCTGCTCATTGGCCGGCACGATCAGCGGCATCGGTTCGGTGCCGTCGGAGCGCGCGTGTTCGGCGTTGTAGCGAAACAGCGCGTCGTACACCGGCAGGATCGCGCCACCGGAATAACCGAACATTACGCTGACGCACTCGTCGGCAAGCACCTGTACCACCACTTCGGCACCGCTCATCGGTGTACCGGTGAGTGGATGCCGTGCATCGTTGATGCTAATGGACGGTGTCGGCTTGTGTGCTTTCAGCAGTTGCGTAGTCACGATGGATGTCCTGGGTTTGCCGCGAGTCGGCTGCTTACGGAATGTCTGGTGATGGCTGGCGCGCCCGCAGGTGGCGCCACGCTATTCATATTTGGACGTCTAATTGCGGATTAGTTCGACCGCATCCATGTTGATGCCAACCATGGCGTAGGTAGGCTCGCCGTAGATCGACTCGATCAGCGCCTCCTGGTCGGTGGAAGAAAAATTCTCCCATTCGATGCCGTTGGCATCCTTGGAGATAGTGAAGCCCTTGGCCTCGTCGTCCTCGAAGCCGATATGGCGAACCTGACCGGCCTGCTCGGGGAGTTCGTTGATCGAGAAGTTCAGTTGCCGGGTGCGCCACAACGCGTACTTGTCCTGAACCACGAGCTGCGGCGACTGGCCAAGGCGCGCGCTGTAGTCGGCGATGGAGTCATCGAGGTTGCGCACAGCCAGAGCGATATGAAAACGTTTCATGAGCATTCTCAGATGAAGTTAACTTGATGAGATGGATCGGTTGGGGTCAATGGCCGCCACGCGGATGGAATCGCGTGGCGGCCATTGGTTCAGGGCTCAGCCCACTTTCTTCAGCGGTTCGGCTGCTGGCGTTGCAGCGGCTTTGCCGGCCTGCAGCCATGGCATGCGCGCGCGCAGCTCCTTGCCGACCTTCTCGATCGGATGATCGAGATCGGCCTGCTTGAACTTTTTGTAGTTCGGCAGGCCGGCCTTGTATTCCGCCGTCCAGTTCTTCGCGAAGGTGCCATCCTGGATATCGGTGAGCACGGCCTTCATGCGCTTCTTGGTCTCGGCATCGACGATGCGCGGACCGCTGACGTAATCGCCGTACTGCGCGGTCTCGGAGACGAACTCCAGCATGCGGGTGATGCCGCCTTCGTAGAACAGGTCGACGATCAGCTTCAGCTCGTGCATCACTTCGTAGTAGGCGATCTCGGGCTGGTAGCCGGCTTCGACCAGCGTCTCGAAGCCCTTGATCACCAGCTCGCTGGCGCCGCCGCACAGCACGGCTTGCTCGCCGAACAGATCGGTCTCGGTTTCTTCCTTGAAGTCGGTCTGGATCAGCATCGCGCGACCGCCACCGATACCGTCGGCATAGGCCTTGGTGGTTGCTTCGGCGTGACCGCTGACATCCTGGTGCACGGCCCAGATGCACGGCACGCCGCGGCCGCGTTCGTATTCGCTGCGCACCAGTGCACCCGGGCCCTTCGGCGCGACCAGGATCACGTCGATGTCGTCGCGCGGGCTGATCTGCTTGAAGTGGATGTTGAAGCCGTGGGCGAACAGCAGCGCAGCACCGGGCTTGATGTTCGGCTCGATCACGTCCTTGTACAGAGTTGGCTGCACCATGTCCGGCGTCAGCACGGCGACCAGATCGGCACCGATCACGGCGTGCGCGGGTTCGACCACGGCGAAGCCGTCGGCCTCGGCCTTTTTCCAGGTCGGGCCGCCGGGACGCAGGCCGATCACCACGTCGAGGCCGGAATCCTTCAGGTTCAGGGCGTGGGCGCGGCCCTGGCTGCCATAGCCGAGAACGGCGATGCGCGCCTTGGCGAGAGTGTCGTTGGTGGTGTGGCTCATGCGGTGGCTCCTGGGTTCGATTGGGTTTGAGTCGCTTGGGTGGAAGAGTTTTTGGACGTCGGGATGGCTGGACGACCGGATGCATTGATTGGCTGAGTGGTGGCGCCGTCGGAGGCGGAACCGACCAGCAGCGCGTATTTGGCTAGCGCGCCGTGGGTGACTTTGGGTGCCGGTGGATGCCAGTCGGCACGGCGGCTGGTCAGGTCGACACTGGTGCGCAGCTCGCGCTTTTCGGCATCGATGATCACGCTGTCGCCTTCGCGCAGCAGGGCGATCGGACCGCCGCGCGCGGCTTCTGGTGCGATGTGGCCGACCATGAATCCGTGGGTAGCGCCGGAAAAGCGACCGTCGGTGATCAGCGCCACGTCGTTGCCCAGGCCGCGACCGATCAGCGCCGCAGTGACGCCGAGCATTTCGCGCATGCCGGGGCCGCCCGCCGGGCCTTCGTTACGGATCACGATGACGTCGCCGGCGTGGATGTGGTCACCCTGCACGGCGGCGAAGGCTTGCTCCTCGCTCTCGAACACGCGGGCTTTGCCTTCGAACTGACCACTTTCCTTGCCGGCCAGCTTGAGGATGCAGCCGTCCGGCGCGAGGTTGCCGTAAAGGATGGAATAGCCGCCGCGGGGCTTGAGCGGGCGGCTGACCGGATGCACCACGTCCTGCTTGTCGGCACGCGGCGCGGCGGCAGCTTCCTCGAACAGGCTGCGGCCGGTGATGGTGGGTGCGTCATCCAGCATGTCGACGGCAATCAGCTCCTGCGCTACGCGGCCGCTACCGCCCGCACCGAACAACTCGACCGCGGTATAGCGGCCGGCCGGCAGCAGGTCGGCAATCACCGGGGTATGCACCGAGGCCGGCTCGAAATCTTCCAGGTTCCATTCGATATCGGCTTCGCGGGCGATCGCCAGCAGGTGCAACACGGCATTGGTGGAGCCCGCGGTTGCCGCGACCATGCGCGCGGCATTGCGGAACGAGGTGCGGCTGAGCAGGTCGAGCGGCTTGCGGTCCTGTTTGAAGCATTCCATCACCAGTTCGCCGCAGCGAAATGCGGCCTGACCTTTGGCCGGATGCGTGGCCGGAATGTCATTGAAGCCCATTGGCGACAGCCCCAGCGTGGTCAGCACCATCGCCATCGTGTTGGCAGTGAACTGGCCGCCGCAGGCGCCAGCGCCGGGGCAAGCATCTTTTTCCACTGAGGTCAGTTCGGCATCGCTGATCTTGCCCGCACCGTGCGCGCCGACGGCCTCGAACACCTGCTGGATGGTGATCGGGTGATTGTCATGCGTGCCGTGGGCGATGCTGCCGCCATAGAGCGCGACGGCGGGGATATTCAATCGTGCCATCGCCATCGCGGCGGCCGGAATGGTCTTGTCGCAGCCGCACAGCACCACCATCGCATCGAGGCAGTGGCCGTCGACGGCCAGCTCGATCGAGTCGGTGATCACTTCACGGCTGATCAGCGAGGCGCGCATGCCTGGGGTGCCCATGGCGATGCCGTCGGTCACGGCGATGGTGTTGAACTCGATCGGCGTGCCGCCGGCGGCGCGGACGCCAGCGGCAGCATGCTCGGCCAGTTCGCGCAGGTTGAGGTTGCACGGGCTCACGTTGGACCATGTGTGCACGATGGCGACCAGCGGTTTGGCGATGGCTTCATCGTCCAGCCCGGTAGCACGCAGCATCGCGCGAGCAGGGGCCCGATCGGGGCCGGTCTTGATCTGATCACTACGCATGGGGGATTCCAGTAGTTTTGAATGGCACCGGTGTGGAAGGCATCTGCTGAGGCGGCGATATAAAAAAACTGGACGCGTCCCTGTGTCCAATCGGGGAACTGCAAATACGTTGAGGAGCGGGTTTCATGCGCTGGCGCCGGCGAACGAGGTTTCGGCGGCCTCGACGTGACGGTCGATCGCGCGCAGCACCGCATCGCGCACCGCATCGGTGCCGGCGTCGCCGCCGATGTCGCGGGTATGCGGGCCCTCGCGCAACACCTGGTCGACAGCCGCCTCGATCGCGGCGGCTTCGGCATCCAGCTGCAGCGAGTGACGCAGCAGCATCGCGGCGGAAAGGATCGTGCCGATCGGGTTGGCCACGCCCTTGCCCGCGATGTCCGGTGCTGAGCCGTGGATCGGTTCGTACAGTCCTTTGCTGCCATCGCCCAACGAGGCCGATGGCAGCAGGCCGAGCGAACCGGCAATCGCGGCGGCTTCGTCGGTCAGGATGTCGCCGAACAGGTTCTCGGTCACCACTACGTCGTAATGCGAGGGCTGGGTCAGCAGTAGCATCGCCATCGAATCGACCAGCTGATGCTCGACAGAAATATCCGGATACTCCGGCGCGATGCGCTGCACCGTGCTGCGCCACAGCCGCGAGGTTTCCAGCACGTTGGCCTTGTCCACCGAGGTGAGGTGTTTCTTGCGGCCGCGTGCCAGATCAAACGCACGACGCACCACGCGTTCGATCTCGTGCACGGTGTACTTGCACTCATCGGTGGCGGTGTCCTCGGTGCGCGTCTTGGCACCGAAGTAGGTGCCGCCGGTGAGTTCGCGCACGAACAGCACATCGACGTTTTTCAGCTTCTCGTTTTTCAGCGGCGACAGGTTGGCCAGTGCGGGATGCACTTGCAACGGGCGCAGGTTCGCGTAAACACCCAGCGCAGCGCGCAACGCCAGCAGCCCCTGCTCGGGGCGAACCTTGGCATTCGGATCAGACCACTTCGGTCCGCCGACCGCGCCCAGCAGCACGGCGTCGGCGCGCTTGCAGGCCTCCAGCGAGGCGGCCGGCAACGGCTCGCCAAAAGCGTCGATGGCGGCACCACCGATTGCGTGTTCTTCAAAAGCGAAAGTATGGCCGCCGTGTTTCGCGATGGCGTTGAGTACAGCCACCGCGGTAGCGGTGACTTCCGGGCCGACACCGTCGCCGGGGAGGGTAACGATATGTGCCTTCATGCGGCCTGGTCCTCGTGCTGATGTTCGTAAGCGGTGATCGCGTCGTTCTGCTGCAACAGGTAGCCAAGCTGGTCGACACCGTTGAGCAGACAGTGCTTGGCAAACGGCTCAAGCTCGAAACCGATGCGGCTGCCGTCGGGCACCGCCACGAACTGCTCGCGTACGTCGATGCTCAGCTCGATACCGGGTTGTTCCAGCAGGCGGCGATGCGCATCCGCTGGCACCACGATGGTGAGCAGGCCGTTCTTCAACGAATTGCTGCGGAAGATGTCCGCGATCTCCGACGAGATCACCGCCTGCAGGCCGAAATCCAGCAGCGCCCAGGGCGCGTGTTCGCGCGA
>Ga0302313_10001071_pt1 | contig 21765 bp, 23 predicted proteins | sample III_Palsa_N2_2_FD_200454 | JGI IMG/M metagenome (GOLD analysis project Ga0302313, IMG submission 200454) | Peat permafrost microbial communities from Stordalen Mire near Abisko, Sweden - III_Palsa_N2_2 | ecosystem: Environmental > Terrestrial > Soil > Palsa > Peat permafrost | place: Sweden...
CCGGCCAGCTTGCGCTTGGTAGGGCCAAGCGCGGCGATATTCCATTCGGCGCCGTCAGGGTCGTCCATCGCCACAAAGGTCGGCTCGCCGCCCATGGTCAGGCGCACGTCGAGCTTTTCCAGATCGTCATCGATGCGATGGCCGAGCGTTTCGATCGTCTGCCACTGCTCTTCGGTGTACGGCTTGGTAACGCGCGGCGTCTCCCACACGCGCTCGATCCGCATGATGTGTTCGAACTCGACCTCGCTTTCATCGACGCCGCCGCTGATCGGCGCGGCCGAGGACGGCTCCGGCGTGGCGGCCAGCGGAATATGCCCTTCGCCGGCAAACAGGCCCGAGGTAGGGTCAAGACCGATCCAACCCGCGCCCGGCAGATAGACCTCGCACCAGGCGTGCAGGTCGGTGAAGTCGACCGTGGTGCCGGACGGGCCGTCCAGCGATTTGACGTCCGGCACCAGCTGGATCAGATAGCCGGAAACGAAGCGCGCCGCGAGGCCGAGATGACGCAGCAGCTGCACCAGCAGCCACGCCGAGTCCCGGCACGAGCCCGAGCCGTTGGTCAGCGTTTCTTCCGGCGTCTGCACGCCAGGCTCCATGCGGATCAGGTAGCTGACGTCGCCCTGCACCAGCTGATTGATTAGTACCAGAAAATCCACGCTGCGCAGCGGCTCGCGCGGAACCTTGGCCAGATAACGCTCGAACAGCGGCGTCATCGGCAGCTTTTTCAGATACGGCGCGAGTTCCTCGTTCTGCTCTGGGTCGTACTTGAACGGGATGGTTTCGGCATAAGGCTCGAGAAAAAAGTCGAACGGATTGATCACTGACAGTTCGGCAACCAGGTCGACCTCGATGCGCAACTCACGCGTCGGTTCGGCAAACACCAGGCGCGCCAGCCAGTTGCCCTGCGGGTCCTGCTGCCAGTTCACGAAATGTTCGGCCGGCTCGACTTTCAGCGAGTAGCTGAGAATCGGCGTGCGGCTGTGCGGCGCGGGGCGCAGCCGCACGACCTGCGGACCGAGCTTCACCAACCGATCGTAGCGATAGTGCGTGATGTGGGTCAGGGCAACGTGGATCGACATGGGATCTCGATATGCGTGGTGAAGACTGGAGACTGGAGGCCGCGCGAAAGGTTTGTGGCGTGCCTGAGTCCATGAGGGTGGCTCCGACGACAGGCAGGCATGGGCACATGCCCTCTGCGATGAATACGTGCTTACCTTACCGGGCATTACGTGAGCAGACCATGGCGATGCGCTGCACTGGCCTGTTTGCTTCGACGCACTGGCTTGGCCCGCTATCGAAAGTCACTCGTCAGGCTGCCGCAGAAATTCGGCGCCTGGTGCTCTTGTACCAAGGCCTTGTGTCAGCAGCAATCGCGATCGTGGCCGTGGCAAGTTTCCGTTACGCTCGGCCGACTGGCGCCTCGGGCTTGCTCATGAACAGCACGGATATTTTCCTGATCGCGATGACGATCATCTTTGGCGCGCCGTATCTGATCTGGCGGCTGGGTCGCACGGATTACTACGCGCCACTGGTGGTGGTGCAGATCATCACCGGCATCCTGCTCGGGCCGGGCATTCTGGGTGCAGCGTTTCCGGATTACTACGCGACCGTTTTCAGCGCGCCGGTGATTCAGGCGCTCAACGGTATTGCGTGGTGGGCGGTGATGGTATTCGTGTGGATTGCCGGCATTGAGCTGGATCTGAAACAGGTGTGGATACAGCGGCGCGAGTGCGGTATCACCGCGGGGCTCGCGCTCGGCGTGCCGCTGATTTTCGGCAGCATGGCCGCGGCCGGTCTGCTGGCCTGGCGTGCAGGCTGGATCGGCGAGGCCGCGGCACCGTGGCAATTTCTGCTCGGTGTCGGCATGGCCTGCGCGGTGACAGCGCTACCGATTCTGCTGCTGCTGATGGAAAAGCTGCAGATCCTGCGCGAGCCTCTGGGGCAGCGCGTGCTGCGCTTTGCCAGTCTCGATGACCTGGCGATCTGGGCCGTGCTGGCGCTGATTCTGCTGGACTGGCATCGGGTCGGGCTGCAGCTGCTGTTTCTGCTGTTGTTTGCGCCGACCGCGTGGCTGTTTCGCGCGCTGATGCTCCGGGTGCCGGAATCGGATCGCTGGTATATCGGCCTGGTCTGGCTTGCCGCCTGCGGCTTTGCCGCCGATCGCGCGGGTCTGCACTACATGGTCGGCGCCTTTCTTTCCGGTGCGGTGATGGATCGATCGTGGTTCAACCAGCCGCATCTGGATCAACTGCGACAGCACGTGCTGTTGGTGGTGATGCCGGTGTTCTTTCTGTCCACCGGACTGCGCACCAACTGGACGGTGGGCGGCGTCGCGGTGTTCATCGCGGCGGCGGTGCTGCTGATGGCAAGCGTCACCGGAAAACTGGCGGGCATCCACTTGGCCGGCCGCTGGCTGCGCTGGCCGAAAGGCGACGCGTGGATCGTCGGCTGGCTGCTGCAGACCAAGGCGCTGATCATGATCATCTTCGTCAACATCCTGCTCGATCGTCACCTGATCACCAGCGCCACATTCACCGCGTTGCTGCTGATGGCAGTGGCCAGCACCATGTTGACGGTGCCGATGGTCAGTCCGCGATTGACTCGGGCAAGCAAGTTGGCGAGTGCTGACTCCGGTTTGTGATCTCGATGTTGTGTCCAGGCGCCTGCCATTCGTCCCTCCGCTGGTGATGGCGCCTGAGCGCATCGCGAACGCGGCAAGCATCATCAGATACCAGCGTACCACTCGTAGCCCTGGTCTTCCCAGTAGCCGCCGTTGCCGCTGCCGATCTTGCCGAAGGAGTCGACCAGCTCGATGCTGCCAAGGTACTTGGCCTGCTTGTAGCCCAGCTGACGGCCTACGCGTAGACGCAGCGGCGCGCCGTTGGATACTGGCAGCGGTTTGTCGTTGAGGTCGAAGGCCAGAATGGTCTGCGGATGCCGCGCTTCTTCGATATCGACGCTTTCGTAGTACGGCGTGTCCACGTCCATATTGTCCAGGCAGTGAAACACCACGAAGCGCGCTTTCGGATCGACGCCGACGTGATCGAGCAGGGCGGACAACTGCGTGCCCTGCCATTTGCCGATCGCGCTCCAGCCTTCGACGCAGTCGTGGCGGGTGATCTGGGTACGGTTGTCGAGTTTCTTCAAATCGTCGATGGAAAACTCGCCCGGCTTCGTGACCAGGCCGGTGACCTTGAGCTTGTAGTCGCGAAAGTTGTTCGCCATCAGCGCCTGATACTCGGGCGTGTCCGGCATGGTCGTGCCGTTCGGGTGGAAGGTCGGCGAAATGTCGGCTTCGGTGTATTCCTTGGCCATGGCGCTGGAGGGTGACAGCAGGGCCTGCACGCGGCGGTTCAAGCCTTGCGCTTTGCCCAGCACCTTCGGCCCCCAGCTGCTTTGCGAAATCTTGTCGCAGCCGGCGACCAGCAGGCCGGCGGTGCCCATGATGGCCATGCGCAGAAACGTTCGACGATCAGTCATGCGAGGTCTCCTCGATCACGGCGACCGGTTCGGGCGCGGCGACTTTCACCGGGTCCACATCCACCTTGTAATAGCCGGTGATCATGCCGCGCAGCTGGTTGAACGCGCCGCTGATCAGCACCTCGAACACGTGGATCAGCACGAAGGCGACAAAGGCCCAGGCGATGATGAAGTGGATCGTGCGCGCAGCCTGCCGACCGCCAACGAACTCCACCATCGGCGACAACACCGCATCCATCCGCGGCGACATCGCCAGACCCATCAGCACGATGCCGATGCCGAATACGAAGATCACGATCAGATAGGCCAGCCGCTGCAGGATGTTGTAGCGCAGCGCTTCCTCACCGTGCGGATGCTTGAAGCGCACGTGGTCGGCGATCGATTTGCCGATGCCACGCCAGTCCGCCCTGGTCGGCCAGAGGTCGCGCTGCACGTGTTTCCTGACCAGCGAGTAGCCGATATAGCAGATCCCGTTGAGCACGAAGATCCAGGCAAAGAAGAAATGCCATTGCCGACCCATCGATAGCCAGCCCGGACCGGGGACGGTGAGCCAGGAAGGAAAGCCGCGCGCCGTCGGTGTGCCATCCGGTCCTTTGGAAACGCCGAGCACGCCGGTGGTATTGAATTCGTGCTTGCCGATGCGGGTGATGCCGGTCAGGTTGCCGTTTGCATCTTCGCGGGCGTCCAGCGCCAGCAGCGGCTTGTCTGGATTGTTGTAATTGCCCCACGACAGGCTCGGGTGCGCGTTGAAGATCTGCAGCCCACTGAAGAACATCAGCGACAGGCTGATCACGTTGATCCAGTGCATCAGCCGGATCGGCAGCGAGTGCCGATAGACCAGCCGTTTCGATTTCACTGGATGCGGCGAAGCAATCACCGGTGTGTTCGTGCCCATCACGTTTTCGGTCACGGTTTCCGTGGTCATGGCAACTATTCCGGGTGGCGGGATGGATGGGGCAATCTGGCGAGTTTACGCGCCCACTCCTAGGTTACTTCGCCGCGAAGGCCTCAAAGGTTACGTGGCATCCGCATGCCGCCAGCAAGCCCTGTCAGCCGTGATGTACATGATCGTGCCCATCCGCTGGGCCATGCGAGCAGGCGACCCACGAGGATTCGCCGACCAGGTAATGCTCTTTCTTCCAGATCGGCAGACGCAGCTTGACCTGGTCGATGATGTAGCGACAGGCGCGGAACGCCTCGTCGCGATGTGGCGAGACCACGCCGATCCATACTGCGGTATCGCCCACCGCCAGGCTGCCCACGCGATGCACGCAGCGGGCGTCGGCAATGCCGAAACGCTGCACGGCTTCGTCGATGATGCGCTCACCTTCGCTGATCGCCAGCTCGTTATAGGCCTCGTAATCCAGACCACTGACTTCGCGGCCTTCATTGGTTTCACGCACCCAGCCTTCGAACACGCAGAAGCCGCCGCAGCCGGGTTGCTGCAAGGCCTTGCGCAGCGTGTTCGTATCGACCGGCTGCGTGGCAATGGTGACGCGGCTCATCCGCCGGCTACCGGTGGAATGAAGACGATCACATCGCCTTCGGCAAACGGCTGCTGCCAGTCGCGAAACTGCGCGTTCACGGCAACTTTCAATTGCGCGGTATCGAGCCGGAAGCCATGCCGCTGACGCAGTTCGGCGTAGAGGGAAGCAAGCGAGTCGGCGTTGCTGGAAACGCTTTCGCGACCTTGTCCGGCCTGCTCGCGCAGCTGTGCGTAGTATTCGACGGTAACGGAGGTCATGACAGGGAAGCTCGTAATGTCGCCAGTTCTTCGGGCGTGTTGATATTGTCCAGCGCATTGGCTGCATAAGGTTGCAGCAACTGGGTGTCGCCCTGGATCAGCGCCTTGCGCGGGCAGCTTCGACCAGCCTGGACGCGTTCGAGAAGCTTGGCATGGCTGGCCGGTTCCCACAGCGCGCATAGCGGCTCGGGCAAACCGTCATGGCTGCTGATGAAGGCGGTGGCTTCGCGCTTTGGATCACGCGCCTGCAGCAAACGCTGCAGTGTTTCAACATTCAGCCGAGGCAGATCGCAGGCGATGACGAGCCATGCGACATCAGGATAGAGCGCCTGCGCGGACAGGATGCCGGCGGCGGGACCGGCATCCTCAAACGTGTCGACGATCTGCGGCAACTCCCGGCGCACCGTTTCATCGCGCTGGTCTGCGCGCACCGAAATGAACACGTGATCGAGTACCGACGACAGCAGGCGGTAGGTCCACAGCAGCTGCGGCTCACCGTGGTAGTCGATCAACGCCTTGTCGTGCTGCATGCGCCTACTGGCACCACCGCTGAGTACGAGGCCGTAGACGTTTGATACAGAGGGTTCGATGGATGCATTCATGTCGGGCTTGCCTCGTTATCCACATCGCGCTTGCCACCGGATTTGTGCAGCAGGTGCACGTCGCGGATCACGATGTCGTGCGACATGGCCTTGCACATATCGTAGACCGTCAACGCGGCGATGCTGGCGCCGGTCAGCGCTTCCATCTCCACGCCGGTGGTGCCGTGGCAGGCGACCTCGCAAACGATGACGATCTCGTCGCCCTCGACGGTGAGGTCGACGCGGCAGCGCTGCAGCATCAGCGGATGACATAACGGGATGAGTTGCGGTGTCGCCTTGGCGCCCATCACGCCGGCCAGGTTGGCGGTGGTCAGCACCGGACCCTTCGGCGTCATGTGGCCGGCCTCGCGCAACTGCGAAGCGACATCGGCCGGCAACAGCACGCGCGCTTGCGCCCGCGCCACACGCTGTGTGGCGACCTTGGCGCCGACGTCGACCATGCGCGGCTTGTTGTCCGAATCCACGTGCGAGAGCATTCAGCCTCCGATGTAATACATTTCGATTTTCTTGTGATGCTGCGCCTGCGGCGTGGCGCGTTCTTCGCTGTAACGATCCGTACGCTGCAGCCAGGCATTGCGCATCATGTCGAGCAACTGCTCGTCGCTTGCGCCGGTGCGCAGCGGTGTCTTCAGATCCATGCCGCGTTCTGCAAACAGGCAGGTATACAGCGAGCCATCCGATGAAATGCGCGCACGGGTGCAATCGCCGCAGAACGGTGCCGTGACCGACGAGATAAAGCCGATCTCGCCCTGACCGTCGCGATAGCGATAGCGCTGCGCGACCTCGCCCTTGTAGTTGCCAGGCAAGGCCTCGAGCGGCCAGCGCTGTTCGATCTGCTGCAGCAATTCCGCCGACGGCACCACTTCGGCCATCGACCAGTGATTGAGGTTGCCCACATCCATGAATTCGATGAAACGCACCACGATGTCGCTGCCGCGAAAATACTCAAGCATGTCGAGCAGGGTGTGATCGTTGACGCCGCGCTGCACGACCGTATTGACCTTGAGGTTGCTCAGTCCGGCGGCGCTGGCGGCGCGGATGCCCTTCAGAACACGCTCCAGCTCACCGCGCCCGCCGTTCATGGCGGAAAACACGGCAGGGTCGAGCGAATCCAGGCTCACCGTAACGCGGTTCAAGCCCGCCGCCATCAGTGCCGGCGCCTGCTGGGCCAGCAGCACGCCGTTGGTGGTCAGCGCGATATCAGTGATCGATTCGATCGCCCGCAGCTCGCTGATCAGCTCGGCCAGATTCGGCCGCAGCAGCGGCTCGCCGCCGGTAATGCGCACCTTGCGCACGCCGAGCAGGGCAGCCAGTTTGGTCAGGCGCACAATTTCGTCGAAATCGAGCCGCTCGGCCGTTGGCAGAAAGGCGAAATCCTTGCCGTACTTGGCTTCCGGCATGCAGTACGGGCAGCGGAAGTTGCAGCGGTCCATCACCGAAATGCGCAGGTCGTGCAGCTGCCGGCCAAGCATGTCCAGCGGGGCAACCAGCCTGGCGCGGAGTGCGTCGGGGAGTGTATCGGCGTTGTTCATTTCACCAAGGATAGTAGGTGGCGATGAAACCGGCGGGAAAATGCTGTTGATCCGCGGGTAGTTCGACGAAACCGTCGGTTTGCGTCAGTGCGGAAAAGTCGCCCGAAGTTTGCACCGGCAGCGGCAGTGCTGCTGGCAAGCCCGAAGCATCCGGTTGCATCCGGACAGGTACGAAACAGGTTAATGGCGCGGCAAAGTCGATCGGCGCGGTCAAGCTGACGCGCGATGGCGCAGGCAGCACTTGCCCCATCGCCGCGAGCAGCGCGGGCATCACGTATCGGGTACCGCAGACCAGCACTGACACCGGGTTGCCGGGCAGGGCGAATACCGACTGGCCCTGCGGGCCAATGCCGAACCACATCGGCTTGCCGGGGCGCTGCGCGATTTTGTGAAATACGCGCTCGACGCCAAGCTCGGAAAGCACTTCCGGCACGTAGTCGCGCTGACCCATCGATACGCCGCCGGAAAGGATCAACACGTCGCGCGTGCTCAGCTGGTGTGCGATGGATGCTTTCAACGCCTCCCGATCGTCAACCACATGCTCAAGCGTCACGTCACTCAGGCCGCGGCTGGCGAGCAGGGCAGCCAGCGCACGGTCGTTTGACCGGCGAATTTGCCAGGTGGCTACAGGAGCACCGACATCGACCAGTTCATCGCCGGTGGCAAGAATCGACACACGCGGTTGCGCCGACACCTGCACCGAGCTGTAGCCGTTGGCGGCAATCACCGCGATCTCGGGTGCACGCAATCGCGCACCGGCCTCGATCAGGGTCTGTCCGGTACGGCAATCACTGCCGCGCCGGTGAATAAACTGTCCGCGCTGAGGCTCATAGTCAGTCGAGATGATCAGCTGCGATTTGTCACGCCGGGTTTGTTCAACAGCGATGACCGTGTCGCAGCCTTCCGGCATCACGGCTCCGGTCATCACCTCGATACAGGCATGCGGTCGATCGAGCGAGGTTGGCGGCATGCCCGCGGCCTGCATGCCGGCGATATCAAAACAGCGCGTACCTTGCGCAAAGTCATCGAAGCGGATCGCCATCCCATCCATCGTGACCCGGTCGAACGGTGGCTGGTCACGTTCGGCGACTATGCGTTCGCGCAGGATGGCTCCCGCTACGTCATCGATTAATCGAGGCTCTGCGGGAAATCTGACCAGACGCGAACGTATCAGCGCTTCCGCCTCGTCAGGGGAGATGAATCTGGTCATGGGGCTATCGGGCATGGGCCTATTTTGAACCGCTTCATCGCGCTATGCGTGCAGAGGAGTATTCGACACGTGAAGCTGTCGGGTTACCTCATCATAAGGCGGAAGCTGCGAAGCAATGGCGTGCATCAGCGGTGTGAGCGCCTACACGCGTCTCATTGCAACCATCCAGCCGATCGCACTCGAGCCTAAAATGGGCTAAAGGCAAAAATGGCGGCGGAGCTTGGATCTCGAAGGGAGTTCTATTTTCGGGCTGACTCGGCAACAAAGTTGCCCGCGGCGAAAATGGCAAGCACAACAAGAATCAACGCGCTGACAATCAGCGAAAAAGGGATCGAGATCCATTTGATAGCCCAGCGCATACGGCTCACTTCGTCGAAATCAGCCGCCAATTGTCGCAACAACAAATGACGTTATAGCGACGGCTGGCGCATGTATCTGGTGTTGCTCATGGAATGAGCCAACGCATCGCGGTGCGCTCTCTTAGCCGCGGCCTTGTTCGTGGAATTCAGGAATGAGGGCGCATCGAAGATGTATCCGGCAAAACTATCGCGTCTGACATCGATGCTTGCAAGCCTCGGCATGTCCCCGGCCGATGCGTCGCGCGTGTCTGCAGCAAAGCTGACAGTGCGCGACGACTTCGACTAACCAAACACTGGCGATAACTGCGTGGAGGTTATACGGTGATCCTAGAGGCACAATTCTGCTGGTCATCGGAGTAAGGAAATGTCCAGCGATATAATTAATAACGCGGTCAAACCAGCTTCTCAAATGAAGATCGCGGGTGCTGAAGTGGCCCCATATTTTCGTATTCCTACTCCTCCGCTATCTACGACAAATCCTGCCGCTTGGATGCATGAAAGGCTCGGTAACTACATCAGAGAATTTGAGATCAACCTCGATCAGGATCACGAAATCGGCGTCCGTCTGGTTTGCTTTGGTCAAGCAGTCACTATTCATGTCCAGAGCGTCGGATATCACGGTCCCGACATCATCACGTTCTTTGGCATGAACAGCGAAGGCGAGAAAATGCAGCTTATCCAGCACATCACTCAGCTGAGTTTTTTACTAATTGCCGTGAAGAAAATTGCCGATGAGCCTAGACGGATTGGTTTCCTTTGGGAAAAGGAAGAAAAACCAGCTGCATCCGAATAATAAGCCTACACCTCACCGTCATGCCCGCCGATATCTGGCGCTAGGGCAATATGATTACGCCCCGCGAGTCCGGCCCGATCCGACAGGTGTCCGGCAGTAGCCGATGCTGCAACGTCATGTGGGCGACGGATAAGCGGATGCAGGCGCACATGGAAAGATTGAGCACTGCGCGCGGCAGCTAGTAGCAACGCCAACTTTTCGGCCTCCCCCCGTCCTGCTATGTTTAACAAAAATCAGGGGAAAAAAGATGCGAGACGCAGCTATTATTGCGGCTTTGGTGTGCCTTGCCGTGGCATCAACCGGCACTGCGCTGGCTCAGGCGCGCAGCGAAATCCCTGTTCGCGAGGTGTTGTTGAGCGACGGCGAACGCCGCTATAGCGTGCCAATCAAGGTGGGCAACACGGCCTTGAGGCAGGACTGGACAGCGGCTCGACGGGCTTGCGGCTCCTTCCTGGCGTGCTGGCGGACGGCGATGCCAAGGGCGGTGGCGTCAGTGACCGATATAGCTATGACGTTGGCACTCAATTCGACGGGGAAGTCGGCACCGGCACATTGATGATTGGGGACCTCTCGGCGCCAACCACCTTTCAATTAATTAAGAAGGTGGGCTGTCGTACCGATTCTCCATACTGTCCCGCAAGCCGCATTCCTCTCTCTCAATTCCGCCTCATGGGTAAAGGCCTTCCTGGCGAGGGTTTTCGCGCCATCCTGGGGGTGAACATGGCTGGCGCCGATGTGGCGAGTCCATTTTCAGCTGTCGGTGCGACCCGCTGGATTATAGAGTTGCCGCGTCCTGAGTCGGGCGTGCCTGGGAAGATCATTTTCAATCCCGGCGACGAGGAGGTGAAGAACTTCACACTGCTGCCAATCGTTTCCGCTTATCGCCAGCAGAAAGGTGAGCTGCACGATTCTATCGTGGGCTGCATCGTCAATAATGCAACTAAGGAGAAGGCTTGCGGCGCGCTGGTGATGGACAGCGGCGCCCCCGGCATCGCGGTGAACAATAGTGATCTAGGCCGCACACCCTGGCCTGACGGAACCGCGGCAACGCTCGCTTTCTATGGCAGTGACCGCTTGGCAGCAGTGGAGCAATTCACCGTGGGGCTGCGCGACCATGCCTCGCATTTGTCGTTCGAAAAAACGGGCGGCAGTGGCGTAACGATCTATGCCGGGCTGTCACCTTATTTTGCGTTCGATGTACTTTATGACCCGAGCAAAGGCATAGTGGGTCTGAAGCCGCGCCCGCCCGCGCCCAATGCACCCCAAGGCGCCCTGGTCACGCCCACGAACTAGAGCGCGAAAGTGGCCGCCGAATAACTTTGCTGAATTGACCTGATGCGAAAAGCCTCGAACAATGTTTCGGGGCTTTTTGTTTGTATCAGGATAATTGGCAACACGAAGCGCCGCCGGTGTCATCCCGTTGAGCATGGCCGTGCCATGCAGCACCCAGCCGCGGCGGATGTCCTCTGGCGCTAGCGACGCGGCGAAGGCTGACCAGTCGGCCAGCAGATCAAAGGAAAAGAATTTGGCGCGCTTGGGCTGTCGGGGCATGGCTGCAGCATAAGCGGCTGCAGTCTCACGAAGTGATGCACAGTGTCAGCGATATATGCACGTCCCATGCATGCTCGTCAGGCGAATATCGCCCTAGCTCCGCAGAGGGATTAAGAATGACGCCGAAAATAGAAATCTATGAAGCGATCGAGATTCGCTTTGGTTACTCGATACAAGACGACTTACATCACGCCCACTTCGAGCTTCCCGCTGAAAGGCACGTCCAGAAAAGTCTGGAAAACGAAAGTCACTCCTCAATGCCCGTGGCCAGCTCATTGCCGGGAAAGATGCATATTCACGGACCGGTAGAAAGCGAACTGCTTGATCAAGCGCGATCGCAGATAGACACTTTTCTCGGCAAATAGGCGCGAGCGCGAACGATCCTGGCGAATCGTCGACATCAATTTCGTTTGAGGGTAGAACTGTGGGTACGTTTCAGAGGGGTGAGGGATAAAGCGGTTAAGTATCGACCGCTTGCCCTGTCTACATGGTGGCCGGGGACGGAATCGAACCGCCGACACGGGGATTTTCAATCCCCTGCTCTACCAACTGAGCTACCCGGCCGAAGATACACAACCGCGCGGGTTGTTCGTTCCATGTAGAGCCGCGCATTAAACCGAATATGCGGGTTTTCGTCAAGGCTCATTGTCGGGGTTGACGTAGCCGGCGGGTTTGGCGAAGTCGCCGCCGAAAAGGTATTTCTCCATTTCATCGGCGAGATACTTGCGCGCTTTGGGATCCAGCGGGTTGAGCCGGTATTCGTTGAGCAGCATGGTTTGATGAGCCAGCCACTGCTGCCATGCGGGCTTGGAAATCTCTGCGTAAATGCGCTGACCGAGCGGGCCGGGCCATGGCGCAAAGTCGAGACCTTCCGCATCGATGTCGAGCTTGCTGCAGTGGACGGTGCGGCTCATGCGTGTTCCTTGGTGGTTGGGGCTTTGTACGAAAAGCCGTTGGCGAGATGGCGTGCGCGGAATACGTCAGCGCATCGCGGCTCAGAGAATATCGTTGATTTTCAGTAACAGTTCGCGCACCGGGGCTGGCAAGCCGAGTGCGACGGCTTCGCCGGCCGTGCACCAGCGTTGCTGCGGATTATCGGCAATACCGCTATGCGCTATGGCGCCATCGAACAGCAACGGTTCGATATCCAGTCGATAGTGGCTGAAGATATGCACGAATGAAGCAAGCGTTTGCGCGTCTTCGATGCGCGCAAACTTCTGCGCGAGCGACCAGGCGATATTTGAATCCATCGCTTCAGGCAGGCTCCAAAGGCCGGGCCACACGCCGATGGGTCCGCGCCGCTCAAGCAGCACGCGTCGTTGCGTATCGCGCAAGATCAGCATCACCGTGGTGCGCGTCGGAATGGCCTTGGGTGGTTTGCGGCTGGGTAGCTGTGTAGTGAGATTCTCGCGAAAGGCGATGCAGTCAGCCATCAGCGGGCACGCTTCGCATTGCGGGCGCGAGCGTACGCAGACGGTGGCACCCAGATCCATGATGGCCTGTGTGTAATCGGCCACACGAACATTCGGCGTATGTGCGTCGGCGTACTGCCACAGCTGCTTCTCTACCGCGCTTTGTCCCGTCTGGCCATGGATGCCGTGATAGCGGGTCAATACACGCTTGACGTTGCCATCGAGAATCGGGAACCGCAGGCTGTATGCCTGTGCCAGGATCGCCCCCGCGGTTGAGCGACCGATGCCCGGTAGGGCTGCGAGCGCAGCGTAATCGCGCGGCATCTCGCCACCGTGCTGCGCAACGCAAATTTGCGCGGCGTGGTGCAGAAAACGCGCGCGACGGTAGTAGCCCAGGCCCGACCACAGCGCCAGCACGGTGTCCTCATCAGCGTTGGCAAGGTCACGCAGCGTCGGCAGAGCACTGACGAAGCGCTCGAAGTAGCCGATGACCGTGCTCACCTGCGTTTGCTGCAGCATGACTTCGGATAGCCACACGCGATACGCGTCGCGCGGATGCTGCCAGGGAAGATCCTTGCGGCCATGCTGGTCAAACCAGCGCAGCAGCCGCTCGGCAATGTTTGGCGTCATGGTTTTATCTTGACCGCAGGCTTGTTGGCCGACGTCGTGCTGGCCGCTGCGGGTGCGCTGTCGCCGGTATCCAGTGTCAGCCCTTCGATGATGACGCCAGCCGCCTGGAGTCTGGTCATTTCCAGGTGCCCGTTCGCTGGCGGCACGCTGAGCGGTAACGCTTGATCGCCGGCGAGCTGGTTCCACCAGCTGGCGAGTGCCAGCGGAGGCAGGCGCAGGTTGGCGTGGTTGTTCGGCCCGTCCAGCTTCAATGCGAGCAGCAGGGGATTGGTCTGATCGGCTGGCGTCAGTTGCAGCGAGATGGCGTATTGCCCGACGTTGGTCTGATCAAGCGTGCCCTTCAGGTCTGCTGATGCATCGGCTGCACCATGCCAGCGGGCGTTGCCGTTCAATGCCAGTGACAGCGCATTGCCCTGCGAAAGATGCAGGCTGACATAGTCGAGCTGCAGCGAATTTTCGTGGATGCGCGGCGTGGCGGACAGTTTGAGTTGCAGCGGCAAGCCGGCGGCTGTGGTGGCGGACATGCTCAGGGGAAACGGCTTCCCCGAAACCAGTTTACCGGCATCAAGTGACACGTTGCCGAGCAGCAGCTGATCACCGCGCACGATGCTGCCGTGCATGACGCTTACGCCGGTATCAATTCGCGGAATATTCGTGGGCACACTTTGCGGTTTGACGGGCAGGTCGTCCAGCCACGCCTGCAGGGCTTCGAGGTCTACCCGGGGCGAGTCAATGACCAGTTTCGAAATGACCGTTGGGCCACCGAGCAGCGTGCGCCAAGGCAGTGCCAGCTCTCCGCGGGCAGCCAGCAGAATCGGCACGCTGGCGTCTTTCGCGTTAATGGTGATGCCGCTGAGGTCCAGCGCCGGGCGCGGGAAAAGTGTCGGGCTTGCGGGGTTGGCCAGGTTCAATTCCAACCCTGCGGCGCGCGCCTGCGACTGCAGCATGGCGGTGAAGCGATCAGGCTGCAGCAACAGATAGACGGCTATAACGACAATCAGCACCACCGTCAGGGCCAAGCCGCCGAGTACCAGCAGGGTAAGTCGCCAGCGCCGACTCATCAGTTCAGGCTCGCCGTTGCATGCGGTTGGTCACGGTTGTTCGTCACGACCAAGGCTGGCGGGCAGCAAGCCATCGACAAAGGCTTCGGCGTCGAACGTGCGTAGGTCGGTCGCCGTTTCGCCCAGACCCACAAAGCGTATCGGCAGGCCAAATTCGCGTGCCAAGGCGAAGACCACGCCGCCCTTGGCAGTGCCATCAAGCTTGGTTACGACCAGGCCGGTCACGCCGACAATCTGGCGGAACTGGCGCACCTGGTTTATCGCGTTCTGGCCGGTGGTGCCGTCGATCACCATCAGCACTTCGTGTGGCGCGTCGGCGTCGATTTTTTTCAGCACGCGGGCGATCTTGCCCAGTTCGTCCATCAGGCCGCCCTGCGTGTGCAGACGACCGGCGGTGTCGGCGATCAGCACGTCGGCGCCGCGCGAGCGTGCTGCCTGCAGCGCATCGAAGATCACGCTGGCAGAATCGGCATCTTGCCCCTGCGAAATTACCGGTACCTGATTGCGCTCGCCCCAGGTCTTGAGCTGGTTGACGGCGGCGGCGCGAAAGGTATCGCCGGCAGCCAGGATTACGGCACGCTTTTCGTCGCTCCAGCGCCGCGCCAGTTTGCCGATGGTGGTGGTCTTGCCGGCGCCGTTGATGCCGACGGTCAGCACGACGAAAGGTTTGTGACCGGTCACGTCCAGCGGCTTCTCTATCGGCTTCAGCATCGCCACCAGCGATTCACGCAGCGCTTTCAGCAGCGCCGGAGCGTCGGCGAACTCGCGCTTGTGCATGCGCTTGCGCAGGTTTTCGACCAATTCGGTGCTGGCGTCGACGCCGACGTCGGCGGTGATCAGGGTGGTTTCCAGTTCGTCGAGCAGATCGTCATCGAGCTTGGGGTGACGAACAAACAGCGAGGTCAGGCCGCGTGAAAACGCGTTGCCGGAGAGGCGATCGCGCCAGCTGCGCTTGGCCGGCGCGGACTCTTTCTCAGACTCTTCGGCAACGGCGATGGGTGCGATTGGCGCTGCGGCCGGAGGCTCGACGGCGAATGTCGGCGGTGCTGTTGATGGAATTTCGGCAAGCACCTCGTGCAACGCAGGGTTGCTGCTGTCTGCTACTGGTTCATCTGTCGGCGGCGCTGCGGACGGCTCCGGAGTCGTTTCGGCGGGCTTCTTCTTCCAGAACTTGAGCATTGCGGTGGCGATTCAAAGACAATGGCCGGCATGCTATCACCCCAACCTGTACTGGCCGCTGAGGATTCCTCGCTACGGAGCCGCGCTTGAGCACCATGCGAAGCGCTGGCTCGGGGCGTATCCGCATCATCGGCGGCAAGCTGCGCAATTCGCGGCTCGACGTGCCCGATCTGCCCGGGCTGCGGCCAACGCCCGAACGGGTGCGCGAAACCCTGTTCAACTGGCTGGCGCCGACCATCGAAGGTGCGCGCTGTCTCGATCTTTGCGCCGGCACCGGCGCACTGGGCGTCGAGGCGCTGTCGCGTGGCGCGGCCAGCGTGCAGTTTGTCGAGCGTGACATGCGCGCCGTGCAGGCGTTGCAGCAAAACCTCGAAAGGCTGAAGGTGACGGTGGCCCAGACATTCGCCATCGATGCGCAGGAGTTTCTCAATGGCCCGCCACAGCCAATGGATCTGGTTTTTCTCGATCCGCCGTTTGCGCTGGATCTGTGGAGCGGCTTGGCGCAGCAGATGGAGCAGCGCGGCTGGCTGGCGGCAGGGGCGACCATCTATATCGAGTCGCCACGCGAGCTGATGCCAGTATTGCCATCGAACTGGCAGCTGCATCGCGAGGGCCGGGCCGGCGAGGTGCGCTTCGTGCTTTACCGAAACTGATATGGACCCGCACCACCCGTGCGCCTACGCATGGTCTATTCGGTGATCCAACGCCGCGTGGCTTCCGTTAAGCTACGCGGACTTTTCATCCTACTTCCCCGTCTCAAGAACTCCGTCTCGTGAACAAACCTTTGGGCAATCCGCGCTTTGCCGTTTATCCCGGCACGTTTGATCCGATCACCAACGGCCACGCCGACCTGGTGGCGCGAGCCGCACCGCTGTTTGACCGCGTGCTGGTGGCGGTGGCCGACAGCTCGAGCAAGGGGCCGGCCTTCAGCATCGACGAGCGCATCACGCTGGCTCGGCTGGCGTTGGGCGATCTGCCGAACGTGGAAGTGCGCGGATTCGACTGCCTGCTGGCCACGTTTATCGAGGAAGTGGGCGCCGGCGTGATCATCCGTGGGCTTCGCGCGGTGTCGGATTTCGAATACGAATTCCAGCTGGCCAGCATGAATCGCCATCTGATCCCGCAGGCGGAGACGCTGTTTCTGACGCCGGCGGAGCAATACAGTTTTATCTCCTCGTCGCTGGTGCGCGAGATCGGCCGCCTCGGTGGCGACATCTCCGGTTTCGTCCATCCGGCGGTACAACAGGCCATGCGGCAGCGCTGGCAAAAGAGCCGAGCCGGCTCCCACAAGCAACCCGAAATAGAAAGGTGATCAATATGCGTAAGTTCGCTCTCATCGCTACCCTCGCGCTGGCCGCTACCCTGTCCCTGAGTGCCTGCAACAAATCGCAGGACGATCAGCAGGCGGCCCAGCCAGCCGAACAGGCAGCTCCCAAGCCGACCAACCCGAACGACACCAAGGGCTGGAATGCCTACCTCGGCGACCTGGTGCAGAAAAACCTGCAGGGCATGACCGCATCCCAGCCGTTTGCCTACCTGGTAGATGCTGCTGACACCGACGAGGCCAAGGCCAATAACGATCGTCAGCTGTCGAACGTGCACGACTCGGTCGCCCGCGGCGTGCTGCCGGGTAACCTGATGGCCTTTGCCGGCGCCAATTCGGGCAAGACGGCCGACCTGCTTATTGCGGCGTTCAAGGACGCCAAGCCGGGCTCGTTCAAGGACGTGATCGTGCTTTTCATTGGCGACAAGGCCGACGAACAGCGCGTGACCGACGCGATCAAGCCGACCGGTGCGACGTTCCACTTCGTGGCGATGTAAGACACTCGGGCGTGGCCGCGTTCATCGCGGCTACGCCTCGCGCTGGCCTCCCCGTTTTTACACGGGGAGGCCAGGCCTAAGAGAAGTTTCACCGGCATCCGCTGCAGTGAGGAAATCCTGCACGCGCATAGCGTTATTGCCTCGGGGATCACGTCCCCAGCATGTATTATTCAATACATGTCTCTCAAAATCCTCGATACCTGCGTCAACTGCGACGTCTGCGAACCGGCTTGTCCAAACAAGGCCATTTCGTTGGGTGAGGAGTTCTATGTGATCGATCCGGATCTGTGCACCGAATGCATCGGTCATCATGACGAGCCGCAGTGCGTGGTGGTCTGTCCGGTCGAATGCATTATCACCGATCCCGAAAACGTCGAGTCACACGAGCAGCTCGATCTCAAATATCGCCACCTGATGGCCAAGGAGTCCGCTGCATGAAGGTATCCCTGCGCTGGCGCGCATTGTCGTGCAGCCTGTTGCTGGTCGGAGGCGCTGCCGGCGCCACCGATAGTTCAGCCAAAGATTCGCCGGCATCCTCAATCGCATCCGTATCCACGCACGGCCCCGGTCACGCCGCCATAGCCAGCGCCAATTTCCTGGCGACCAACGCCGGCCTGGAAGTGCTGGCCAAGGGCGGCAATGCGTTTGATGCAGCGATCGCGGTAGCGTCCACGCTGTCGGTGGTGGAGCCGGAAAGCTCCGGCATTGGTGGCGGTTTCATGGCTGTGCTGCATCGGGCCAAGGACGACCACGACACCTTTGTCGACGCCCGCGAAACGGCGCCGGCAGCGGTCAATAGCAAGGACTACCTCAACCCTGACGGCAGCCCGAACCGCGATACCGCGTTGAAGGGACCGCTGTCAGCCGGCATTCCCGGCGAACCGGCAGGTCTTGTGCTGATCGCCAAACGCTACGGCAGGCTGTCGCTGCAGCAGTCGCTGGCGCCGGCGATCCGCATTGCCCGCGATGGTTTCCAGCCTGATCCGCGCCTGCTCGGCGCGATCAACGAGCAGCAGAAAGATCTGCAGCGCTGGCCGGCATCGGTGGCCAAATATCTGCCTAATGGTGCGCCGCCAGTGCAAGGTGCCACCTGGCGCGATCCGGATCAGGCCCGGACGCTTGAATTGATCGCTGCAAAAGGCAATGAAGGTTTCTATCACGGTGAAACCGCCGCCAAGCTGATCGCTGCGGTAAAAGCGGCCGGCGGCAACTGGACGCTGGCCGATCTGGCCAGTTACCAGGCCAAGGAGCGCACGCCGATCACGGTCAATTATCGCGGCTACCGCATCGTTACCGCGCCGCCGCCGTCATCCGGCGGTGTGGCCATCGCCGAAATTCTCAACATCCTTTCCGGCGTCGATCTGGGCAAGCTCGATCAGGCGCATCAAGTGCATTACGTCATCGAGGCGATGCGCCGCGCGTTCCGCGATCACAACGATTATCTGGGCGATCCGGATTTCGTGAGCATGCCGCTGCAGATGCTGCTGTCGCCGTTTTATGCCGACGGTTTGCGCCAGGGCATCTTGCCGGACAAGGCCACGCCATCGTCGATGCTGCCGGTGGCCGAAGCCGGTCAGCCAGGCATGCACACGACGCATTTCTCGATCATCGATGCGGACGGCAATATGGTCGGCATCACCTCGACGGTGAACTACATACTCGGTTCCACCTTCGTTGCAGCGGGCACCGGCGTGCTGCTCAATGACGAGATGGATGATTTCGCGCTGGTACCCAACAAGCCCAACGTCTATGGCCTGATGGGCAGCGTGGCGAATGCGCCGAAGGGTGGCAAGCGCCCGCTGTCGTCAATGTCGCCGAGCATTGTCATCGGTGCCGATCGCACAGCCGTCATCGGTTCGCCCGGCGGATCCACCATCATCACGCAGGTGCTCGAAGGCATCCTGCATTTCATCGATGGCGAGAGCGCCAAGCAGATCGTCGCCGCCAAGCGCTATCACCACCAATACCTGCCCGACGAGGTGATGGTGGAGGCGGGTACGTTCGATCAGCCCACCAGCGACGCCTTGACCAAGATGGGCTACTCGCTGAAACAGCGCGAATCGTGGGGCTTCATGAACGTGGTTACGTGGGACCGCAAGACCAACCAGCTCGATGCAGCCAGTGATCCACGCCATCCGTCCGGCCTTGGCAAGGTGCAATAGTCGCGTGATGGTCAGTGCTTTGCGTCGCCCGCCCACGTCGCGCCGAACCGGATTTATTCGATGAGCGTGTTCAGCGGCGCATCGCTGCGTTGCGTGGTACTGCACGTGGTCGGCGTGCTGCTGATCTTTGCCGGTGTCGGGCTCGTGGCAATCACTGCACACAGCCTGATGAATTACCGCGTGGCTGCAGAGCGACACGGCGGCGAGATGATCGATCTCGGTAGCGATGCCAGTCTGCAGGCCGGCCAGTACGGCCATATGGCGCGGGTTGTTGGCATACCCAGCGTGGTCGAACCGCCGACCGACACAGAATTTGGTCTGAAAACCGACACGCCGGTGCTGGTGCGGCATGTGGAAATGTTTCAGTGGCGCGAGCTGCATTTCGGTAACGAGGTTACCTACGAGCTCGCCTGGGTGGATCGCTTGCTTGATGCCAGCCACTTCGACCAGCCAGCCGGTCACACCAACCCGGCCAGCTTTCCGATCAGCGGCAAAAAATTTGACGCAAAGCTGGTGCAGGTCGGTGGTTTCAGGCTTGCGCCGGAGCTGGTGCAGGCGCTCCCTGGCTCATCCACCGTCGAACCGGATTTGAAATCGCTGCCGCCCAATCTCGCGGCGAGCTTCAGTTTGTATCAGCAATATCTGACCACCAGCTCCCAACCGAACAGTCCGCGGGTGGGCGACGTGCGTGTGAGCTGGGATGAAATTCCGCTCAGTCAGGTGACGGTTTTTGCACGGATCGATGGTGATCGCCTGGTGGCCGCCGCCGATGCTGCGGACGGCAAGGGTTATGACGTCGAAATTGGCGATGTGTCGCTGTTCAACATGTTGCCGGATATGCCGATACCGCCGCAGTTTGTAACGGCTCGACGCATAGCGGCCGTTCTGCTTGCAGCTCTGGGCACCTTCGTGATGCTGGTGGCACGCAATCGTCGCCGCGATCCGCTGCTGGCGCTCGGACTGGGTGCGCTGGTGGTTGGGGCAGTGTCCACGATGCTCTGGCTGGGGCATGACACCGCGAGCATGGCCGGCTGGCTGTTGGTCACCGTGCTGGGCATGGCGCTGGCTGTTTGGCGCCTGCGACGGCACAAGCGACGCACAACCGACCGGCCGTGATGGCCATCGTGTGAATCGTCGCGTAGTCACGCGACGATTCGGTTCAATCATGCCTTGCAGAAGGCTGCCACCGTTTGGATGGCTATTTACTTTGTGTTGAATAGTTTCTCGTGTTCGACAAACCACAGGCCGGCGAACAGCTTCGGATCGATGGAATAACCTTCGGCCGCGCGTGCAACAAGCCATGCGCCAGCCTGCAGGCGTGGCACTTCGTGAACGATGATGTTTTCGGTCTCGTCACCGCCGCCAGCGCTGACCTTTTCCAGGTCATACGCTCGCACAAAGGCAATCATCTCGGTGCTCATGCCCGATGACGATGGTCCGCGATGAATGAACTCCACGCGCTGGCAGCGATAGCCGGTTTCTTCTTCCAGCTCGCGCTGGGCCGCGAGCAGTGCGTTCTCGTCGGCCTGACCGGCGATGTCGCCGACCAGGCCTGCCGGCATCTCGATCGTGTGCTGCTGAATGGGTACGCGGTATTGCTCGACGAACAGCAGCTTGTCCTCAGGCGTCAGCGCAATGATGATCACCGCGCCGGCCGGATTGGTCCGCTCCGCATATTCCCAGCGGCCACGCTTGAGCAGGTTCAGCCAGCGGCCTTGGTAGAGCATTTCCGGCGGAGCATCAGCGTCGGGCGGCAGGCGTTTGTTAAGGTCGGTCATGAATTTGCCGGATAGTGGAATGGTGGAACTCAGCGCAGTAGGGAGCGCAGTCGGCTGCGCGTAAACGCACCGAAGCCGAGCTGATCGCAAAGATTATCGAGACGATTTTGCGCATCGGGGCGACGCAGAAGCGTTTCGACGGTAGTGGCGCCCGGCGCGTCCAGTGCTATGCGTGTCAGACGACGATAGAGACGTGCCTTTTCGCCATGCTCGCGCAACTTCAATGCACAGGCAGCGGCACCGCGAAAACGCAGATAGCCTACTTCGTCGATGCGATCGAGCAACGTGTCGAGGCTGCCGAAATGGGTAAGCAAGATGGCTGCAGTTTTTGCGCCCACGCCGGGAACGCCGGGAATGTTGTCCACGGCGTCGCCGCACAGCGCCAGATAGTCGGCGACCTGATGCGGCTGCACACCAAGCTTTTCATGTACGCCGGCCGGGCCCCAGCGCA
>Ga0302313_10001072_pt1 | contig 21763 bp, 16 predicted proteins | sample III_Palsa_N2_2_FD_200454 | JGI IMG/M metagenome (GOLD analysis project Ga0302313, IMG submission 200454) | Peat permafrost microbial communities from Stordalen Mire near Abisko, Sweden - III_Palsa_N2_2 | ecosystem: Environmental > Terrestrial > Soil > Palsa > Peat permafrost | place: Sweden...
AATATATCGAGGCGTTCTGGGCCGACTACGCGCGACATTGGAAGCCTCTAACCCAGAGCACGAACAGGCGGGTCATCGAGAAGGAGTTGAAGCCGATCTTCGGTCCGATGGCGCTGGAACGGATCAGGCGATCCGACGTCATGCGCTGGCGCGACGATATGAGCGGCCGGCCGGGCGTCTTCAATCGCGCGCTGCCCGTGTTGGCCGGGATGCTGGCTTATGCCGAGCAGCTAGGCCATCGGGCGCCTGGCTCCAATCCTTGCCGCCGCACACCACGTTATCGACGTGTACCGAAGGAGCGCTTTCTGTCGGCGGCCGAGTACCGTCGTCTTGGCGCCGTGCTCGCCATGGTCGCGGGCTTCGAGCCGGCGGCCGTGGCGGCGGTCAGGCTTCTGCTGCTGACGGGCGCCCGGGTTTCGGAGATCCTTACCCTGCGCTGGGATTATCTGCAGCCGCCTCGGCTGCATCTGCCTGACAGCAAGACGGGGCCGAAGTTCATCTATCTTGGCGCCAACGCCATCGCGATCCTTGAGGTGATCCCACGGCGCGATGAGTGTCCCTGGGTATTTCCGGCCGGGCGAGGGGAGGGGCCGCTCTCCACGATCTATCCGCAGTGGGAAAAAATCCGCCGCGCCGCCGCCCTCCCGGACGTGCGGCTGCATGACCTTCGCCATAGCTTCGCGTCGGTCGCCATCAACGCCGGCGTGTCGCTGATGCTGATTGGCCGGCTGCTGGGACATTCGCAGCCCGAGACGACGGCGCGCTACGCCCACCTCGAAGATCGTTCGGTCGGCGATGCCGCGAAGCGGGTCAGTCGCTCGCTCGGCCTGGCCTTGGGGGTGTCGATATGATTCCCGAATTCATGATCGTTGACCCATCGATTGACCTATCTGGCGATGAACAGATGACAGTGGCGGACGCCGGGTCAGGCGGCGCCGGCGTCTCGACGACTGGGCGCACCACGCGATGGTTTCCCGACCTGCCAGGCTTTGGTCTTCGCTGCCACCCCGGCGGAAAACGGGTCTACATCGTCCAGACACGCATGCGCGGCCGCTTGCGGACAGTGAGCCTTGGCTCGGCGTCGCTGATCACTGAATTCGAAGCCCGCAAGCTGGCCCGGCACGTGCTGCTTCGAGCTCAGACCGGCGGTGATCCCGCGGAGGATCGCCAGGCGGCGCGATCGGCACCGACTTTCGACGCCTACCTCGACGACTACTGGCGCAGAGCCAGCCCCCGATGGAAACCTTCCACCCGGCGGACCCATGACGTCTACCGCAGGGGCTACCTCGACGGCGCGTTTAAGGGAAAGACGGTCGACGAGATCACCAACTCGGACGTCCTGGCGTGGTTCAACCTCGCCACGGATCGAGGCGGCCCCGGTGGCGCCAACCGCGTCTATTCCATCCTGAGCGCCATGTTCGCAAAGGCCGAGGCCTGGGGACATCGGTCGGAGGGCAGCAATCCCTGTCGGGGGATACGCCTCAACCGTCGTCGTAAGATGGAGCGGTTCCTGAGCATTCAGGAATTGAAACGCCTGGGCGAGGCCGTTGGGGAGGAGAGAGCGGAATACCCGGAACACACGGCCGCGGTGATGCTCATCCTGTTCACCGGCTGCCGAGTCTCGGAGATCCTGGGTCTACGCTGGTCGGATGCCAGGGGTCACCGGCTGCACCTGCGCGACAGCAAGACGGGGCCGCGCACGGTGTGGATCGGCGACGAGGGCCGGGCGGTGATCGACGGGATCGTGCGGCGTCGCAAGGTCGAGTGGGTTTTCTTCAACTGGAGAACCTGCCGGCCGATTGGGGAGCTGAAATCTTATTGGGAGCGGATACGCGCGCGGACGGGATTTTCGACGCTTCGGCTGCATGATCTTCGCCACACCTATGCCAGTCATGCGGCGGCGCTGTCTGAGACGCTGCCGATGATCGGCAAGCTGCTGGGGCACGCTGAGGTCCGGTCAACGGCGAGATACACGCATCTCGATGATGTAGATGTCTTGCGTACAGCCGACGAGGTCGGTGGCATCATCGGCGCATTCATCGGCCAATGACTTGATAGGATGTCCCCGGTAGACGAAGTCTGGGATCATGCACGAGGAAGCCATACCAACTATTTGAGAGATAATGGGAAAATTAGGTGCGTTGTCGACCTTGCGCGTGTGAGCCGGGCTTGGTCAGCACATGGCCACCACTGGAGCCCGATAATCGATGAAGTTATCGGCGAACGTAGCCGAGCCATTTTGGTTTGGCCGTTACCGTTGCCCGTGAACCGCCGAAGTCCTAGGGTGCCTGGTGCTGAACGACCGAACCCAGCGCTTTAGGCGTGCCGGTCATCACCACCAGATAGCGCCTCTGATCGGGAGTGTCCGGCTGCAGGAGTTGGCGGATGGGGCCAGCGGCGTTGACGATGGCTGAACCCGCCGAATTGGTTATGAACGCGGCGAGGGGTTGAGCGGCGCCTGTTCCCTCTGGGTTCGATGCGAACCCCAAGACGTAGGGCGACTTGGGCTCCAGGCCGGTGACAGAGGCTTGCAACACCTGAACCAGACCCTGGTCGAACAGGCTTACGCTGGTCACGGCGCTCCCGGACGCGCTATCGAGCGTCAGGTGCACAGCTTGGCCGGCAAGGCCGAGCGGCTGAAGCCCGCTCGTCCCCGCGCCTTCGGGAACTGCGTTCGGCACATAGGCCAAGGCCTGTGGCGCCTGGCCGATCGGCACATCGGCGATCACGGTGTTGGTCGCGGTGTCGATAACCGCAAGCTCGTCTGCGTTCTCCAGCCCCACATAGACCCGCGAGCCGTCGCCCGAAGGCCAGATCCCATGGGGCAGCTTGCCAACGGGGATGGTGGCGACCTTGGAAAAGTCCGAGGTCTTGAACACCTGCACCTGGTTGAGCCCGCCGACGGTCACATAGGCGAACTGACCCTTGGCGGTGTGCACAAAGTTGACGTGGTTGGTGATCGGGCCGGTATCCAGAACCTTGAGCACCGCGAACGGCGGCCGGGCCTGGAACGCCACGGTCTCGCCGACGTCCTTCAGCGTGAACCAGACCTGCTCGCCATCGGGCGAGGCGGCGATATTGGGGCAGAAGGGGCTGGGTTGGGCGACCTTGCCGACGATCCGATGATCGGCGACCGATAACACGTCGGTCTCGGGATTGAACGATGAACAGACATAGCCGTAGCGACCATCGGGCGAGAAGATCGTCATTCCCGGTCCGGCCGGCGTGACGATCCGGCGGGTTTCGTTGAAAGTCTTGGCGTCCAGCACGGCGATGTAGTTTTCGCCGCGAACGGTGACCCACACTTCCTTGCCGTCGGGCGTGAAGAAAGCCTCGTGCGGCGAGCGGCCGACATAGGTCGTATGCTCCACCGCGTTGGTCGCCGTATCGATGAAGGTGACAGAATTGGAGCCGATCGACACCACCGCCAACGTTCGGTGGTCCGGCGAAAACCCCATCCCATGCACCAGCAGCTGGCCCTTGTAGAGCGGCGAGAAATTTCCGGGCTGCGGGTCGCCGAGCCTGATGACCCCGAGAAGCTTGTTGTCTGCCGGATCGGTCACCGAGACGGTGTTGGAGAATTGTTCGGCGGCATAGACCCGATCTCTGTGGCTGATGGCCACGTCAGGGGCCGAAGCCGCGCCTGGCGGCTGGCCCGCCATCGCCGCGGTGACGATGGCGCTCGATCCCAGCAGAATCGGAAGAAGAAATCTCGGAATCATTGGCGTTGTTCCCCGTGCATGGGCATGGCGCCTTGAGATGCGCTAGGCGCGTCCACGACGCTGGGTTGGGTTGGCGCCGGGGCGGATGCGGGAAGGGGGTCGCCTAGCGCAAGGCGCATGGCGGCGATCTCCTGCTGCTGGTCGACAATGATCTCCTGGGCGATGCGGCGGAGCTGCTCGTTTTTGCCATGCCGCAGCTCCGCTTCAGCCATATCGATGGCGCCTTGATGATGCGGGATCATCATTTCGGCGAAGTCTCTGTCGACATCGCCGGAAGGCTTGATCGCCATTCCGGTCATCATCCGGTTCATGGCCGCCTCGTTCTCCGCCTTGAAATCGGCGTTTGGCGCGCCGGCCAACGCGGGTGCCGATGCGGCGGCTAAGAAGACGAAGAGCGGGGCGACAGCGGTAATCCAGTGCGCAAATGACTTGGCCATTGTATTCCCACGTGTGGATCAGACGCATTGAACGCGCGCCCTGTCGACTTAGCCCGCTCGCGAGAGAAAAATCTCAGCTTCGAGCACGAGCACGAGTACGAGCACGAGCGCGATCACTGGTCGCTGCGTTCGCTCGGCTCGGCGCGGTCGACGAACACTCACGGTACTTCGCATCGCAGTACCCGGCTTTTCTTAGATTGCGGCGACTTGGTTGATTCCGGGGGCATTGTTGCCTGCATCGACACCGCCGACGAAGCGGATGCCGGTTCGACGAGCGCGGGTTCAAGTCCGCACGCTCGGCGCAGAGGTTCCTGACCACCCATGCGGTGATCTACAACACCCTCTACACCGCTCGTCATTTGATCGGCCGACGAACGCTGAAGATGTTCGGCGCCGCAGCCCAAAAGGTCTGGCTACAGGAGACGTGCGCCTAGAGGTTACAGAAGGGGAGGGAGGTTTCCGCGTCTGTGAGTTAACGTGACAGCTCTCCAGGTGGCACGGCCCGCTCGAACTTCGTGGCGGCAGACGCCAAATCACCGGGATCGGTGACAAGCGCTTCAAGACCGACATGGACGATGGTCGGCATGTTGAACAGGCGACTGCAGCCAAGACCATGCGCTGGTCGGCAGAGGCCAAGATCGACACCAAAATCTCGTTCAACCGTCACTGGTTCCCGGCTGACGCGATCCGTCAGGCGGTTTGGCTCCATGGTTCAGTTCATCCCCAGCATCCGAGACGTCAAGAAGTTGCTCGCTCATTGGGGGGTGAGGTGAGGCTCGCCATTGCACGCCGAGGTGGCCGTGGTGGTGCGATTGACCGCGGGGACCGGCCCAAATTGGAGAACCTTGGAAGGCTCGTTCGCACATTGATCGGACTGATCGGCGCACTATTCATTGCTTTGGCCGTCGTCCTTCTCGTCCTGCCGCCCTTCCAGGGACGGGTTGAGGAGGCCTTGCGGCGATTGGGCCTGCCACGGATTCTGGGCCTGATGGTCGTTTTAACTGGGTCGGCAAGCCTCGCGCGATTCGCTGTGGGATCTACATTGGATGGGAACCGCGGCGGCGGGATCGCCGACCAGAATGAGGGGGTTGCGTCAAAAACTGTGTTGATCGCCTGCCCGGTAACTTCGGGTGTTCAAGGTGCATAGTGGGTGAAGACGAAGTCTTGAGCTTTAGCGGGCCTATGGCAGGAAAAGCAGCCATTGAGCACCGCGTCGGAAACAGATTTGCCATCGGCAAAATCAGCGAACCCCCAGCCGCCGGTCGAGGGGTATTTCTTCGAATCCTTGACCATAAACTGGACTCCCTCCTTGGGGGGACCAGCTACGAAAGATTGGGGACGGCCAAAGGCTTTGTTGTTTTCCTCCGATGGGAGATAATTCCAGGCGAGACGGACAATGATGGCGCCGTCCGGAAATGGAAGCTTCCCTTCTCGGTAGGCCTTGATCGCAACGTCATTGCCCAGAACGGCACGCAGATCGTTGAGGTTGCCCTCTTCGTGGGCGACTGAGATCAACTTCCAATCGCGGTATCTAGGGGGAATTCTCTTGATTCCGAAGATCGAGCTGGCCCCATCGGACTGGCCAAATGCGGGGGCCATGTACAAGACCGCACCGGCCATCGCTACGCATGCAACGAGCCCGAAAATAATCCGTCTCACAGGTTCCTCCCTCGATCATGGTTCCAACCAGCCAATCATCGTGCGCGGCGGTCTCCGAGAGCTTGTCAACGATCCCGGTGATTTGGCGTCCGTCACCACGAAATGCGATCGAGCCGCGTCGTAATCCGGGGTTCCAGTTTCGGCCGTGTGGCCCGCGCTCTGGGCGGCATACACACGGCGACATCCTGGTCTTCATCGCCTGGCCGCCACGCCGTGCCTTGTCAGCCCTAAACGCGCAGCTTGACGCGCCTCGCTGATCAGGAGGGCGGCGCTGCATCGGAAATCGAGCAAAATCAACGCAAGACCTGACAAGCGCAGCGATTGGCGAAAGATCACTATCGCGCATCGAGACCGAGCGGACCGAAACCGCAGACTGAAACCGGGGTAAGAACATGACCATAACTCCCGACCGCGTCCGCCAGATATTCAAGGGTCTTGAGAGCGGCGACGGCGGCGCCTTCTTCGCCAGTGTCGCTGACGACGTCGACTGGACCGTTATGGGCACCCACCCACTGGCGGGTCACTATCGAAGCAAGGCGGACTTCATTACTGGGACATTCGCTAAGCTAGGCCAAGTGCTGCCGGAAGGCGCCCAGCTTCATGTCGAGCATGTCATCGTGAGGGACGACGAGGCCGTAATCGAGCTGCGCTCGCTGGCGACGGCGAGGAATGGGATGCGGTTCGACAACCGCTACTGTTGGGTCGTGGCCTTCGAACGCGATTTCATCGTCCGGGTTCGCGCCTATCTCGACTCCGCGATGGTGGCGCGTCTGTTTGAAGAAAACCCGGTCGTATGATTCATCGCTTCGTACGGGTTTTTGATAGGGCCGCGAATAGGGCTGCTGAGCTAACAGCCGCCCGCGGATCTACGACGCACCGTCTCGACCTGCTTCTCGGTTAGGTTGCGCCTGCGCCAGGCGCTCGGGGTCTCGCCGACAACCCGCCGGAACTGCTTTGAGAAATGGGCCTGGTCGGCGAAGCCGCTGGCAAGCGCGATCTGGCTGAGCGGCTCGGCGGTCACCAACATCATCTCTTGCGCCGATTCCAGGCGCAGCCGGATGAGGTATGTATGAGGCGTGTCCCCGAACGTCTCTTTGAAGGCGCGGCAGAAATGGCTGACGCTAAGCGGAATCTGCTCCGCCAGCTCCTCAATCGGGACCGGGCGCTCCAGATGCTCCCTTACGTATCGATCGACCTTACGCCGCTGCCAAGGCGCTAGTCCGCCGCGAGCGATCGCCACTTCGACCACGGCCGTCTGAGTGAGCAGCGTCACAAGCCGGAGTGCCGCTGTTCGCGCGCCGTCCGGCTGATTGCGCTCTATCGCGTGGCGGACCTCATCGAGGAGGCCTATCGCCTCAGCGGGCAACCTGGTGGGCTTGCCGGCAGCGAGGGGCCCTGGCGCAAAAGAAGGGGCCCCGATGAATGGCGTTGCCGATCCCGCGTCGGCCCGGCTGTGCTTCCAGTTGAGATGGTGACTCGAGTTCATCTGACTTGTCTTCTACGAACCGTGATCAGGTCCGCCGGCCCGGCGCGGCCACTTTGTCGCACGACGATATTGCGCGCCTGGTCCGGCATGATGGACATTCGGCTACTCCTAGTTTGAATGGGAATTGCTGACGCGCAGGCGCGCGTTCGGCCGTGTCCCTCATCCAAATGTGAAGACGTAGGCGCGCACGCCGGCGTCGAGGAATTCGATCTCGAAGGTCCGATCGGCGATCGGTCCCATCTGGCGAACCAGCTGATACATGCGCGCGGCCTGGACGCTGCCCCATCCTTGTGCGTCAACGTCAGAGCCGTGGTTCACCCCAGGGGCGGCCCCGTCGATCGTGATGCGGAAGCGAACGAGGCGCCCCTGCGTGGACGGCGCCAGGACGAGGTTCAGGTCGCGGGCGTGGAACCGGTAGCGGATGGCGCCTGTGTCGCGGTCCAGCGTGGCGAACTCGCTCTCGATGCTCCAGAGACCCGCCAAGCTCCAGTGGTCAAGCGGCAGCGCAGATGCCGGCCGATAGGTCCTGGGGATGTCCTCGCCAATGCCGCCTGGGGAGGCGAAGGTATTCGCCTTGGCATAGCCGACATAAGTCTCATGGGAGGTTAGGTCCCAAATGTCCGCCGGGGCCTGAGGCCCGTCGCCTTCCACGATAGCAATATCGCTGGCGACTGGCGCGCGCTTGGCTTGCGACAGCAGTTGTTGGATCATCCGCTCAGATTGATCGTAGCCCCCCTCGCCAAGAACTTGGCCTCGAATGCGGCCATCGGCGCCAATGAAATAGAGTGCCGGCCAGGCTTCATTGCCAAACGCATTCCAGATTGCATAGTCGCTATCCAGGACGACTGGATAGCCTACGCCGAGCGCTGAAGTCGCCTGGCGTACATTGGCGATATCCTTCTCGAACTCGAACTCCGGTGTATGCACGCCGATGACCACAAGTCCGTCAGCTTTGTACTTCGCGGCCCACGCCCTCACATAAGGCAGTGCTCTCAGGCTGTTGATGCAGGAGTAGGTCCAAAAGTTCACCAGCACGACCTTGCCGCGAAGGTCCTCGGCTCGCAGCGGCGGCGTGTTCAGCCACTGCCGCCGGTCCAGCAGCGATCGCTCCGGATAAGGCAGCTCGAATGCGGCTGCTTTGGACGACGCGGCCGCCCTCGGGTCGGCGAAGCCGTCCGCGCGAACCGCGTCCACAGCTGAGCCGCCGGTGAATAGGGCGAGGGTCGCCGAGGCGACAAGGGTCAAAGCAAGGCCAAGAAGCAGCGACCATCCGCGCCGCCTTACAACCGCTTCAGCCCGCGCCCACCCAATCAGCAGGATTGTACAGACGACTGCCACAGCAATGGCCAGTGTATCGGCGAGGCCGGCGAGGACGAAACGGGACATCTCAATTTGCTCCATGGTTAGCCCTCCTCCGGGATCCATCGGACGACGAATGCCAGCGCCGCGAGTGCGGCCGGAAATATCCAGGCCCAGTCTCTGAGTAGGGAAACAGCCGCCGCGGCGACGACGCAGCCGAAGAAGAAGCCGACGAGGAGCGGTAGAAATCCGCTGATGCGCCCGGCGGCGTTCCCACGGGTCGAGGCGTCGGGCGAGAACGCGTCCAGCAAACCAAGTACCCCGCTGACGAGGTTGCCAGTCATCACAGCGGTGGACGGCGCGCCTGTGACGGTCATGTGCAACATCGCGTTCTGGCATGCCATGGCGGATGCAGCGATCAGGACCCCGAGGCCCGCCGCCAGTCCATGCGGATCTTCGGACGGTTGGGTAATGACACTGAATATGAAAACCGCGGCCAGCAGCCAAAACTGTGCAAAGAGAAGCCGCTGTCTCAGGCCGCCGTTTCGCGCCGCCATGGTAGGGGCGAACAGCCAGATGGTGGCGACCGTCACCGCGAAGGTCGGTATCGCGAGCGCTGGAGCCAAATTGATCGGCCCGCCCCGGACCAACGCCGCTCCCAACACGACGAGATTGCCCGTGATATGGGCGGTGAACACGTTGCCGAGGTTTAGGAATCCGATGAGGTCGACCATGCCCGCAACCACGGCCAACAAGGCAGGGAGGCGCTTCTCCGAAACCGATATCGCGGCCAAATGAGGTGAGAGCCGGCCAGCTTTGGTTTGGCTGGCGCTCATGGCGTTCTACCGGTCCCAGGGCGCCGAGCGGGCACGCGCGCGCTCAGGCTATCGATGACGAGTTTCGGCGCGAGAAGGCCCAAGCTCATGGCCAGGACGATGGCAATGGCGGTCACGGCGTCCGAGAAGGCCCCGCCGGCCAGCGCAGGAGCCCCCGCAGGATCCTTGGCGATCTGCGCCAACCCGCTTGCCATCCGGAACAGGAAGACGCCGGGCATCATCGACACCACTGCAGCAAACCCGACGGCCGCAAAGGGCATCCGCCAACGGTTCGCCACCGGCGTCAGGACCAACCCCGCGGTGATGCAAGCAATAAGCGCGCCGCTGGCAGGACCGACACCTAAGCCGGTCATCACACACCATCTCAGCGCATGAGCCAGTGTTCCGATGGCCACTGGCCAGGCGAGCATTCGCAACGGCATAGAGAAGAAAATGCTGTAGGCTGCGACGGCGACACCAGCGGCGACTACGTCCTGCCAAAGCGGCACGACCCGTCCCGCGGGATCGACCGGCAGGGCGATACCGAATAGAGCCATGCCAAGCAGGAGCCCTGTCGAAATCGCAACGATCACGAGGCCGGCAAAGACGACTCGGGATGCGCCCAGGTGAATACGTCCCCGGATGAGATCGAGGCCGCCATTGAGTATGTGGGGTCCCGGCACAAGGATCATGCAGGGACACACTGCGACCAGGCGCAAAGACGAACTCAGCTGATAGCGCACCGCCAGGGCGCCGACCACACCGGCGAGCAACGCCGCGCAAAATGGTTGCAGGAAAGCGTTTCCGGTGAAGTGTGCGACACCACGGCGAAGGAGAGCGCCAGCAGCGGCACTCACCGCAATCAGGCTGGCAGCGGTAAGGTGATGGACACCGAAGATCACGCTTAGCGCCGCGGCGCCAGCTGCTGCTGCGATCGTGAAGAGCCATGTCGGCACGGGGGGTGCCTTCGAGATCGTCTCGATCTTGCGCCTTGCGACTTCAGGCGCCAGCCTGTCGTCGATCACCTCGTCGATCACCCGCATGGTGGATGCGACCCTGTCCATATCGACGCCGGTCGGATCGGCGCCGACAATCCGAACGGCGGTCCTCCTACCATCGTCTGCTTGCAGTATGAGTTCGCCCCACCCCACCAGGATCGTCGCATGCAAGCCGAGCCGAGCGGCCAGGCGGCTTGATGTGGCCACGGTCTGTTCGGTGGATTGGCCATTCACGATCAGCGTCTTGGCTGAAGCGAGAATGAGATCGGCGCGACCGTCTGACATCATCCTAGTCCCATGAGAGGGCGTGGAGGCGACGCGCCTCAGGCGTGCACTGGCGGTTGGGTGTTCGCGATGGCCGCTACATACGGACGGACCATCTTCTGCGGATCGACAATCCGGTCGAATTCCGCCTCCGTGACGAAGCCCAACTGGAGGGCCGACGCCTTGAGCGTAAGGTCATTGTCAATTGCGTGGTGGGCGATCTGCGAGGCCTTGTCGTAGCCAATGATCGGCGAGAGCGCGGTTACCAACATTAGGGATCGCTTGACGTACTCGTTGATCTGTTTGAGGTTGGGCTTCGTCCCCTCGATGAGGAATTTCCTGAAGTTGACGCAGCCGTCCGTCATGATCCTAATCGAGTGGGTGACGTTGAAAATGATGAGGGGTTTGTAGACGTTCATCTCCAGGTAGCCGCCGGCGCCGCCGAATCCGACCGCGACGTCGTTCGCCATCACCTGCACGGCGATCATGGTCAGCGCCTCACACTGTGTCGGATTGACTTTGCCCGGCATGATCGAGGAGCCGGGCTCGTTCTCAGGAATCGCAAGCTCGGCAAATCCAGCGCGGGGGCCACACGACATCAGGCGAATATCGTTGGCGATCTTGTAGAGCGAAACCGCCAGCACGCGCAGCGCGCCGGATAGGAACACCAGGCCGTCGTGAGCGCCTTGGACCGCAAACTTGTTGGGCGCGGTCACGAAGGGCAGGCCGGTCAGTTTAGCGATCTCCGCGGCCGACGCCGCCGCAAAGCCCGGCGCCGAGTTGATGCCCGTCCCAACCGCTGTGCCACCCAACGCCAAGCGGTAGACACCGCCGAGCGCGGTTTCGATCCGCTCCAGATCGTCAGTGAGCATTTCGACATAGCCGGACCACTCCTGGCCGAGCGTCAACGGGGTGGCGTCCTGCATGTGTGTCCGCCCGATCTTGATGATGTCACTCCACGCCTTCGACTTGTCGTCGATGGCATCCCGCAGCGCCGTGACCGCTGGGATAAGGCGCGTCTTCACATTGACGGCGGCGGCGATGTTCATGGCCGACGGGAAGGTATCGTTGGACGACTGCGCCATGTTGACGTGGTCGTTTGGGTGCACCGGCGTTTTGCTGCCAAGCGGCGTGCCGGCGAGCTGGCAACACCGGTTCGATATCACCTCGTTGACGTTCATGTTGAACTGGGTGCCGCTACCCGTCATCCAGACGTGCAGCGGGAACATGTCCTGATGTTGGCCGCCGAGGATCTCATCGCAGGTCTCAAGGATCAGTCGCCAGGGCTCATCGGGCAGCCGACCGCCGTCGTGATTGGCGATCGCCGCCGCCTTTTTCAAAGTGGCGTAGGCCGCAATCATCTCGCGAGGCATCAAGTCTGTGCCGATGCTGAAGTGCTCCAGCGAGCGCTGGGTCTGCGCGCCCCAGAGGCGGTCGGCTTGAACATCGACGTCGCCGAGGCTGTCGGATTCTGTGCGAATGCCGGTCATCACTGGTCTCCATGTTTGGGGTGCCGCCGAGGACGCTTAGAGCGCCCCCGGAGGCATAGGCGGTCAGGCGGCGTCGACGTCGACGATCGCCTGGGCGAAGGCCTGTGGCGCTTCCTGGGGCAGATTGTGCCCGACGCCGCCGGTGATCAGGCGATGCTCGTACTTGCCGGAGAACTTGCCGCGATAGGCTGTGCTGGGCGCGTGGATTGCCCCGTTGGAGTCGCCTTCCATGGTGATTGCCGGCACGGTGACGACAGGCAGCGCGGCCAGCCGCTTTTCGAGGTCGTCATATTTCCGCTCACCATCCGCTAGGCCGAGCCGCCAGCGATAATCGTGCATCACGAGGTCAACATGGTCCGGGTTGTTGAAGGAAGCTGCTGTGCGGTTGTACGTGGCATCGTCGAAATTCCACTTCGGCGAAGCCTGTCGCCAGATGAACTCATTGAACTCGTGGAGGTATTTCGCATAGCCGACCTTGCCGACTTCAGTGGCGAAATAGTACTGGTACCAAAATGCGGATGCAGCCTGGGGCGGAAGGGGTGTCTGGTTGCCAGCAGGGCTGCTAATCAGATAGCCGCTGACGGAAACGATTGCCTTGCAGCGTTCCGGCCATAGTACTGCCATGACGTCCGCTGTGCGCGCGCCCCAGTCAAAGCCGGCGACGGTGGCTTTCTGAATTTTGAGTGCATCCATCAGAGCGATGATGTCGAGGCCAACGGCCGACTGCTGGGCGTTGCGCATGGTTGCGCTGGAAAGAAAGGATGTCGTGCCGTAGCCGCGCAGGTAGGGAACGATGACGCGGTAGCCCTTGGCCGCCAGCAGCGGCGTGACATCGACGAAGCTGTAGATGTCGTAGGGCCAGCCGTGCAGAAGGATGACGACCGGGCCGTCTGCGGGACCGGCTTCAGCATAGCCAATGTTCAACACGCCGGCGTTGATCTGTTTGAGGGCATCAAACGAGGTGTTGGCGGAAAAGGTGGGCAACAGAGGCTGCACCGGCCCGCCGGCTTGCGCGCGGGCGGCCACGACAGAGCCAAGCTGTGCCGCGGCGATTGTGACCGCCGCCACGCCGAACAAGCGTCGGCGCTGGCTGTTGAAGTCTTCAGGTTTTTCGAGGGTTTCCATCGGTAGGTTTCCTTGGGTTGGAACTAACGGAGACAACGATCTGTCACCGCGTGCGAGAAAAGGGGGACGTGCACTACTGACGCGCTCCGGTCCTGGAGCCCGACCGAAGCCGGTCTGTTCGTGGGAAAATCAAGTCGGGCCAGGCAGCCGCTCGGCGCAAACGTCCAGGTGACCTCGCCGCCTAGTTCGCCAGCTAGGGCCTGAACCAGCTGTCGGCCGCGGCCGACGCGCTCGGTCAGTGCGCCACCGCCGTCGTTGCAGACTGAGCAGCTGATACGATCTGTCGCCTCGGCGAGTTCGACCCAGATGGAGCCCGGCTTGCCGCCCAGCCCATGACGCACCGCGTTGCGGATCAATTCGGCAACGATCAGGCCGACACGCCAGCTGCGATCGGCGTCGAGCCAAATCTGTTCCGTGCTGACCGCGAGGCGCACGCCGTTTTCGGTCAGTGGCGCCTTCGTCAGGCGCTCACAGAGCCGCGTGACATACTCGGCTAGGTCCAAGGGGCCATCGGAGAAGGGAGCCTGCAGTGCGCGATGCGCCTCGACCTGAGCCCGCAGTCTGAGCGCCGCCGACGTCAGCGTCATTTGCGCCTGGACGTTGGGCGATGCCGCTGCCGCCAAGGCAAGCGAACAGATGGCCTCAGTATATTCGTTCACCACACGATGAGTGATTTCCTCGATCAAGTGCAGCGGCTGCAGCGCGGGAGCAGCGTCTGACGATTGGGGCCGTGCATAAACCAACGAGTCTTCCATCTTGATTCTCTTTGGGAAAATGAGGTGAGCGCATCTGTCGTGGCAGAAGGGTCGTTGTCGTCGTCAAAGGACTGCCACGACGGCAAGCGTTCAGAGCTGCCGCCGGAGCGGCCTGAATGCGGCTCGCATTTCGGTGGAGAAGAGCTCCGGCTGTTCCCACGCCGCGAAGTGACCGCCTTTGTCGACCACGTTGTAGTAGTAGAGATTCTTGTAGGCGGCCTCTGCCCAGCTCCGTGGCGCCTGGTAGATTTCGCCGGGGAAGACTGTGATTGCGGTGGGCAGGGAGACATCCACGGCGTTGAAGTTGTTGGCGCTCACGCCGTTTTCCCAGTAGAGGCGCGCAGCCGAGGTTGGCGTGTTAGTCAGCCAATATAGCGTGATGTCGTCGAGCATCTGATCACGAGTCAGCGCCCGCTCCGGGACGCCGCCGCTGTAGGTCCAGGCGGCGAACTTGTCATACATCCAGGCCGCATTGCCGACCGGGGAATCAGCCAGGGCATAGCCAAGCGTCTGCGGGCGGGTCACCATCATGGCGGAATATCCGCAACCCAGCGTGTAGAAGGCGTTCATCTTGTCGAACGCGGCTTTCTCCACGTCGCTGAGCCCCGCGGGCGCCGGATCGCCATCGGTCAGCGCTTTGGCGATAACGGGCGGCACGGTTGCTGGCATGTTGACGTGAATGCCAAGCAGGCCGGGAAGCGCCAGGCGCGCCATCCAGTCCGACACGACCGATCCGTGGTCCCCACCCTGGGACACGTAGCGCTCATATCCGAGGCGTTGCATCAGCGCGGCCCAGGCGCGGGCGATGCGGGGAAAACCCCACCCCGCTGCCTGGGGTTTAGCCGAGAAGCCATAACCGGGCAGCGACGGGATCACGAGATGGAAGGCGTCGGCGGCATCCCCGCCGTAGGCCGTCGGATCGGTCAGCGGACCAATGACGCCCAACAGCTCTATGATCGAGCCCGGATAGCCGTGAGTCATGATCAGGGGCATGGCGTTCGGATGGCGAGAGCGGACATGAATGAAGTGAATGTCGAGCCCGTCGATCTCGGTCATGAACTGGGGCAGGGCGTTGAGCTGCGTCTCGATCCTCCGCCAGTCATAGTCGGAGCCCCAGTATCGGACGAGCTCTTGCATCCTCGCCAGCTGCACGCCTTGGGACTGATCAGCGACCGTCTCCCGGTCGGGCCACCGCGTCGCCGCGATGCGGTAGCGCAGGTCCACGATATCTGCTTGCGGGAAGTTGACGTGGAACGGGCGAATCCGGCTGTCCCCCGTGCCGATCAACGTCTCGGCGTAAGTGGGGGCGGCGAGCAGGGCGCCGCCGATGGCGGCTCCTGCCGCCGAGGCGGCAAGCACGCTGCGCCGGCTCAGCCGCTCTTTCTCTTGGGGCGTTCTGTTCGTGTCCATCTGAGTTGTTCCTGGCGCCGCTCTGTTGCGGGTCTTGCTGCCAACACTCAAACAGAGGTTTCGCAGGGACGCTCGTTATGGCCCGCGAATGCGTGTTAACCGTCGCCAGCAGGGTCATCCGCAGCGCCATGGTGAACAGCGGGCGCTAGTCTAAGGCCGCGTGACGGCGCAAGTGTTAGCAGATGCGAGTGCGCGGCGGTTCAACGCTGCCAAATGCTAACGTCAGGCGCTCTACTTTCTGGCGATAAGCGAGGGCCCGGCCCTATTCGGCGCCCTGCGTTCGCTGTATTACAAAGGCAAGACTGATCCTGGACACAGCGTTGCCCGGGCGGCTGCGAAAGATGGCGTCGTAATGGGGGAGCTAGGGGCTCAGACCCGAGACATTCTCTCGTTTGGTGATTTCCACTTGGTCGCCAACGAGCGTCTGCTCATGAGAGACGGATCCACCCTGCCATTGGGCGGGCGAACGCTGGATATTCTGATCGCGCTGGTATCGAGCCCCAATCAGGCTTTAAGCAAACGTGACCTGCTGGCTCAGGTCTGGCCCGACGTCACCGTTGGCGAGGGAAGTTTACGGTTTCACATCGCCAGCCTGCGTAAGGCCCTGGGTGATGGGCAAGACGGCGCCCGGTACATCACCACCCTGGCGGGACGAGGTTACTGCTTTGTCGCCCCGATCGCGCGATCGAACGACCGGGTCGAGGGACCCGCACAGGCGCCCGTCAGCACGCCATTTGTCAATATTCCGCCTCGACTGACGCGAATGGTAGGACGCGCCGACGGCGTCCTTGCGCTTTCGACCCAACTTGCCGAGGAGCGCTTTGTTACGATCGTCGGCGCCGGCGGAATCGGCAAAACCACAGTCGCTGTCGCCGTCGGCCATGAACTGATCGAGGCGTTCTCGGGCGCGGTGCTCTTCGTCGATCTTGGGGCTCAAACCGATCCTCGCATGGTGGCCACCTCCATCGCCTCCATGCTCGGCCTTTCGGTTCAATCGGATGATCCCTCGCCTGATGTGATCGCCTACCTGCACGACAAGCGGGTTCTCCTGGTCCTCGACACCTGCGAGCATCTCATGGACATGGCCGCCAGCTTGGCGGGCCGTCTCTACATCTCCGCCCCTCAGGTCCATATCCTGGCGACCAGTCGCGAGGCGCTGAGGGTCGAGGGTGAGCACGTCCACAAATTGGAGCCGCTTGGTTTTCCGCCGGAGGATCTGGCGATTACCGCCGAGACCGCTCTTACCTATCCGGCGGTTCAGCTGTTTGTAGAGCGAGCGGCGGCCAGTGGCGCGCGGTTGAACCTTTGCGACGCGGACGCGGCGATTGTGGCGGGGATCTGCCGCAAGCTTGATGGACTTGCGCTTCCAATTGAGCTGGCGGCCGGCCGGGTGGGAACCTATGGCCTACAACAAACTGCCGCGCTGCTTGAGGATCGGCTCTCTCTGCTCTGGGAGGGGCAACGCACCGCGCCGTTGCGGCAACAAACTCTGAAGGCGACTCTGGACTGGAGCTACGGCCTTCTGTCGGACCTGGAGCGACAGGTGCTGAGGCAGCTTGCTGTATTCACCGGTTACTTCTCGCTTGAAGCGGCAAGGGCCGTGCTGACTTGCCCGGCTCTGGATGAAGGCCTGGTGATCAATGCTGTCGACAGCCTCGTCGCCAAATCGATGGTGGCGACCTTTGGGGTCGGCGCGACGATGCGTTATCGGCTGCTGGAGACCACCCGCACCTACACGCTCGAAGTCAGCCCCGTGACGGTCGAGCTCGCTGAGCTGACACCGCGCCACGCGATCTACTATCGGAGTTGGCTGGAGCGGACCGCGGTCGAGTGGCCGACACTAGCGACGGCCGCGGAGCGGTCGCTGCGCCAGGCCGATCTCGCGAACGTGCGCGCTGCGCTTGAATGGTGCTTTGGCGCGGACGGCGACGAGCAGATTGGGATCGCTCTCGCCGCTGCCGCCTCGCGCGTCTTTTGGGCGATGTCGCTGCTCGCTGAGTCGCATCGCTGGGCGGAGCGCGCGGTTCGCGCAATCGATGTGTCGATGCGCGGGTCGCGTGAGGAGATGCAGCTTCAGGCCGCCCTGGGAATGTCGTTCATGTTCTCGCGCGGCGAACGAGAGCCCGCCCATGCGGCTTTGACCAGAAGCCTTGAGATCGCCGAGGAGCGTGGTGATGCGAAGCATCAGCTTCAGCTTCTCGTTCCGATGAGTGCGTTCTACACGCGTCAGATGGATTTCGGCACGGCTCTGAAATACGCCAAGACCGGAGTCGCCATTGCCGAAACCATCGATGACGCCGCCGCCTTGGCGGTGGCCCGGACGCTTTTGGGGATGACGCTACATTTTATGGGCGACCTCAGCGACGCCCGCGTGCAACTCGACGCCGCGCTTAAGCCTGTCCGCGGTCGTCAGCCAAACAGCGATCTCTACCTTGGCTCGGGTCACCACATTTGGGCTGGGCTCGCTCTTTCTAGGACCTTGTGGTTCCAAGGTCGCCCAGATCAGGCCTTGGAGCGTGCGCGTGAGGCCATCCAGGAAGCTGCAAACCTCGACGTATCGCTCAGCCTCGCCCTGCACTGGAGCGTCCCCGTATTCCTTTGGACCGGGGAGCTTCAGGAGGCGGAGACCCACATGGATTGGCATAATGCGCGCGTCCAATCCCATTCCACGGCCCCCGAATTTGCGATCGGGCGCGGCATGAAAGGCCAGCTGGAGATCTACAGAGGCGACGCCAAAGAGGGCGTCGAACTCCTGCAGAGCAGTCTGGAGGCGCTGGGGCTGGGGCAATACGAGCTCCGGACTGGTTTCAATATTTCACTTGCTCAAGGCTTTGTGGCGTTGGATCGACCTTCCGACGCCCTGGTGATCGTCAATGACAGCATCGCGTGCGTCGAGAAGAACGGCGATTTCTCGTTCATGCCTGAACTGCTGCGGTTGAAGGGCGCTATTCTACTGTTGTTGCTTGAAGAGAGTGACGAGGCCGAGGCGTGCTTTTCTAGCTCCCTCGAATTGAGTCGCCGCCAAGGAGCGACAGCCTGGGAGCTGCGGACGTCGACCGATCTGGCGGCGCATTGGGCTTCCCAGGGACGGCGTCAGGACGCCCGCATGCTGCTTGAGCCGGTGTTCTCGCGGTTCGTGGAGGGTTTGGATACATCGGACGTTCAGGCCGCCGGCCGTCTGTTGGCGACCTTGAATTAGAGCCATGACCGATCCTGCAGAACCGACTTCGCCCGGTCCGGTGGGCGACGGCGACGTGACCCGCACCCGCCGCGCCCAGATGAGCGTTGCCCTGGCCTGCCTGATCGGCAACGCCATCTCACGGACGCCGGTCCTGAACAGCCCCTTCGGCCTTTTCCTGATCCCCATCGCACATGAGTTCCGATGGCCTCGCGAAAGGGTCTCCGGTGTGCTGGGTTTGCTCGCAGTCGTCAGCGCGCTGACCCTGCCGGTCATCGGGCGATGGGCCGATCGGTTCGGGCCGCGCCGGCTGATCCTGTTTGGAAGTCTGGGCTTCGGCGTCTGCGTCATCGCCCTGGGCTTTTCAACGCCCAACTTCTTTCTATTCTACGCCCTCTTCGGCCTGATCGGAATCTTTAGTTCGCTTCCGAGCACGATGATGTTCAACCGGGTGATCTCCGGTTGGTTCGACAAGACCAGAGGCACAATGCTGGGCCTTAGTGCCGGGGGCGGCAATGGTCTGGGCGCGACGATCATGCCGTTCGCGGCGCTGATCCTGATGAAGACCTTCGGATGGCGCGGGGCATTCATCGGCTTGGGCGCGATCGTGATCGTCACAGGGTTTCCCACCTTCCTGCTCTTGCTCAAAGAGCCGCCCTTGGCTGACCGCGGCGGCATCCCCTCCGGTGGCGATGTCGTCGGCATGACGCTCGCGCAGGCCGTCCGAACGCGGAGCTTCTGGCAGACTCTGATCGCAATCGGGATCGGGGCCGGGGGCCTTACCGCCGTTCTGGCGCACGTCGTACCAATCCTTCTGGACCGGGGCTTTCCGGCCCAACAAGGTGTCCTGGTCGTGTCGGTCTTTGCCTTGGTCGGCGCGGGCGGCATGATCGTTGTCGGCTGGTTGCTCGACAGAATTCAGTCTCCAAAGATAGTTGCGCCGCTCTATTTGATTGCTGTCGCCGGCGCTCTCGCTCTTGAGCATGGTGCAACCCTTCCCGCGCTGATTGCGGGCGGCGCGATGATGGGGCTCGGCTTGGGAGCGGAATTCGCGGCGCTGTCCTACTTTATCGCGCGCTATTTTGGCCTGCGCCGGTTCGGCATGATAGCGGGGGTCATGTACGCCATCGTCACCATCACCCAGGGGATCACGCCCTATCTGATGGACGTCGACTTCGATCACAACAAATCCTATCGGCTGTCGCTACACGTCATCGAAGCGGCGCTGGTCGTCGGCGCCGTCATCATCGCCTGCCTGCCCCGCTACGCAGCCACGGCGACGCTTTGGATAAAGACGCCCCAAGCGGCGAGCTAGAATTTCTTCGAGACCTTGAAGTGAATTTCTCGCCCAATGCCTGGCAGGACCGCGGCGTTGGAGTCGACGGCGTAGCTGGCGATGAAGTATTGCCGGTCGAGCAGATTGTCGACGTACAGGTCGGCGCGGACGCCGTTGACCATCGCGTATGCGCCAACTTTCACCAAGGCGTAGGGCGGCAGCTTGATGCTCCCTGGCAGAGAACCGCCAGTCCAGGAATTGTAAGTGATCCCGCCGGTGAGTCCCCAGCGACCATTGCGGTCGTAGGTCGCAAAGAAACTGGTGGTGAACTCTGGGGTGGTGTGGAGCGTATAGCCCTTTCCGAGCCCCAGAAATGCGGCGTTGGATTCAAATTCGCCGCCATAACCCTGGGGGCCGGCGATCCCAGCCTCCGCCGGTGTGAGCACCAGGAAGGGTCCGCTGCCATTGCCGTCGGCGAGCTGACGGACATGCTGGAAGGTCACGGCGCCGGTCAGGCCCAGGTATCTGGTGGCCAGATAGCGTAGCTCGCCTTCAAAACCCTGTGACTGTTGGGCGTCGATGGCGGCGTCCCGTGGGTCGAGGTACTGGTTCAGCTGGCGGTAGATGTCGGTCGAAACGAAGAGGCGACCGTTGAACTGAGAGCTCTTCAGCCCGGCTTCGTAGAGCGTCGAGTCGCCGATGGCGGAGTCACCTGCGATCAGGGAGGGGAGCACAGCATCGCCCTGATCTACGTTCAGCGAATGGGACCGGGCGAACGTGTAATAGGGCACGACATATGGGTTCTTGAGGCTGACGCTGATGCTGTAGCTGATGGGGCTCGCTGTCTGCGAAAACGATTGGAACCGGTTGACGCCATTGATCGTCGCGTAGGGGCCATTGTCGACGGACTTCAGCGAATAGTTGTCGTCGCGAAGGCCGGCGGTGATGTCCAGATGCTTGAACAGCAGCACGTCTTCCACGGCGAACACGGCAACGTCCGATTGATGACTGACGACGGCGTTGTCCCACTCGTAGCCGCCTTGCCCGGACATTCCGAACACGGCGTTGAAAATCTCATCCGGTGTCTGTGGCTGGGACAGGTCCCAGCGGTCTTGGGAGTTCACCCCGGAATTCAGGTACTGGTAGGACAGGGCGTTTGTGTAGCGATAGCTCAGGCCAACAGCCGACTGCACAAATACGTTGTCGCCAATATTCCGCCTGTCGTCATAGGTCATCCGTTCTTCGTTGACCGTCGTTCGGAAGATTGTGGCGAAGCCGGAGCTCTGGTAATTCAGCGCGTCCAGGTACTGGCTGAAGGACTCCAGTTTCAGCGTCCCAAAATCGCCAATCGGGCGCGTCAGTCCGACATAGATGATCGGGGTGTTGGCGTTGTTGATATCGTCCTTGGAAATCTCCGTCTGACGCGGTGACAATTTCACCAGCTTGACCGTTGCCGGATTCAGTTCCGTGTACTGATTTGGCGTCGCCAGGACCCCAAATGCCGGAAGCACATATTGTTGGATTCCGCCGGTCGTTTTTGCATTCGCCGCCGCGTAGTCGGCAAGAGTGATGTACTGCTGGCCCGGCTGAACGATCGGCGTCAGTGCGGTTCCGGATTGATACTCGCCGTTGTCGATCAGATTTTGAGTGACGCGGTTCCACCCGACGTCCTTCAGGTAGCCTGAGGAATCGATGAATTGGGCGGTCGCCGATAGGCTCCAGTTCGAACCAAGCTCGGTGTTGAAGGTCAGCTGGGCGGTGACACTCTTCGGATGCTCGCCGATATAGAAGCTGTCGGAATCGATCACCTCGACAAAGCCATAGACGCCGGCCTGGTGGCCACCCAACG
>Ga0302313_10001082_pt1 | contig 21644 bp, 14 predicted proteins | sample III_Palsa_N2_2_FD_200454 | JGI IMG/M metagenome (GOLD analysis project Ga0302313, IMG submission 200454) | Peat permafrost microbial communities from Stordalen Mire near Abisko, Sweden - III_Palsa_N2_2 | ecosystem: Environmental > Terrestrial > Soil > Palsa > Peat permafrost | place: Sweden...
CGCCATAGCGTGTATCGGTGGGCGCCGGGGTGAAGCGTGTCAGGTAACGAGCAAGCTTGGTTGCAGCGTACGATCCGCAGGGCGTTTCAAAATGATCGACGGTCGTGGACAGTGCCTCGTAGAGCTGGCCCTTGTGGGGTGTTATGAAGGTCTCGTTCGGACCCCAGCCACCGGAAGCAAACTGCTGCTGCGTGGTGAGCAGTGTAAATGCGTTCTCCATTGCCTGCTTGTACCTGGCATCGCCGAGTGCAAGATATGCGCCTGCACCTGAACTGAGGGCGATTGCGTGTGAATAAGCGTGCTGGCCCGGAAATGGATCGTCTCCGCAGGCCAACGGGTTGAAGAACTCGCGATCAAGGAGGTAGCGCTGGGCAAGTTCGCTGAATGCAGGATTGCCCGTAAGTTGAGCTGCCGTGAACAGGTTCTCCGGCATCACGAACGTTTCGTCATAGGGAGGATCTTTCTTTCCGATGCGGTCACGTCCCTTTGCAGGCAACAGTGGCTCAGCGCCTGCAAGCACGCGGTTGAGAAGGTCTTTGGCCTGCGGCACATTGCTGAGCGTGTCCGCGTCGATCAGGCCGGCGAAGTGCTTGTCCAACGTGTAGCAGGTCCAAAGATTGGTCTTAGGACGCAGGATGCTTTGATTGTCAGGGCCAAGAGTTGCGGCGAAGCCCTGTACGAGGTCGTGAACCTTCTCGTGACACACGGGATCACCGGTCGAGGCACCTATCCGGGCAAGACCTGAGATGTATTGGCCGAGAGAATGGCCCGGGACGAAGCCGTCGAGGTCATACCAACCGCCCATATCGGCACCCGGAGCGGGCAAGCCGGCGCGTTGGCGGTAAACCTTCAGCAGGCGGTCGTTCGATAGCGCAAGATAATGGGCGTGTAAGGCGTCATACTGCTCCGCAAACGGGCCTCCTATGAGTCGCACCTGTGCGTAGTCGAATTGCCGCAGCGGCTCTCTTGCATTCGCTGGAGCGGACGTCGCGAACGCTCGCAGCGAACTTGAAGCGCTGAAGGCTGCGGCTGTTTTGACGAAGTTGCGGCGACTGAGAGTCATCAATTACGTTTTCACTCGTTGCGGATGTTGAAGTGCGGACAAACCCGCGAATCTCTTCTAGCCTGAGGCCTGTTCGTGCATCTGTCGACGGTGGAGAGCGAAGCCATCCAGATTCCGCCAAGCGGAATCAGGATAATACCGTCTCCAACTGGCCCGCAGACGATGATTGGCTGTAACTTTCGCCGGGCCCACGCCTTGTCGTAGCCGGATGCAGATCCAGCGGGTAGAGTAGATCGACGTTCCGGGCGGTAATGGCCTGGTGTTTGACGAAAACCGTAGAAGGCACGGATTTGTTTTGCAAGATGCCGAGTGCGAGAGGAATTATTTCGTCTCCATATCGCTCTGGGAAATAAGCCACTGTGCCGACAAGACTGGTGCCTGGCTTGCGTAGTTCGTTGCGTGCGTCACGGACGCCGTTCTGCCCAATGACTGCGCAACGATCGCTTGCACCAGCTTCTTCAAAGCCACGCAACGCCGCGAGTGCGCAGATGTCGTTCACTGTGCCAACCAAGGTTCGGCGGGGCCGCGCCCGGCGAAGATACTGACGAACAACCTCGAGAACCTGCTCGAAGTCTCCGCGTCCGTTCAAGCGGATGACGGGGACGTTAGCGATGGAAGGCAGCTCGGCGCGCAGGCCGTCGACGAGGCCGACGCTGCGAAGCTCGAGCAGCGAGCCGGCAATGGGAAGCTCAAGCAGGAGAAGCTGCTCGACCTTTCCATCCCAGTGATCGCGCGCCCAACGGCCGAGCGTTCTGCCTGCGATCAGGCCGGCTTTGTAGTTATTTGCCCCAAAATACGTCGCTCCGGGATGCGGCACCTCAATAGCAATAACGGGAATATTGGCTTCCAGAAACTTCGAGCCGATGACCGGCGCGACGCGGTCGTAGGTCTGAAATTCCAGCACCAGATCGACGCGCTCATGGATGAGAAAGTCCGCATTGCGGAGCGCTTCTTTTGCCGAATAGCGGTTGTTGACCGTCGTGAGATGAAGGTGTTCGCGAGCGGCAGCGATCTCGATGCTCTGCATTACGGTCCGGGAAAATTCAGAGTCACCCTGCGTCGCAAAGCCAATATGGAATGGATTTCCCTGCACCGGGCCAAGGCGGTTGCGGTACACGCCTGCGCCGACGCGTTCGATCAAACCACCGTGAATCAACGTGCGAAGCAGACGAAATACCGTCGTTTTAGGTAGTTGCGTCCGCTGCATAACGTCGGTCAGGCTGAGTTCTTCGCCAAGACGGCGAAAGGATTTCAGCACCTCACAGGCGCGGAAGACAGTCTGCGATTCGTTGCGGTCGCCCCGGCGATTAGAGACCGGTGCGATGAGCAGCTCGTCTTCTTCCGTTGCCAGGGTTGGTTCGCTCAGTTTGGGTGCTCGGGTGGGCTTGGGCATGGTCGGAAACAAAGCCTCCATTCGCGGGAATCCTAATTCCGATTTCCGGAATGTGCAAGTCCATGTTTCCGGCTAACGGGTTTCGATCGTATGGTGCCCCGCACCGGTGACCTCGATTACCCGGTCAGTTGAACTCCCGCAACCGTCGCAGCGTACCAACTGGCCGTCGAGATAGACCTGGCTGATGCCTTCTGGCGGCGAAAATGTGACCGTTGCTCGAGTAACGCCTGTGGGAAGATCCAAGCCGACTCCCTTCTGCTTGTCGATGCTGATCGAGATGACACCATGTGGGGTGGGAACCGAACCCCGAGCGAAGTCCAGGCCAAGAAGGTGCGGATGAATGTCGACGGTGTCATATCCAGGCGTTGCGGGCGTGATGCCGAGGACATTTTCGGTAAGCCACGCCGTAGGTCCTGAAGACCAGCCATGCGCCAGCGAGACAAAATAGCCGCTGGTGCCATCGGCTTGCAACGATAGGTGCGCGTCGGTCTTTGGCCAGCGGAGATCGTAGGACTCCCAGAAGCTCGTCGCACCTTCCGCGAGCATGCCGCCCCAATAATCGCGCATCCAGTTAAGAGCTTCAGAGCGATGGCCGAGTTCCGCCATGGCATCGAGCAAGTAGGCATTGAAATAGGGGCTGATGACCTGGTCGGTGGGTGCATCCTGCTTCACATGCGAGAGAACGCCGGTCCAGATCGGTCCATTTGCCGAAGGGCTAACTTGATCGAGAACAGCGAGCGCATTGAGCTGCCAGATGCTTCCGACAGTTTGTGTTGCGGGGTCCAGATGAGTTTGCGCTGCGAGTTTGATCATGGAGGCTTGCTGCGCATACTTGGTCGCGTTGGTGTCGTCATGGAGCACGGTTAAGAGGCGAACCGATGCAGTGTAACCACGTAGATATTGGAGTTGTGTGCCAATGCGTGTCGCATCATTCAAGCCGTATAGTCCCGGAGCCCAGTCAACGAACCCCCATCCCTTAGCAGGCGCGGCGAAATTGCCATTCGCATCAATGTCCTGATCCATGCGTGCCAGGATTCGCAGCAGAGCCGCGTGTTGGGTTTCAAGGAAACCCTCGTCGCCAGTGTGCTGGTAAAGGTTGTCGAGCGTCGTAACCCAAAGCGCGCTGTACGAGGCGATGCCGTTCACATACTGTTGTGGTGGCGTGGCTTCAGCGAGGCGACGAAGCGTATCTTTGACTGCCTCGGTCTCGCCGAAAACGGTGGAGATCACGCGGCCTTCAATGTCCATATCGCCAACCCAACGACCGCGGTCCCGCTTGACGGCATCCCATACGCCGTCCTGCATGCAGAGGTGCGCCGTGTACGCACCGGTTTCCCAGATACGATTGAGCAGCGGGTCGGAGGATTCGAAAGATCCGAGATATTTCACCGGATCGTAAATGCCTTCCACGCGAATGGACTTGTACGCGGAAACGGGAGCACCACGAAGAAAGCGAATCCGGACATAACGGAAGCCGGATTTTGGTCCACGCGCAATACCGTTCGCGGGGACATCCAGCAGATTTGTGCCGAGATAATTGCCGCCACGCTGCTCGGAAGTCAGGCCCGTGGCGAGGGATTCAATGTCGGACTCGCCATAAGCAATCGACAGCAGAGAATCTTCCGGTGAGCCTGATTCCACCAGCAGGCGTCCAGCTACTTCGCGCCCAAAATCAAGCAGGATTTGTGGGGATTCAGCGTCAGTAGACGCAGAGCCGTTGCGACTAAATGAAACGGTGAAGGGCTGATCGCTCTTTGTATCGGTGAGAGCGTCAAGATGGCTGTAGGTCGCCGAACCAGCAAAAACATGGGTCACGGCAACTGGCTGTAGTGAGTAGGGGCGCAGACGCGCAGACATGCCCATGTAGCCAGGCCAGCCGTACATTCCGGCATCGGCTGACCATTGGAAGAAATCTACGTTTGACTCGACTGGCCCAAGCGACGCCGCCGGCTTCCAGGTGCTGTCGTCGAAAGATCGCTCCGGCCAATGGTCTGTGGGGGTTGCTGACGACTTCCAACTTGGATTGGTAAACACAAGTGCTGGTGCATCAACACCAAAGCGTGCAGGAACGAGTTTGGCGACGAGAATCTCGCCGTAGGCTAGTTGCTGCGTCTCAATTGGACCAGCGCCGCTGACCACACCGCGACCCCGAACAGCCTCGATGGCGAGGACGTTATCGCCAACGCGCAGGGCATGCGTTGCGTCGCAATGAAATACGCGGAAACCGATAGGCGCATCCGTATTGGAATAGAAATCGCCAATCAAACTTCCGTTCAAATAGACGTGCCCCTCCCTCGGTCCAGCGAGGTACAGCGTACCGTTATGCGGAATGGTCTTGAGGTTGAAGTGGGTACGAAAGAGGTGTGGAGCAATGCGCAGATTGGTACGGCTCCATGAATATTTGCTGCGGTCGGGTCGCTGCACAGTGATGTCACCGGCAGTCCAGATGTACTCCTCCGGCAGTGGGGGATGAACCGTTTGCGGCGTCTCGGCGAGATTGCGTGTGGGATCGAGCGAACCGGTAGGAATCGTAACTTGCGAAGGCTTCTGGGCTCTTACGGAGAGTGTGGCAGCAAGCAGAATGAGGAGCGCGATGTGATGAGCTTTTGTCATAAGGCAGTGATGGCCACTGCATTGCCAACTGTAAACGAGATCGGTATAACGTGGGATTGTTTCGCGTGAAAGAAAGTTTGGTGCATACGAATGCGACGGTTTAGGGTGATCGTTTCGACTCTCTCATTTTGCTGGCTTCTGTTGCCGGCCAGCGTGCCGCGTTGCGTGGCACAGGATCTTCCTTTGACGCAGCAGCTTGCAGCGAATCGGCTGTCCCAGCTTGATCCGACGAGGGGCATTACGCAGCCGGCGCTCGAGAGCAGCCGGCACCAGCCGCTGCCGGAGGAGTACATCTGGACGGCCAACGATACATCGGCGAACGCGAAGGTTATCTACAACTTTCCTAAGGTCACGGAGCAAACCGAGCCACACTATTTTCGTAAACGTTTCGATGTGGCCGCCGTTCCACAACATGCAACCCTCTATATCGCGGGTCCCCGGCGGGTCAAAGTCTGGATCAATGACCAGCTCGCCGAGCAGGTTGAGAGCGATGTGACTTCCCCGCTGGGCATGCATGTTTTCTCGACTCAGGTTGCACGGTTTCTCCGCAGCGGCTCCAATGTCATCGCGATCGAGGCGGTTCGCGGACGCGGTGTGACAGGCTTTGCGAACAGTGCCCTTGTTCGGCAACAAACCTTTGGGCAGGTGATGGTCGTCAAGATCGTGCCGGAGGCACAGGGTATCGACGCACCTGCGATCATGCGCAGCGGAAAGGATTGGAAGAGTTCAACCGTTGCGGCGAAGGGCTGGGAGCAGAGCCGGTTTGACGATGCCAGGTGGAAACCGGTGCAAAGCATCGGAGGGATCGAGAGTTCGATTGAGCTGTTTCAGTGGAATGCCGATGCGGGACTCTACAACTGGCCCGGATATGATGGGATCTCCGGATTCCTGGCTCATTTACCCATTCCGGCAAGCGGAATTCTAGCGCAATATTCAGGCCGCGGAAGCCTGAGCGATGTAGCCGCGCTCGCAGGCGGCGCAGGCGAGTTCGAAGTGCACCTTCCCTCAACTTTACTGACGGACGCGGAGGCACCCAGCATTGTGTTGGACTTTGGCCGCGAGCTGACTGGCCGCGTCGAGTTGGTGTCTGACTCTGATACGCCGGTTACTGTCACGGTGCAGATGGGCGAGTCCGAGTCAGAGGCGATGAAGGTGCCATTTCTCGGAGTGAATCAGATGACGATTCCGCCGCATGGAGTCGGTCATTCTTCGAAGACTGCGTTCCGCTATGCAAGGATCCAGTTCGTAGGCGGTGGTCCCGAGTTGCGCTTCAAGTCCATCCGTGTAGACGACATCTTCTATCCCGTGAAGTATGAAGGTTCGTTCGAATCCAGCGATCCTCTGCTCAATCGCATCTGGGAAACCGGTGCTTATACCGCGCATCTATGCATGCAGGATGGCGTTTGGGACGCAAGCAAGCGTGACCGTGGTCGTTGGATGGGCGACACCGATGTCAGTGGACGTGTGATCGAGGATGTCTTCGGCGAACGTCCTCTAATGGAAGATACGCTGGATCGCTTGATGGGTCCGGCGCCTGTCGATCAGCATGTGAACGGCATCCCGGGGTACTCCTCTTTCTGGTTTACCGAAACGGCGGATTATTACCGGCACACCGGATCGAAAGAGTTTCTTGTGCGCGAACACGATCGCATGGTGCAACTGCTGGAGTATGTGGATCGCGAGTTCGATCAACGCAGCGTCTATGCGAATAAGACCAATGTCTGGCTGTATGTAGATTGGTCTCCGCGGTTGAATGGAGATACACCTGAGACGCGCCGCGCGACGACTCTTGAGTTCTATCGCGCGTACCGTGAAGGCTCGTGGATGCTTCGTGAGTTAGGCGACAGCGCAAACGCGGATAAGTATGAGAAGCGCGCAGCCGAGATAAAGGCAGGCGCGGAAAAGTACCTGATGGATGCTTCTACCGGGACATTCGGACCACGTTGGCAGACCAACGCAGCTGCCGTGGTTGGTGGTGCAGCAGGCCCTGAACTTTACGGATCGATCTGGAAGAATGTGTTTTCTCAGGTAGACCAGGGTGACACCAAAGGGCTCATCATCTCTCCCTATTACAACTACTATGTGATTCGTGCGATGGCCGAAACAGGACATCGCGAAGAAGCGTTGCGATGGATTCGCCAATACTGGGGTGGGATGTTGCAGGAGGGTGCGACTAGCTTCTGGGAAGCCTATGACCCGAGCTGGTACAAGGAGGATTTTCACTCCTCATTGCAGTCGGATAATCGTTCAGGCTACTTCGTCAGCCTGGCTCACGGGTGGTCGTCTGGCCCAACTGCCTGGTTGATGGAAGAAGTACTCGGTATCCAGCCTACAGGGCCCGGATTTAGCACCGTTGATATTCGTCCGGACCTGGTGGATCTGAAGTGGGCCAAAGGCGCAGAGCCGACCCCAAACGGACCCCTCAAAGTCGATGCGCGGAAAAATGATGCCGGTAAAGTAACTGTCTCGATTGACCTCCCGGCGGGAACGAGCGCGCGAGTCTCAGTTCCCGTAAGTGCTGCGAGCGAGTCGATTCTGATGAATGGCAAAACCGTTGACTCAACGGCTGCGGAAGATGGTGCTCGCAAGATCGTTACTCTCAGCAGCGCAGGCCACTATGAATTGCAGGACCGCTAAATCATGAAGATCTGGCGCAACTATGGTGTCGTGTTGGTGGTTTTGTTATTGCCCGTCTCTCTGCTCGCGCAGGGAGCAGCAGCAGACCTTCCAGTAAAGATTTCCGTCTCGTGGAAGGCAAACCGTCAGCCGCTCAAGACGACGCCGACGCTGCAGGTCGTCGTGAATCCCCTACTGCGGCGCGGCTCTCCGATCCACGACACTTCGTTCGCGGCTTTGCAGGCTCTCGGTGCGGATGATGTGCGCTATGTGCCCTGGCATCCGTATCCGAGGCTTGCCGTGGCGGAATTGGAGCCACCCACGAAAGAAAAAACCTCGTGGGACTTTTCACTAATCGATCCCATGACGCTTGATTTCCTAAAAGCAACTGAAGGCCACGACAGGATTTTGAACTTCAGCACCATTCCTGCGTGGCTTTATAAGACACCCAAGCCGGTCGAGGTACCTGCCGATCCGGATCGTGTCTTCTGGAACTACACGCAGGGCAAGGAACTGCGGGATCCCACTTGCAAGGAACTTGCGGACTACTACGAGCGGCTCGTTAGCTGGTACACGCAAGGCGGTTTTATTGATGAGCTAGGCGTGCGGCATGACTCGGGATATCACTTCAAGCTGCCGTACTGGGAAGTTTTCAACGAGATCGACGGGGAACATCAGCCGACACCACAACAGTATGTGGCCAGTTATGATGCGATCGTGTCGAGGCTGCACGCGATCGATCCGCAGATGAAGTTTGTGGGCCTGGCACTGGCGTTTCCGGAGCGGGCGCCGGAGATAATGGAGTACTTCCTCAACCCCGCGAATCATAAGCCGGGCATTCCGTTGGATATGATCTCTTACCACTTCTATGCATCGCCTACGAAAGAGCAGACGATGGACCACTGGCAATACACGTTCTTCGACCAAGCAGACAAATTCCTGGTAGCTGTGCGGTACATTGAGGCAATCCGGAAGCGGCTTTCACCGGCGACGAAAACCGATCTCGACGAAATTGGAACGATTCTGCCCACGGATTGGCATCCGGATACACCGTACGATCCCGGCCCTCCGATCCAGGACGATTACTGGAACGCCTCTGCTGCTGTGTATGCGTATGTTTATCTGGAAGCCGCGAAGCTGGGAATCGACATTATCGGCGAATCGCAGCTCGTCGGCTTCCCTTCGCAATTTCCCAGTGTCACGATGGTCGATTGGAAAACCGGCAAACCCAACGCTCGATTTACCGTTCTGCGACTTCTTCACGAACATCTGAAACCGGGGGCCACGCTAGTGGAAACGAAACTAACCTCCAAGGATCTAGACGCGCTAGCCTTTGAGGATGTAACCGGACGCCATCTTTTGCTCGTCAACAAGCGAAACCGGACGATACGAATAGCTTTGCCCGTGGAGTTTGGCGGCGGCAAAGACTCTGTTGTTGAGCGCAGCAGCCCTTCTTTGCAAACCATACGGGTGCCAGCCGACAGCACTTTGGGGCTAGGCGCATTCGCGGTCGCGGTATTCGACGCAAAGGATGCGAGCGGCCAATAAGCTACTCCGCCAGGACGTTCGCCGGAGGCGGTGTTATTTCCGAAAGCGTGCAAAAATGAAAACAAGGTTGACATGTTTCCGAACATTCGGCCAGAATTCTCTCCACCTGCCCAGACTTCACCATGAACCGGTTGGGCGAGGTTATTTCAGAGTTTGTGAGGAACCAGGAATTGGCGTCGAGATACGGGCAGTTGCATCCGCGAATACTGATCGTCGCCGACGACCTGACTGGCGCTTGCGATGCGGCAGTCGGATTCGCCCAGCGCGGCGCCCACACGCAGGTTCTTATCGACAGCCAATGGACGTCGAGCGCTCCGGTGCAAGTTCGTGCGATATGCACGGAGAGCCGCGATCTTCCAGTCACCCAGGCGGTTGAACGGCTTTCGCGGATCGTTCGCCAGTCCAATGTCCAGCCTCACCATCATGTCTTCAAGAAGATCGATTCCGTCTTCCGTGGCAATACCTCACAGGAGATTCAGGCGGCGATTGAAGCCTTTCCGGACCGATTTGCTGTCATCGCCCCTTCGTTTCCGGCTCTCGGTCGAACCGCTGTCGACGGCACGATCATTGTGCGGGATATTGCCGGAGAGCGGACCATCCTTGTCCGGAAGATGCTCGAAGAGATCGGTCTAAGACCCACTTGGATTGCCGCCGGACAGTCGGCAGAAGCTATTGAGCAGGCAATGCAAGCAAATCATGAGTCAGGCCAGCGTGCCGTCTTTTGCGACGCCGCAACAGAGGACGATCTTGCCGCAATTGTGGCGGCTGGTCGCCGGTTGCCGAACGGCGTGCAGTGGATCGGCTCGGGAGGCCTGGCGCATGCGCTGGCAAGTGATGTTCTTGGCGACACTGTTCAGGCGGATTACGGCTCAGGCCCCATCGCTAAGAGCACGGTCTTCGTATTTGTCGGAACCGATCATCCTGTCACGCTTCAGCAGCTCTCGACCCTGCACCAACAGCACAATGCTGCGATCTGGCCTTCGGGGATCGATATGGATGATGTTCCAGTCGTGGTCTTCCCCGTCTCGTTCGAAGCTACGACTGAGGACGGCATCCGCTCGGCAATGGCCAGATTCACGAAGCAGCAGATCGGGTGCCTTTTCATGACAGGAGGCGACACGGCCATGCTCGTCTGCCGCGCACTCGGTATTCGAGCCCTAAGTTTAAAGCAGGAGTTCGAGCCTGGGATTCCAACTGCCGTCGCCATCGGAGGCGATTTTTCCGGCGCGATGGTCGTCTTGAAGTCTGGCGGCTTTGGGGAAGCTGAGGCCATCAGCCGCATCGCAAAGCACTTTGGCTCCGCGAAACATCAAGGAGAAACGATAGGAGTTGGAGTTTGAACGAAAGGCTTCCCATTATTGCGGTAACTCTTGGTGACCCAGCGGGGGTCGGAGGTGAGGTAACCCTTAAGGCGCTGGCTGACGACGCGCTTCGCCGTTCGGCTAAGTGGGTGTTATTGGGCGATCTCGCAGCGATCCAGGCTGCTGAGCAGAGCACGGGTGTCCGGCTTGCTGACCTCGATGTTGATTTCCGCGATCAGAAGGTTCTTCCACAGGGCGAGCAGGTGCATCTCGGCGAGTTACGCGCCGAGTATGGCAAGGCAGCCGCACACTATGTTTATGCTGCGACGCGGATGTGTCTCGATGGTGAGACGGATGCCATGGTGACCGCGCCGCTCAACAAGGAAGCGGTGACATTGAGCGGCATGAAGTTTTCCGGTCACACGGAGTACATTGCGGAGATCTGCGGCGTAAAAGGTTCCCGGATGCTGCTCGCGGGAGTAAAGTTCAGCGTCGTGCATGTATCCACGCACGTCAGCCTTCGCGAAGCCTGCAACCTCAATACAGATCGCATTATCCAGACCATCATTCTTGGTAACGATGCGGTGAAACTGCTCGGGCACAAACGACCACGAATCGCGGTGTGTGGGCTCAATCCGCACGCGGGCGAGCATGGAATGTTCGGCAGCGAAGACCAGGAGTTTATCGTGCCGGCCGTAGAAGCCTGCCGCGCCATGGGTATTGATTGCGAAGGCCCAGTTGCCGCCGACACGATCTTCTTCAAAGCGGCGCAGGGATCGCATGACCTCATCGTCGCGATGTATCACGACCAGGGCCACATTCCAATGAAGCTCATGGCGTTCGAGTCAACTGTCAACACATCACTTGGTATCCCCATCATCCGCACTTCAGTCGATCATGGGACCGCATTCGATATTGCAGGCAAGAACATAGCCAGCGAAGGCAACATGCGCGCCGCGATGAAGATGGCCGTGACCATGGCGCACCATCGGCTCCTTCAAGGCATATCTGCCGGAAAGGAACTCGCATTCGCGCCCTCGATATCTGCGTAATCGCGGCCTACATGGCCGGGTTGGTCGGCATTGGTGTCTTCTTCGCACAGCGCCAGAAGACCACCGAAGACTACTTCATTGCCCGCGGAACGATTCCCGGCTGGGCGATGGGCTTGTCGCTGCTCGCGACCATCATTACCAGCGTTACGTTCATCGCATACCCCGGCGCGGCATATAGCAGCGACTGGTCGTTGCTTGTGCCCGGAATCATGTTCGTTGCGGTCTTGATGTTGTTGGGTGCGGTCGTCGTGCCTTTCTATCGTCACGTCGTCCACATGAGCGCCTACGAGTACTTCGGTCGCAGGTTCGGTAAAGATGTGCGCGTCTATGCATCCTTTGCCTTCGCTATTGGCCATTTCTCGAAGATGGGTTTCGTCTTTTATCTGCTCGCTCTGACGCTTTCAAGCATGACCGGCTGGCATATCGATCATGTCATCATTCTCACAGCAGTTATTACAATCTTCTATACGCTCCTCGGTGGCGTGGAGGCGGTTGTCTGGAGCGACGTTGTGCAGGGCTTTGTCCTGTGGCTTGGAATCCTGGTCTCGATCGCCTTTCTTCTATTCCTTCCTGCGCAAGGCCCGCATGCTGTGCTGAGTGATGCGTGGACTCATCACAAGATGAGCCTTGGAAGTACGGCTCTGCGTTTCGATAAGCCAACCATCATCGTGCTTGCGATCTATGGCTTCTTCTTCTACCTGCAGAAGTACACGGCGGATCAGACAGTAGTACAGCGTTATCTCATCGCACGATCCGACCGCAGCGCTCTGCGCGGCATCGGTCTTGGTGCCACACTATGCCTGCCTGTATGGACGGCGTTCATGCTTATCGGTAGCCTGCTCTGGTCGTTCTATCGACTGACGGGCGAAAAGCTGCCATCAAGTATCACCAAGCCAGACCAGGTGTTCCCTCATTTTCTGGTGACACACATTCCATCGGGGCTTGCAGGTCTTTTTGTCGCGGCGCTTTTTGGTTCTGCGATGTCGATGCTTGCCAGCGATATGAACTGTCTTGCCACCATCGGTGTGGAGGATTTTTACGTGCTCGCGAAGCCGGCAAGTACTGATAGACAACAGTTGCGCATGGGAAAAATCATCGTCGCCGCGAGCGGTGTCGCAGCGGCTGGAGTTGCGCTTCGGCTTTCTCACACCCAGGGTGGTGCGCTCTCGCTCTATTACACGATCACAGCCATCGTGGCGGGCGGTCTCGCTGGGCTGTTTCTTCTGGCATTCCTGTTCCGCCACGCCACACGCCGTGGCGCTATTGCCGGCATCATTGCCAATCTTGGATTCACCGTATGGGCCACACTGACCGAGGGCGGCAAGACATTGAATCTCGGCCGCTACAACTTCCCATGGCACGACTACATGATTGGCGCAGTAGGCCATTTGGTGCTGCTCGCTGCTGGAGTTCTCTTCAGCTGGCTATTGCCGGACTCTCAATCCTCCGACCCTCAACTTACTCTTTGGGGTTGGCTCGACCTGCGCCGAGCGCAGGAACAACAAAAGTTACTCAACCAATTCAGCACGGCCGCCTGACCATTTCGATAGCACCACGGTCTTACAAATTGCACCACTCTGGAGTTTCCAATGAATCGCCTGCATCACGCTATCAGCCTCGCTAACGGAAAGCCGCTCCTCGGCGCCGCACTTTACTTTTACGATCCCATCTTTCTGGAGATCGCTGCTCATATGGGCTTCAAAGTTATCTGGATCGAGATGGAACACGCGGCCATCACGTTTGCCGAAGCCGCGGATCTCTGCCGCATGGCTGCGGGCACGGGGATGATCACAATGATCCGAATTCCGGACACCCGCCGGGAAAGCGTGCTCAAAGCCGCCGAGTGCGGGCCGGACATCATCGATATTCCGATGGTCGAGTCGCCCGAGGAAGTCGCAGAGCTGGTGAAATACGCTAAATTCTCGCCGCAGGGTAGCCGTGGCTTTTACAGTGTTTCACGTGCTCTTAATTACGGCATTGTCAACAGCGTCCCTGAGCAGCAGCAGACGTTGAACCGTGAACTCAGTCTCCTAATCCAGATCGAATCTGCCGCCGCGCTCGACAGGATCGAAGAACTTGCCGCAATCTCCGATGTCGACATCTTCATTGGACCTGCAGACCTCGCGGCAAGCCTGGGCCTGGCTGGTCAGACCAACCACCCAACCGTCCTCAAAGCCATTGAGAAGATCGTTCGCGTAGCGCGTACACACGGCAAAAAGACAGTTACGGCGTGCGGTCCAGCAGACTTCATCCACTGGACGCGTCTCGGAATTGATCTGCTGTTCTGTGCAAACGATATCTCCTGCCTAAAGACCGGTGCGCAAGTTGCTCTCAAAGCTGCAACGGATGCTATTGCTCAGGCCGAAACAGAATCCCAGCCTGTGAATGGAGCGCCTGGAGTCGCTAAGTGAAAATAATCAGCTTGCTGCAGCCGAAACGCCTCACTATCGGCTCGGGCTGCATAGAACAGTGCATCGAGTATTTGCAAGCCTTCGTGCCCGGGAAGCTGCATGTTGTCACGTCTCCATCGCAGAGAACCACGGTAGCAAACATCGCCAGTCGACTTACCGAATCGGGCTGTCGCGTCACTATCGATGACAGCATTTCGTCGGAACCAACAATTGCCATGTTTCGATCGGCTCTCGCCGCAGCAAATGCCGCCGAAGTGGACGGCATACTCGGGATCGGCGGTGGCAGCGCACTCGATGTCGCCAAACTTGTTGCTGCATTCTCCGGCAGCAAACAAAATGTTGAGGATTGCTTTGGGATAGGTTTGCTTCACGGACGCAGCTGCCATCTGGTATGCGTTCCGACCACTTCAGGCACGGGCAGCGAGGTTTCTCCTAATGCGATTCTTCTCGACGAAGAGGCGAAGCTAAAGAAAGGCGTCGTAAGCCCGTACCTCGTCCCAGATGCCACCTTCATCGATCCCATCCTGACCACAACCATGTCTGCTGCGGTCACCGCATCTACTGGACTCGATGCTCTCACGCATTGCATCGAAGCCTACACCAACAAGTTCGCTCATCCTCTGGTCGATGTGTACGCGCTTCAAGGCATTGAAAGCTGTGGCCGGTACCTTGTCCGGGCTGTTACTCAGCCTGAGGATCTCGAAGCGCGCGAAGGCATGTCTCTTGCCAGCTTCTACGGCGGTCTCTGCCTGGGCCCCGTAAACACCGCCGCGGTTCATGCCCTGGCTTATCCACTGGGCGGCGAATTCCATCTGGCTCATGGGCTTTCCAACGCAATCCTGCTGCCCCATGTCTTTCACTTTAACGCAGAAGCTTCCCCTGTCCGGCATGCAGCCGTCGCGCGGGCACTTGGCGCGAAAGCTCGCGAGACAGACTTGGAAACGGCATATGCCGGTGCACAGAAGTTACAGGAAATGGCCGCTGCTTGTGGCGTTATCTCGGACCTGAGCTATCACGGGATCGCTCCTTCATCCATTCCAGGAATGGCCAGATCCGCAATGACAGTGACTCGTCTGCTGAAGAACAATCCACGGGAGATCACCGAGACTGACTGCGCGGAAATCTACAGCCAGTGCTTCCCCAGCAATCAATAAGGATTCGCCGGAGTTGAATCATATGGTTGTCCAAACTTATTTGTATGGTCAGCCGCACGTTGCGGAGCTATAGGAACGCGCAACCCGCCGAGATCGACTGGTCCCGGTGGAACATGCACATGCTGGGTCAACCCATTTAGTGTCGATTGCGGTACCCCTTCGACCCAGAAGGACAGCCTATAGTCGCCGGGTGGTACACCTCGCAGCAGAAATTGATCCGTTCCATCAGCAACGGCATATAGCGGTGTAGAAAGAGCCAGTACAACAGCGCTCATCTCCGGATGGATGTTGCAGAAGATGTAAGAAATCCCCGGCCGTGTAAAAGGCAATTCTTTGCTTGAACCAGCCTCATAAAGTCCAAGGTCAAACCGCTTCCCATCAAACAGCGAGAAGACATTATGGAAGAAAGGGTCCGCGTTCGGGAAGGCGACCATACTGCCTACAGGCACCACAAGCAGATGCGGCATAAACATGCGGTTCTTCTGTAAGAGGGTGTAGTGTCCGTGAGGTAAAAACGGCAAAGTGGGAGTTCCGGCCATGGGTTCAAGCCAGACGACAGCCGGAACAGGATGTGAACCCGGCTTTGCAGAAAGCTCCAGATGTGCACGCACTTCCGACTTCTCCACATTTGACGAAACCTTCTGCGCGCACGCGATCGAGGATGCCACAATGGCACACACGAACCCGTCGCCAAGTCGCTTCCATCTCATCAGAACTTGTATCCCGCTCCCAGGCCAATGATGTTACTGTCCGTTGTGGCTCCCACTACAGGCGAGCTTTCTAAATGGCGATATTCCAACGAAAAGAGCAGATAGGAACTCGGGCTGTAGATTACATTTCCTGTAAAGGTACGGGTGCGCGCAAGATTTTGATACGTCGCCGTAGAAGCTCCGGCATAGGGACGCAACTCACTCGCAAACAATTCATCCATGCCTACCGCTGCGTTGAATTCCAACCGTTCGTTGAGCTTTTCCTTCAATTGCGACCATCCACCTACATCATCAAGTGCCCGCGAGTATTGATTTCCCGTATACGTGCCGATTCGGTATACATAATCTTTATAGCCTCCCCCACCGAGTCCGCCGAGCGCCATTCCGCGATAAACATCGCCGCTCCATTGGAGACCGTGAGACAAGCGCAGACGATAGTCAACCGAAGTTGCCCAGGAGTTGAACTGCCAGCCGTACGCTGTACTGTGTGGCGCAAAATAGCCGCCGATGCCTAAATGGTTGCTCTCTTCCGATGTTTTATCCTGCAGTGCGATACGAAATTCAGATCCTGGCCAGCGGCTCTGTTCACCTGTGGAAGCATCGCTATTACCTTGTGGATAGACGGCGCCTGGAATCACCGGCGATACGGGCGCATCAGCCGCATCAATCAGTGCTGCTTGTATGCTGAGCTGCTGCGACTTAGTGACTGAAAAATTATGCGTAACACCAATCTGCGGATTCCAGTTCCATAGATTACCCGACCACGCAAGCGCTGGCACCGCAACCGCAATGAGCGATGTCGGCGAGTCTGGGTTGATGATGGGCCGGTCCATCGAAAAATATATCTGCGTATTCTCCCAGTCAAGCGAGGCGTGAACCGTGCGCAGGCGCAGCAACGCGGATCCCCCACCGTAGGCGTTGGAGTATCCGATCGTGGTGCTGCTTGCGGTGCTCGCTGTGCCGGCGGAGGCACTTGCGTCGAAGTCCACACTGACATCGGCGTGGCTGCGGGCTCCGAAGAGATGCGGACCACGCGCGGCGATGCCGAGCATCGTTTGCCGGACGGAGGCACCGGTGCTTCCATCACCTGCAAGCGCGACGGTTGGGGTCGCCGCCATATCAACCTGCTTTGTATTGACGAAGCCGTTCAGCAACAGCAGGCCGCTGATCTTTACTGGGTACTTTGATTCGCTTTCAACCTTGGTCTGGTCCTGCGTCGCAATCTGCGACTCCTGCATGGCCTGCTTCTCGCTGAGTTCGTCGATCGCCGTGGGCTGAGCCGGTGTGGGTTGTTGACTAGCTGGAGCTGTCGTAGCTAACGCCTTGTCCTTTGCCAATTCCTGTTGCAAAGCAGCGAGCTGGCCGCGCAGCTCTTCCAATTGCTTCTGCGACTCCTCCAGTTGCTTTTGGGTTTGGGCAACAGCATCGTTCAGTTTTTGAATCTTCTGCTCAACGCTCTGTTGAGGCTCGCTCTGCGCAATCAGCATACTTCCATGCAAACTAAGAAACGCAACAGCGATCACCACCGCACAGGAAGCCATACGTAAGCCAGCATATTGCCTTCGCTCGCATTGCAGCCTGTGCGCTCTCATCGCGTCCCCACTTTATCGCGATCTATCGACGAAGACATGGGCGATGTCTGAAGCTCCTGCGTCACTTTCATCTGGAAAATCGTCTCACCGGGACGACTGGACAATAGAATAACGTCTCCACCGTGCTCAATAGCAACGCGCTGAGCCAGTGTGAGCCCAAGGCCAGTTCCCTTTTGTTTTCCTTCGCTGATAAAAGGGTCGAAGAGAGTTTTGCGAATGCTTTCCGGCACGCCGATGCCATTGTCAATCACATTGAGAATGATCTGACCGCCACGTATCTCCAGTGTTGTGACAACTTCAGCCTGCGCTCCCGCCGCGCGTGCAGCCTGGCAAGCATTGAGAACAAGGTTATAGATTGCGCGCTCAATCTGCTTCCCATCTACGACAGCTGCAGTATCCCTGGGGTCCTGAGCGCGAATCACAAAGGTCACATCTTCCGCATCAGGATGCGCTCGAACCAGGGCGATGACGCGTTCCAGCAGCATCGCCATCAACTCCGGCGACCGCCGCATAGTCGCTCCAGTCCTGCTGAAGATCAGCAAAGATTCGATCATTTCTGTGGTGCCATGTACGGCCATGCGGATATCTGCAAAGATCTCGGTACGTTCCTGCGCGGAGAGTTGTCCCGATGCTAGAAACTCAGCATTGGCATATACAGCAGCGAGATAATGGCGTAGATCGTGCGAGACGGAATTTGCCATGCGGCCAATAGTGGCCAGACGCTCCGACTCGAGCAACGCACGATTAGCGTGTTGAATTTCGTCACGCATGCCGGCAAAAATAGCGCTCAATTGACGCACTTCGTAGGTACCGCGACGAGGAACCAGGTGCGCCACATCGCCAACCCCGAATGCTCGAACGCCTTCTGCCAGCTCTTCTATCGGTCTTGTAACCGCACGTGACAACGCCACCATGAGCGCTGTCCCTAGTAGAAGCGCGATCAGGCCCGCAATCAATACCAGGCGGTTGATTCGTTGAATCGACTGTTCGGCTGGGCCAAATGACTTCAAGACGACTAGTTGTAATGGCGCTGTGGCAGTTATCGAAAGATCTTCTATTGCAGAGAGGTAGCGTTCCTTTCCGATCTCTACGGAAGCTGTGCCAGGATGTGTTTCATGCACCGATTCGAGTTGGGAACTCAACGTGGATCGCAGTGAAGGATCAAGCGTACTAGCCAGCATCTTACCGCTGCTCAGAAACGCCACATCGACCCCTGTGGGTTCGCTAATCTGGCGAACTGTCGTGCCTTCAATCGCGCTGCCGCTTACGACATACCCAAGAAGCGTCCCTGTCTCTTTATTTCCAAAATAAAGCGGCTGTACGGAGCATGCGAACAACCGCCCATCACCAACCAGGTAATGCTTCGCCGGCGCCCCCAGGACGCTCTGCAATCCCGCGCGGAGAGCGTTATCTGATGTTGCACCCTTCGTGTTTACAGCGATTACTCGGCCGTTCGCATCGGCGAGCGCCAAAAGATCGTCACCACTCACCTTCCAGAACTCGACCGCCCCATCCCGGATGGTGAGGTCATCGCTGGTTGTCATCAAGGCCTTCAAACTGGGAAGATCCGCAAGCAACGCATTCTCGCGCTCAAGCGCAGTCAGCCTGTCCGTCTGTAAGTTCTGGAAGGTCATAACCGAACGCGTCAGATCGGTCGATAGATCGTCCGTCACCTGGCTTCGCAGGCCGTGACGCACCAGCAGCAAACTGCAAGCTGTCACCGTCGCGATGATAAGTGCCATCGTCGCGACCAGCAATACGCGCGTCCGAACGCCACGCTGGTTTTGCATCGTTGCCGTTCTCAGCGCGGATCCATGAAATTGGAGATGACCGGGTTGTGACATCACGGAATAAATTTATACCCTGCGCCATAGATCGTCAGCAGGTGTTTCGGCTCCGCCGGATCTGGTTCCAGCTTTTGCCGCAATTTCAGGATTTGATTATCGACAGTTCGCGTTGTCGGATAGTAGTTATATCCCCAAACCTCATTGAGAAGAAGTTCGCGAGTGAGCACTCGTTCGGCATTCTCGGTAAAGAACTTCAGCAGCTTGAACTCGTGTGCAGTGAGGACGACAGGAGATCCCGACCGCAGCACGCTCATCTTCTGGAAGTCCACTTCGCACTCTCCAAAGCGATACACGACCGGCTTTGAAGGCTTGCGTTGTCTGCGAATGGCGGCTTGCACACGAGCCACCAGCTCACGAGGGCTGAAGGGTTTTGTCACATAATCATCGGCCCCAAGTTCAAGGAGCAGAACTTTATCGACGACCTCTGTGATCGCACTCAGGATGATAATCGGAGTCTCGCTCGAGATGCCCTTCAACTTCTGACAGAGCTCGCGTCCGGAGATTTGTGGAAGGATCAGGTCGAGCACCACCGCTATGGGTCGCTCACTTTGGAATAAGTCGAGTCCCGTTTGGCCGTCTCCTGCGACGACAACGTTATAGCGCTCTTCGGAGAACATTCTCCGCAAGACTTTCTGCATGCGGGGGTCGTCTTCCACGATCAGGACGGTTCCGAGCGCGGCCACAGTGATATTGCTGTCGATTTCATCTGCCATATCGATATCTTTAATCATCATCCTAGATCCCTTCTCTATTCTGGCTGAAACCACCGCCATACTGTCGGATTTGGACCAGAAATTACAATGTAGTGACAGTTAGGGATCCATTTCCAACTTTACCTCGCGGGAGATGGCCATAAGACTTTCGCCGGAATAATTGCCCGGGCGGGCACTTCTAATTCGTTGTCCACAGCAGACCGAATAATCTGATCCGTCAAAAGGGAGATGAGCACGATCGCCCATAAAGGAAGCAGGAGATCGAACGGCTCTGCTTCCGCGAATCCACGTACAACAAAGAAAAGTAACATGCTGACAAAAAATATCCGCGCAGATCCACGTGGAAGTTTGCGGACTTGCCGATAAAGACTGCCATACAAGCCAATCAGAAGCCCGATGCCAACCACGCCGTAAGCATAAAACTGCTGCAATAGTTCGTTTTCTGCATGCCTCGCTTCAAAATCACCAAAGGGAGGAACGACTTTCCATATCGAATTAAAGCCATGTCCGATCCAGGGTTGCTCAAGTGCCGCGCTTAGAACGTAAGACCATATCCCAACTCGGCCCGTCAGCGTCTCCGCCTGGTTACCGGCATTGGTGTACACGACATAATAGGCTTCAATCAGTCCCCAAAACACCATAACGAGGACGCCAGCGCCCATGGCAAGACGGATCTTGGTCCGACGGCTGATCGATTTGTCTCGAAGGAGCAGGAAGCATTGGCTAACAAGGAAGGCAATTATTGTCGTTTTACTCAAACTGCGAAGAAGCGTAACTCCGAGAAATGCCGCGGCAAGTCCCCATTTCTCCTTTCGGCTGCGCATGAGATATTGGCAGAAGAAAAAAGCGAATGCACAGAGATTTCCGATCTGATTTGAATTCAATAACTCTTCATCCCCCAGTCGGAGGTCGCGCTGAACGGGCATGAGCCATGCGACCACTGCGATCATGCATGCGCTCCAGATGAAACCCCTCATAAAGGGGTAAGCCACCCTCTCCGCCGGCTCAGCTCGTAGCAGAAGGATCACTATTGCGACATCCGCGGCCATCGCGCTCCAATAGGCAATGGACGTCGATAGCGAAGCGGTACCACTCCACGCCAGACTCCAACAAGAAAAGACCAGGAAGAAAAAAACCCAGCGAATACTCCACAGCCGGAACATCGAACCGATCGAATAACGGACATCTCCCAAACAATTGAATGCAACGACAAAGAGGAGAAGGAAATTTAAGCCGAGGTTCAGCTCGGTACCTGTCTGTGGATCAGCACCCAAAACTCGCGCCGAAAGCAGCCCGATAACGACTCGAAATGAAAAAAAGAAGCCGACGACAAATGAAAAGCCCGGCGACGCCTGCTTCGAGAAGATTTCATCCGAAATGGCGACGGTCGAGCTCATACGGTTTTCATCAACTCAATGGGTATACATCTCAGGATCTCCCAGGCTGCCCGCAGGAGGAAGGTTGCGTAGGTAGATCACAATTGACCAGATCTCGTCATCGCTCAATACCCCCTTGGAGCCGGGCATACCAGAAGGCCAGATGCCGTTATCGATAACCCACTTCAATTGACCATCGGTGTACTGTTGGACATCCTTCGAAGCAAGCGATGGGATTGGCGGCGACATGCGATC
>Ga0302313_10001087_pt1 | contig 21607 bp, 16 predicted proteins | sample III_Palsa_N2_2_FD_200454 | JGI IMG/M metagenome (GOLD analysis project Ga0302313, IMG submission 200454) | Peat permafrost microbial communities from Stordalen Mire near Abisko, Sweden - III_Palsa_N2_2 | ecosystem: Environmental > Terrestrial > Soil > Palsa > Peat permafrost | place: Sweden...
ATGCCGGTGGCCTTCGCCGACACTGAGACATGCGGGCGCATCATGGCCCTGCTGGCCGAGAACGGGGTCAGAACTCGTCGATATTTCTCTCCGTCACTCGACGTAACGGCGCCGTATTCCCGGTTTGGTTCCGCCCGACATTCACGGCATTTGGCCGAGCGAGTGTTGTGCCTACCGCTGTACGCCGAATTATTGCCAACCGACGTCGAACGGGTTTGCGCCCTGGTTCTTGGCGCACTGTCGACGGCAGCAAGCGTTGCAACGCAGACGGATGACTTGCTGCCATGTCCGACGGCGTAATAGGTGCAGGCAATTTGAGGGCTGCGCATGCGTCTTCCGCCGAATCTGCGCTCCCGCTGGGTGGCGCTTTAGCGGTCCCTGCGGTTTCGATCTGTGTCATCACTTACAACCAGGCCCCTTACATTCGTCAGTGCCTGGACAGTATCTTGGCCCAGGATATCGGCGAGTCATTTGAGGTCATCGTCGGGGACGATTGCTCCACCGACGGGACCCGCGACATTATCGACGATTATGTCGTCCGTTATCCGGGCATCGTGCGCCTTCTTCCTGCTGAAGAGAATCGCGGCGCGACAGCGAATTATTTTGCCACTCATGCCGAAGCCAAGGGTGAATTCGTCGCCCATATCGATGGGGACGACTACTGCTTGCCCGGCAAGCTGCGAGCCCAGCTGGATGCCATGCAGCGGCATCCCGAATGTGCTGTCTGCGCCCACGATTGTCTTGTTTTCGACGAAGCGACCGGCCGCATCGAAGCGAACCACTTTTTCCGCAAGCGCCTAAAAGTGAACCGCCAAAACGAAGCCCTACTCGACATCAGCTTTCTCGCGACGCATCTGCCGTTTTTTGCTCATTCGACAAAGATGTATCGCCGCTCGGCGGCGGAAGGGTTGATTTACGAAGGACGCGAAATGATCGATTGCCACTGGCATCTGTATCACGCGGGTCGCGGGTCCATCGTTTATATCAACACGGTTCTGGGCGCCTATCGCAGGGGCGTGGGCGTCAGTCATGCATCGCTGGCTGTGCAGGTGCCAAGTCAATATCTGCGAGATATGTTCGAGGACTCCATCAACTACGGCGTTGCGTTGGGTATTCCGCGCGCGACGCTCAACCGGTCCGCTGCTAGAACCTATGGCCGCTGGGCAGTAAAGTTCGCGCTTGCCGGGCAGATGGAGACGTTCAGGCAATACGCCGCGAAGTCGCGCAACGCGGGAAGGATCGCCGCTTATCTCTGGATTATGGAAGTGCTGGCTCCGTTTCCATCCGTGTCCCGCCGTCTTGCGAGGTTGGGGATATGGGGCATGCGATTCTGGAATGAGCGCGATGGGATGTGAGCCGTTGGGCTGCATCATCGTCGGGCTCGGGCCTGCGGGCGCGGGATTCCTGTTCAACGCGTACAGGAGCGGCGAATACAAACGACTCTGCGCAAACGGCCTGCTTATTCTGGATAGTTCCTACAGCCTCGGTGATGGACGGCTTGGCGAATACGAGGTGAGCGCCAATTCGGTCAACGACGTTTTTCTGAATTGTCTCGCCGACCCTTCGTTCGGGGCTATCTTCTCGTCGCTGCAGGATTTGCCGGCATATCAGCGGATGCGCGCCAACCCACAGGGCGTATCCATGCTTCCGGAGGTGGCGAAGGTGCTGGGCGCCGCTACCGAATTGCTCGTAACCCATCTTGAGCTCGCTCATGGTCTGGACGTACGGCGGGGAACCCGGCTGGAGGCGATTCGCCGGAGAGGAGAGCACTTCGATTTGCGCGTACGTGCGCCAAACGGTTTGTCTTACGCCATACCCACAGCTTCAGTTGTGCTGAACGTCGGAGGTATCCAAACGCCTCGTCTCTTGCTTGGTGCGCTGCAGGAGATGAATCTCGTTGCGCCAAAAGAGAGCGAACGTTTGCTTGCTTCCGATTACGCTCTTAGCGAACCGGCGCCCTCGCTTCGCGCGCATTTCGGCAAGCTTCTTCAGGCCAGTCAGTCGCTCGTGGTGGTCGGGGGTTCTCACAGTGCATTCTCGGTAGTGGAGCGCCTGGCGGTTGAACTGGAGTCCGAAGGGCTCCGGGAAATCGTGCTGCTGCACCGCTCGCCCATCAAACTGTTTTTTGAAACGCGTGAAGCGGCTCAACGTGCTGGATACATTTTCGATGAGCAGAGCGATGTCTGCCCAGTCTCGGGGCGAATCAATCGCTCCGGCGGCCTGCGCTATCGAGCTTTCGAGATAGGTTGCGGCGTACTGGGCGACGGCAAGGTCCCGGGCACGCACGTAAGAGTCCGAACATTGCTGGTCGACGGCCTCGATGCCATTGCCAGTGCGGACGCCCAGCGCTGCCTTGATGCCTGTGCCGGCGTCATCCAGTGCATCGGTTATCAGCCCTCGTTGCCCGAACTTGCCGATGACGATGGAGAGCCCATTGTTTTGCGGGAGATCCAAGGTGGTCTCGATTCGGACGCTGGCGGCAGCCCCTGTGACACGGCTGGCCAACATATCGAGGGGCTGCACCTATTCGGGCTAGGAAGTGGTCTTGCAGTGGACCCGGAAATTGGCAGTGAAGCGTCGTTTCACGGTCGAATCTATGGAATTTGGCAATTCCACCATGACGCCAGCCGGCCGGCCCTGGAACGTGTTTTAACCAAAACGGTAACGACGTAATTGCCAGCACTCCTGGCGGAACAATGCCTCTCAAGTTTTGAACAGCCCTGGTCAGGCTCAAGCGATCGCCTGGCGAACAACATTTTTTGCCTGAGGTTTGGCAAGTCACCGTCGCCGGCCGATCTCTCAGCGAGACCCGGTTGAAATAGCCGTATTGGTGAGCGGCATAACCACTGATCGCGGGGTGGTCGGCGCGACCGGTTTTGCCGCTGAAGGCCTGACCTTGGCAGCGCCGACGCTACCGTCACCCCAGAGGGCGGCGGAAACACCCGATACGTAAATCGGATCTTTGGACAGATTGACCGTGATCACACCGTTGTTCGTTGTTACAGCATGGCCATTGCCCATCCAGTCGTAGACCACGACGGATGCCGCACCAGTATTCACGCTGACGTTGTCTCGCGGACCGTAGTAATCCCACAAAGCCAGCGTGGTGTCACTGGCATTGGCGTAGGCGTAACCGATCGCCGTACTGCCTAGACCCGTCACTGGCTGGACGCCATGGTGACCTTCGAGCAGATAAGTCATCGCCGAATAGGCGGCGGCCGAAGGTTTCGGGCCTACCTTCGCCGGGTGATACCAGCCGTTGGCTGGATCAAGGTTGTAGTAGAGGCCGTAATAGCCCTGTTCGGACGATGTCACGTAATCAGAACCGTAAAATGACACGCCAAGTTTAAATCCCTCACCCATCAGAATCAGATTTTCACGGATAAGACCCTGTGCCTGACCGAGCTCCATGGATACGCACGGAAGCAGGGAATCCGGGCATTTGGTATTGCCGCCGAATTCTGTGGAATACATCGGAAGATCATGACCTATGCGGTTGTAGATCTGCTGCTTGGCGATCTGGATCGACTGCGCCAGCGTGTAGTAAGGGCCAGGCGGTGTCTGAGGATCCGGGTCACTTTGCGAATGACCCTGCGCAGTTTCAGATGGCCAGACCGTATAGGTGTGCATGGCAAGCCCATCCGCGTACTGCAGGAGGTTGGCATTGAAGAATCGGGTCAATTCAAACATCCGCTGGGCATTGTTCATTGCTGATGCACTCGGGCCGGCCACGATGGCATGCGGATCGACGGCATGAATCAGCGGATAGGCAATCTGATAGATGCGGGTGATCTGATCGTACGTGCCCTTGTAACGCGGTTCCCAAGTAATCTGATAGATACGCTCGTCGTAGGTGGTATCCGGATGAAAGTCGACAAAGGCCTGGGCCGCCTGTTGAACGAAACTGGCCCACCAAGTCACGCCGGCGGGATTGCCCTCCGTCAGTGCCGCGGTCATGAAGCTTGCCGTATCCAGAATTACCGGCAGCGGATTGGTCTGCCAGTCGTTCGCCTGGGCATCTGGAATCGGGTACATGAATAGCGTGGGGATTTCGTACAACTGCCATTGACCGCCTTTCCAGCTCACCTTGTCCGTCGAACCGGGAAAAGCAGGATCAGCCGTGCGGCGAGCGAGAAACTGTCCAGGGTACTGATGTTCGCCGTAACGCCAGCCGTAATCCCAGCTTGCCAGTGTCCAACGCACGCCAAGATTGGGTGCCAGATAAGCAATGGTGTCCGGCATCTGCAAGCCGAAAAAAGTCTGGCTCGCCGGATATTGCACTCTCAGGGTGGGATCAGGCAGCACCACGTAAGTGAGATAGCCACCCGGGCGCGACCGCAGTGCCGCGAGCGTCAGGTTGGTACGCATCAGATGAATACCTGCGCGATAGAAGCCGAGCTTGATACTTGGCACGGGAATGCACTGATGCCAATAAAGTGCGCTGGGTACTACCGGTGTGTACTGATCAGCAATGATCGTCCCATCAGCGTCTTTGACCACCGTGTGCAAGGTGTCGTTGGCAGACATTCCCTGGACGGTTACGCATATATTCGCCTGTTGCCCGATCGTGTAAGTCCCATTTTTCGGATGATCCGTATCCGCATAAAAATGAATCTGCGATACATCGGACGACTTCGTACCATTGTCCGCGAGTGCTGTCTTGGCATGGAGCATATGGTCCGACGCATCCCCCGCTTCGGGTGCCACCGACAGACCCGCCGGCATCGGTGCGTGGTCGTCATTGGGCGCATGCATTTCGAGCCTGTCCACGGGTTCGGCCGGATCATCCTTGATCGAAGTCGCCGGAGCCGGCGTGACGACCGGCATGGCCAAGGCTCTAGCCACACCCACCGGCAGAATCAAGGTTGGAAGAAGCAGTCCCACAAGCACAAGCACAAACGTGCTACCGCGTTTCCGTATCGCTACGCCGAATCTGTCCATTGGCCGTCCCTCTACGCAGCTGCAGTTAACTGCAGTGGTGAGCCGCATCGCGACATAGGGTTCGACGTTAGTACGATGCGATAGGGACTTCTCGTGACCTGTTACCAGTTTTCGCCATCTACACTAATGGTTGGCACAACGAGTTTTCTGAAATCAAAACGCTGGCTTGGTGTGCCAATCCCAAGCACTGGAAAGAATATCGTCAAGATCGGTGAACTCTGGCTCCCAGCCAAGAATCTCGCGCGCACGCTGCCCTGAAGCCACCAGCGTCGGCGGATCGCCCGATCGACGCCCAGCCATTTCGTAGCTCACTTCTTGTCCAGTGATGCGCTCGGCCGCAGCGATAACTTCGCGCACGCTGAAACCCTCGCCGTTTCCCAGATTGAAGATATGCGCGCCTTCATGGTCCAACATGAACTCGACTGCCTTGAGATGTGCGGAAGCCAGATCATTGACATGAACGTAGTCACGCACGCATGTACCGTCACGCGTGTCGTAGTCGCTTCCAAAAACCTTCAGTGAAGAAGTCTGGCCAAGCAGAGATCGTAAAACGTTGGGTATCAGGTGTGTCTCAGGCGAATGCGCCTCTCCAATTTCGCCGGAGGGATCCGCTCCGGCGGCGTTGAAATAGCGCAGCGCCACTGAACGTAATCCATAGGCCTTCGCTGCATCGGCAAGTATCTTTTCCACCATCAGCTTGCTCTGTCCGTAAGGATTGATAGGGTCAGTCGGATGTTCCTCGGTAATCAGCGGCGTCAGCGGATTGCCAAACACGGCGGCCGTGGACGAGAACACCAACCGATCTACTCCCGCGGTCTGCATGGCTTCGAGCAGAATCAACGTGCGTGCAACGTTGTTGATGTAATAGAGATTGGGTTTGCTGACGGATTCACCGACCAGCGAGAGGGCGCAGAAATGCATTACCGCGTCAAAGCGGTGCAGCGAAAAGAGCTGTTCGAGTGAAACGTCGTCACCTACATCACCGACGACCAGAAGACTTGCTGGTACTGACTCGCGATGCCCCGTAGACAAATTATCGTAGACCACAACTTCATGCTGCCGCCTGAGGAGGTAGCGCACCATGTGCGATCCGATATAGCCCGCACCACCACAGACAAGAAACTTCAAGCGCTTTCCTTATACCGAGACAAGCTGATTAAACCGAAGTTCGTTCGCACCTGAGTGCTCTTGGGACACCGTTGCGACGAACGAACCTTCGCTTGAAGTGATCTTGCAGGTGCACGACCTCGCAGAGTCGGCACCGGATCTCGCATCGAGTCTTCGGCTGACGCAAACCTCCTGCGCAGAACCATCCGAAAGATCGGTACACCTACACTTTTATGCTTTCTGCGGCGGCTGCCTCTTCCACCTTCTTTTCGCTATGCACAAGACCTCTGAAAATGGTGAGGCAAATGATCTTGAGATCGAACAGCAGCGACCAGTTATTGACGTAGTAAATGTCGTGTTCGATTCGCTTGACCAAATCGGTATCGCCGCGCCAACCATTGATCTGGGCCCACCCGGTAATACCCGCCTTCACCAAATGCTTGTGCATGTAGCCCGGGATTTCCTGCTTAAACTTCTCAACAAATATCGTGCGCTCTGGACGAGGGCCAACGATCGACATGTCGCCCTTAAGCACATTGATGAACTGGGGCAACTCGTCAAGACTGGTCTGGCGAATAAAACGGCCGAAACGAGTATTTGTCTTGCTAGCCGCACCGCCCCACTGCACCTTGCCCTTTTCGACGTTGACCGGCATGGAGCGGAACTTGAGCATTTCGAATTCTTCACCGTCCAGGCCTATCCGGCGCTGGCGGTAGAGAATCGGACCCGGACTGGAGAGTTTGACGCCGCAGGCGACAAACAGCAGCAGCGGACTGATCAGCACCAGAATAATGGCGGCGATCAGTCGATCCTCGAAGAACTTCCAGATCCAGGCATAGCCAGACAGCGGGCTCGCACGCAGCGTCATGACCGGTGTGCCCGCAAAATCGTCCATGCGATGATTGATCAGCTCGCAACCCAACGTGTCAGGGACGAACTTCACCGTGATGACGCGATCTTCAGCGCAGTCAAGTAGATGATTAATCGCCGCTGCAGCCTTGTTGACCGGCAACGCGATAAGTACCTGACTCCACGCCTGCGAATCGAGCACCGCGTCAATATTGTTCAATGTACCGACCGATTCCAGATCAACCGGCCCTTCCTGATCGAAGGGAGTTCGAACGTAACCCGTGATATTCATGCCTAAACTTGGGTCGTTGCGCGAGTGCTCAAGAATGCGCAGACCAGCGTCGGTGGCACCAATGAGCAGGCAACTCGTTAGGCCCACACCATGCTTGGACATGTTACGGAGAATGACCAAAGCCGAGATGCGAGTAAGCACCAGCAGCACCATCCCGATGGAGAAAAAAAGCGTCACCCACCCTCGTGAATAGCCCTCCGCGATTTTTAGCATGTAGCCCAACGAGATCGCCAGACCAAAGATAGCTATCCACGATGCGGCAACACAGCAAAAATGCCGGGCGGGACGCTCTTCCAACGGCTGCTCGTAGAGCTTTAGTGCACCGAAAACCGCGAACGCCGCCACCAAGACCATGGCCTGCGCACCGACATATGCGTTGCTCATGCCGAACGTATGGAACCGAATCACGTAAGCAATGCGGGCTGCGACGACAATACTCAAAAGGTCGCTCACGCGGAGCCCCATATCGAGTAAGGCCTTGAAATTTGAGTAGTTTGATCTGGACGAATGCATTGGCTGTACCTTCCTTTGGAATCGACACTTGCCGATATCCTTTGGATCCCAGAAGGTGCGTGCCCCCTGTAGGCACGCCGGCTTATCGTTGAATAGGCCGACTCGTCCAACACGCCTCCCTCACTGGCCAGTTGACTGGCCGAGTCTGGGACGACGATTGTAGAAACTGCAAAATTAGTAGCGAATCATGTTGCACTGCCGCAAAATCATGCTACGCCACGACAGTTTCCAGGGCAATCAGAATGTTTCGTATATAGATCACCAAATTGCATCGATGGCACCGTGGTGAACTGGTTCACAGATTTGCATCGGTTCGCTTAACGTGCGGGGAACAAACCCATTGCTTTAACAAGCCGCATAGAAGTCCATTCATACGCAACGGTCTCGTTCACCGCGAAAGAGCCTTTCATCACTTGCTGTAACTAACCGCAATCTGCGTTATCCCACGCTTTGTCGCGCGCGGATGCTCGCGGCATGCAAAGACGAAAGTTCAGATATACATCCAGATATAAACATGGCGACGTATGCCGAGTGCGTCCGCACGACGTCCTTAGAAGCGCGCACTACCTTGGACGAGTGCCCGGACTTACGCGTGGCTGAGGTCGCGCTCGTTCACCCACCCAACAGGTTCATGCATTCATGCTTGGCACAACGTGGGTCCGCCATCCATGTTTTCACCCAAGGCGTTGACTGGCGAAATACTGCACTGATCGACTGCCATCAACCCGCGATCTGGGTATGCGTCGTACGTGAGTCGCTTGATGGCGTTTTGGCTGCCAACGGCCTGAAGCCGGAATGAGAATTAGGTGCACGCCGCGCGTTCGCCAGCCGACCGCGGCTTTGATGGATTTATCGCAGCATGCACGAAAGCTTTCTCAGAAATTGAGCAGTCACTTTTCGAAACTAACCCATTGTCACAAGGGCTCATCGCATCCATGAAGATAATTCCAACGCTAGGAGCAGCCACTTGCCTACTCGCGCTTAGCGGATGCGTTTTTTATCCAGGTCAGCACATGAACACCCGCGCTTCTGGAGACAACACGAATCCGGATATTGCGCACTTCAAACTCATACCTATCACGCCCGCCGAGATCGCCAATGACCGAGCGTCTACGCCGCCGCCGAGCATTCCGCCGGCCCTGCTCGCCTATCAGCCAGCACCGTATCGGATTGGCCCCGGCGATTCGTTGTACATCACGGTATGGGATCATCCTGAGCTGACCTCACCCGCAGGCGCCCAGCAACAAGCTCTCGCCAACGGCCGTCTGGTTCGCCCGGACGGCACCCTGTTTTATCCGTATGCCGGCCTGTTGAAAGCATCAGGCAAGACGGTTGAGCAGCTGCGCTCGGAGCTCAGCCGACGATTGGCGAAGTATGTAACGTCACCGCAAGTAGATCTCACGATCATCAGCTACGGTAGCCAGAAGGTTACCTTGGGTGGTGCCTTTGTCAGTGCTGCGCCGCAATTCATCACCGTCACCCCGCTTACGCTTGCGCAAGCCATCGGTACGGCAAACGTCAATACCACTCAAGCTGACTTGTCCAACGTGGTGCTGAGTCGAGACGGTCACGACTATCATCTCGACATGGATGCATTGAGCGGCGTGCCGCAGGGCATGCAGGACATCTATCTCAAAGGTGGCGATCGTGTATTTCTCTCTTACAACGACAACCATGAAGTGTACGTAGTGGGTGAAGTTGTGCAGCCGCAGGCTCTGCGTTTCAAAACGAGCACATTGACCTTGACTCAAGCCATAGGTCGCGCCGGCGGTATCAACCAGGAGACTGCCAAGGGCAAAGCGGTCTACGTCATTCGCGGCGTCAAGAATCTGCAACAGGAGCCGTCAGCGGTTTATCAACTCGATGCTTCTTCTCCGGAGGCTTTCGCGATGGCTTCACAATTTCCTGTGCACGCAGGTGATGTGGTGTTCGTTGGCGCCGCTGGCGTGGCACGCTGGAACCGTTTCGTCAGTCAGCTGCTGCCGTTCAGCAGCCTTATCGACAACACCTCGAACGCACGACTTACGAACGCGCAGAGCAACCAGTTGTGACATAGCGGCAATCTTCACGAGCCTAGCCCTTGTATTGAGGCGCGTGGCCGGCAGATGCATCGCAGGGCGCGGCCCGGCGATGCACAGGCCACTTCGAATGCAGGCGTTAAGCTATCGGTTGCTTGGGTCGCTCGATGATGCAGGCCATACGCGCGGCCAGGGTTTACGCCTTGAACGCCCGAATGGTTGGACACAAAGCGCATGATCACCCGGTCCGGGCAGGGCTTCCGGGCGACCTCTATCTGCCGTTGATCAGAACAGCTTGCTGCGCACCTTCGGCAGCAATACCAGCAACAGCGTGGCAATCGGTCCGAACAGCAGCGACAGCACGAACCAGAGCAGGCCGTTTCGATTCTTGCCCTGCGCCAGCGCGGCATTGATCAGTGCCAGCGTGCCCCAGCCGACGAACCATGGCGCGCCGGCAGCCAACGTAAAATAGTGATCCACTGCGTTTCTCCCAACCAATTCAGGCTCGTCGCGGTCGCGCGCCGGTTATCCTGATGTCAATGAGTCATGTACCTGACAGCGCACTATCCTAGCAAGCATCGCGGGGGCTGCCTGCCTGAGTGATCGACTGGATCAGCCCGGCTTAATCCACGCAGGGTATGCTCAGCGCTTTATTTGTTGACGGAAACCGATGATGCGTGGACTGCACCGCCTTGCCCTGACCTGTGCTCTGTCGCTTGCGCTCGCGCCGGCATTCGCCGCCACCGACGCCAAACTGGCGCCTCCTGCGGCCCCCGCACCATCGCGCGACAAGGCGCTGCTGGCGTACCAGCATGATCTGGTCAGCGTGCTGGCGCCGCGTGCCGATGCCATGCCTCTGCTGGCCGCCGCCATCCTGTCGCGGCCCTTGACCGACCTGCCCAAGTTCAACAACTTCCACGGCTTGATCGACCGCGCCGACCACGCCGATGGCGCCGCCGATATCGCGGCAGCCATCAGCTGGACGCGGCTGGCCGATTGCGACAGCAAGGCCGACGCCTGCCCCAATGCGTCGGCGCTCGAACAGCTCACCACACAGGCGCCGGACAACGCCGCCGTGTGGCTGCTCAAGATCGGTGAAGATACCCGCAATATGAAGCAGGACGCGGCACGCGCCGACTTGGACAAAGCTGCCAATGCCAAGCTTTACGAGGATTACGCCGGCACCAGCCTGAAGGCGCTGGCCAACTCGGTCGGCATACTGCCGCCGCCGGCCGATACGTACGACAGCGCCAACGCCAGCGGCGCTGCCGGGGTCCAGGTCGTGCTGGTCTATGGCCTGGCCAGCGCCCAGCCGCAGCCGGTGCTGCAGGTAACCGCCAAACTGTGCGAGAGCGCCGCCGGCGATGCGGCCATCAAGGCCGACTGCCTGAAGCTGGGCAAGGTGCTCGAGTGGGGTTCCAGCCCGCTGGGCCGATCGCTCGGCCTGCACCTGCGCGAAGTGCTGGCCGACGATCCGGCCCAGCAGGAAGACGCCAAGCATGCGCGGCTGAGCCTGATCTGGCAGGTTCAGAGTTTCAGCCGGCTGCTCGCGCGCGCGCAAAATGACGCAGCCATTGCGCAACATCTAGTGACCATCGCCCGCCGCGGCGGCACCGAAATGAGCGTGCTGCTGACCGCTCTGCGTGACAACAACATTCCGACCGAAGCACCGGCTGACTGGCAGCCGCCGTCCGCGTCCCAGCCGCAGAGCTGAGCTCGTCGCAGCGCAGCTTTGCGCCGCATCCGCAGCCGTGTAGGCTTGGGCCACCTTCCGCGGCAGGGGTGAGTCGATGCTTACGACGCTGGTGGCAAGCAGCAAAGGTGGATGCGGCAAGAGCACGCTGGTAACCCAGCTGGCCTCGCACTGGGCACAGGCGGGTCAGCACACCGCCATTATTGACGCCGACCGCCAGGGCTCCAGCTTTCGCTGGGCAGCTCAGCGGCCGGACAACGTACCTGGCGTATTGGCGCTCGAAGGCGGCAAAAAGGCGCTGCAAAAGGTGCCCGCCGACACGCAGCAGCTGCTGATCGACACGCCGGCTGGCGTAAGCGAGCGCGAACTCGAACCCTATCTCGATACCGCCAACGTGCTGCTGGTGCCCGTGCTGCCGTCGTCGTTCGACCTGCACGCCACGCTCGGTTTCATCGAGGAGTTGCAAAAAATCAACCGAATACGTCGCGGCAAGCTGCCGGTGGCCCTGGTCGCCAATCGGCTCAAGCCGTGGACCCATGCCAGCCAGGACGCGGTTGCCCAGCTCGCCGAGCAGTCGCCTTTTCCGATCGCCGCGCAGCTGCGCGACAGCCAGGCTTACGTGCTGCTGAGTGCGCTGGGCAAAGGCATCTTCGACTATCAGTCCGAACAGGTGCGCAACCACCAGCAAGACTGGAAAGCCCTGCTGCGCTGGATCAAGCGCCACCCGTGAGTGGCCGGTCACCCTTGCTTTCCGCTGTCTGCATGAGTCTTTGCGGCAGCTCGCACGCCTATGGCGTGCCATCACCTGACGGAGTCCACCATGCAAGAACTCATTCTGCTGCGACATGCCGAGGCTGTACCCATAGACAAGGCCGGTGACGACCAGCAACGCTCGCTTAGCGTGCGTGGCGAACAGGAAGCCCAGGCCGCCGGGCGCTGGCTGGCCGGTCACGGCGCCCATCCCGACCGCGTGCTGTGTTCGCCCAGCCGCCGCACCGACGAAACCGCCCGGCTGGCGCTCGCTGCCATCAACAACGCGCCCGCGCCGCAGCTGGCGAGCGAAATCTACGACGCCTCCCCCGGCGAGCTGCTGGCGCTGCTGGACCAGCACGGCGACGCCGACACCGTGATGCTGGTGGGCCACAACCCCGGCATCGAGCGGCTGGTTGCACTGCTGGTCGAGGGTCGTTCCGACGAATACCGCGGCATGCCGCCCGGCGCGCTGGCCGTGCTGCATCTGAACGGGGCACTGGAGCCGGGCAACGCCCGGCTGGATGCTTTCTGGTCACCGTGACTCAGCCCTTTGCCACCGCGTCCGTGCTGGCGTCGCTGCTTTTTGCCGCGCAGGTACTGGCTGCGCCGACGGCGCGCGCGATGGATTACCGCATCAATTCAGCCCGCTCGGATGCCGAATTCGGCGTTCGACTGCTGTGGCTGAAAACCATCACAGGACGCTTCACCCAGATCGCCGGTGAGGTAAAGCTCGACGGCCACGGCCTGGCCACGGTCGATGCGCGCATCACCGCCAGCAGCATCCATATGGCCTCCGACCAGCTGCGCCGCTGGGTCATGGCACCGGATTTTTTCGACGCTCTGCAGTACCCCACAATTCATTTTTTGTCCCAGCCGATCACCTTCACTATGCTCACCACCGGCGGCGTGCTGCAGGGCCAGCTGACCCTGCGCGGGGTCACCCAGCCGATGCGTTTTGAGCTGCTGCCGGCTCACTGCACGCCGAGCGAACAGCAGACCTGCCTGATCGAAGCGCGCGGCTCGCTGTCGCGCAGCGCCTTCGGCATGGCATCGCATCGAACCGCGCTGTCCGATCAGGTGCAGCTCGGCCTGCTGATCGCACTCGAACACACGCCGAACTGACGCCGACAACCCGTATCATGCGGGCACATGTCTCCGCGCTCGATCTTCCTTCCGGCTCTGCTCGCTGCGGCCCTTTTGCTGCAGGGCTGTGTCGTGTCGAAAGCGCAGATTCGTCGCGCCGATGCGGTCGTCGCAGCCACCGTCGACACGCGCGCCAGCTGCAATCGACCCGACCACTGCGCCGCGCCGTCGCCGCTGCTGGATGCGGCGACCGATGCCGTCGCCGCATCGACGCCGCAGCAGCCCGTGCATATCGTCAGCCTGCTCAACGACAGCGAGGCGGCGATGGTAGCTCGGCTCAGCCTGATTCGTGCCGCCCGTCATTCGATCGACGTGCAGACGTATATCTGGGATGAGGATGACGTCGGTCAGCTGATGCTCAACGAACTGGTCCAGGCGGCGCGGCGCGGCGTGCAGGTACGCATCCTGGCCGATCAGCTTTCCTCGTTCGACGACATGGCCGTGCTCAACCGGCTGGCGCGGGTCAGCCCCCATTTGCAGGTTCGGCTGTACAACCCGACCTTCCACGACGCGCATACCTCACCGCTGCAATGGGCCGCAGGCATCGCCTGCTGCTTCTTCAAGTTCAACCAGCGCATGCACAACAAGGTGCTGCTCGTCGACGACAGCGCCGGCATCACCGGCGGGCGCAACTACGAAAACCGCTACTTCGACTGGGACGACGACTTCGACTACGTCGACCGCGACGTGCTGGTCGGTGGACCAGCCGCCAAGGCGATGGCGGATAGTTTCCTGCTGTTCTGGAACCACCGCCGTTCGGTGCCGTTGACCCATTTGCGCGACGTCAATCGCTATATCGTGGCGCATCCGGCGGCGCCGCCGTGGCCTGCGCCGACCTTCGTGCACCCGCAGCGCGCCTATCGGGCCGAGCAGGAAGCCAGTGACGCCGACTGGTTGCGTGCGCACGTGCTCGCCGACAGTATCCATACCGGCAACGTGGAATTTTTCAGCGACATGCCGGCCAAGACCGACAAGCCAAACAAGAAGAGCGCACGCGAGTTCACGCGCCACGTGATGCAGATGGTGGCCGGCGCCAAAACCGAAGTGATTCTGCAGACGCCGTACCTGGTGATGAGCCGCCGCGCGCGCAAGATTTTCGATAAATTGCACCAGCAGACGCCGCCCCCGCGCATTATCGTCGCAACCAACTCACTCGCTTCGACCGACGCCTTTGCGGTTTATGCGCTCTCCTACAAGCACCGCAAACGCTATCTGAAAGACTACGGTTTCGAGATATACGAGCTGAAGCCGCACGCACCGGGGCCGGCAGAAGCCAACGCCTACGCCAGCATGGAATCGACAAGCGAACGCGTGCCAGCGACGGGCAGCGGCGAGAGAGCCGACAACTCCAGCGCGCCCAGCCATGATGGACAGACCAGTAGCGAGGATGCTCCTGCAGACGGCGACGGCAAAGGCAAGCGCAACGAGGCCTCGCGCCATTTCGTGGACACCGAGAGCCACGGCCTGCTGGGCAGCCATGGCAGCAGCCGGCGTCCGGCACCACTGATCAGTAGCGGCCGCCGCTTTGGCCTGCACGCCAAGTCGATCGTGATCGACGACGACATTGCCATGGTCGGCTCGCACAATTTCGACCCGCGTTCCGATCACTACAACACCGAGGCGGGCGTGATCATCTACGACCAGCGTTTCGCCACCCAGCTGCGCCAGAGCATTCTGCGTGACACGCAGCCCGAGAACGCCTGGGTCATCGCACCGCGGCGCACGGGTGTCCCGGTACTGACGGATATCAACAACGCCATCGGTGGCGTGTCGGAACAGCTGCCGCTTTTCGATCTGTGGCCTTTCCGCTACGCGACCAGCTATCAGCTCAAGAACGGCTGCCAGCCGATGCGCGTCACCAATCCGAATTTCTACGCGTGCTACGAGCCGGTGGGCGATTTCCCCGATGTGGCGGTCTCGCCGAAAATGTTCTTCACTCTGATCATCACCGCGTTCGGTGCCGGCGTGACAGGCATTCTCTAAGAGCCTATTCGTAACCGGCGCGAGGTCCGGGAAGACCATGACTCGCCCCGCGGTCGCGCGGCTCAGCGCAGGCTGGCGACCGGATCGTCGTGCGAGGAAAACCGCATCGGCAAATCCCCGCTCAAGCCATCAGGATGATCGGGCGGCACGGCAAAACGCCAGCCACGGACGCTGCGCACGGCGTGCGCATCGAGCACCGCATCCCCGCTGGACGCGGCCACGCTGGCCGCCGTGACGCGACCTGTGCCGTCGATGCTGATGTGCATGATGACGCGGCCGTCCAGATGGCCGCGCAATCGGTCATAGGCCACATCGCGATTCGCCGGCATGTCCAGCGGCACCAGCTCCGGCGGCAGCGTGGCCGGGATACCGGTGCTTTGGCCGACGACATGGCTATCGATCGGCGGCTGCCGCGGCCGATGGCTACGCACCGTTGGCTGAAACGACGCGAGCGAGTGCGCCGGTCGCGCAGTAACCACATGGTTTGAGGAGCCTGGCCGCTTCGCCGGCAGAGCAAGCGGCTCGTCGGCGCTGCGTTGGCTGAGCCAATGCGTGCCTGCGACACCGACCCCCAGCGCCAGCAGGCTGAGGACGACGGTGGTGCGCAGGCGCAGCATGCTTAGAGCCTGTTCACGATCTCCCCGTGCCTCGCGCCGGGAGCTGTTTGCGCGCAGACCAAGGAAGAACGAAGGAGTGGACGTCGGTCCACGACCGAGTGATGACGCCGGGATGCGGGCAAACAGCCCCGGCCCGCAGGGTTGCCGCCGAGCGGCCGCCAGTCGGCAGCGCGCGACTTGGCTTGCCAGCCAGGCAAGCCGGCGCCGCGCCCTACCGCCTGACGACCGCTCGGTGGCAACGCGAGGTACGGGGAGATCATGAACAGGCTCTCAGGCCGCTTACGGCCGTTCGAGGATCGCCGTGACGCCCATGCCGCCGGCGGTGCAGATCGAGATCAGGCCGCGGCCACTGCCTTTCTGCTCGAGCAGCTTGGCCAGCGTCGCGACCACGCGCGCGCCCGTGGCGGCGAACGGATGCCCTACGGCGAGGCTGGAACCGTGCACGTTGAGCTTGGCCGGGTCGATGCTGCCCAGCGGCGCATCGAGACCAAGCCGGTTCTTGCAGTAGTCCGCGCTCTCCCACGCGCGCAGCGTGCACAGCACCTGCGCGGCGAAAGCCTCGTGGATCTCGTAGTAATCGAAATCCTGCAGGGTCAGGCCGTGGCGCGCCAGCATGCGCGGCACCGCAACGGTCGGCGCCATCAGCAGGCCTTCGCCGTGAACAAAGTCGACCGCAGAAATTTCTGCGTCCAGCAAATAGGCCTGAATGCTGAGGCCGCGCTTGGCCGCCCACTCGTCGCTACCCAGCAGCACCACCGCGGCACCGTCGGAGAGGCCGGTGGAATTGGCCGCGGTGAGCGTGCCCTGGCCGGAGGTTTTGTCGAACGCCGGCTTGAGCGACGCCATCTTCTCCATCGTCGAATCAGGGCGCAGGAAGCCGTCGCGCTTCAGCCCGCGAAACGGCACCAGCAGATCGTCGAAAAAGCCCGACTCATACGCGGCGGCCAGCTTGCGGTGGCTGTCCAGCGCCAGCTGATCCTGGTCGACGCGGCTGATGTGCCACTCCTTGGCCATCAGCTCGCAGTGATCGCCCATCGATTTGCCAGTGCGCGGCTCGGCCACGCCGGGGAAGGAAGGCTTGAGCTCAGCGAGCGAGAAACCACGGGTGGCGGCCTTGAGCTTGTCCATCGGCGTCTTGGCGCGATTGATCGCCAGCAGCCGCTTGCGCAGCCGCGCGCCATACACGATGGGCACGTCGCTGGTGGTATCCGAACCGCCGGCGATGCCGGCGTCGATCTGCCCGGCGGCAATCTTGTTGGCGATGATGATGGTGTTATCGAGCGAGGTGCCGCAGGCGCGGGCCGTGGTGATCCCCGGCGTGGTCGGCGCCAGGCCGGAACTCAGCAGGGCCTCGCGTGCGAGGTTCCATTCGGACGAGTGCTTGATCACCGCGCCCATCGCCACTTCGCCGAGTTCCACGCCGTGCAGGCCGAACCTTTCAACCAGGGCGCCGAGCACCTTCACCGACATGCCAAAGTTGCCGACGTCGGCGTAGGCGGTGTTGTTGCGGCAGAACGGGATGCGTACACCACCGATCACCCCAACGCGCTTTTGCGTTTTTTCCATGGTCAGAACAGTCCGGAACTCAAGTCCGCCAAGGCTAACCCGCGATGCCGTGCGGCGAAAGCCCAAAACGCTGAATGGTACGATTCGCGTCTTGTTCGTACGTTTTGGAGCTGCTTTCGTGGAAGCGCAAACGCTGCTCGCCTTGCCGGTAGTACTGGCACTGGAACTGGCCGACGGCCAACCGGCACCGCGCCTGACCTTCAACCGCGACGAGGCGGCGGAGCTGGCGCAGTTCGTCGCAGCTGATCTGCAAGCGCTGGTGCCGCTGGTCGATCAGGCACGGCTGGCGCTGGCCGGCGCGCTGTTCGATCAGGTCGAATTGCTGCGGCCCGGCTTTCCGGTGTGGGCGACGCTGGATGAACTGGCCCGGCGCGTGCCGCGTGGGCATATCGAAAACGTGGTCGCCTTTGGCAGCCACGACGGCCACATGCCGGCGCAGCCGCTGGAACCATCGCCGCCATTTGCCGACGGCCCGATGCGCCTGCTGCCGCTGAGCCTGCTGGCACCCGAGGCGCTGGCCGAGGCGCTGTCCGAGCAGCTGGAAGTGCAGCTGGTCGGTCGTGGCGAAGCCGGGGCGCTGACCGCCGACTGGCTGATGCGCACGCTGGGCATCCGGCTGGAGCACGTGCGCTATCTCAGCCGCAACGATCTCTTGGCGCTGACCTGTGTGCAGTACGAGCACGTCAATCTGGCCGCGCTGTGGTCCTTGCTGGAGGCTGCGCTGTTGACGCCGTATCGCGACGAGTCGGCGGTGACGGCGCGCGGACTGTCGCTGCGTTACGCCGGCGGCAAGGTCTACGTCCAGTCGCCGTCACGTTGGCTGACTGATCAGCCGTACGACGCCGGGACGGACCAGGCGCCGCGGCGCCACGCACTGGCCGGTATCGTGTTCGAGCTGCGCCAATATGCCGCCCTGCTTGACGCCCACCAGCTGCCAATCCGTCTGCAGTCAGCCATGGATCACGCAGACGATCTGGCGGGCCGTGGCTATCTGCTGGAAACGCTGGCGGCTCTCGAAACCGGCTACGAGTCTCCCGCGCTGTTTGCGCATGAGGCGCCCGGCCTCGGCGTGGTCGCGATCACCGTGGCGCAACGCGTTGAGGGTGGGCAGGCCCGCGCGCTGGCGCACGGCTATCCGCTACAGCCGCAGGCGCTGGGCTCGCTGCTGACAGTACTGGCCGATCGCTACGGCATCGCGGCAGAGCTGCATGCGCTGGGTCGCATTGTGTTCGATGAAGCAGGCGCGCTGGGGGCGCCGGCGGCAGCCGTGCACTGAGTCCGCGTGGCCACTGGGCAACGGCAGCACGGCGGTGCATGATGGTTCGAACACGGGGACGGAACGACCATGCAGCCGAAAGAGCCTGCCACGGTATCGCCATCGCTTGAAAACAAGGCGCAGGAATGGTCTGCGCGGATCCTGCGTGGCGCGCCCGCACTGCTCGCCTACATCGACACGGCCCAGCGCTTTCTCTACGTCAACGAAACCCACCGCGCCTGGCTGGGCGTCGATCCGGCGGACATGATCGGCCGAACCGTCATCGACGTCGGCGGACGCCGCAATTATCTGAACATCAGCCCCTCGCTGGAACGCGCGTTCGCGGGGCACGTAGCCAGTTATGAAGGTGAGGCGTTTGGCGGTAACAAGGGCCGCTACGTGCACGGCAATTTCCAACCCGACGTCGACGAAACAGGCACCGTGGTTGGGGTGTTTACGGCTTTCGTCGACATCACCGAGAGGCGCACGCTTGAGCTACGCCTGCACGAGAGCGAGCAACGCTTTTTCGGGGCATTTCAGCACGCCGCTATCGGCATGGCGCTGGTGCATCCGGACGGCCGTTTCCTGCGCGTCAACACGGCTGTTTGCCAGATGCTCGGCTATCGCGAAGACGAGCTGCTGGCACTGGACATCACCGCCGTCACTCACCCCGACGATCTCGATGCGGATATGGAGCTGCTCGGCCAGCTACTGTCCGGCCAGCGCGACTCCTACCAGCTGGAGAAGCGCAACTTCCACAAGGACGGCCATTCGGTCCACCTGCAGCTGAGCGTATCCGTAGTGCGCGACGAACATCAGCAGCCGCGCTATTTCGTGTCGCAGGCGCAGGACATCAGCCAGCGCAAGGCGTTCGAGGAAGCCTTGCACCGCGAGCGCGAACTGGCCGAGGTGACGCTGCGCTCGATCGGTGACGCGGTGATCACCACCGATATCGACCTGCGCGTAACCTCGCTCAACCCGATTGCCGAGGCAATGACCGGATGGACCAGCGCCGAGGCGCAGGGTCGGGCGATCGAGGAGATTTTCCAGCTGTTCGATGCGCAGACCGGCGAGGGCTTGATCAACCCCCTGCGTGCCGCGATCGAGCAGAACATCATCGCCGACCTGGTCGGCAAGACGCTGCTGCGCCACCGGCACGGTTTCGATACGCCGGTAGAGGATTCCTCCGCGCCCATTCACGACCCTGCCGGTAACGTCATCGGCGGCGTGCTGGTGTTTCACGACGTCAGCGAAAACCGCTCGCTGGCGCTGAAGATGATTCACCTGACCCAGCACGATACGCTCACCGGTCTACCCAACCGTAGCCAGCTGCACGCGCATATCGCGCAGGCGCTCGTCACGGCAGCACGGCGCCAGCAGCGCGCCGCCGTGCTGTACCTGGATATTGACCACTTCAAGCAGATCAACGAGCTTTACGGCCACACCGAGGGTGATCGCGTGCTGCGTGCGCTCACCGCGCAGCTTCGCCATGCGCTGCCCGGCGGCGAGCTGATCAGCCGCTTCGGCGACGACGAATTCGTGGTAATGCTGCCGCATCTGGGCAGCATCGGCGAAGTGGCCAGCCGCTGCCAGGTGCTGATTGCCCATTGCCAGGAAACCCGCGCTCACGATCTGCCCGAGCTGGCGTTGCGCGTCAGCGTGGGTATCAGCCTGTATCCGGACGACGCCAGCGATGCCGAGGCACTGGTGCAGCAGGCGGAGACCGCAATGTACGCTGCCAAGGCGCAGGGCCAGCACAGCTATCGTTTTTTTACCGCCTCGATGAACGAGCGCACGCAGGCGCGCCGCAAGATCGAAACCGCGCTCAGGCGGGCGATGACGCGGAAAGAGCTGGCGCTGCATTACCAACCCAAAGTCGATGCTGAGAGCGGCCGGATCGTCGGTGCCGAAGCACTGCTGCGCCTTCTCGTCGACGGTCGACCGCTGTACGCGCCGGATCAGTTCATCCCGGTCGCCGAGGACACCGGCCTGATCATGCCAATCGGCGCCTGGGTGCTGCGCGAAGCCTGCCAGCAGGCGAAACGCTGGAAGGCCGCCGGCCTCGATATTCCGGTATCGGTCAACGTGTCGCCGCTGCAGTTCCAGCACGCGGATTTTTACGCCTGGCTCGACGCCGTGCTGGACGAAAGTGGACTGGAGCCGGGTCTGCTCGAACTCGAACTGACCGAACGCATGGTCATGTCCGGCGGTGACGCCACCACCGCTTTGCTGCAGCAGATCAAGCAGCGCGGCGTGCGGCTGTCGCTGGATGATTTCGGCACCGGCTACTGCAGCCTGTCGTATCTGAGGCATTTCCCGATCGACGCGCTGAAGATCGATCGCACTTTCGTGCGCGATATCACCACGGACGCCGATACCGCGACCATTACGCAGGCGATCATCGCGATGGCCCGCAGCCTGCACAAGGACGTGATCGCCGAAGGCGTGGAAACACCGGAGCAGGGCGAGCTGCTGCGCCGCGCGGGCTGCTCGCAGCTGCAGGGTTTCCTGTACGGCGTGCCGATGCCGGCGTCGGCACTGGAAGCGCTGCTGGTTTAGCTTTTGTCGGCGCTCACGAGCGCGCCTTCGTACATGAAGTAATGACAGCGCTGCATGCCGAGGCCCGCATAGGTCGCCTGCGCGTTGGCGTTCTCGGTTTCCACATACAGCCGCAGACCGACCGCACCAGCCGCCGCCGCACGTTCCTCCACGGCGGTGTACAGCGCGCGGAATACGCCGCCGCGCCGCGCCTCGGGTGTCACGTACACGCTCTGAATCCACCAGAAGTCGCCGCTGCGCCAGTCGCTCCATTCGTAGGTCACCATCAGGCTACCGACCGCTACGCCACCGCGTTCGGCGATCAGATAGAAACCGCGT
>Ga0302313_10001088_pt1 | contig 21606 bp, 23 predicted proteins | sample III_Palsa_N2_2_FD_200454 | JGI IMG/M metagenome (GOLD analysis project Ga0302313, IMG submission 200454) | Peat permafrost microbial communities from Stordalen Mire near Abisko, Sweden - III_Palsa_N2_2 | ecosystem: Environmental > Terrestrial > Soil > Palsa > Peat permafrost | place: Sweden...
AATTGCAGACCTCGATGTTACGCTCGCAAAACGGGTTTGCAGAAGTGCCCGTGCTGTTTCGAAGCGTCTGCGACAACGAGGTGCCGGCGAACCCGGGTGCGCAAGTCCTCGAGAATTTTGAAGGCAAACCGCTGATGATCGGTTGGACCCGGGAAGAAATGGGTAGCTTCTTCGCGAGTAACCCTGCAATAGTCCGCGCGACAGAAGAGCAGGCCTTGAAGAAATATAGCGAAGAATTCGGAGAGCAAGGCGAGTCGCTCTACAGGCGGGCACTCAGGCGCCGGCTCAATGGCCGACCGTATACAACCCTAGTCGATCTCGGTTCGGACACGCTGTTCAAGCTTCCTGCACTCCAGTTCGCCACGGAGATGGAAGCAGCAGGCAGCAAGGTCTTCGCCTATCAGTTCGACTTCCCGTCGCCTCAGGCAGACGTCGGGGCAGGTCATTGCTTCGAACTGCCATTCGTATTCGGCAACTTCGAAGACTGGTTCGACGCACCGATGCTGGACGGCATCGACCTGACCGCAGCCCGCTCGCTGTCGGCCTGCATTCAGGAGTACGTGCTGAACTTTGTCGAGTCGGGCGATCCGAATGGCGGCCACCTGCCGCATTGGCCCGTCTATCGGCGCTCACAGGCGCAGGGGATCATGCGCTTCGGCGAGGTGATCGAGACCGTGGCTGGCGGTACGGCGAGCCTGGGTCCAATATGAAAACGATCAGCGAACTGGATAACCCTGTCGGCGCTCAAATCTCACTCAACATGTGGCTCATCTGCGCTGTATGCTTCTGTGTCATTGCCGTCGATGGGTTCGATACCGCAGCCATCGCTTACGTGGCACCGTCGCTGACGCGACTATGGCATCTAGGTCATGCGGCAATGACGCCCGCCTTCGTGGCAACGAGCGCAGGTGCCGTGCTGGGGTATCTCGCCAGCGGCGCGTTGGTACGAGCGGTGCCGCGGCGCACGGTGATTGCGCTGGCCATGCTGGCGTTCGGTGGGTTCTCTCTGCTCACGGTTATGTCGTCGGGGATCGCAGTCCTTTCCGTGATCCGGTTTCTCACGACGGTCTGCCTCGGCATGGTCGTCCCGGCCGCCATTTCGATTGCAGCAGACAGTGCGCCCGATCATGCACGCGCACCCGCCACGATTGCCGCAACAACGGGCTTGTCCGTCGGAGCTGCCCTCGGTGGCTTGGGGTCCTCAAAGCTGATAGCCGGATTTGGCTGGGAGGCGGTGTTTTTTGCCGGGGGACTTCTTCCCATTTTGCTACTTCCGCTCGTCTGGCATGTGCTCCCGCGAAATCTGCAAGAGACGGGAGCGCCTGACGCCACGCATAGCACGGCGGACACTTCATCGTGGTTCCGCGAGATAAAAAGCCTGCTTGCGCCTCACCATCTGCCGGAGACGGTCACGGTCTGGCTGGTGGCGTTCTTTGGCTTTCTTGTGAACTATCTGTTCGTATTCTGGACGCCCATGTTGCTGCTGTCTTTAGGATTCTCTGCCTCGAACGCGCCATTGGGCGTGGCAGCGTGCGGACTCGGAGGAATCGTGGGGAATCTGCTGCTGTTCGCACTGGCGACCGGCCTTGGGGTGCATCGGTCGCTCATCGTGACGATATCGATCGCGATGCTGTGCATCGTCGGATTCCAGATTGGCGGACTCGAACGGTGGGCCACGCTGCTGTTGATCTTCGGTGTAGGTGTTGGAACAACGAGCGCTTGTGTCGGGCAATCTGCGCTCGCAACCACGCTGTATCCAGCGGCTCTCAGGACGACGAGTGTCGGCAATGCTGCGGCGGTCGGGCGAATGGGCGCAATCCTCGGACCGTCTGCCGGCGGCTTGCTGATCTCGCTCGGTATCAGCTCCCAGCACATTGTTTTGTTGAGCTGCATTCCGTTGGCTATCGTCGCGATCGTGCTGCTGGTTTCGCAGAGGCTGGCAGGGAAGAAACAACGCGCCTGAACTCGAGAGCTTCCAGGTACAAGAGCCGGCTGCGCAGGGGACATTGCGTCCCCCGTGGTTACGCGTCTCCGCGCAACGATCAGAACAGGTGCATGATGCTGATGCCCACCATGGTCTGCGCGTCGGAGCTCGACGGGCTCGTTTGCGTCGAGTTGATGCGGGCGAGTGCGCCCTGGCCGGACGCCCGCTGCCAGACATAGGTCCCGTATACCGAGGTGCGCTTGGAGAGGCGGTAAGTCAGCGTCGCATCCACCTGGCTCGCGTGTGCGCTGTTGAGAACCGCGTTGCCATCCATATACGTGTAAGTCGTGGCGAAATTCCAGAACGGCGAGAAGTCGTAACTTGCGGTTGCATCGACAGCATCAATCTGGGCCCCGTTCCCCGTGTTGTGAGAAACTGTTCCCAGCACAGCAAGCTGAAATGCCTCGACCCGGTACTTTCCACCCACACCGATGTTCCGGATACCCGCATTGCCGTTGTCGTTCGTGGGCGACTTCGCCATCGTGTACACCGCCGCCAAGCCGCCTGAGCCGAACTCGTAGTCGACGCTGAAGCTCGACGAGTCGGAGTTGCCGAAATGACCGGCTACGCCGCCAAAGCCGTACATCGCGCCGAAGGTCAGCCCGCTGAAGTTCGCGCTCTTGAATTTGACTGAATTATTGATCGCCTCGCCGTTAAGCCGGTCGAAGTCGTACGATCCACCAATCACATACGGCACGCCGAACTTCGGAAACGGCCCCTGGTGAGCACCGTAAAGTCCTTCGTAGAAAATGCCCGCATACTGCTGGACGGTCAAGGTATCGAATGCAAAGTCGCGCTGCTGACCAAAAGTCAGTGTTCCGTATGGATTAGATAGCCCTACGTATGACTCACGGGAGAAAAGGCTCCCGGGCGCACCAAGGATTCCTCCTGTATTCATCGAGAACAGGGTGCCCAGATAGAAGAGCGCTTTTAGGCCGCCTCCCAGATCCTCTTTGCCCTGGAATGAGAGCGTGTTGGGACGCAATATTCCAGAGTCCTCATAGATATTCGAGTGCCCCCCTACGTTGCTCGTATAGCCGATCCCAGCGCCAAGCAGCCCCGTTAGCGTCACGCTGCTTTGCGCGAAAGCGCCTGACGAACATGCGAGCAGAACAAAGCCTGCCGGGCCCAACCGTCTTACGTCTTTGCCAATTCCCACGCCGATCTCCTTTCCACCTTCTAGTCGATTATGTTCAATGCGCTTGCCCCCAAACTCTGTTTGAGGTCGGCTCGATAATCCACTGAAGTCGGTGAAAACAATACGGAAAAAAGCGATTGGCTCCTTGAGAAAAACTACGCCCTCATTCGGGCATTCAAGCCGAAGGCGCTGACCTTTCCAGCGTCGTCGAGATGACGACGTTCGCTGGGCCGCGATGCAATTCGAGCGACGCGCTGTTCACCGCAGGCTCCGCTCCCAGCCTGAAGATCGACACGACCTCGCGCAGGGTGCTGGATTGCGCCGACACCGATTGCGCGGCGGCCGAGGCCTCTTCAACCAGCGCGGCGTTTTGCTGCGTCACCTGGTCCATCTGCGCAACGGCGATATTGACCTGTTCGATACCGGCATCCTGCTCTAGCGATGCCGCAGTAATCTCTCCCATCAGATCGGAGACACGCTTCACCGCCTGGACGACCTCGTCCATGGTTGCGCCGGCTTCGTTCACCAGATTCGAACCGGCCTTCACACGCTCGACCGAGTGTGTGATGAGCGCCTTGATCTCTTTAGCGGCATGGGCACTTCGTTGTGCGAGAGTCCGCACTTCAGCGGCGACGACGGCAAAACCGCGCCCCTGGTCGCCCGCCCGCGCCGCCTCGACCGATGCGTTGAGCGCGAGGATGTTGGTCTGAAATGCGATACCCTCGATCACCGCGATGATATCGGTCACCTTGGCCGAGCTTTCCGATATCGTCTGCATGGTGCCGATTACGCGGCCCATGACGTCGCCGCCACGCTGCGCAATATCGGAAGCGTTTGCTGCGAGCGCGTTGCCTTGCCGGGCACTTTCGGTATTTTGCCGGACGGTGGAAGCCAGTTCCTCCATGCTTGCCGCGGTTTCCTCGAGCGACGCAGCCTGTTCTTCGGTACGCTGGCTCAGATCGGCATTGCCCGCTGCGATTTGCGCAGCGCCCGTCGCGATGCTGTCACTGCCCGATCGCACCTGGCCCACCAGTTCGGCGAGTCTCTCGTTCATGTGTTTAAGCGCTCGCAGTAGCTGGCTCGTTTCGTCCTTGCCGCTCACTTCGATTTGCGAGGTGAGGTCGCCTTGCGCGACCGTCTGGGCAATCTTCACGGACGCGCCAATGGGAACGGTAATGGAGCGGGTAATGACGAACGCAACCAGGAGGCTCAACAGGATGGCTGTTCCGGTCAGCGCGCCGGTAAAAAGCGAGGCACTGTGGAAGGCGGCCGCAGCCTGCTCACTGGAATCGTTTGCGCCCTGACTGTTCAGGGCGATATCCTGCGCAATGAGTGCGGTGACCTTGCTGAATGCGCTCGAAGACTCGCCTCCCGCGAAGGAGCGTGCGTCGCTGAAATGTTCATCTCCGCTGTCGGAAAGCTCGTTTAGCTGTTTGTCCAGCGCAAGGTAGGAGGTCCATGCTGCCTTGATCTGGTTCGACAGTTGCAGTTCCTCGGCAGAGCCGACCACCGCCTCGTACTGTGGCCACACCCGCGAAAGTTCGTTCAGCGCGGTGTCGTGTTTTGACCGCTGCGACTGACGCTCCGCGGAACTGGTGGCGATCAGATAACTCAGGGAGGCCTGGCGGACCTCGTCGGCTAGCGCCCGGATATCGCCCAGTCGCTGGACACTAGGTAGGAGATCGGTTGCCAGCTCCTGCGTGCCGTCGTAAATGCGGGAAGCCTGCGCGAGGCCAAACGCGCCTACCAGGCATAGCAGGGCGAGCGTCGCGCCAAATCCGATTCCAAGGCGAACGCCGATTCTGAGGTGACCAATAGCCTTCACGATTTATCCTTTGCGTATGGGCTGCAACAAGCGTTGACTCCGGGTCCGGTCAGCGCGCAATCCGTATTGATCTCGAGAACTGCTTTCCTGTGGCGTGACTTTACCTCGGGCTTGCCTCGCTACCACCGTAAGTAGAACGGAGCAAATGCAGCGCCGATGCCTGCGGTTAAGACAACACCCAGTACGTACCAGATGCCCCAGAACGGCACTGACATCTCCGAGGAGTAAAGGCAATACACCAGCGAACCCTGCGCGCCGGCGAGCAGCCCGGCGCCTGCGCCCGCCAGTGCCAGGCGGGTCGGGGCAAGCCCCTTCATGGCGCGCATCACCGCTGCAAGCGGAGGCAAGGAAAGCAGAACGATATTGGCGGTTGTGACTCGCCATGTTGTGCCCAGCATCAGTTCCAGCCGATAGCCGCGCGGAGTCGCGATCAGCATGAACGAAGCAACGAGCAGCATGGCAATGAAGGGCAGTGCAACGGCGATCCACGCCAGCTTGACGGGTACGCCGGGGTGTCCAAGACGCCCGGCGAGTTTCAATGCGGTGATGAGTATCGCGACCGGAAACGCGAGCCGTAGCCAGAACATCGACGTCAACAGCAATTGCGGCATGTCGCTGCGGATGCCGTAAATGACCACCAGCAGCGCTGTGCTGCCGGCGAGACCCGCGCTCAGCGACCGGTTGAGTCGCTTCGAGACGGAGTCCGGATCAATCGTCGTTAGACGCTCGGTCAGCCTGAGTATCAGATCTGAAGTTCTCATGGTGTTCAATGGGGAACGGCCCAACGATTCGATGAAAACTTCGGGTCAGGGCCTGAACGACCGGTCACCCAACAGATAGTCGATGGATATGCGGCCCGGTCCCCAGGCTGCAATGCCCAGTGCCATGGCCACCCACGTGAGATGGATCGGCCAGCCGTCTGGGATCGTCAGTTCGATGATGCACGTCATCAGTATCAGGCCGGCGGCGGCAAACCGGGTTCCGAAGCCCAGCACGAGCAACACGGGGAACGTTACCTCGCCGCAGCCCGACAGGAACGCAAAAACCGCGGGCGCGGGAAACGGATAGGGGCCGCCAGGGAGATGCAACTGGAACTCCTGCGTGAACAGGTCGATTGCCGTGTCGTTCAGTTGAAGGAAGCCGTGCCACTTAAGGATGCCTGATTTCCAGAAAGGAACGGCTAGCGCAATCCGAAGCACGAACTGCACGAGCCACGGTTGCGCGAGACGTTGTATGAACCTCTTCGCCATGGCAATCGCGGATATCAGCGCACCTGGAAATGGCGGTTTTGCCTGTTGGGTGTCGGACGTCATTTGGTCAATCTCCATGTTGAACGGCGGAAAATACGCCCGCCGAGATCATCCCTGCCAGGTTGGCGTGGAGATCGAAGGAAGGGGTTTCTTCAAATGCAGCCGTGACCGCTTCGCCGAGTGACTCGCCCGCGAGAAGGGCGCTCAGGAACGTGGCACCTCCCGCGGGCAGGCGAGAGACGATGACGTCCTGTTCCGGTCGCGTCACGAGCGCATCTTCAGGTTCGTTCGAATGCACCGCAGAAACGGGACCTTCTGTGCGATTCATCGCGAAGATGGCGACGGCCGGATAGGCTGAACGCACGATCCGCGCCGCGGGATGCGGCCTGAAACGCAACCCGGCCAGCGCCGCGGGTTCGATATTTCCGAACGCCTCGGTAGCGAGTGCAGGCAGGTCGGCCGCGTGATAAGCATCGAGCCACGCGCGCTCGATGCGTGCCGTATCGGCAAGCCACGGCATGTCGCGGGCGTATTCGTACGATTCGATGAACGCCGGAAAGTCGCGCCCATACTCGAACAGTAGCGGCGAAGCGGGAGGCGTCGCGCGGATATGGAAACGGGCCATGGCCCTGAAGAAGTCGACGCCGGTAATTCTCTGCACAGCAGGGTAGACGGCGGCCAGTGCATCGATAAGGCTGACCGTAACGTTGTTGCGATAGACGTTATAGCGCTTGACCACCCGCTTCCCTGCTGCGGCGACCAGGTCTTCAGGTGCCGCGATCGCGGGGTCCATCAATCCCTGCGCAAACGCTGCGGCGTACCGGAGCGAACGGTTTTCAGGCTCCATGGCAGAGCTCCTGCGCAGTAGCTTGCGTGCGGGGAGGGCGGCCGCGCCCGTCGGGTCCGAGGTGCGTGGTTCGGGTGCAATCGGTCATGGCCGCCTCCTGTCCTGTTATGGCTTTTGTGGTTTGGCGGATCAGGACTTCATCGGGGTCAGCGAGCCATGGCCGCCACCGGGCACCTCGATATTCGTGCAGGTGCCGCCCTGAACGAACTTCCATGAGTTGCCCTGGAAATCCATCGCGGACGTGCCCTGACAGGTGGTGCCGGGACCGGCGGCGCAGTCGTTCTGACCTTTCAGGGCGACGCCATAGCACTTTTCCTTGTGAGCAGCGACAGCGGCGCTAGCTTCTGCACTGGTGAGCGGTGCTGCATGGGCAGCCGAAGCGAGCAGGCTTGCGACTACGCCGGCGAGCAGGGTTGAGCTGACAGTGAGCTTTGCGGACATGGAAATTCTCCAGAAGTTGAAATAGAGGAGTACCCGTGCTGGATACGTCATCTAATTCGTGAGCTGGAGATGTCCGGTTACAGGGAAAATTTATTTTTTTGCATTCGGCGCTACGGCACGACGAAATCAGGCCGCCCGATCAGCGAGCCGCCCGAGAATTCCCGGTACTGTTACCGAAGACGGAAGTGCACGCCTCGGTCAGCCTGTGTCGCCGCCCGCGACCGGCAACACCGTGCCGGTGATATAGCTCGCCTCGTCCGAAGCGAGAAACAGAATGGGAGCGACCTGTTCGTCGATGCTGCCGTAGCGTTTGAAAAAGGTCGATTCGGTAACCTGCTTCACCGCATCGCCCATCCAGACTTTTTCCTGCTCGCTGTCGCCGGTCATATTGCGGGGGACGCGCCGGGGAGGCGCGTCGGTCCCGCCCGGCGCGGTGGCAACGACACGAATATTGTGCGCGGCGTATTCCATTGCCAGCGACTGTGTCATCGCGTTGACACCGCCCTTGGCCGCCGAATAGGGTACGCGGCGGATACCACGCGTGGCGTTCGATGAAATATTGACAATGGTTCCGCTACCGCGCTTAAGCAGGTGCGGCAGCACAGCATGGCAGGCGTAGAGCGTCGGCATGAGTGACCGGCGAATTTCCGCGTCAATCTGTGCGGGTTCGAACTCGGCGAACGGACGCATGCGAATCGCACCACCGACACCGTTGACCAGAATATCGATGCCGCCAAACTGCCGCGCTGCAAAAGCCATCGCAGATGCGGCGCCCTCATACGTTTCGAGGTCGGCAACGAATCCCGCCGTGTCAGCTCCGTTCGCTTCGGCGGCCACTTCGCAGACGAAGTCGGCACGGTCGACGAACAGCACGTTGCCGCCCTCGGCGGCCGCACGAAGCGCCACAGCGCGACCAATGCCCTGTGCGGCGCCAGTGACCACCATGACCTTGCCAGCAAATCGTTGCGTGCTCATGGGGTCCTCGGCGCTGCGTTGGGCGTGAACTTCTCGTAGTGGAAGCTGTTGGGCTTCATGCCGTTGTCGTCGAAATACTTGCGGACTGCATCGACCATCGGTGGCGGCCCGCACAGGTAAACGTCGACATCGCCATCGTTCAACGCCTCTGCCGGGATGTGCTGCGTCACCCAGCCCTTACGGGGATGGGCCGAGTCCGTGCTGGCCACGACGGTGCTGTAGGTGAAGTTCGGCAACTTTTCCAGGTACGATTCAATTGCATCGACCTGCACCAGATCGAGATCCCGCGTCGCGCCATAGATTAGGTGCACGTTCTGTTGCGTGTCAGCGCGCGCCAGCACTTCCAGCATCGACAGAAACGGTGCGAGACCCGTACCGCCGGCGAGGAACAACAACGGCCGCTCCACGGCACGCAGATAGAAACTGCCAAGCGGCCCGGTCAACTCCACCTTGTTGCCGGGCTGTGCCGATTCGAGCCAGGTGCTCATCACGCCATTGGGGATCTTCTTGATCAGAAAACTGATTCGTGATTCACCCGGCGCGGACGAAAAGGAATACGAACGATGCAGGCCACTGCCGGGAACATCGATATTGACGTACTGACCCGGCAGAAATACCGGTGCCATTGCCTCCACTTCGAGTTCGAGAACGACGGCTGCATCGTTGTGCTGCTCGACCTTCGATACCGTCGCGGCGAACCGGCTCTGCTCAGTCTTGCAGGCACGGGACGATGCCGGTACTGCAATCACGCAGTCGCCTTGCGGCACCATCTGGCAGGTGAGGACGAGACCGCTGTTCTTCTCGTCGTCGCTCAGGGCGTCCTCGATATAATCGTCGCCCAGATCATATTGGCCGCTTTCTGCGCGACACTTACAGGTGCCGCACACGCCATCGGAGCAATCCATCGGCAGGTTGATCCTCGCGCGAAAGGCCGCATCGAGCACCTTTTCACCGGCATTGCATTCCACGAAACGGGTCACGCCGTCCTCGAAATTCAGTGCAATGTTGTAGCTGGACATGTTGTCTCCTTCCTTTCCAGTCCCATCCTGACACTCGATATCAAACGTGATAGATGTCTAGCACCTGGCGGATGTAGTCGTTTTTCAGCACGATTCTCTTGCTGGAGATCAGCAGGTTGTCATTGGCCTTTCGCAGGGTGACGAACATCGTGCCGAAAAAATGATCGGTAGTTTTGTAGCGGTGATTGAGTGTGTTGAAGTTGTAGCGCACATCGACTTCATTGCCGCGTTCGGCCATCACTTCCACATTCGTCACGCTATGGCTGGTGCGCGGTTCGGGCATCGATGCACCGCTGCGCTCGGTCTTGATGCGGAACACACGGTCTTCCAGACCGCCACGATCCGGGTAATACATCAACGAGATCTGGCTCTCATGGTCGTCGGTAAGCTGGTCGTCGTCGTCCCATGCCGGCATCCAGTAGGAGACGTCCTCCGCGTAGCAGGCCAGCCACTCGTCCCACTGACGGTCATCGAGCAGACGTGCTTCGCGGTACAGGGCGGAGCAGATTGTCTGGTAGTCAAAGCTCATGTCAGCGCCTCCTCTTGCTCCTTCTTCAGTGCCTTGTTCATCGCTTGCACCCAGTACTCGTGCTGGCACACAAAGAGGCCCTCGTCTTCACTACGCTCGCCTGAAACAAGCGGCTTGAGACCCATGCTGCGGGCATTCTCATCCGGGCCGTCGACCCACAACGGCGCCCCGCGCGAAAGGTCGTTCCACAACGCAGTGGTTCCAGCATAACCGGCCTGGCACGCGCGGAACTCTTCAAGATCATCTGCGGTGCCCATTCCCGTGACGTTGAAGAAATCCTCGTACTGGCGGATCCGCGTAGCGCGTTCGGCGGCACTTTCACCCTTTGGAGCAAAACAGAAGATGGTGACTTCGGTCTTGTCTACGGCGAGCGGGCGCACCACGCGGATCTGCGTACTGAACTGGTCCATCAGGAACACGTTTGGATACAGACACAGGTTTCGGGTCTGGCCGACGATGAATTTCGCTTTTGCTTCACCGGTGCGTGCCGCGATTTCTTCGCGATGCTGGTAGACGGGGCGCACTTCGGGGTTCATCGTGTTGGTCCACAGCAGGATGTGCCCGTGTTCGAACCCGTACACGCCCGCTACCGATTTGCTCCAGCCGTTTGCATCCACCGCCTTGGTGCCGTCGACCTTGCGCCGGTCCATCGTCGCGGCGTAGTTCCAGTGCACGGTGCTGACGTGGTAGCCGTCACAGCCGTTCTCCATCTGCATCTTCCAGTTACCGTCGTAGATGTACGAGGAGTTGCCGCGCAACACTTCCAGTCCGTCCGGCGCCTGGTCGACGATCTGGTCGATGATGACCCGGGTCTCGCCGAGGTAGTCCTCCAGCGGCAAAGCGTCCGCGCTGAGGCTGCCGAAAAGGAAGCCGCGATAGTTCTGAAAACGTGCGACTTTTTTCAGGTCGTGCGAGCCGTTGGTGTTGAATTGCACCGGATATTCGGTGGTCTTCGCATCCTTCACCTTCAGCAGCTTGCCCGTATTGGAGAAACTCCAGCCGTGGAACGGACAGGTGAAGCTGCCTTTATTGCCATGCTTTCGTCTGCATAGCATCGCGCCTTTGTGTGCGCAGGCATTGATCACTGCGTGCAGTTCGCCGCTCTTGTCGCGGGTAACAACCACGGGCTGACGGCCAATCCAGGTGGTGTAGTAGTCGTTGTGGTCGGGAATCTGGCTTTCGTGCGCCAGGTACACCCAATTGCTCTCGAAGATGTGTTTCATCTCGAGCTCGAACAGATCAGCATTGGTGAAGATGTCGCGCCGGCAACGGAATACACCATTTCCTTTGTCGTCCTGAACAGCGGTGTGCAGCAGTTCATCCAGCTGCCTGGCTTTGTCGATGATGGCCGACATGTGTGCTCCTCTATGCGTGCTCCAGGCGGCGGACAATCTGGTTGTCCTTGCTCTGAATGTTTTCCGCCCGGGGTTAACCCCGATTCAATCTGACGCAGAATGCCTGAAAGGTATAATTGGCCTCTGAAACGCGGTGTGAGTGCAGAATAATGGACGTTAAAACGCACCGTCCAACACTGATTGGGTATCGGGCTATATCCTGGAGGTATAGAGATGGAGCTGCGACATCTTCGCTATTTCGTGGCCGTTGCCGAGGAACGCAATTTCACGCGGGCGGCGCAACGGCTGCATATCGCCCAGCCGCCTTTGAGCCGTCAGATACAACAACTGGAAGAGATCCTTGGAGTACAGCTATTCGAGCGCAACTCGCGTCCATTGAAGCTGACGGAGACGGGCAAGTTCTTCTATTCCCACGCTGTGCAGGTGCTGGCTCAGACAGCCGAACTGGAATCCATGACGCGGCGCGTGGGTAATATCGAGCGCAGCCTTTCGGTCGGTTTTGTGGGTTCGACGTTGTACGGAATGCTGCCCAAAATCATCAGGCGCTTCCGCGACGAGAACACGACCGTCGAACTCAGCCTTCACGAGATGTCGACGATGGACCAGTTCAGAGCGCTGAAAGACGGCGTAATTGATGTCGGATTTGGGCGTATTCGTCATGAGGATGCGAACATCCGCCGGGTGATTCTTCGCGAAGAGAAGATGATTGTGGCGCTTCCCGAGCGCCATCCACTTTCTCTCGTCAAGCCAGTCCTCGCGCTTGGAGACCTGGTCAACGAGACGCTGATTATTTTCCCTAAGGCGCCGAGACCCAGCTACGCAGACCAGGTGCTTTCAGCATTCCACGACCGTGCTCTCAAGCCGCGCCGGATATACGAAGTACGGGAGCTACAGATTGCACTGGGTCTCGTAGCAGCCGGGGAAGGAATTGCTGTCGTTCCCAGCAGCGTATATGGCCTCAAGCGTGACGATGTGAGCTACAAGGAACTGGACGACCCCACGCTTGTATCACCGATCATAATGAGCATGCGTGCGCTGGACGAGTCGCGCGACATTCGGGAAATGCTTGAGCTTATCTACCGGCTATACGAGGAACAACGGATACCCCATGTACCACGTACCGACTGGGGGCGGTAGTGCGTACGAGACGCACCAACGATTTTCAGCCTCCATGGGCAGGCGCTTCCGCGAGTGACGTCTCGCGTTCGGCGATGATTTGCCGGACGGTCATTGCCTGATCTCGCAACACAGGCCAGGCAGGAAGGTTGCTATCCCATTCGATCAGCGTCGGCCTCGGGCCAGTACGCGATACGACATCTCTGTACAGATTCCAGACAGGCTCGGAAATGGCGCGGTCGTGGCTATCTATCAGCAGCAGTTCGTTTTCGTCGTCGCGTTGCTCGCTATGTCCGGCCAGGTGTATTTCGCCCACCTGCTCAAACGGCAATTCGTCGAGGTACGCCGCAGCCGAAAAGCCGTGATTGGTTGCCGAAACAAAAACGTTATTGATGTCCAACAGCAAGCCGCAACCGGTGCGTTGAACGACGCTGCGGATGAAGTCGGTTTCGCTCATCGTCGAGGACGCGAAAGCGACATAGGTCGATGGATTCTCAAGAAGGATGGGGCGTTTGATCGCGTCCTGCACCTGCTCGATGTGTTCGCACACGTGCTCGAGTGTTTCTTTTGCGTACGGCAAGGGCAACAGGTCGTTAAAAAATTGGCCGCCATGTGAAGACCATGCCAGGTGCTCTGACACCAGCGCGGGTTCGTAGCGTGCAACCAGATCGCGAAAGCGCGCGAGATGAGCCGCGTCCAGCATACCAGGGCCGCCGATCGACATGCACACACCGTGAATCGAGAGCGGATAGTGCTCGCGGATCGCCGCAAGCAGCCGATGCGGCGGACCGCCAGCCCCCATATAGTTTTCTGCGTGGACTTCGAAGAAACCGTCTTTCAGTCCGTCCGCGAAAATGGCGGCAAGATGTTCGTGCTTGAAGCTGGTGCCGACAAGGTGCTGCGCGGCAGCCTGCGTACGGGGAGGGCGGCCGCGTCCGTCGGGTCCGAGATGCGTTGTTTGGGTGCAATCGGTCATGGCCGCCTCCTGTCCTGTTATGGCTTTTGTGGTTTGGCGGATCAGGACTTCAGCGGGGTCAGCGAGCCGTGGCTGCCACCGGGCACCTGGATATTCGTGCAGGTGCCACCCTGAACGAACTTCCATGAATTGCCCTGGAAATCCATCGCGGACGTGCCCTGACAGGTGGTGCCGGGACCGGCGGCGCAGTCGTTCTGGCTTTTCAGGGCGACGCCGTAGCACTTTTCCTTGTGAGCAGCGACAGCGGCGCTAGCTTCCGCACTCGTGAGCGGGGCGGCGTGGGCGGCCGAAGCGAGCAGGCTTGCGACGACGCCGGCGAGCAGGGCGGAGCTGACAGTGGCTTTGGCGGACATGGAAATTCTCCAGAAGTTGAAATAGAGGAGTACCCGTGCTGGATACGTCATCTAATTCGTGAGCTGGAGATGTCCGGTTACAGGGGAAATTTATTTTTTTGCATTCGGCGCTACGGCACGACGAAATCAGGCCGCCCGATCAATGAGCCGGCAGAGAATTCCCGGTGCCTATACCACCGACTAGCACCGACTACCACCGAAGCAGTTTGGGGCCCAGCACGGCCCCGAGTACGGCTGGAAGCAGCATGCCAGCCACATACCAGATGCTCCAGAACGCGGGGCTCATCTCGGGGCAATGAAAGCAGTACGCGACCGTGGCGGTCGAGCTTGCGAGCAGGCCAGAGATGGTCGCGGCCAATCTTAGCCGGGTAGGAGCGAGTCCTTTGACCGCCCAGAAGATGGCAATAAAACCTGGAACGGACAGCAGGAGAATATTGAATGGGCATGTGCGCCAGGACTGCCCGAGTATCGCTGGCAAGCGGTATTGCGGTGCCGCACTGACGATGACCACCATTGCTGCAATCCAGACGATGACCACCGGCGTTGCCATGACGGGCCATCCGGCTCCAACCTTGGCACCGGGGCGCGCCAGCCGCAGGGTTGCAACCAGCGCGCCGACTGCAACGCATAGCGGGAACGCCAGCTTTTCCCAGAAGATTGCGGTTTTGACGATGGCGCCCAGATCGGGGCGAATGCCAAATACCGCAGCCATCAATATCGTCGCACCAATGACGGCGAGGGGCAGTGCGATGCCGAACCGACGGGCCGCGGTGCCACCTTTTACGGGCGTGATGCCAGTCGAGAGCAATCCGACGAGATCATCTGTTCTCATGCGATTCTCCGGACGTACGTGGCCAGAGCCTTGAGCCCCCTGTGGATGCTGACCTTGACGGCCGACTCCGACAACCCCGTCAACCGGGAAGCCTCGGCAACCGAAAGTCCTTGAAGCTTGACGTGCACGATCGAGAGCCGCTGCTTGTCCGGCAGGTGATCCAGCAGTTTTCCGATATCGCGGCGGGCGTCGGCCGGTTCGTCGTCGACCTCGGCGAAAATGTCATCGTGCTCGTCAAGGGGCGTGTGCAACGACTCCCGCCGCGCACGCGTTCTGAAGAAATCCATAAGTTTATAACGCGCGATCGCGTGGACCCACGCGGTCAGCGGCTCATCCGGACGGTACGTATGACGTGCATTATGCACGGCTAGCAGGATTTCCTGAACGAGATCCTCGACGTCGTCTTGAAGGTGTGGAATCCGCTTGCGAAGAAAGCCTCGCAGGTGACGCGTCAATTCGGACAGGAATGCGCGGTACTCGGATGCGTTTCCTGCAAGGCCCGCGACAAACAATGTTCTAAGACGCTCCTCTGCGGAGTACACGGTCATGATGTTCCTGTGCCTTGCGTTCTCAGGCCGCCAGATAGGTGCGTGCTGATTGTAATGCGATGGCAAAGGAGCTTTGCAATCGCACCAGGTTATTTTAGATCGGATGATTTAGAATATCGCAATGTATGTGACGTTGCAATCGCGACCGGCGAGACGTGACGTAATGGCTGGAGGGAGCATGGTCCGACCACGGGAATTCGATGAAAATGAGGTCCTCGATGCCGCCGCCCACCAGTTCTGGGTCTATGGCTACGAGGCGACTACTGTGCGGGATCTCGCGCAGTGCATGGGGATTACGGGGGCAAGCCTGTACAACGCGTTTGGGGACAAACGCTCGTTGTTTGAGCGGGCGCTGACACACTACATTGCAAGAAGCTTCGGCGACCGGGTGTCGAGATTCGAGCTCAACCTGCCGCCGCTCGATGCCATCAAGGCGTTCTTTCGGGAGATTGTCGAGCGCTCGGTCAGCGACAGGGATCGTAAGGGATGCCTGCTGGTGAATTCGGCACTCGAGGTCGCACCACACGACGCGGGTTTTCAGGCGACGATCGCCAACGTGCTGGTGGCGGTAGAAGCGTTTTTCCGGCGCTGTGTGCACGCCGGCCAGCAGGCCGGCGAGATTTCGGCTGCACAGTCTGCCGACGATCTTGCCCGGTTGCTGCTGGGCGTCCATCTCGGCATACGGGTGCTTGCCCGGACCAGGCCGGAACGTGCTCTGCTGGAGGGCGTCGTGCGGCCGGCGCTGGCGCTGCTCGAGGTTGGAGCGGCAAGAAGCGCCGGCTGAAACTTACCTCACCAACCGTCGGCGCAGGAAACCTGCTGTTCGCATGAAGCGCCCCGTCAATGAGCGGGGCGGATCGTCTGATCAGACGTGTCCATACTTCGCCAGCGCCTCAGCGAGACTCAGGCCCTGTTGCAATTCCGTGCGGATAAGGCGCTCCTTCTCCGTCAGGCTTTCTGCCTGAATCAGCACTGTGTCGACCACGTCGTTTGGAATGACCAGTACACCATCTTCATCGCCGAGCACGAAGTCGCCGGGGCGCACCGTGACCCACTGCGAAGTAGCGCCACGCACGCTGACGGGCACTTGCCACCCATTGACCTTCCAACGCGCGATGGATTGCACCGGAGTGCGGTAGCGCGCGAACACCGGGAAATCCTGATCGGCAATCCAGCGAATGTCGCGAATGCCGCCGTCGACTAACGACCCGACGCAGCCGCGCTCTTTCATGCCAATGGCAATGAGCTCGCCAAAATAGCAGACACCTTCCCCATCGCCGCTCCAGACGGTCACGTCGCCTGTCGACACGCCCGCGCAAGCTTTCATCTTGTCCGGGTCGCCTCCGAGTTCATACGGTGACATCTGGCCGCGAACGGTGTATGCCCAGCCTGCCAGCTTTCCACTGGAAGCGGGATAGGGGGTTAGGACTGACGAGAGACCCTGGTGGAACAAGCCGAGAGTATCAAGCACGTCCGCGACATTGGAAGTGTCAACCGACAGGAAGCGTTGGCGGATGGCCTCGCGATCTTCGGCGCTTCGCACAGCTGGAATGGTTTGCATCATCTGTACCTTAAGGAATGTTGATTAAATGCTGGGAATCATGCCGCCGTCGACGCGTACGACGGAGCCCGTAATGAAAGCAGCGCGTTCGCTGGCGAGGAATGTCACCGCGTCAGCATATTCTTCGGGTTTGCCATAGCGCCTTGCCGGTATCGACGCCGTGCTCGCAGCTACGACTTCCTCGTAGGTCTTGCCTTCACGACCTGCACGCGCCTCGTCCAGTGAGCGGATGCGGTCCGTAGCAATTCGTCCTGGCAGAACGACGTTGACGCAGATGCCATCGGCAGCGACCTCATTGGCGAGCGTCTTCGACCAGCCCACCAACGCGAGGCGCAACGCATTGGATATGCCGAGGTTGGGTATCGGTGCGACCACGCCGGAAGAGGTGCTCGTGATAATGCGGCCCCAGCCTCTCTGTTTCATCGCCGGCAACAGCAGGTCCGTGAGATGTATTAACGACACAACCATCGAATCAAACTGCTTGCGCCATTGCTGCGGTGCCACGCCTGTGGCCAGCGAGGGGGGCGGTCCGCCGGAGTTGTTGATCAGGATGTCCGGGTCGCCCACGGTGCGCCTCACGTCTGCGACCATGGCTGAAATGTTTTCCAGGTCGGCCAGGTCGGCCTGGAAACCGTGGGCGGTTCCTCCAGCTTCGCGAATGCGTGACACAGTGTCTTCCAGCGCCTGACTGTTCTGGTCCGATACGGCGACCGTCGCGCCTTCACGGGCGAGCGCCAGGGCAATCGCTGAGCCCAATCCGCCTCCGGCTGACATGACAAGCGCGACACGGTTCTTGATACCTAGGTCCATGGAGAACTCACTAAGGTTCGACAGAGTTAGAAGTGCCTGTCAATCAGGCACGCACGTTTGAGCAGATTTCGCTTATGGCAGCCGCATGTTTTCTGGATTTTCACTTCAGCAGTTCGCATGCCTTAATGATCCGGTCACACCCTAACGCCAGGCGCTCGTCTGACGTCGAAAACGAAATGCGGAAGTGACCACCTGTGCCGAACGCAATGCCTGGCACTACGGCAACGCGCGCGGAGTCAAACAGGTAGTCACAAAGGTCGACATCGTTTTGCAGGACCTTGCCTTCTGGCGTTGCTCTGCCGATCAGGCCTTCGCAGGACGGAAAGAGATAGAACGCACCCTCCGGACGTCGGCAGTGAATGCCGTCGATCGAGTTGAACTTCTCCAACGCAGTGTCACGCCTGCGTTGGAAAGCGTCATTGCGTTCCTTGATGAAATCCATCGGGCTGTCCAAGGCGGCTTGCGAAGCAGCTTGGGAGACGGAGCAGGGATTGCTGGTGCTTTGCGACTGGACGGTTGCCATCGCCTCGATTAGCCATTTCGGGCCACCGGCGAATCCGATACGCCATCCTGTCATCGAGTAGGCCTTTGACATGCCATTGACGGTGAGAATTCGTTCCCGCAACTCCGGCGCCTCGGAGGCAATCGTCGAGAACTGCCAGCCGTCGTAACGAATGTGCTCGTAAATGTCGTCCGTCATCACCATAACGTGCGGATGGCGGAGGAGCTCGGCGGCCAGCGCGCGCAGTTCCGCTCGCGAATAACCCGCCCCGGTAGGGTTACCTGGTGAATTGAGAATCAACCACTTGGTACGAGGCGTAATTGCTTCGCGAAGCTGCTCTGCGGTGATCTTGAAACCTTGTGCTGCGCCGCACTGGACTTCGACAGGCACGGCGCCGATCAACCGGACCATGTCGGGGTAAGAAACGTAATACGGCGCGGGGAGAATCACCTCGTCGCCAGGATTCAGTGAAGCGAGTAGCGCGTTGAAAATAACCTGCTTGCCGCCCGTGCCCACGCTGATTTCGCTGACATCGTACGAAAGGCCGTTGTCGCGCCAAAACTTCCGCACGACAGCTTCCTTCAACTCCGGGGTGCCATCAACGTCGGTGTAACGCGTGATGCCCGAGTCGATTGCGCGTTTCGCTGCTTCGCAGATATGTTCGGGCGTGGGGAAGTCTGGCTCTCCCTGAGATAGGCTGACAACGTCGACGCCTCTTCGACGCATTTCGGCCGCACGCCGGGTGATGGAAAGCGTCGGTGAAGGTTTCACCGCGCCAAGAAGTTGGGATAGCATGGGCGAGAACATTCGTTTTCCTAAATTAATCTGATGCGTGATCATCATGGTAGTGGCAAGTCGCTCAGAGGAAAATCAATATATATCCTTGCCACTCACCAAATATTTTGATGGGTCGAACGATCAACGAAAAATTGCGACCGTCATCAGATCACCGCGCAGCGTGACACCTTCGCCGAGGAACAGATTAGTGATGGAGAATTCTCGAAAGGAACTGTTTCGCACGATCGGTTCGTTGCTCAACGTTGCCGAAGAATTCGTCTTTCGGAGTGTCTTCGAGAATCCTGCCCTGGTCCATGAAGATCACGCGGTGTGCAACCTTCTTTGCGAATCCCATCTCGTGTGTCACGCACATCATCGTCATGCCTTCGCGCGCGAGTTCGACCATCACATCGAGCACCTCGTTGATCATCTCGGGATCGAGCGCCGAGGTCGGCTCGTCGAACAGCATGGCGATCGGGTCCATTGAAAGCGCGCGGGCAATCGCCACGCGCTGCTGCTGGCCGCCCGATAGCTGACCGGGGTACTTGTCCGCCTGCGTCTTGAGGCCGACGCGGTCGAGCAACTTCAGGCCCTTCTCAGTGGCCTCGTCCTTGCCGCGGCCCAGCACCTTGATCTGACCAAGCGTCAGATTCTGGGTGATCGTCAGATGTGGGAACAGCTCGAAGTGCTGAAACACCATGCCGACCTTTGACCGAAGCCTGGAAAGATTTGTTTTCGGGCTGCATACGGCCGTGCCGTTCACCAGGATGTCGCCTTTCTGTATCGGCTCCAGGCCGTTGATGGTCTTGATCAGTGTGGATTTGCCTGATCCAGACGGGCCACATACAACGACCACTTCCCCCTTGGCGACCTGGGTGGTGCAATCGGTCAGCACCTGGAAAGCCCCATAGTGCTTGGATACGTTGTTTATCTCGATCATGTGGAAGCCTTTTTGTGAAGACGCCTTACCAACTGGGAAGCGAAGAAGCAGATCACGAAATAGACAACGCCGGCGAAGAGCAGCATGTCGACCGTGCGTCCGTCGCGCTCACCGATGTCGTAGGCCCGGCCGAAGAAGTCTGCTAGCGCACTGACGTAGACGAGAGAGGTGTCCTGGAAGAGGATGATCCCCTGCATCAGAAGCAGCGGCACCATGTTGCGAAAGGCCTGCGGCAGGATGACGAGGAGCATGACCTGCCCATAGTGCATTCCCAGCGCCTGCGCGGCGAATAGCTGGCCACGAGGAACGCCCTGAATACCCGCGCGGATGATCTCGGAGCAGTACGCAGCCTCGAATAGCGAGAACGCGATCAGGGAAGACGTCATCCGTAGATCAGAGGCCGCCGACAGGCCTAATACGTTCTGAAGCAACTGCGGGACGATCAAGAAGAACCATAGCAAGACCATCACGAGCGGAATGGAGCGGCAGACGGTCACGTACCCTTCCGAAAACCAGCTCAACGACCGAATCGAAGATAGGCGCATCATCGCAAGAATGGAGCCCCAGACTATGCCGACGATCGCGCCCGTCAATGTAATCTCGAGGGATACCACCATGCCTTCGCCAAGTACTTTAAGGTTGGCGGCATTGATCAGGCTGAAATCGAATTCGTAGGCCATATTGATCTCTTATTTGCTGCCGATGTAACCGGGAACCCGAACGCGTCGTTCTATCCAGCGCATCAGCATCATGACAGCCACGTTGAGGAGGCAGTACAGCAGCGTTACCGCGATAAACGATTCATAAGGACGGGCCGTGTAATCGACTAACTGGCGTCCCTGACCGGCCAGATCCAGAAGGCCGATGGTCGAGGCCACCGCGGAATTCTGAAAGATGTTCACGAACTCCGTTGTGAGTGGCGGCACAATAATGCGGAATGCCATCGGCAGTAAGACGTAACGGTATGTTTGCAGAGGCGTCAGACCCAGAGCGAGGCTTGCGTTTCCCTGGCCACGCGAAAGACTGCCGATGCCTGAACGCACCTGTTCGCAAATCCGCGCGGCGGTGAATGTGCCCAGGCAGATGACGCCGGCCAGGAATTGCTGGACGACAGGATTCATCTGTTTGATCGCTGCGCCCCATGGCAACAATTCTGGAACGACGAAGTACCAGATAAATAGCTGCACCAGTAACGGAACGTTTCTAAAGAGTTCGACGTACGCGCTGGCGAACCCGGATGCCCATTTGTTTGGCAGTGTGCGCATCACGCCGAGAACAGCGCCAATGCAAAGCGCGACGATCCAGGAAGTCAAGCCGACTGCGATGGTTACCTTCAGCCCGGATACGATCCAGTCAAGGTACGTCTCGGTGGAGGAGGCCCTTTCTAGAAATACGCCCCAATGGAACAGGTAAGGCATGGAGTCCGTATGAACATGTCCCGACCGCGCGGCTCTTCACGCCAGTTCGCAGTCTTTCGACGTTCGCCCAATGTAAAGCGTGGATCTTGCGCCTCGTTTGGTCACGGGATATGGCCATACGTCTGCGCGCGGATTGTGTAACGGGTTCGTGCCTGGAAGTCGTTGGCGTACCGGAAGGCGATTGCCTTCCGGGCTTCAACGTTCGATACGGGCACGCTACTCGTCAAGCGCCTTATCGTTCGGGTTGGCGATAAGCATCTTCATATCGGAAGACATCGGGAAATCAACATTGAATCCTCGTGGCGGGATCGGCTGGGTGAACCACTTGGTGTAGAGCTTGTTGATCGAGCCATCCGACATCATTCTGGAAATGACGTTGTCCACCAACTTCTTGAACGGGGCGTCGTCCT
>Ga0302313_10001091_pt1 | contig 21593 bp, 13 predicted proteins | sample III_Palsa_N2_2_FD_200454 | JGI IMG/M metagenome (GOLD analysis project Ga0302313, IMG submission 200454) | Peat permafrost microbial communities from Stordalen Mire near Abisko, Sweden - III_Palsa_N2_2 | ecosystem: Environmental > Terrestrial > Soil > Palsa > Peat permafrost | place: Sweden...
ATCATGCTATCTAGGACGCTATCGCCCGGCAAGCCGTTGTCGGACTGCCGGGCAATCGGTTACGGAATGTAGTACCGCATGCTCACATGCACCATCGGCTCGGTCGCCCGCGGGCCGCTGGGGGTGGTGGCGCTGCCAACTCCCGACCACAAATTGCGCTGGATATAGCTGTACGTCAGTTGATACTGCAACTTGCCATACTTCGGGCTGTTGACCACCTTGTAGGTCACTCCACCCATCGCCTCCTGGATGTACCGCGTCGGCGACGCGCAACTCACAGCCGCGATTGCTCCGCCAGTTCCGTTGGTCAGACCGCTGGTATCGGTCGGCAGGTTGTAGCAACCCGTATCGCTCAACGTCTTCGGCCCGTAACCTGTCATGGGACCGTTCGTATAGGGCAGCTGATACACCGTGCGCTGCGCATACTCGCCCCCATAGTAGACATACGCATCCAGCTTCGGCGTCAGGTGCGTCTCAATACTCAGCAGCCCGTGGTACGTCTTGATCGGCTCCAGAGTCTCATCCGGCTTCAGCGTCGCGTCGGCCAGTTGCGAGGAACCATACCGGCCCAGGCCCGTGCCGGCCATACCCTCCAACGCAACCTCCGCTACCTTGCCAATATATGCACGCGCCGCACCAAACACACCGCCGGCCTGGCTGGTGCTGCTTATCTCATTGGTCGCATAGCTCGGCGTGCCCGTAGGTCCATACGTCACTGGGAAGTAATAGTCGCGCATAAAGCGAAACATCGCGCCGAGCTCGAAGTGGAAGACCGGATAATCGATCGCGGTCTTCACAATGAAGTCGGGGAAAACATTGTTGGCATAGGTGCTGATGGCCGAAGCCGACCCCGGAACGTTCGGATTGGGGCTCCCCGCCGCCGTGTTGTACAGACCGCCGTTCTGGCCTACGCCGGCAAAGAAGAACTCAGTCGCGGTAATATTCGACGCCGTAAAGTTCGTGATCTGCGCCTGTTCCACGGACATCGCCACCGTGACGGCGCCCGTCTTATAGTCGCCCCACCTCTGCTGCACGCGGAAACCCGGCTGCCGCGTCCACGAGTAGCCCACAAGGTACTGTGCATCGATCGTGTTCGGCTGTATCTCCGTCCGCGCGTCGGTTCCCTTGCGGTCTTCCGTCACCAGCGACCACATCTGGCCGCCCGTCACCGTAAACCCGCCCTGCGTCTCCGCCTTGCCCCAGAACTGCCGCTGCCGCAGCACATAGCTGTTGCTCTGATTGTTATTCGACGACGTGCCCACTCCCAGAAAATCCGCCTCGAAGTAGCCGGAAAGTTTGTAGGTCCCCGGATTGGCTTCAAACAGCCCGCCCAACCGGCTCTGCCGCCCGGAGAAGTTCAGTTCGCTCACATGCCCTTCATTCGCGCTCGGGAAAGGAATGCTGTTCAACGGCGTGTTGATGTCGGAGTTCACAGAGTGCTGGCGCCAAACGCCTTCAGCCGCGAAGAAGGCGATCGGTGTGATGGCGATTCCCTTGTAATGGATCGCGCTGGGAGAATCAATCTGCTCCTGCACCTTGGCCTGGGTTGAAACAACGGTCTCCGTAAGACTGGTAACACTCGTCTTCAAATCGCTGACCGTGCTCTGCAAGGCATCCACCTTGCTCGTGCTGCCGGTATCTGTGCTGGTCGGGGTCTGCGCGCGGCCTTGCGCGGAGAAAATCGCCGCGGTCATCAGAACCGCAGCCAACTTCGTCATTCGTTTCATCATTCCTCGGAACGGAATGGCTAAGGTCTCGCGCTGACCGGCAATCTCTGCCGTTTCAACAGTATCAACTGTCCTTGCCCACATTTATCCGTTGCCCAGATACTCGTGCCTCTATGTGAATCCGCCGCAAATACCATGTGAATACAGCATGAATTGCAGGCCGTTTTCCTCAGCCCTCTCCGGCCCTCGATCCCTCAACCCTCAACAGACCGCCAGCCTCAGGCTCCTCGCTCAAAGCCGGGATTCGAGGAATGGTGAAGCAGAACCGGCTGCCGTGCCCCAGGTCGCTCTCCACCCAGATGCTCCCGCCGTGCGCCTCCACCAGGTGCTTAGCAATCGACAACCCCAGCCCCGTTCCACCCGACTCCCGCGACCGCGCCTTGTCCGCGCGATAAAACCTCTCAAATATCCGCCCCCGATGCTCCGAAGCGATCCCCGCTCCAAAGTCGCGCACACTGAACTGCACCATCTCCGTATAAGGCTCCACAATCTCCGCCGCCAACACAATCCGAGTCCCGTCCGGCCCGCTTCCATAAGCCAACGCATTCTCCACCAGGTTGGTCAACACCTGCACCACCGCATCGGTGTCCGCAAGAATCTCCGCATCCACCGGTCCCACAATCTTCATCCGCGTATCGTCTCGAAGCAGCCCCGCCACCGCAACCACCGCCTCCCGCATCACCGCCGCCGCAGTGGTCCGCATCGGCCGGATCTCATGGTCGCCCGACTCCACCCTGGCCATCACCAGCAGGTCCTCGGTCAACCGCCCCATCCGCACCGCATTCTTGTGGATCGCCTCCAGAAACTCCCTCGAAGCGGGCGTCGCCTCGACCGCCTCCGCGTCGTCCACCAGCATCTCCACATACCCCATAATCGACGTCAGCGGCGTCCGCAGCTCATGCGAAACATTCGCCACAAACTCCCTCTGCGTCCGCTCCATCTGCTCCATCCGCGTCACGTCCCGCAGCACGATCACCGCACCGCCGTCGGGCATCGGCGCCGCGCTCACCGCAAAGATCCGTCCCGTAGGAAACTGCACCGCCGGCCGTTCCGAAACCTGCCGGTCCTCCAGCGCAATCCGGGCGCACGCCAGCACCTCCGGTTCCCGGATCGTCTGCACCAGCGCGTGCCCTATCCGCACCGAGCTCGTAAGCCCAGGTATCCGCCGCATCGGCTCGTTGGTCCACGAGATCCGCCCCGCCTCATCCACAGCGACCACCAGGTCCTGCATCGAGTCCAGCAGCACCTCCAGCTTCCGCCGGTCCTCCGTGATCGCCGTCCGTTCCTGCTCCTGAACCCTCGACCGTTCGCTGATGTCCAGAGCCAGGTCTTCAAACTCCGCGTAATCGACCGTGGGGGGCTGCTCCGTTCCACCGATAGCCACAGTAGAAAGCCCAAAAAGCGCGCCTCTCACCAGCTCCCTGCACGACCACGCCACCCCCACCGCGGCCACAACCACCACCGCCGAGCCCCACCGCCCCAGCAGAAACAGCGCAATCGCCGCCAGAGCGAATCCAGCCACGACGCGCAGCAACAGCGCAAAAAACAGACTTCGCTTCATACCCAAGCTTCCCACAAATTCCTGCTCGCGGCGCAAACTCTTCTATCTATTGGAGTTCTCGCGCATGTAGCTCCCGCACAGGCGCCCCAACCTTCGGAATCTCAAACCGGTACCCCGCTCCACGCATCGTCTTCAGATACCGCGGTGTCTCCGGGTCGATCTCGATCTTCTCCCGTATCCGCCGCACATACACGTCCACACTGCGAGGAGTCACAAACCGCGCGTCCCCCCAAACCGCGTCCAGCAGTTGGTCCCGGCTGAACACCCGCCCCGGATGCCGCGCCAGATAGTCCAGCAGTCTGAACTCGGTCGCGGTAGTCGGAATCAACTCGCCCTTGACGCTCAACTGCATCGCGCTGCCGTCGATCTCCAGATCCTCCACGGTCAGCGTTGATAAGCCGATCGGGCTCTCCGGCCGCTCGAAGCGCCGCAACACCGCACGCACCCGCGCAATCAGCTCGCGCGTTCCAAACGGCTTGGTAATGTAGTCGTCGGCACCCAACTCCAGCCCCTGAACGCGGTCGTTCTCCGCAGCCCGCGCCGTCAGAAAGATAATCGGCACGCCGCTCAGCGTCGGATGCAGCCGCAGCCTCCGGCAAAGGTCCATGCCATCGCCGCCGGGCACCATCACATCCAGCAGAAACAGCACAGGCCGCGCCCGCTCCGCGTCCTGCACGATCGAACCGATGGCCGCATAAGGCCGCACCGCAAACCCGGCGCGCTCCAGTTGGTACTGCACCAGTCTGCTAATGTCCGCATCGTCTTCCAGGACAAACACGGGTTGGCTCACACCTTCTCCTCACCGCGTTCAACGCAGCCGAGGTCAGATTACTCCTCCCGCCACGCTCTTCTGCTAAAGGACGATGAATCTTTAACAATCCAACAATTCAATCTGTGTAAATTCAAGCGTGCTTCCGCTTTCGGGTCTCAGTAACAGGAGGAAGTCGCATGGCATTGAACAGCGCCCCCAACTGCTCCTGGCTCTCGCGTAGTGAATTCTCCAGCGCCTTGCGATCGTCGATGTCCTCCACGCTGCCATACCAGCGCAGAATCTCGCCCGCCGGCCCTTGACGCGGCGATCCGCGCGACCGCATCCACCTCCACTCGCCGTCAAGGCCCCTCACTCTGTACTCCACGTCAATGGGCGTCCCGGCCCGCAAGGCCTGTTTCATCGCTCGCATCACGGGTTCCAGATCGTCTCCATGCACCGCTTCCAGCCAACCCAGGTTGCGAATCGCATACTTGCTGGATTCGTGCCGCTGCGACCATTGCGAACTCACCTCCAGGTTGTTGCCCTTCGGATCCAGTATCCATGCCTCCTGGGGTGTCGATTCGACGATATGCCGGTAATGCTCTGCACTTTCCAGCGCCGCCTTCTCCGACCGTTTGAGCGCCGAAACGTCGATCACCGCCACCGACAGACCGATCACCTCGTCCGCTTCGTCCCAGGCAGGCTGATACGACACCAGCAGGGTCTGTTCCAGAGTGTCGGGGCCGCTTGCCGGTGTTGAAATTTCTATGTCAGTCAACGCCTCACCCTGTAACGAACGCATAAGATAAGGCTCCACGTCCGCATACTGATTGGGCGCCATCTCTTCCACCGTCCTTCCCATGTGGCTCTCCACGGAAACTCCGTGCATCTCGGCAAGCCGGCGGTTGAGGCTCACATAACGAAGATTGCGGTCCAGAAAACACAAACCTACCGGGACACCGTCATAGATCGCCTGCAACTGCGCCAGCCGCTGCGTGGGCAGCGCCTCAAGGTTTGAAGTCGCCCAACCGTCACCCGGCGCGTGCAAAGGAACAGAAGAAACATGCGCCGGAGCTGCGACGATTCCGGGTATCGCCTCGGCCAGAACGGGCCGCCCATACAGCCACCCCTGTCCCATTTCGCAGCCCAGCCAAAGCAGCATATCCGTCTGCTCTTCGGTCTCGATCCCCTCGCCCACCGTACTCATGCCAAGGCTGTGCCCGAGCCCAACGATCGCCGCAACGATCTTGCGGCTCTCCCGCGTATTCGTCATCGACGAAACAAAGCTGCGGTCGATCTTCAAGTGGTCGAACGGCAGAGACTGGAGATGCCGCAGACTCGAAAACCCCGTGCCAAAATCGTCCAGAGAGAGTTTGCAGCCCATCTCCTTCAACTCCCGCGCAATCTTCTGTACCAGTTCAAGATCGTGCATCAGCGCACTCTCCGTGATCTCAACGGTGAGGCGTTCCAAGGGGAATCCGGCTTCTTGCGCCATTTCAGCTATTTGCCCTGGCAGACTCAAATAGTGCAGTTGGACCGGCGACACATTTACCGCCAGCGCCAACGGCTTTGGCATGTCCACAGCGGCCGCGAATGCCTTGCAGAATATCTGTCTCGTCAGCCCACCTATAAGTCCGTTTTCCTCGGCCAGCTTGATGAAGTTCTCAGGCAGGATCAGACCATGCTCCGGATGCTGCCAGCGCGCCAGCACTTCAAAACCCACCAATACCCCAGTCCGCAGCTGAACGATCGGCTGAAAACACGGTATCAGTTCATCTCTTTCAATCGCCCCTACTAAATCTGTCAGCTCAGCGTACATGAGAGAAGGTTACTATTGATTCACTAATCGCGCATGAGTAACCTGCGGAACAGACGAGCGAACAGGACTGCCATCATGCGACGCGAGGCACCAGTCCGCTGTCGAAATCGGTGTAGTTGTCCAGATAATCCCGGATGATCCCGTAGCACTCGCAGGCCTCGCTCTCCAGCCCCGAAGTGTCCAGGATGCGAATCATTCCCCGGCTGTATTTGATCAGACCTCGTCCCTTCAGGATCGCCGCGGCCAGTGAGACGGTCGGGCGTGTGCTGCCCAGCATGTCGGCCAGGAACTCGTGCGACATCCTGTAAGTATTGTTATGCGCCCGGTCCGCGCACAGCAGCAGCCAGCGTGCCAGCCGCTGTTCCACATTGTGCTTGGCATTGCACCCCGCCGACTGCATCGCCTGCACCAGTTGCGCCTGCACATAAGACAGCGCCAGCGTCTGAAACACGCCGCCACGCTGAAACTCCCGCCTCCCGTCCTCCACCGAACACGAAAAGCCGTTGCCCGCAATCTGCGTATACACGCGATTGAGGCTCCGCTTGGTCCCCATCAGCGCCGAGATCCCAATCACCGACTCATACCCGAACATCCCCACTTCCACCTGCGATCCATCCTTAAATGTCGTAGTCATCGAGGCCATGCCCTCTTCCACAAAGAAGAGGTGCGCGATCGCTGAACCGGGAAACTCAATCTCATGCTGCAGTTCAAAGCTCACCGGCTGGAGCCGCAGGCGCTTGATTACCTCGATATCCAACGCCCTCAAGAGCGAGTTCTTGTACATCGTCCCAAGCAAAGCAAGCCTCATTTCAAATCCAGTAAGCCCATGCCAAATCCATAAGCCCATACCCGGACGGCTGCGATGGCTTTCCCTGGTCTCGCCTGCTCAACAGCACACTGTTCTATCTATGACGCCAAATACCGGCCATGCGAACGCCTGACAACCAAAAGAAAACGGGGCCGCTTGGGCCCCGCCTCTTCCATTGTTACCTCTTACCTTCCCGCAGGCCCTTTAGAACAGCAGTTGCAAAGACATCTGCACCTGCCGCGCGCTGCCGATGGTGTGCGTCACCACCCCCAACCCCGTCGCGCAGCTATAAAAATAATTGCCCGTGTACGGCGCAGCGCTATTGGGATTGGTCGCGCAGGTTTGCCCGCTCGGCGCTACGCCATCGGGATACGTTCCCTGTGGCCCTGACGGGAAGCCGTTGTAGTACTGGTTCTGCGATACCTCGTTGCCCGGGACATCGAAGCTCGACGTATTGGTGAGGTTGTAGACATCGAAGGTGTACTTCAAGGAGTAGCGCTCGCTAAAGTTGGTCACCTTGACCAGAGACGCATCGGCACGCTTCTGGAATGCCTGCCTGAAAATATTCCGCTGCCCGGTGGTGAAGTTGGTCTCGTAGGGATCGGTGGTTGGAATGCCACCCTGCCCGCTCACCGAATAGGTGCCCGCGGCGATCAGCGGGATGCCGAAGCACTGAGGCTTGAGCGCCGAATCGCCGAACGCGCCCGACTTGCCGGTAAGCGCCGTCTTCGCGTTGCACCCATTGGCCAGCGGCACGATCGGGTTCGTGATGCCGTCCGACACACCGTAATACACGCTGCCGATAGCTCCCGAGTAATCGATGATGCTGTAGGGCTGGCCGCTCTGCAACACGGTCAGCCCTTCCAGAGACCAGCCGTCGATAAAGTCCCCGGTCACGCTATGCTCCGGAGCAAACTTGGGAAGCTGGAAAACATAGTTGAAGTTGATCACGTGCGTGCGGTCGAAGTCCGACGACCCGTACCCGCTGCGCAGGTTGAGCGCATTGTTGCCGTTGTAAAACAGGCCCAGGCCGCTCTGCTCATCCGTGGCGTGCGAGTAAGTGTACGAGACCCCTACCTGGATGCCTTTGCCCATTCGCTTGTCGATGTGCGCCTGCATCGCGTTATAGGCGTCGACGCCGGCGGCCTTGTAGTCGATGGACTCCGCCGCATAGCCGACATAGGGCACGCGGTGGTCCACGTTGCCGCCCTCATAGTCGTAATCGTAACCCGGACCGGTTGAGCTTCCATTCAGCGTGGCGCCCGCAACGTTGTAGCCATAAGTGTACGTCTCGCCGTGGATGGGATTGGTGGGGGAGGCGATCCCCGGCTGGTTGAATGGCACCGGAATCACCTGGTGGCGGCCCAGATTGCCAACATAACCCAACTCGACAGCGATGTCGTTGCGCGGCTGCCACTGGATGTCAAGCGTGTAGTTCATCGTGTACGGCAGCTTGTTGGCGCGGTCATACACCCCCAGCGAGATCGGCTGGCCACCACTGTTGATACCGGCAAGGTTGGGCAGATAGTTGCTCAGGTCAGAGGACTTCGGGTTTTTCGGCGCTGCAAACTGAAGCACAGTGCCATAGGGATTTTCAAGATTGCCGGCTGCGTTGTTCGTGGCACTGGTCCCGCCGCCGCCGCCGCAGGTAATAATGTAGCCCTCATAGAAGGTGTCCGAAGAAGTAGGGCAGCTTGAGGCGTTCACGAAGGGCAACTGTTGATTGACGCCGAACGGCCCGCCGGTGACCGTTCCAATGGCGTACCCGGGCGAAAAGTAGCTGAACAGCTCACCGCGGTCGTAATACATGCCCGCGCCCGCCCGCACCACAACCTTGCTGTGGAACATCTCCGGCTGCCACGCTGCTCCCAGCCGCGGACCTATGCCCCACTGGCGGCCTGTGAGTGTCGTGTTGCTCACCCCCGGGGTGCCATTCGCATTGTTGCCCGCGATAATGAAGCCGGGATTCACGATCTTGTCGTTGACCGCGTTGTAGTTGTAGAGCGTTGAATCGAAGTTGAAGATGCGGCCCTGCTTCTCAGTCAGCCCTCCGTCCCAGTCATAGCGCACGCCCGCGGTCAAACTGAGGGTTGGGGTCACCTGGAACTTGTCCTGCACGTATGTGCCGAGCTGATTGGCGCGGTAGTACCGGCTGGCATTTCCTTGCAGGAATGACGAGACATAAAACCCGGTCGACGCGCTGCCGGGAGTCACATAGCCCTGAATCATTTGGCTGAAGTCATCCGTCGCCACCGTACCGGTCCCGGTACGCTTGTCGATCGTGTTGAGTTGCGTATAGCCATAGGTCGCGCCGAAGCTCACCGTATGCTTGCCCAGCGTCCAGATAGCATTGCCCGATGGCGAGATGCGGTTCTGGAACACGCCCGTGTTCGATGCCTGCCCTTCCGCGTTCGGGCCGATGTTCAGGATCGCTGAAGACACCCCGTCAGGCTGATCGTTCCCCAGTACGTTATAGATGGAGACGCCCGGGAAGTAGGTCGACCCAAAAGTATTGATACACGGACTGGCGCAGCCGGGAACATTCTCAGGCGTGAAAGGCTGTTCGTTGTCGGCGTAGTTCTTTTCGCGCAGGAAACCAAGGGTCTGAGTGGTGCTCAGATTGGACTTGACCAGATAGGTGTTGCTGATAGAAAAAACCTGCGCGCCAGAGTCGAGATGCTCCGTGAATCCAGGCACGCTGGAATACGCGTATGGGGCGAGGGTGGGATCGTGCTGGTAGTAGTACTTCAGCGCGATAGTGTCTTTCGCCGTGGCGTTGTAGTCGAGGTCGGCGACCAGCATATCGGCCTTGAAGCGGCCCGTGCCCGGAATGAACGCGTTATCGATATGTGCCGCGGTCGGGGAACCGCCGTTCAACCCGTCGTTCGGAATGAGCCATTTGCCGGGCTCACCGGGAAGCGCGGGCAGGTTGAACAACGCCAGTGCCGCAGGATCGATGCTCGTCTTACTCAGGCTGGTACCGAAAGAGCTGTTGGTAATACTCGCCATTCCGGCAGCCGTACGCATGCTATCGCTTAGTCCTACGGGAACGTCCAGAAAGGAGTCGCCAATCTCCTGGTCGGAGACGTGCAGATGCTGATACGCCAGGAAGCCGAACAGTTTGTCCTTGATAATCGGGCCGCCAAACGTGCCGCCGACGATATAACGGTGGAGTTCAGGATTCACCAGCTTTGGATTGCTCGCAATGACTGGGTCTTGCTTGAAGAAGAACGGCGCAGCATTGATCCAGTTGGTGCCACGGTGAGCATAAACAGTGCCGTGATAGCTATTCGTTCCGGAAGCAGTCGACAGATCGATGTGCGCCCCGGAAGTCGAGCCCTGTTGCGCGTCGTACATCGAAGCATTGACCCGGACCTCTGCAATCGTCTCCGGCGCCGGCGTGGGAATGGCATTGCCGATAGACAGATAGACCGACGCAGCCGAAACAATCACGCCGGCAGCGCTTCCGCCGGACGACCCCGTGCTGTTGATGACACGCGCCGACGCCACCTGGCTGGTGCTCTTGCCGTTGAACAGATTGCTCGCATCCACGCCGTTCAGCGAAAAGCTGTTGCTCGTATCGCGCTGCCCGTTGGCCCATATCGGAGCATTGCCCAGCCCGGAGTTCGCGCCCGTACCGCCCGATAACTCCGCGTTCACGCCCGGCGAAAGGATCGCCACACCGGTAAAGCTCCCCGTCGGCAGCGGGATGGACTCGATCTGCGCTTTGTCCAGCACATAGCCGTTGGTCGTGTCCGTTGCATTGAGCAGAGGATTCACGTCGACCTCAACCGAGTCGGTCACGACACCTAACGCAAGCTTTGCCGGCAGCGTCACGGTTCGGTCGGCCTGCACCAGTATCCCCGGAACTTTCTCCGTCGAGAAGCCCTTCAGCGTAAAGGTCAGGGTGTACTTGCCGATCGGCAAATTCACCAGCGCATACGTACCCTCGGCATTGCTCGTCGCCGTGCGCACCAGCTTCGTATCGTCCGAGACGGCCTTCACCTCGACCCCGGGAATGGCCCCTCCAGTGGGATCGACGACGGTCCCCGTGATCCCTCCAAGCGTCTGCTGCGCATGAGCACCGGTCGTCCCGAAGACCAGGTAACCGAGAAGTGTCATAGCGAAAATTGCGGCGAGTTTCCGGAAGTTAGCCAAGGTATTGCCTCCTAAAGAAGTCATTCCGTGCGGTCATGTGCGTTTGAATACACGCGTGGCTTCAGCCCATGGGACCGTACGTCGAACTTGGTGTTGCAGTGAAAGCGGAGTTTCCGCTTGTCCTCGAAACAAAACTTGCCCAGCATTTGGATACAGTGCTGCAACGAATCCAGTTGCGGGACTCCTACAGATCAACCCGCTGCCAATATCTGGCGGCGGTTCAGTCGAATAGCTGAAAGTCGACTTCTTGAAGTGCTTGGTTGAAAAACAGTTTGCGGCCCGTGGGCGTTTGGATACTCAAAGAATAAACGAGAAATCGTCCTAGTCAAACAAAAATTGCGGATCGCTCGTTCAACCTGCAAAAATCTTTCGATTCAATACGATCCGCGCCATCCCGGCCGACCCATGCCTACGCCGTCGCCATCTGTTGCCGCCGCCCCGAAATCCAGTACCACACCAGCGCGGCCCCCAGATACGCCGCGTAGATATACGGAAAATACCGGTAAGGCGCCTCAGGCACGGGAAACAGATTGCCCAGCAAAGCGGCGATCATCGCCAACGCAGCCACGATGGAAAGCAAAAGGCCTCCAGCCGTCAGCCGCCGCTCGCGCTTCAAATGCACCGCCAGCGCGATGGCCGCAAGCATATAGGCCGTAAGAAACCCGAAGACGGCGAGCACTCCCATCCACCCGTAGATGTCCGCGCCGCTGACTCCGGGATGGCCACGATGAGGCTGCACGAGCACGGCCACCGGTAGAAACGCCAGCAACGCCGCCAGCACACTGGCAACGGCGGGCGTCTCATTGCGCGCATGGGTCGCTCCCAGCCTGCGCGACGCCAGCCCATGGTGGGCCATCAACAGCAGCACACGAGACGCGGCGATCACGCAAGCCAGCGTCGCCGCAAACATGCTCACCAGCACCCCGCAATCGATCATCCACCCGGCCGCGCCCACACCCGCCTGCGACGAAAGATAGTGGAAAGGTGCTGCGCTATCGCCCAGGCTCGTCGGCGATCCACCAAACCCAAGCACTTCCCCATACACACAAATAAGGAAGAACAACCCTGCCAGCAGCGCGCTTCGAATCACCGCGCGAGGGATCGTCTTCAGCGGCTCGCGCGCCTCGACGCCCAGCGTCGTCGCACTCTCGAATCCGACGAAGCTGAAGATCGCCAGCATCACCCCCATACGCACCTGCTGCATTGAAATCCCGCGCAACCGCACCTGCGTCATATCCAGATGCAGGCCGTGTTTCCACAGCGTAATGCCGATCACCACGCTGATCAGAAAAACCGACACTGCTTCGATCCACAGCATCAGCCGCGCGGATACCTTGATGTCCCGGTACGCCAGCCACATAGCTCCTCCGGCGGCCAGCACAACCAGCGCCACGGGCGGGACGCGCGCACCATATCCACCCAGCAGCACATACGCATAGTTCAGAAAGCCTCCAAGCACCGAAGCCGCGGTCATCACATAAGCAAAGAACAACGCCCATGCGGTAATCGCGGTAAAGACCGGCGGCAGCGACGAGCGGGCGTAACTATACAGCGAGCCCGGTGAAGCCGACTCTCGCGCAAACGACGCAATACACATCGCGACAAGCACAATCGCTACCAACGCGATCCCATAAGCCAGGCACGCTCCCGCGCCGCACAGCCCGAAGATCAGCGGCACTGTCAGCGTAGGCGTGGTGCTGGGCGCAATCGTCGATATCGACTGCGCCAACGTCTCCATCGGAGACAGCGCGTTCTTCTGTAGCCCGTAAGAAGGCGAAGTCGATGTCTTCGGACCGTCGCTCAGCGTCGCCACCACTGACTCATGCATCGTTACAACCTCACAACCTCAAAGGTGCGGATATTCGCTTAAGCACTCGACAGCGGCCGCCTGTAAAGCGGCTGGATGATTTGGAATGGATACAGAATAGCCTACCCGCGCCGGTGGCGTGCATCGTCCTGCCGCCCTGAAGGGAAATGCCGTCCTGAATCTAGGCCCGCTAGGCGCCAGCGAGCCTACCCGCCCACACACACGCCGGCCGCGCTATCGCCGCATCGCCTGCCCCCTCCAGCAGACCCAGTTGCACCGCAAAGTTGCCCACCGTCGAGCACTCCGTCCCCGCGCGGCATACCTCCTGCCCCGTAGCCTCGGCAGTCAGGCGGTTCAAGAATTCGTTCTGGCTCCCTCCGCCCATAATGTAGATCCGCCGCAGCGTCTTGCCCGTAATCGCCGCAACGTCGCGCAGCACTTCGGCATAACGCACCGCCAGGCTGAAGAACAGGAACGACGCCATCTCCGGCGCGTCCTTCGCCTCCACGCTCAACTCCGCCAGTCCACGCCGCCGCAACTGCGCATTGATGCGCTCCGGCATGTGCCCCTGCAGCATCAGGTCAGGCTCATCCACATGAAGCACATGACCGCGCGACCGGAATGCCTTCGACGCCTCCACCAGCGCCGGAAGATCGACCGCCGTTCCCTGCTCCGCCCAACTCTCCATACACTGCCGCAGCAGCCACATCCCGTTCACATTCTTGTGGAAACAGACTGTGCCATCCGCTCCACCCAGGTTGGTAAAGTTCTCTTCCCGCGCTGCCGTGGAGTTCACCGCCGCCTTCAACTGCGTCCCCACCAGCGACCACGTCCCCGAGCTGATATAAGCCCAGTCGTCGCCGTCATCCGCAATCGCGGCGATTGCGGAAGCCGTGTCATGACACGCCGGAGCAATCAGCCGTGTACTCCCAAACGCCGGCAGCGCGGCCAACTCCCCCTGCACCTGCCCAACATCCGTCCCCGGCTCTACAATCGGCGGAGCTTGCGCAATCTCCTGTCCCAGCGCCGCGAAGATCTCGCTCGACCACTCGCCATCGAGTCCCACCATCTGCGTATGCGTCGCATTCGTACGCTCTGCAACCGCGCGCCCCCCCAGCCGGTACAACACATACTCCGGCAGGTTCAGCCAGCGCAGCTTCTTCTTCTCCGGCTCATCCGCAAACATCTGATACACCGTGTTGATGCGAAAGATCTGTATGCCGGTAATATCCCGCATCCGCTCCGCGGAGATGCGCTCATGCAACCCCAACTCCGCCGCAACGGTGCGCTCGTCGCGATAGCAGTAAGGATCGCCAACCGCCGCCCCCCCCGCATCCAGCCGCACATAATCCACGGCCCAGCCATCGACGGCAATCGAGCGTACTCCCTCAGTCGCAATCTCCGCGCACTGGCGCAACCCAACTTGTAGCCCGTCGAGTATGCCTCCCATGTCCCAGCGCAGACCATCCTCACGCTCGACAGCATGGTTCGCAAAACGATGCACCAACTGGAAGTGTGGCCCCTCGTCAAGCCAGCGCAGCAGCGACACCCGGCAGCTCTCCGCTCCGAGATCGATCGCCACCAACGCACGCTTGTCGCTGGCTCCCGCAAAGCTCATCGCAGATACGCCTCGGTCAGCCCGCCATCCACCGGGATCAAATGCCCCGTCGTCACCGGCGCCTTCGGCCCTCCCACAAACAGGATCGCCTCCGCGCAGTCCTTCGGATCGATGGGCACATGCGTCAGCGTGCGTTGCGCATAAAACATCGCCAGCAGGTTGCGTATCTCATCGTCGCTGGCGCTCTCGTCGAACGCGATCCCGTACTTCGTCAGCGAAGCCTTCACCCGGTCGCGCGGGAACATCGTCGACCCCTTCACCACCGTCGCCGGACTGATCCCATTCACCCGCAGCAGCGGCGAGTAAGTAATCGCTAACTCACGCACCAGGTGGCTCAGCGCCGCCTTGCTCACGTCGTAAGCCTCGGAACCCCGCTTGGCCACCACCGCATTCGCCGAACTGGTCAGCACCACGCTCCCCGGAATCCCCTGCGCCTTGAAGATCTTCTGCGCCTCATCCGTCAGCAGATAATTCGCCGTTACATTGATCTCCAGCGTCAACGCCCACTGGGCATCGCTCACCGTGCCATCTGGAGACGTAGGAAAGATCGCCGCCGTATTCACCAAAATGTCGATGCCGCCAAACGCCGCGACCGTCGCCTCCAGCGCGCCCTTGATCGCATCGCGCTTGCGGATGTCGATCACCGTAGCCACCGCGCACTCCTTGCCGCCGATCGCCTTGGCCTCGTCCGCCACCTTCTGCGCCGCCTCCTGCGAAAGATCGGCAACCACAATATGCGCGCCCCGCTCCGCGGCCAGCAACACCGTCTCGCGCCCGATGCCGCTCGCTCCGCCAACCACCAGCACTACGCGCCGGCTCAACTCTTTCTCCGGCGGCTGGCGGCGGATCTTCGCCTCTTCCAGCGCCCAGTACTCAATCCGAAACGCCTCGCTGGGCGGCAGAGCCACATAGTTCTCATGCACACTGAACGCCGTGGTCGGCGCGCATCCCGACTGCGGCAGCACCTCCGGCAACTTGCCCTCATCCATGCCGCCCGCGCCTTCCATCACGTGGATCGCGTTGATATAAAACTCGCCCGTAATCCGCGACTCCGCCTTGTTCTTCCCGAAGCTGAACATCCCCACACCCGGCACCAGCACCACCGTTGGGCTGGCATCGCGCATCGCCGGAGACTCCGCTGTCGCATGGGCCTTGTAGTACTCCGCATACTCCGCGCGATACGTCACCAGCGCCTCATCCAGCGTCGCTTCCAGATCGCTCACCGAGCTCTTCGGGTCCCAATCCAGAAACAGCGGACGAATCTTCGTCCGAATGAAATGGTCCGGGCAACTCGTACCCAGGTGCGCCAACTCCTTCGCCGACTCCGAGTTCACAAATCCCAGCACATCCGGCGCATCCGTAAAGCTCCCAATCACCCGCTGCTTCGCCGAAACACGTCCGCGAATCGCAGGCATCAGCTTCGTCGCAATGCTCTTCCGCTCCTCATGCGAAGTATGCTTCGCGCCCCCGAAGCTGAAGCCCTTCTTCTTCGCGTGCTCCTGCGTAAACTGCCCCAGTTGATCGATGATCGTGATCGTACTCAGATAGCTCTCACGCTGCGTCTGGCCCCACGTAAACAGCCCATGCCCACCCAGCACCACGCCGTCGCAACCCGGCACCGCCTCCACGGCCTTCTGCTGCATCATCGCCAGCTCAAACCCCGGCCGCTGCCACGGTACCCACACCATCTTGTGCCCAAACCGCTCGTTGAACTCCGCCATCTTCTCTTTGCCGTTCGCCGAAGCCGCCAGCGCGATCGCCCAGTCCGGGTGCAGATGGTCTACATGCGGCGCCGGCAGAAAACCATGCAGCGGCGTGTCGATAGACGCAGCCGTGGGGTTGTTCCCAAACGTACACAGCGGATACATCCCGACGATCTCGTCCTCGAGCTCCACACCCTTATAGACCTTCGCCAGCGCCAGCACCTTATCCAGGTACAGCGTCGCAAAACCCGTCCGTTTGATGCTGCCCAGGTCGCCGCCCGAGCCCTTTACCCACAGCACCGTCTTCTTCTGTCCATCCAGCGGATCTATCTCTTCGATCTTCGAGCTGGTATTGCCCCCGCCAAAATTCGTCAGCCGAAGATCGGAACCCAGCAGGTTGGAGCGATAGCGCAGCAGTTCAGGTGCATCAAGTTTCGAAGCCACAGCCTCGTCCCAGCGGTCTTCGAGGAAGTGGAGCTTATACGGGGTTGTCATGCAGATGTCCGGTCCTGTGCAGTAGGGATTTCGCCGGCTGTTTCACGGCCTTGTTTCACGGCTTGATGATGATTACATAACCCCCACCAATAGAACAAATGTTTCTATAGGCACATCTCGAGGACACGATATTCCCTGCATCCCCGGTTGCCGCACGAGCTATGCCGCTCCGCCTCAGCCCGCTTTCGCAGCCTTCGCCTTCCCCCCGGACTTCGTCGCTGGCGCGCTCGCGGCGCTGCGGGTCCGGCTGCTCTTGGGCGCCTCCGGAACACTCGGTATGCTGTTCTGCATCATCCACGCACGGTCGGCTGTGATCGCGCGGTGCTCCACGTAGTTATACGGCGGCACCGTCTCCCCACGCAGCAGCGCCAGTCCAATATCGATCAATCGCGGCCCATACAGCCCCACCTCGTGCGAAATCGAGCCGATCGCCGGGCTGCCCGGACGCTGCATCTCCAGGATCATCTCCTCCAGGCAGTCCTGCCCAACGATGGCCACATGCTTTTCCCGGCGCAGCTCTCTCACCGCTTCAATCGCTCCAATCGCGCTCGTGTCGTTGTTGGTCGCGATCAGAATATACTTGTCCTTGGGATGGCGATTGAGAAAGTCCAGGATCACCTTGTAACTCTTGTCCTTCATCCCCCGGCCGTCCATCCGCACGAACGCCTCCACTGGCAGGTTCGGCAGCCGCGCCCTGACCTCCTCAAACGCCCCGGTCATTCGGCTCTGCACCAGCTGCCCTGCCTCTTCCAGGTCTAGCCCGATCATCCAGTCCATCCGCCCACCCCAGTGGTTGATCGCATACTCCGCCAGTATCCCGCCCGCTTCACGCCCCACGCGATAGTTGTCCACCCCAAAATACGTCGCATGAGGGTGCGGGATGTCCACCGCGATCAACGGTATCCGCGCCTCCGCGATCTTATCGGCGATGATCGGGGCCGCCCGTTCGTCGATCTGAAACTCGATGATCACATCCACCCGCTCCCGGATAAAGGTGTCCGCATTCTGCTTCGCGGTCTCCGCGTTATAGCGGTTGTCCAGCACCATCAAGTCGATGCCCACAGCCGTCGCCGCATCCCGCAGGCTCGCCGTCACCGCCTCCGAGAAAGGCATCTCCGCGCTCTGCCCGCCAAACCCGAAGCGCAGCTTTTTCGGCCGCGCAATATGCCGGTACTGACGGTCCACCGTCTGCGCCACATAGCCGCGATGCACCAGCGTCTTCAATATCCGGTACACCGTCGTCTTCGAGATCCGCGTCCGCCGGTGGATCGCCTCCAACACCATCGGCTGGTTCTCGGCCTGGAGCAGCTCCAGGATATCCAGCGCCTTGGTCAATACGGGAATCAGATACAGCCGCTTGGTCTTAACTCGGGGGGCCATTCACACCTCAATTCAAATTTCATCGCGCTCAATTTTGCGCAGCCCCATTATCACCAAAGCAGGCCAATTCCCCTAATGAATTCGACCCGCCTTAAGCACGATTTTTCAACATCTTCTATTCAAGCGTATGAACTCACGCCGGCGGCGTTCTTCGCCCCGCGCTCCGCCGTAATGCGCTCCACATACCCGCCCTCACGCAGCGCCGCCATCGGATCGGCAGGCAGTCCCCGCTGCGAGCGCCACTCCCGCAGCATCGGGCGCACGTCCGTCCAGAACGCCCCGCGGAACGTCTCCTCCGCGTCCACCAAGCTGCACTTGTCCTGCAACTCAGCCAGCTTCGCCTGGTCGATCAACGAAGCCTTCGCATACAGCTCCTGCGCCGTTACCACCGTTTGCACCATCGCCTCCACCTTGCCCTTCAGGTTATGGCTCTGGTCGATCATGAACGCCGGCGCCTTGGCCTTCGCGTTCCTGCTCTTCTCAAACAAAATCTCGTGGAAGATGCGGAATATCTGGTACGGATCGATCGACCCCAGAGTCAGGTCGTCGTCCGCATACTTCCGGTCGTTGAAGTGGAAGCCGCCCAGCGCATCCAGCTCAATCAACCACGCCACGATCTGCTCGATATTCGTGCCCTGAAAATGGTGCCCGGTATCGACCAAAACTTTCGCCTGCCGTCCCGCGCTCCGGGACAGCTCCAGCGCCATGCCCCAGTCCGCAATATCGGTATGGTAAAAAGCCGGCTCAAACGGCTTGTACTCCAACAACATCGTCTGCCCCGGCGCCAGCGCGGCATGCATACGGGCCAGCGCCTCCTTCATCCACCCGATGCGCCGGCGCATACTCTGCGTCCCCGGATAGTTCGACCCGTCCGCGAGCCACACCGTAACCTCAGCCGCGCCCAGCGCCTTCCCGATCTCCACCGAATCCAGCAGGTGCGCCATCGCCTTCTCGCGAATCTCCGCACTCGGATTGCAAATCGATCCAAACTTATACTCCGGTTCCTGGAACAAGTTGGGATTGATCGAGCCCGCACGCACGCCAGTCTTGGCTTCCAGCGCTTTTATCTTGCCTGTATCGTCCACCCCGTTGGGCAGGTCCCACAGCACATGCAGCGCCAGCGTCGGCGTCACTCCGGTCAAACGGTGTACCTCCGCCGCATCGGCAAACTTCTCTTCGATCGTCGTCGCCGCGGCGGCCTGAGCAAACTTGCCGAAGCGCGTTCCCGTGTTGGCGAAGCCCCATGATGGGATTTCAATCGCAAATGAATCGAGTGCGCTAAACACGTGGCCTTGGCCCTGGTCGGTTGACATCGGTTAATTCCCCTCTGCTGGACAGCGCGATGCAGGCCAGTTCTCAAACGGAACTATAATACGTATTGAAACGTCTGTCTGTAGGAAATATGCCCTAGGCGGCCGACGGCGAGCGTTTTCTCACGCAACAGACCTCCAATAGGAAATTTATTTCGCACATTCTGTCCTTTCGGGTAGCATGGGCACGCCGCCCCGAACCGCCATCAGGCTCAGCGTGCGCGAGGTCTCCGTGGGTCCAAATCCGTTCATCGGCGTTATCTTTCACTGGATCGGCGGCCTCTGCTCCGCCAGCAACTTCATCCCCTTTCGCGGTATCAAACGCTGGTCCTGGGAGATCTACTGGATCATCCAGGGCGTCGCCGCATGGCTCATCGCACCGCCCCTGCTGGCCTTCGTTTTTGTGCCTCACCTCGGCTCAGTCCTCTCGGCGGCACACACCTCGCCTGATGCCAGCATCTTCTGGCCCATGCTCTGGGGACTACTTTGGGGCGTCGGCGGCCTCACCTTCGGCCTAGCCATCCGCTACCTCGGCCTCGGCCTCGGCTACGCCATCGCCCTTGGCTTCTGCACCGCCTTCGGCACCATCATCCCGCCCATCTACTACCACCAGTGGCATGCCATCACTCACTCCTGGTCCGGCCAGGTAACCCTCATGGGAGTCGGCCTGTCGCTCATCGCCATCGCAGTCAGTGGGGCTGCCGGAGCCTCTAAAGAACACGAGGTCACCGCCGAGGACAAGGCTCTCGCCGGCGAACGAGACTACTCCTTCCTCAAAGGCCTCATCATCGCCATCTTCGCCGGCATCATGAGCTCTTTCTTCGCCTTCGGTCTCGCCGCCGGCAAGCCCATCGCCGACATCGCCCGCCTCGAGCTCGCCGCCGCCGGCAAGTCCGACCTCTGGGCCAACCTCCCCGTCCTCATCGTCGTCCTCTGGGGAGGCTTCGTCACCAACCTTGTCTGGGCCTCCATCCTCATCTTCAAAAACCGCTCCATACGCCAGTTCGCAGGCGAACCCGGCGACAACCCCATGGGCACCGCCACCGTCACCGGCGAAACCCTCATGGACATCGACTTGACCAAGCTTACCCAGCGAATCAGCCCCAGCGTCCTCACCCGCAACTACCTGCTCGCCGCCGCCGCCGGCATCATCTGGTACTTCCAGTTCTTCTTCTACTCCATGGGCCAGACCAAGATGGGCAAGTACGACTTCGCCTCCTGGACCCTCCACATGGCCAGCATCATCATCTTCGCCAACCTCTGGGGCATCGCCCTCAAAGAATGGAAGGACACCAGCCTCCGCACCCGCCTCCTGGTTGGCTGCGGCCTCGCTCTTCTAATAGGATCGACCGTAGTCGTCGGCTACGGCAGCTACCTCAAAGTCCGTTAGTCTGTACAGGTCGCTTTGTAGGTGACACCCTTCAGCTCTGTAGAAGACGAGCTTCAGCTTTGTAGGGGATGGGCTTCAGCCCATCCATAACGCAGCCTAAAGAATTCGGCTTTAGCCGCTGAGGGAAATCCCTGAAGATCACGCTCTTCGTCGCCTGCTATAACGACACGCTCTTCCCCCAGACCGGCATCGCCGTCACGCAGGTCCTCGAGCGCCTCGGCCACACCGTCGACTTCCCCCTCGCCCAGACCTGCTGCGGCCAGATGCACTACAACACCGGCTACCACCGCGAAGCCGTCCCCCTCGTCCGCCGCTTCGTCGAGCAGTTCCGCAACGCCGAAACCGTCTGCGTCCCCTCAGCCTCCTGCGTCGCGATGATGCGCGAGCACTACCTCATGATGGCCGAAGCCGAGAACGACCCAGCCTTCCTCTCGGTAGTCCGCAGCCTGCTCCCCCGTGTCTTCGAGTTCTCCGAGCTCCTCGTCAACCGCCTCAACATCACCGACACCGGCGCGACCTTCCCGCACACCGTCACGTACCATCCCTCCTGCCACTCGCTCCGCATGTTGCACATCAGCGAAAGCCCCATCAAGCTCCTGCAAGCAGTCCGCGGCCTGCAACTCATCGAGCTCCCACAAAAAGAGCAGTGCTGCGGCTTCGGCGGCACCTTCGCCGTCAAGAACCCCGACGTCTCCGTCGCCATGCTCGCTGAAAAAGACGCCTGCGTCCTCCAAACCGGCGCCGAAGTCGTCACCGCCCTCGACAACTCCTGCCTCATGCAAATCTACGGCGGCCTCCACCGCTCCGGCTCGACCGTCCGCACGATGCACCTAGCCGAAATCCTCGCCAGCGAAGGTGCCGCATGAGCATCGTCATCGGCAAGACCTCCAAAGCCCCCACCTTCCCCATCGCCGCCAAAGCCGCACTCAAGAACGACCAGCTCCGCCGCAACGTAGCCCACGCCACCAACGTGATCCGCACCAAGCGCGCCCTCCGTGTCGAAGAAATGCCCGACTGGGAGCAGCTCCGCACTGCCGGCGCCGACATCAAGCAACACACCCTCGCC
>Ga0302313_10001093_pt1 | contig 21577 bp, 9 predicted proteins | sample III_Palsa_N2_2_FD_200454 | JGI IMG/M metagenome (GOLD analysis project Ga0302313, IMG submission 200454) | Peat permafrost microbial communities from Stordalen Mire near Abisko, Sweden - III_Palsa_N2_2 | ecosystem: Environmental > Terrestrial > Soil > Palsa > Peat permafrost | place: Sweden...
GGGCAGCGAAGGAACCTGCGCGATTATTCTTGGAGCGACGCTGCGGTTGGTGCGCAGTCCGAAGTACCGCACGTTGGTTGGCGTGGGGTTTGGGGATATCTTTCTCGCAGCGGACTCTGTGCCGCAGTTGCTGACTCATCCGCTGATTGGGCTGGAAGGGTTCGACGCCAAGCTGACGGATGCGCTGCGGCGTAAGCAGAAGTCGCTGGATGAGCTTGAGTTATTACCAGCGGGCAATGGGTTTTTGCTGGCTGAGTTTGGTGGTGATAGCCAGGAAGAGTCCGATGCGCGGGCGATAGGGTTTTCTGCGTTTCTGAACACGTTGCAGCCTGCTCCAACGGCTCGTATCTATACGGCGAAGGAAGCGGCGAGCGTGTGGCACATTCGCGAATCGGGGCTTGGTGCAACGGCGTTTGTTCCGGGACAGGGGACTGGCTGGGAAGGCTGGGAAGATGCAGCGGTCGATCCTGCGAAGCTTGGTTCGTATCTGCGGGCGATCAGCGCGCTGATGGATGAGTTTGGGTATCGCAGCCCGATGTATGGACACTTTGGACAGGGCTGCGTTCACATGCGACACAACTTCGATCTTGAGAGTGAGGCAGGCATTCGCGCGTTCCGTGCGTTCCTTGATCGCGCTGTCGATATTGCGCTTGCGCATGGTGGATCGATCTCAGGCGAGCATGGTGATGGACAGGCGCGCGGTGCGTTGCTGCCGAAGATGTTTTCGCCGGAGTTGATGGGTGCGTTTCGCACCTTCAAGCGGCTCTGGGATCCGGCGAACCGTATGAACCCCGGCAAGCTGATCGATGCGCATCAGCCGCATGAAGACCTGCGGCTGGGCGCGGACTACAAGCCGTGGAAGCCGGAGACGCACTTTGCGTTTGCAGAAGACAATGGCTCATTTGCGTCGGCGGCGTTGCGGTGCGTCGGTGTAGGAGCTTGTCGCAAGCAGGATGCGGGAACGATGTGTCCCAGTTTTATGGCTACCGGTGAGGAGCTGCACTCCACGCGTGGGCGTGCGCATCTGCTATGGGAGTTGATGCAGGGCGAAGTGCTGCCGGATGGGTGGAAGAACAAGCAGGTGAAGGAGTCGCTCGATCTTTGTCTGGCTTGTAAAGCATGCAAGAGTGAGTGTCCGGTTTCGGTGGATATGGCCAGCTATAAGGCTGAGTTTCTGGCGCATCATTATGAAGGTGAGCGGCGGCCGTTGGCGCACTATGCGTTTGCGCGGATCGATGTTGGAGCGAAGCTGGCTTCTATCGCGCCGGGAGTGGCGAACTTCTTTGCCGGGTTGCCGGGTGTGAGGAATTTGATTAAGGCTGCGCTGCATATTCATCCTGAGCGAACTCTGCCGCGTTTTGGGAAGGCCTTTATGAAGAGCCGGAAGGCGAAGACACCGGCTGCGAATACCGATGCGCCAGAGGTTTTTCTGTGGGCCGATACCTTCAATAACTACTTCCATCCGGCAACGATGAGTGCAGCGCATGAGGTGCTTACGTCTGCCGGCTTCCGCGTGACGTTGCCTACGCAACATCTGTGCTGTGGCCGGCCGCTTTATGACTTCGGCATGCTGGATACAGCGAAGCAGTATCTGCTGCGTGTGCTTGATGCGCTTGCGCCGCAGATTGCTGCGGGTACTCCTGTTGTGGTGCTGGAGCCGAGTTGCGCTACGGTGTTTCGCGATGAGTTGACGAACCTTCTGCCCAACGATCCGCGCGCCGCGAAGCTGCGGGATCAGACGCTGCTGTTGAGTGAGTTCCTGGTGCGCCATGCGCCGAACTATCAGCCGCCGCAGATCTCCGAGAAGATCGTGGTGCATGGGCACTGCCATCATCGCGCGACGATGGGCATGCACGATGAGATGACGATGCTGCGGGCGACCGGCGCGGAGGTTGAATTGCTCGACTCCGGCTGCTGCGGTATGGCGGGGCCGTTTGGATTTGAGCGCGACAAGTTTGAGATCTCACAGAAGCTGGGTGAGCGCGTCTTACTCCCTGCGGTGCGGCGTGAGGCTCCCGGAGCCATCATCGTGAGCGATGGATTTAGCTGCTGCGAACAGATCACACAGAATACGACGGCGCGGCCGATGCACTTTGCAGAGGTTCTTGCGCGGGGTCATAAAGGAAGAGAAGGTAACGCATGACAAGCAACAAGAGCTCGCTCGAACAAGAGGTACACGATCTGCTTTCTCAGCTCGGAGTGCCGGTGGCTGCTTACACAGGCGGTGAACTGGTAGTGCGGACCCCGCTTACCGGTGAGGTGATCGCGAATGTTGCAACGACGCAGCAGGCAGAGGCCAACGAGGCGCTTGCTGCTGCGCAGAAAGCTTTTCTGGAGTGGCGTAGTGTGCCAGCGCCGCGACGCGGTGAGCTCGTAAGAGTGCTTGGCGAAGAGCTGCGCGCAGAAATCGCCACGCTGGGCCGGCTGGTGACGATTGAGACCGGCAAGCTGTTGTCTGAGGGCTTCGGCGAGGTGCAGGAGATGATCGACATCTGCGTCTTCGCGGCTGGACTTTCGCGACAACTGGCTGGGCTCACGATTGCTTCCGAGCGCGCGAACCATCGCATGATGGAGACATGGCATCCGCTGGGCGTTGTCGGCGTGATCTCTGCGTTCAACTTCCCGGTTGCGGTGTGGGCGTGGAATGCAGCGCTGGCGCTGGTGTGCGGTAATGCTGTAGTGTGGAAGCCCTCGGAGAAGACTCCTCTGACAGCTTTGGCAACGCATGCGTTGTTTGAGAGAGCAGCAGCCAAGGTTGGCGGCGTGCCCGCGGGTATCTCTGCGCTGCTGATTGGCGAGCGGCAACTTGGGGAGTTGCTGGTTGAGTGCCCCTTCGTGCCGTTGGTCTCTGCAACCGGCTCGACTGCGATGGGACGCGCAGTAGCTCCGAAGCTGGCGGGGCGATTTGCCCGCGCAATCCTGGAGCTGGGAGGAAACAACGCGGCCATCATCTGCCCCAGCGCGGACCTCGATCTCACGTTGCGGGCGATTGCATTTTCCGCGATGGGGACAGCCGGCCAACGCTGCACCACACTGCGGCGGCTGATCGTGCACGAGACGGTCTACGACGATCTCGTTGCTCGGCTGAAGAAGGTTACCCTCTCCGTCGTCGTCGGCGACCCGCGCGATACCGGCACGCTGGTTGGGCCGCTGATCGACGCGCGATCGTTCGAGGCGATGCAGAAGGCCCTGGACGAAGCACGTCACTCTGGTGGGACGGTTACCGGCGGAGAGCGCGTTGCCATCAGCGGCTCGGAGGAGGCGTTCTATGTTCGTCCGGCGCTGGTTGAGATCGCAAAGCAGGCTGATGTCGTGCGGCGCGAGACCTTTGCGCCGATCCTCTATGTGTTGAAATATCGCGAGTTGGGTGAGGCGATTGCGTTGCAGAACGATGTCCCGCAGGGGCTTTCGTCGTCGATCTTTACGCTGAACGTTCGCGAGGCCGAGCGGTTTTTGTCGGCGACCGGTTCGGATTGCGGCATCGTGAACGTCAATATCGGGACCTCCGGCGCGGAGATCGGCGGCGCCTTTGGTGGCGAAAAGGAGACCGGCGGCGGTCGCGAATCGGGGTCCGATGCCTGGAAACAGTACATGCGTCGTGCCACGAACACAATTAATTATGGGACGGATCTGCCGCTTGCCCAGGGAGTCAGTTTCGACATCCTTTAGCGGTTAATCCTGTTTGGGTTCGGCATCCCTGTCCAGAATGACAGTGGCGGAGAGCCACGTTCTCCACATCCTTGGCCAATCTTTCGACATTTAAATGGTGTGATGATCGAAATTCTTGGCAAATTCATCGCAAATGGTGCTATGTTCGGTGCATCCCCAAATTGCGTTGTGTTCACGGGCCGTATGGCTTGTGGGCATTTTGTTTTTTGGCTGCCGTCGTAAGACCAACCTTTTCACGGTGAGAGGACGCTCGATGCGAACCCTCATCCGTAACCTCTGCGCTGTCGAGGAGTTTATCTTCGTGTTTTCAATGTCTCGCATGTCCGGCTTCCCCCTTCGTCTTTCCGTTGTCTCTACGGCCCTGTTCGCCCTTATCGGTATTGGCTCCCGCGCAGAGGCGCAGACCGCTCCGCAGCTTTTGCCGTACACGTCCAAGCTGATCGCCGGCGGCGGCGCAGCGCTTAATGCTGGAAAGTGTCCCGTAACCGGGGTGACAGCCACGGATACCTACGGCGATGGCTGTCTCGCCACCGAGATCATCCTTACCTCGCCGCGCTACGCTGTTGCGGACACAGCCGGCAATATCTTCTTCAGCGACTACACCGCCAGCCTCATTCGACGTATCGACGCCGTCACCGGCATTGTGACCCTGGTCGCTGGTGGCCCTACCACGTCGCCCACTACCGGCAAGGCCTGCGGCTCGAACGTAGCGCTGGATAACAAGGGTGACGGCTGCCTCGCGACCGCGGTCAACCTCTACGAGCCGGTAGACCTGAAGTTTACGACGAACGGCGATCTCTACTTCGTCGAAACAGGCAATGCCGATGTGCGGAAGATTACTGCGACTGCAAACTATATCACCACAACCGGCGTCATCTCCCTGGTTGCGGGCAATGCCGCGCTCAAGACCTCCGGCTATGCCACCAATCAGGGCTCAACGTCGGGAAACATCACGGTTGGCCCCGGCTCTACCACCTCGCTGCTTGACTTCCCTGCGGGCATCGCCTTCGACGCAGCCGGGAATCTGTATATCGCCGATGAAGGCAACGAAGCGCTCGAGGCCGTCAATCTGACTGCCGGCCCCGAGACCATTCAGGGCGTCGCCATTCCTCCCGGAACCATCGCCAAGATCGCCGGTTACGGCTCCTACGCGGCTGCTACTACCAATGTAGAGTGTCCGAATGGTGTCTACACCAGCTCTAAGGTTCGCGGCGGTTGCTACTACGGCACGTATAGCAACACAACCGCAACTCCGTCTGTCAACGCTCTGTTGGACGCCCCCTATGGCATCGCACTCGATCCCGCCGGCAACGTCTACTTTGACAACGAATACATCCAGGGAACGGGCAAGGTCGCTGCCGGGTCTCTGACCAACTACGCCGGCATCAACGGTTCCTTCGTGCTCTATAGCACGAAGGTTCCGCTGGTCCGAGGCTTGGCTGGCAGCTTCGCCATCGGCAGCAACTTTGGAATCGCCGCTGACACCAGTGCCAATGTCTACATCACCGATAACCTTAACGGCGTCATCTGGCGTGTTGATGGAGTCGGTAAAGCGATGTATCCCGTCGCCGGAACTGTCGGTTCGATCTGTACCGCCGCGCAGGGCGCCACGGACGCTTACGGAGATGGCTGTCCCGCCACGCAGGCTACCTTCGGCAAGAGCGGCACCAGCTACTCCTCCTCGGGCGTGTACGGTGTCTCGGTCGATGTTTACTCCGATCTCTTCGTTGGCGATAGCATCACCAACGTCGTTCGCGAAGTCGCCTCAGGAACGCAGTTCGGCAACGTAGGCGCCACCCAGACGGACCTGATCGATATCCATTTTGCTCCGGGCGACGGTCCAGCCTCTACGGGGGCCTATACGCTGGCTACACTCGGCGCTGCCAACTTTACGCTCGGTACCGCGACCTGCACGACCAACAACGACAACAACGCCCCTATCGGCAACACCACGGATTGCATTCTGCCCGTTACGGCCAACCCGATTACGACCGGCGACTTCGCAGGCACGTTGCAGGTAGTCTCCATGCTGGGCGGCACGGCCAGCTTCTCGCTGAACGGCGATTACGTGCAAAGCCCCACCACCCGCACGGTAGTAACGGCTGTGGCTTCGGGAGTTGCAAATTGCAGTGGTAGCACCATCTATCCCACGACCTCGACGATCACCGTGACAGCGAAGCTCACGGCCAATGGCCCGGCTGCTCCAACGGGCACGATCATCTTCTCGTCGAACGGAACGCCGCTCGCTCCAGCCACCGGCGTCGCCATCACCAACCTTGGCACAACGGCCGCACCGGTCTATGGCGCGACCATGACCTATACCTTCCCGACTGCCGGAGCGTATGCCATCACGGCGACATACAGCGGCGACACCTATTTCAAGACATCCGTCAGCGCTGTGCCTGCGACTTTCAGCACATCGCTCCCCGGCTTTTCGATGACGTCGAGCACCAACCAGCTAGCCACGGTGGCAGCTGGCCAAACGGCGCTTTACAGCATCAACCTGGCACAGAACGTCTATACCGGAACTATTACCTTTAGCTGCTCCGGTCTTCCCACCTACGCCTCCTGCTCCTTCAGCCCGGCCACGGTTACGGCGACCGGCTGCTCGACTACGAGCGTGGTTGCGCTCAGCATCCTCACACAGCAGGCTACGCCAACGTCTAACGCCGGGTTCGGTGGCGGCAGTGGCCGCTGGCAGGCCGTTGGAGTCTTCGCTGGCCTCACGCTTGCTTTGCTGGTTGGCATCCGCCGTCGTCGAGTGGGCATGCGTTTGGGTCACATCTGGATGTCGCTCGCTCTGCTGATTGCGGCGTCTTCGCTGGTCGCCTGCAGTAGCGCGGCTAAGACTCCACCCACGCCGGCAGGTACGAGCACGGTCACTGTAACGGCCACGGGCAGCACCGGCGCCGTTGCAACGATCACAGTGCCGCTCACAATCACAGCCTACTAATCCGGTCTGGCGGGCAAGGAATCTGCTCTTGTCCGCCTTCCATTTTTGCCGCAGCCCGGTTTCAAGTTCAGACACGGTTCATGGTTCAGGAGAATCACAAGAATGTTCGTTAAGTCGCTTTCCTTATCCAAATTCGCCAAGGCCTCGCTCCAAGCTGCGATGCTGCTGGTTGTATCGTTATCCCTTCTCGCGTCTCACGCGGCCATGGCGCAGTCGGCCACGGCAGGCGCCATTAGCGGCACGATCTCCGATGCCAATGGCGCGCTGCTGCCCAATACGGTCGTCACTGTAGTCTCCACCGAGACCGGCACAACGCGCACCGTGAAGTCCAACTCCAACGGCGAGTACCGCATCTCTGATCTCGAGCCGGGCGTCTATAAGGTGACCTTTGTTGCCGATGGCTTCAAGACAAAACAGGAAGACTCCGTTACGGTAACGGTCGGCGGTATCTCGCCGCTATCGCCAAAGCTTGATGTTGGTTCCGTCTCCGACAAGGTCGAGGTTACCGACGAAGCTCCCTTGCTGAATACGCAGGACAACGGCATCTCGACGACCATCGACCAGGACATGATCGACAACCTGCCGATCAATGGCCGCCGCTGGTCCGGCTTCGCGCTCCTCACGCCCGGCGTCGTCTCCAATAGCGATGGCTTCGGCTTGCTCAGCTTCCGTGGCATCAGCTTCCTGCTGAACAACAGCGAAGTCGATGGAGCCGACAACAACCAGGCTTTCTACTCGGAAGAGCGCGGACGTACGCGGGCCTCCTACAGCATCTCGCAGTCCGCCGTGAAGGAGTTCCAGGTCAATAGCTCGAACTACTCCGCGGAGTATGGCCGTGCGGCAGGTGGCGTTATCAATACCGTCACCATGTCCGGCAGCAACCAGCTTCACGGTGAGCTCTTCTTCTACGACCGCGATAATGACTTCGGCGCGTCGAATCCTTACACGCAGCTCGTCACTCAGACCCCCGGCACCAACAACTTCGTGGCTACCAACTATAAGCCGAAGGATTGGCGCAAGCAGTGGGGCTTCGGCGTAGGCGGGTATCTTCTCAGGGACAAGCTCTTCTGGTTCTACTCCTATGACCAGTCGCGCCGTAACTTCCCCGGCACGGCTCGCGCCTCCGACGTCTCAGACACATTTGCTCCGGCCGATTCTGTGCTTCCCACAGGTTCAACTTGCACACTCAGCGTCACATCGACTTCCACCACAGGAACCTTTGCCGGTTCCACAGGCGCGGCACCCGGAGATACAGCGGTCTGCTCATTGGCCGCCGCACTGCGCCTTCAGGGATCAGGTATTGCTTCTCCTGCAACCATTCAGGCCGCTTCGGCCTACTACGGACAGGGCCTTGGCATTATTAACAGCTTCCTCGGGTATGTGCCGCGCAATAGCGATCAGGTTCTGAACTTTCCCAAGCTCGACTACCAGATCAACGACCGCAATCGTCTCACCCTGGAGTACAACCGCCTGCGTTACAGCGCACCCGCGGGTGTTCAGACCCAGGCCTCCAACTTTGACGGCCGCGCCACCTTCGGCAACGACTTCGTGAAGGACGACTTCGGCATCCTTCGTTTCACCTCGGTGCTGAGCAACTCCATCGTCAACGAGTTTCGCGCCCAGTATGGTCGCGACTTCGAGTACGAAACCTCGCAGAAACCGTTGCCCAACGAGATTCCTCTCTCGGCCAACCAGTTCAATCTGCCTGTCGGCGCACAACTTGGCTATGAGTTCGATTTGACCGGCTTCAGCATCGGCACGCCCTACCTCTTCCCGCGCGCCGCCCTTCCTGACGAGCGCCGTATTCAAGGCTCCGATGGCATCACCTGGTCACACGGCGCACACACCATCAAGTACGGCGTAGATATCAATCGTGTCTACGAGCATGTCAACAATCTCTATCAGGGTGTCGGATCGTATAGCTACGACTACAGCTGGGACTTCATCGCTGATTACCTTCATGCAACCACTGGCCTTGGCGGCACGGCTTACACCGACCAGTACTACAGCTTCAGCCAGGGCCTCGGAAACCCGAGCATCGTTGTTTCGACAACGGACTACGATGGCTACATCAGCGACGACTGGCGCGTTACGCCCCGTCTGACTGTTACAGCCGGCCTTCGCTATGAGTACGAATACGTTCCAGGGAATCCCTACGTAAACACAGGCAATGTAGCTCTTGGCTTAGCACCCGTTCCCCAGACGGCAGACCGTCCCGATGATCGTAATAACTTTGGTCCTCGCGTCGGATTTGCGCTCAATGTCTTCGGGGATGGCAATACCACGCTGCGTGGCGGATACGGCATGTACTATGGCCGCATCATTGGCGCAACGATCGCGACGGCTTACCAGAACTCCGGTTCTAACAACTCACAGCTCTCTCTAACGTTTGACGGGTCGGCCTGCTCGACGAACATCTTCCCGAGCATATTTCCTTCCGCGGAGCCAGCTGCTGCTACCGCCTACAAAGCGGCCGGCTGTGCTCCTACCTCTCCGACGATTTCTTACCTCGATCCCCATCTCCAGAATCCGCAGGTACACGAGATGGATCTTGCGCTCGAACAGAATCTGGGTTGGAAGACTGTTTTCAGCCTGACATATATGGCTTCTCTGGGCCGCGAACTGCCTTCTGTTTACGACGAAAACGCACCCCTCACAGGCAATAGCACGACAACCTACACGGTTCGTAACGACCTCAGCACCACAGCTGGCGGCGGAGTCACGGGCACCGTCCTTCCGCGCGGCGGCCATACCCCTCCATTGCTTCAGGGAACGCAGCATACCTACAAGTTCTACACTGGGGCTCGTACCGCTTTCCCAAATTACTACCAGGTCTATGCGGTACAGAGCGAGGTCAACTCCAGCTATAACGCCCTTGCAGTTCAAGTCAACAAACGATTCAGCAGCGACCTCTCTATTCTCAGTAGCTTCACTTGGGCTCATGCGCTGGACTATAACCCCTACCTCAGCACGTCCTATGGATCCACGGCTTACCTCCCTCTTGATCCAGAAGACAGGCGTCAGGACTATGGCAACAGCAATCTCAATGTGAACAAGCGCTTCATCTTCGCCGGACATTGGAACCCCAAGTTCAACTTCAGGGGATACAAAAAGTATCTGTTTGAGGGTTGGGGTGTTGCTCCAATCGTTACGGCACAGACCGGCCTTCCGTATTCTGCAACTACTAGCGGAACGCAAAACAACGCCGCGCTTTCTGGCCCACTTGGTGTCGGTGGTGCTGCCCGTCTGCCCAAGTTCGACTACTATGGCCACCTGGAGACCGAACGCAACATCTTCAGCATGCCAAAGACTGCTGACTTCGACCTGCGTGTCGGCAAGGACTTTACGTTTGACGAGTTCGGCAAGCATCTTCGGTTTGAGGTCTTTGCAGAGTTATTCAACGCCCTCAACCACCAGAACATCACCTCTGTGAGTACTGGCTCCTACACCATTTGCAATCGGCAAGGTACCGCCGGTGTAGCGGGTGGCTGCCCGAACATTACTTATCCCTCCGGAACCGGAACACTGGTCTACAATGCCAACTTCGGCACTTACAACAACTCGAACAGCAATGCGACCTACACCCCCCGCCAGCTCCAGATCGCGGCTCGTTTGCACTTCTAGTTTCCGATTACCGAACAGAAAGGGCGGCCCTCAGGCCGCCCTTCTTTTGGTGCAATCTCCGGTCACCGTCACGGTGAAATTCCACCGTAAATCACGTCCGCAGCACCGTAAAAAACGACCGTCGCCTCCGTGTTTTTCACCGTCAAAAACAACGAAAACCAGCGTCATTCCTGCGTTTCACGACCCAGCTACTTCGGCGCAGTAGCCTCCGCTGCCGGCAGCGGCTTCCGCCCGGCCTGATCGGTCTCAGGCGCAACTAGTAGCCGATTCAACACTCTAGCCAGCCGCAACCCGCCCAAAGCAAGCTCTGCATCAACGATTTTGATCTCTTCGTTGTAATATTCATGCGTAATCAGCGCCCCATTGGGCGCATAAGCCTCTACAGCATAGTGATGCGAGATATTCGCCCAAGTCGACGGCGCACCACCCGACATCTTTTCCCAGTTATTTTCCTTGATCTCCTGCAGCAGCAAAGCCGTGTATTTCGGCTCATTAAGCCCACGTTCTTCGATCATGGAGTCATCCCAGACACCATGCAGGTTGCAGGTATAGCTACCGCACTGCGTAGAGCCAAGAAAGTGGACACTGACGTTGTTTCCGCCGCGATCGTCACCCATCGCATGGAAGGGCTGATGGACGTCGCCGATCAGATGTACAAGGAACTTGAGCGCCATGGCGCGATCTGCCGGAGGCAGCGACGTATCTCCAAGCCGTCCCTCGAAGTAAAGGATGCGGTCCGTCACGCAGTCGCGCCATGGAGACTTCGGATTCGCCGCGGACACGGGGCAATCGCGGTCCCGGTCGAACGCCGTGGCGGACTTGGGAATGTCTACAAAGTGCCAGGGTGCGGTCTCGGGATGATCGGCGCGGTAGGCATCGGCCCATGGAGCGACGTCGGCCAGCGATTCACTACCTAGGAGCTCCTTGATCTGCGCCTTGGCTTCAGGCATCAAGTACGCTTCGGCGACGAGTGCGGTCAGTCTATGACCTTCGCGCCCCCACGCCCAACTGCGCGATGTTGCAAGGGTAAGAAAGATGAGACCAAGGAATACAACACGAGAGGCTTTGTTCGTGAAAAAATCAACCATGCGCTGATGGTACGCTTGGCGCGCGTCAGTTGAGAACCATCCGAGGATGCTATTGCGTCTTCAAAAAGGAAGAACTTTGCTGCGGTCTACTGTTCGTCGTTCCATTCTCCCGGGTGTTCTCGGGCTCGTTCTTGTTATTGGACTTTTCACATTGCTTGCTGCGTCGTTAGCCGCGCAGGGTGTGGACGAAACGCAGGCGCCGCACACGCCCACCATTACGGTAAATGCGCGTCTCGTGGTTCTGGATGTTGTAGTCACTGGCAAGGATGGCAAGCCAGTCGATGGCCTTACGCGTAAGGACTTCCAGATCTTCGAGGATGATAAGCCTCAGAGCATCCGCTCCTTTGAAAGCCCCTCGGCGCATATATTGCCTGCGGAACAGGGAACGACTGATGCAGCGATAGTGTTTGACCCCGCAAAGCCCGCGTCGTTTGGACAATCGCCGGTTACGATCCTGGTGCTTGACGAACTGAACACGCACTTCGCAGACAGTTCTTTCGCTCGCCGCGAGTTGCGCGACTTCCTATTGAAGCAACCGCCGGTTTTATCGCATCCTGCAACTCTTCTCTCCGTCTATGACAACAACTTCAAGTCGTTGCAGGGCTTCACGCGAGATCGCAATGCGCTGCTGCATAGCCTTGAGGCCGAACCGACGAAGTATGCGTGGAAGCTGGAAGAAGATGGGAAAGCGGACCATGGGCCGATTGAAAGACTGGACCAATCGCTGCGTGCGCTGGACCAAATTGCGCAGAGCTATGCTCGCATTCCCGGCCGCAAGAACCTGATATGGGTTGGCGGAGGTTTCCCAACTGTTGATATGACTACGCTCGACAGTGTCGATGCGAAGGAGGTCAAAGACACGTTGCAGCATGTTACAAATGTTCTGCTCGATACGCGGGTGACGATGTACGCTGTTGATCCGTCGAGCTCAGCTATGGGGATGACGGAGATTGTGGACGCAACACAGATGGCATTTGCATCCGCTGCGGGCGATGCGCTTTCCGGCGCCCTTGATCCGTTTGGCGGTAACGACGACTTTGACAATCTTGGGCCGGTGACAGGTGGGCGTGTGGTTCGCGGCATGAACAATGTCGCAAGTCAGATTGCTGATTCGATCGATCTTGGAGCCAACTATTACACGATAGGATATGCCCCGACTTCTTCAAGCCAGGCGGAGAGCAAGTATCGCAAGATCCGCGTGGAGTGCCTGGTCCCGGGACTGAAGGCGACGACGCGTAGCGGTTACTACGCTGAGAGTCCGCATCCAGAGAAATCAACGGACACGATGGCGTATGACCTCACGACTGCTGCTGAGAGCAATATTCCACTGAATGGACTGCACGTCACCGTGGAAGCAGATCACTCGGTGGCGGCTGAGGAAGAAAGCTATATTGTGCATGTCGGAGCATCGGAACTTATGTGGAAGACAGGCGACGATGGCGCGTCTTCTGCTTCGGTTGCAGTGATGGCAGTCTCGCTCTCGTCGAAGGGGAAGATGCTGGGGCACGTTTTGCATGGCATGACGGCAAATGCCCGGGCTGGAGTCGATCTAAGGGACAGTACCAAGAGTGCGAACTTCAGTATCACGGTAAAACTCGTACCGAAGGCCACGACGCTTCGGTTCATTGTTCGCGACTCAGCTACTGGCCGAATGGGCTCGGTGGACCTGCCTATGTCGGCGAGCAAAGGACACTAAGCAGCGTGTATCACCAATGAACGTCTTCGACTGCGCATGTTGATCGTGCGCAGTCGAAGGATGAGGGCTAAGGCTTATTTCCCGGGCTGGTTTCGACGAGACCGCGGTCCTTCAGCATTGGTTTGGTATCAGGTTCGGCGCCTAGCCAGGTGGAGTACATCTTATCGAGGTCTTCGGTGTTGCCGCGGGAGAGGACCATGGTGCGGAAGCGATCGCCGTTGGCACGGGTGAGACCGCCGTGGTCTTCGAACCATTGGTAGGCGTCGTCGTCGAGCATTTCTGTCCAGAGATACGCGTAGTAGCCGGCTGAGTAACCGTTGGCCCAGATGTGCAGGAAGTAGCTGGAACGATAGCGGGGTGGGACTGTTTCCAGATTGAGGTGGGTGCGGGCTAGAGCGGACTTCTCGAAGTCGTCAACGTTTTGGAGTGGAGCGTTGACGGGTAGCGAATGCCATTGCATGTCGAGCTCTGCTGCGGCGAGGAGCTCAGTGAGCATGTAGCCCTCGTTGAAGGTGGCTGCCTTTTTGATCTTGGCGGCCAGATCTGCGGGCATGGGTGCGCCGGTTTTATAGTGCTTCGCAAAGTGCGCGAATACCTGCGGATTGCTGGCCCAATGCTCGTTGAACTGCGAAGGGAACTCGACGAAGTCGCGCGGAACTGACGTGCCTGAGAGGCTGGGGTAGACGGTGTTGGCAAAGATGCCGTGGAGGCCGTGGCCGAACTCGTGGAACATGGTGGTGACGTCGTCGAAGCTGATGAGCGCGGGCTCGCCGGGTGCGGGTTTGGCGAAGTTGCCGACGTTGTAGATGACGGGGATGGTACCAAGGAGCTTCGACTGGTTGACGAAGTTGCTCATCCAGGCGCCGCCCTGCTTGTTGTCGCGCTTGAAGTAGTCGAAGTAGGCGAGAGCGAGGGTTTTGCCGTTGGTGTCGAAGACCTCGAAGACGCGGACGTCGGGGTTGTAGACGGGGATGTCGTGGCGCTCTTTGAAGGTGAGGCCGTAGAGCTGGTTGGCGGCGTAGAAGACGCCATCCTGCAAGACACGATCGAGCTCGAAGTAAGGCTTGACTTCGTTTTCATCGAGATCGTACTTGGCTTTGCGGACCTGCTCGGAGTAAAAGTTCCAGTCCCATGGCTTGAGCTTGAAACCGCCATTTTGAGAGTCGATGAGGGTCTGGATTTCGCTAGCTTCGCCTTGTGCCTTGGCGGTTGCGGCAGGTACGAGGTCGTCCATGAATTTGAGGGCGGCTTCGGGGGTCTTGGCCATCTGATCCTGTAGCGTCCAGGCGGCGTAGTTGGGGAAGCCGAGGAGGTGGGCTTTTTCGGCGCGGAGCTGAGCGAGACGCGAGATGGTGGCACGGGTGTCGTTGGCGTCGTTGCGCTCGGTACGGTTTATGGAGTTCTCGAAGATGGTCTGGCGCGTGGCACGGTTAGTGAGTTCGGCGAGATCGGGCTGCTGGGTGGTGTTCTGTAGCGGGATGCGGTAGCCCTGCTGCTTGGTGTCCTTTGCGGAGAGAGCGGCAGCGGAGATTTGGGCATCGGTGAGGCCAGCAAGCGCGGCCTTGTCTGTGGTGACGTAGGCCCCGGCCTTGGCCGCGGCGAGAAGCTTGTTCATGAAGTCGTTGGAGAGTGTAGCGTCCTCTTCGTTGAGCTTCTTAAGCTTGGTTTTGTCGGCCTCGGAGAGGTTGGCTCCGGCTTTGACGAACTGCTGGTAGTCGTACTCAAGGAGGCGGAGGGATTCGGGATCGAGCTTGAGGGCGGCGCGTTCGCTGTAGAGCTTGTCGACGCGGGCGAAGAGCTTGGTATTGAGGTAGATGGCGTCCTGCGCGGCGGCCAGCTTGGGGGTTTCGATATCCTGCACCTTCTGGAGAAGGTCGTTGGTGTTGGCACCGGTGACGCCGCTGAAGACGAGCATGACGCGGTTGAGCAACTGGCCGGAACGCTCCATGGCGACGATGGTGTTGTCGAAGGTGGCGGAGGCGGCGTTGTTGGCGATGGCTTCAATCTCGGTGCGCTGCTGGACGATGCCGGCTTCGATGGCGGGCTGGTAGTCGGCGTCGTGGATCTTGTCGAAGGGAGGAGCCTGGTGAGGCAACGTGCTTGGCGCATAGAAGGGGTTCGCGGGGCCGAAGGCGGTGGGTTGCTGGGCCGATGTGGTGGCGCCTACGGCGAGGGCGCCGGCGGCGAGGATGGTTGTGGTTCTGGCCAACGCGCGAGTCCTCCGAGAGAGATTGATGCTTGCCATTCGATGATGCTCCTTTGAGCGGGTGGTACGGGCGACTTAGCCCTGTTGAGAGGATACAAAGGAAGCGCGATAGAGACTAATCTGGACGGGAGGACTTTGGTCTTGATGTCTGAGGGAGATTTGATGGAAGGGAAGGCGTGTTGCGCGCCGCAGGCTGATGGGGATAAGCGGGCTTGCGCGGCGGCGGTGGTTGAAGCGATGTCGCGCGAGGCGGCCGAAGCCGTGGCGACGCGTATGCGCGCGTTGCCGGGTGGCACGTTTCTGATGGGGACGGATGATGCTGAGGGCTTTCCGGCGGATGGTGAAGGTCCGATTCGGCCAGTTAAGCTTGATCCATTTTCAATCGATATTTATCCCGTTACAAATGAGCTATTTGGAAGGTTTGTTGCGGCTACCGGGTATAAGACCGAGGCGGAGCAGTTTGGATGGTCGTTTGTGTTCTGGGCACATCTCCCGAAGGCACGGTTCGACGAACTGGTGAAAGATACGGTGGCTGCGGCGCCTTGGTGGTGCAAGGTGGATGGTGCGATGTGGAGTGCGCCGGAGGGGCCGCAGTCGGATATTTCAAGGCGCGGGGATCATCCGGTAGTACATGTGTCCTGGAATGATGCGCAGGAGTTCTGTCAGTGGTCGGGGCAGCGGCTTCCGACGGAGGCGGAGTGGGAGTATGCGGCGCGAGGTGGGCTGGAGCAGAAGATTTATCCCTGGGGAGATCAGCTCAGGCCTGGGGGTGAGCATCGGTGCAACATCTGGCAGGGGGAGTTTCCGAAGCACGACACCGGTGATGATGGGTACAAGGGGACGTGTCCGGTGGATGCTTTTGCGCCGAATGGGTACGGGCTTTATTCCATGACTGGCAATGCCTGGGAATGGTGTTCGGATTGGTTCGATCGGGAGTTCCACCGGATCGCGGATGGAAACAATCCGAAGGGGCCAGCTACGGGTGTGTCGCGAGTGATGAAGGGTGGGTCCTTCCTTTGCCACAAGTCTTATTGCAATCGGTACAGAGTGGCAGCGCGGAGCTCGAATACGCCGGATAGTTCTACGTCGAATATTGGCTTTCGCTGCGCGATGTAAACGAATCGTTGGAGTATCGGGCATGGAGCAAACTCGCAAAGACTGGCTTGCTGACTACTCCTCCTAGAAGCTCGGCGATGGCTGCATTGCTTCCTGACAGAATCTTGAGGTCGAAGCAGTAGGGAGTGAATAACTCCTTCATTCAACAGGTATTTTCTGTCCCCTAGAAAGGCGAAATGCTATGCTTTCAGCAATTCATGAGTTTTCTGCATATTGAGTGAAGGGGGATTTTCCAATGACAACTCTTCCATCGATTACTTGCCTGGAGTCTTTCGAGTGTGTTGCAAGGCACGGGAGCGTCTCCCGCGCCGCCACAGAGTTGAATCTTACGCAGAGTGCGGTAAGCCGCCAGATTCACCAACTGGAGGAGTTATTGGATGTTGCCCTCTTTGAGCGAGTGCGTCAGCGCGTCGTCATCACAGATGCGGGGAAGCTTTACCTCAAGGATGTGGCGCGGATCATCATTGACCTGAAGGATTCGACGAGCCGAATCATGGCTTGCGGAGGCAGCGCAAGTCTTCTCAATCTCGCGGTGCTGCCTACGTTTGCGACGCGTTGGCTGATGCCGCGACTATCCGGCTTCCTTCAGCAGTATCCGGAGGCCACCCTAAACTTTGCGAGCCGGACAACGCAATTCGACTTTGAAAAGGAACCCTTTGACGTTGCAATCCACTATGGTTCAGCGAATTGGCCGGGCGCGGTAGCTCACCACCTCATGGATGAAGACACGGTACCGGTCTGCAATCCAAAGTTTGAAACAGCAAATAAGATCAAGACGCCAGCGGACCTAGCGGGTGCAACTTTATTGCATCAATCGACTCGTACCGCGGCATGGGCTGATTGGTTCGATCTGATGGGAGTTGAGAACTCCCATCCGTTGCGGGGCCCTCGGTTTGAGCAATTCGCTATGATCGCACAGGCTGCTGTAAGCGGGTTGGGAGTGGCGCTTCTGCCCAGGCTTCTGATCGAAGAGGAATTAGAGTCTAGAAGATTGTGTGTTTTATTCTCCCATCCCGTACGGAGCGCCAGTTCGTACTATGTGGTCGTCCCCGAAGCAAAGATATCCTCTCCGCTCACCGCGGCTTTTACGCAGTGGATTGTGCGAGAGGCTAAGTTGAGTGGAAAGCCAAGTATTCACAAAACTCATAAACAGTCCAAAAATTATTGATACCGCAGTTGCTTGTCTAATGCTAGTGTGTGAACTTATAGAGAAAATTTGCATTGATGTAACCCGTAACATTTTGGTCCGAAGCGTTTGCTCCTACATATTTTGCCGCGTCCACTTATGTATCTCCAGATTGTTCCCCAGAAAGGATTGACCGTTATGCCATCGAAGCTTCTATCGCGCAGATCTCTTTTTTGTTGCATGGTTCTTCTTTGCACTCACCTTGTCTGGGCACAGGCCACCACCTCTTTGGGAGGGCTTGTTACTGACAACACGAATGCAATTATTCCGGGTGCCAGTGTCAAACTCGTTCTGACTGCGACGGGAGGCATTCGCGTGGGTACCACAAACAGCCGCGGAGAGTATCAGTTCTCACAGTTGGCGCCGGGACGCTATAGCTTGACTGTCACCGCAACGGGCTTTGGCACGGTAGAAAAGACCGGCATGAATTTGCTGGTAAGCCAGCCCGCAACGCTCAATGTTGTGCTGTCGATAGCCGATGTGCAGCAGCAGGTCACAGTCACTTCCAACGTTCAGCCGGTCTTGAATACGAGCGATGCCACTCTGGGCAATTCCTTTGACCAGAAACAGGTAGAAGATCTGCCCATCTTTGGAAGAAGTGTTCCTGATCTACTCAGTCTGCAACCTGGTGTTACCTACCTGGGCCGGACGTCGACACAAACGGCATCCTCAAACGGCAATACTTCTACCGACTCCCGCAGCGGTACCGTCAACGGTGGACGGAGTGATCAGTCCAACATCACGCTGGATGGCATTGATGTGAACGACATCAACAATGGATATGCCTTTGACAGCGTTTTACGCGTTACGCAGGACTCGCTTGCGGAGTTTCGCGTAACCACGAGCAATCCCAATGCGAACGTAGGGCACGGATCAGGCGCACAGGTGACTCTTATCACCAAGAGCGGCAGCAATACCCTGCACGGCGCGGTATATGCCTATAACAAAAACAATCTCCTCCAGGCGAATGATTTTTTCACGAAGCAGACGGAGGCCAGTAATGGCCAACCCAATGTGCCGGGCAAGCTAATCTTGAATGTCTTTGGAGCTGATGTTGGCGGCCCAATCAAGAAAGACCGCGCTTTCTTCTTCCTTAATTATGAAGGTACCCGGCAGACACAAGGCGTAGATGTGAACGCGGGAGTTGTCCCTTTCAATTCATTTCGACAGGGAAATCTAATCTACAACACCGCTAATGCGCCACCGGTGCCAGCGACCGAGCAGACGCTTACGCCGGCAATTCTTACATCAATGGACCCGCTTGGAATTGGACCAAGTCAGGCGATGGAGGCCGTTCTTAATTCATATCCACAGGGGAACGACCCGACACAGGGCGATGCCATGAATACCGAAGGCTATCGTTTCCTTGATACGCAGAAGCTCAGCCTGAATACGTACATTGCGCGGTTTGATTGGAACATTACTCGGAATGGTAACCATACTGTCTTCTGGCGCGGAAATTTGCAGAATGACAACGAGCCAGGCACACCGGCATTTCCGGGACAGCCGCCATCGACGTTGAGTTTGAATAACAGTAAAGGCTTTGCTGTCGGCTACACAGCTGTACTCACAAGCAACCTGGTGAATATGTTAGCTTTCGGGCTGACACGGCAAGGCACGGATAACGCTGGGATATCCAATCAGCCTCAAGTCATCCTTGGCGGAATTGCTGCGCCACAGGCTTTCACCCGTTCGACTTCGGTGATTGCTCCCGTATATGACTTAACGGACAACCTGACATGGGCGAAGCATAACCATGACCTTGCTTTTGGCGGGGATATCCGTTTCATTCTCGATCGAAATATCAGTACGGCCGACTCCTTTCCAGATGGTTATATGAATCCTGATTGGCTGTTCGACGGTGGAGTCGCCAACAAGAAAGTTCCACTGGATCCGAGCATATCGGATTGCAGTCCTGGAGTCCTTTGCACACCGGTTGCGAGCCAATACGAAAAGGGTTACAACAATCTGATACTTACCGTCATGGGCATTATCCCCGAAGTGGATGCGACGTATAACTTTACGAAAACCGGCGCCTCTGTCCCACTCGGTGCGCCGCTCACCCGCAACTATCGGTGGGACGAGTTTGAGGGATATGCCCAGGATTCATGGAAAGCTCTGAAGAACCTTACCCTTACCTATGGACTCCGTTATTCCTATCTCCAGGTACCAGCGGAGGAATCTGGAGCGCAGGTAGGAACGTGCTTACTTGTGGGTGGAACTTGCCAGCCCTATTCGCTTACCCAGTACTTGCAGGCCAGCGCACAGCAGGCTGCAACTGGAGGAGCAGCGAACAATGTGGGACATCTGGCGTTCGATCTGAATGGGAGATACAACAACAGGCCCGACTATTGGACCCCGGACAAGGCAGATTTTGCACCGCGCTTTGCTTTTGCTTTTCAACCGAGTCCTACAAGCGGGTTCTGGAAAAAGTTATTTGGAAATGGACAGAGCAGCATTCGCGGAGGCTATTCGCTGGCCTACGACCACTTTGGCGCGGCGCTGATCAATACCTTCGACACTACTGGGTCCTATGGGCTTTCCAGCGATATCTCCAATCCAGCCGATACCTCGACGACGACAAATTCCCCACGCTTCACCGGTATTTCGTCCATACCAACCGGCCTCTTGCCACCCGCGCCTCAAGGGGCGTTTCCTGCAGAGCCCGCACCTGGAGGAGTTGCCATTAGCTGGGGGTTGGATTCCAAGATCAAGACCCCCTATTCCCATGTGGTGGACTTCTCTATTCAGCGAGAACTCTCCAATGGATCCTCGTTGGAGATATCTTATGTAGGGCGTTTCGCGCATCGTCTATTGGCACAGGAAGATGTTGCTATGCCTATCAATTTGCAGGCCGCCGGATCATCCTACTTCGCAGAGGCCAGGAAGATGTCGCTTCTGGCTCGTGCCAATAGTGGAACCGGCGTACCGGTGAGTTCAGTGCAGCCCGTCGCTTACTGGGAGACACTTTTTGGAGCGTTGGATGGAGTTGATCTAGGGTATGGAGCTGGTCCTGCCTCGGCAACGCAGAACGTATATCAGATCTACCAAGCCAACCTCTATAACGAAACCAATGCGCTCTATCTTTTGGATATGCCTGACTCGACAACCGGGGCAGGCATTAATCCCGGCCAGACGTACCCGTCTTATCGCTTCTATCACGATCAATATTCCGCGCTGTATGCGTGGAGGTCGGTCGGGAATTCGAACTATAACGCGCTCCAGGCTGTCTATCGCCAGCGCTTTGGCCATGGCTTACAAGCTGACTTCAATTACACCTACTCGAAGTCGCTGGACATTACGTCTCAGGCAGAAAGAGTTCCTACTTCGGGCGGCAACAACTCTGCGCAGATATTGAATACCTGGAACCCGAATCAACTCTATGGTGACTCGGATTTTGACGTTCGGCATCAGATAAATTCCAACTACGTATGGGATCTGCCCTTTGGTCGCGGCAAACAGTACATGTCCAGCGCCAGCAGGTTGATGGACGAATTCATTGGAGGATGGACAACCACGGGAATTATTCGTTGGACCAGTGGCCTTCCTTTTGAGATGGATAATGGATCAAACTATCCGACCAACTGGGATATCGAAGGACTTGCGACTCAAGTTTCTAAAATTCCGGCTGGGGCAGCCAAACGCGGTCTGCTTCAGCAACAATTTGCCAACCCTACTGCCGTCTTCAATTCGTTTACGAATACCCTGCCGGGCGACTCCGGGACGCGGAATTCACTTCGCGGTGATGGATACTTTAGCTGGGACACTGGGTTAGGCAAGTCATTCTCTCTAGCTAAGCAGATGAAATTGCAACTTCGCTGGGAGATGTTCAACGTAACGAACAGCGTACGATTCGATCCCCATTCCATTAGCGCCAGACTGGATACACCAACAGCGTTCGGTGTCGCTACCAGCACACTTACAACCAGCAGAACAGCACAATTTTCTGGGCGGTTTGAATTTTAGTAATAGTCCTTGTAATTCCCGCTAAATTCAACGGGCCGTCCTCCCGTTAGGGCGTTGCTCTCTCAGGAGAACG
>Ga0302313_10001095_pt1 | contig 21529 bp, 15 predicted proteins | sample III_Palsa_N2_2_FD_200454 | JGI IMG/M metagenome (GOLD analysis project Ga0302313, IMG submission 200454) | Peat permafrost microbial communities from Stordalen Mire near Abisko, Sweden - III_Palsa_N2_2 | ecosystem: Environmental > Terrestrial > Soil > Palsa > Peat permafrost | place: Sweden...
GCTCCAGCTCCGCCCCTCCCCGCGCCGGAATCAGCTCCAGCACCACGCGCTTCGGATACACCTTCGTCCGCACCCGCACTGCCGCCGTTGCTCGATCCTGGTTCAGCGCCTCCGCCAACCGCAGCAACACCACTGCCCTCTGCACATGCGCGTGCTCCTCCACCGGCACATACCGCATCGGCCGATCCATCGCCTCCGGCCGGCTCTTCCCCAAATATCGCGCAATCGCCGCCACGATCGCTCGCTGCGCCGGCGAAAAACCAAAGATCTCCGAGTTCGCAATGATGTACTGCGTATGCCGATGGTGCCCCTGGTGGTTCATATATTTCCCCACCTCCTGCATCATCGCCGCCGCCTGCAGCCAAAGCCTGTACTCCGCGGGCAGTTGATGCACCGACTCCAGCTGATCGAACAACTGCACCGCATGTTCCCTTTCCGGCTCAGTCTTCCGCGGATCTACCCCATACCGCCGGCTGACCTCGAGCACTCCCTCCCACCGCTCTGCCTCCATCGTCCGATGCGCGCTCGTCCGCACATCCGAATCGGCCAGCATCTGCGCCAGGATTCCATCCCGCAGACCCAGCCTTGAAAATCGATACCCCTTCAAGTGCATCCGCTCCAGCAACGCCGCATACACCTGCGCGCCGCCGACAATAATCTCTGACCTCCGAGGCCCAATCCCCGCCACCGCCGCCCTCTGCGCATTGTTCAGCTTCGCCAGCCGATCCGCGATCTTGCGCACCGCCGGCGTTTCGGCGGTGAGAATCTCAACCCTCTTCGCAGCAACCTTCTTCGCCGCCTTCTTCCCGATCCCTGCCCGCGTACCCTTCTTCTCCAAACCCAATTCCAGCGCGCTGCTCGCTTCCGCCAGCGCCGCCGCAGTGCCCGACGTAGCAATCACCAGCCTCACCTTCGGCTGCCCCAGCTTCCGCTCCGCCCGCCCCAACTCGCGATCGATAAACTTCCGCAGCCGCGCCACATCTTCCTTGCTCGGCGGATCACTGCGCAAAAACTCAGCCTGCAGTCGCACCGCGCCCAGCGGCAGACTTACCATCTCCTGGATCCGTCCGTGGTCCGAAATCGTCACCTCGCAACTGCCGCCACCGAGATCGATCAGCAAACACCGACCCTGCGCCCCCGGCTCATGCGTCACAATCCCCAGGTGAATCAGCCGCCCCTCTTCCAACCCCGAGATCACCTCAAGATTCCACCCCGTAGCCGACTTCACCCAGGCCTTGAACGCATCAGAATTGCGCGCATCCCGCACCGCGCTCGTCGCCACCACCCGTACCTTGTCCACCACCTGCGCCTGCACAGCCTTTTGAAACCGCTTCAGCGTCTTGATCGTATTCGCCATAGCCTCGGGCGAAATCACGCCTGTCTCAAACACGCTCTCGCCCAGCCGTGTCACCTCGCGGTCTTCAATCAGCGTCTTTAACCTGTGTTGCTGCACGGAGGCAATCGCCAGCCGGCATGAATTAGACCCGATATCGATTGCGGCAAAGGTAGGCATCGTCTTCTGCATCCTTACACGTCAAATGCGGTGGAAAAACAGCACAACCCACATGACCTACCGCCACCCTACAGGCCGCATAGGTTAACCCGATCAACAAACCGCGCGTGTGAACCTTCGCAGCTTCGCTATGCTAAGAACATCGCTGCTCCCAGGCCCCCTCACACCCGCTCAACCCGCACCTTGAGTACGACCCCTATGCCGCTCGACGCCTTCTCTCCCCGACCATCGCTCGCCTCCACCCACACCCCCGAAACTGTGGCCGTCACCGTCAGCAGCGCCACCCATCCGGGTGCCCCACATCTCGCTTCTGAGATCTGGGATTCCACCAATCCCCGTCCCTCCTCCAAAACCCCGCCCCCGTCCGCGCCCACCGCCGCGAACTCCCCGCGCACCCATCTCCTCCTCCTCATCGGCCTCTGGCTCCTCCTCTACGTCTCCGCCGCCTTCACCCCTCCCCTCCTCGACGACGCCGACGCCACCCACGCCCAGGCGGCCCAATCCATGCTCTCCACCGGCGACTGGGTCACCCTCCACGTCGACGGCATCCGCTACCTCGAAAAACCACCCCTCCCCTACTGGATCACAGCCGCAAGCCTAAAACTCTTCGCCCCTTTTCCCAACTCACCACGAACCAAACTCCCGCCGTCCGCGCAGGACTTCATACGCGCTTCTGCGAATGAGTGGGATGCAAACTCCATCCGCCACCACGACCGCGCCTTGACCTTCGCCGTCCACTTCCCCTTGGCCCTCACCATCCTCGGCCTCACCCTGCTCGGCTACGCCTGGGCCCGCCAAGCCTTCCCCACCCCCACCCACCACGCCGCGCTCTACACCGGCCTCTTCCTCCTCACCGCCGCCGGCGTCTTCCTCTTCACCCGCGTCTTCATCCCCGACGCCCTCCTCTCCCTCCTCCTGGCCTTCACCCTCTACGCCTTCCTCCGCTCCCTAAACCCCGCCACGGTTGCGGGTGCCCCATTCATACGCGGCTCCATCGCGGATGAGTGGGATAGCGATGCTCTCGTCTCTCCCAAAAATTCGGGTGCCCCAGGTCCCGCTTCTAGGACCTGGGTTCCCACAACCTCCGCGCACCATCTGGGTGCCCCATCTTCGCGCCCGCCTTTGGGCGCTAAGGTGGGTTCACCGAACCTCTGGCCCTACGCGATGTGGACAGCCCTGGCCCTCGCCGTCCTCACCAAGGGCCTGGTCGCCGTAGTCTTCATCCTCGCGACCACCCTCCTCTTCCTCTTCTGGACCCGCCAACTCCACCTCTGGCGCACTCTCCGCCCCCTCACCGGCACCCTCCTTTTCCTAGCCATAGCAGCCCCGTGGCACATCCTCGCCGGCCTGCGCAACACCGGCGGCTCCAACGGCCATGGCTTCTTCTGGTTCTACTTCATCAACGAGCACGTCCTCCGCTTCCTAGGCCACCGCATCCCCCGCGACTACAACAAGCTCCCCGGCTACCTCTACTGGACCCTCCACCTAGTCTGGCTCTTCCCCTGGAGCCTCTTCGCCCCCGCCGCCCTAATCACCGCCTACCGCAAGCGCCGCACCCTCCTCGGCCGTCCTCGACCCAGCCAAAACCCTGTCATCCTGAGCGAAGCCGAAGGACCCCGAGAGATTCAATCCGGCCACAACGGCTCGTCCCTTTCCAACCTCACACCCAGAGCAGAAGCGCCCACCGCCTTCCGCCTCCAAACCCTCCTCCTCCTCCTAATCTTCTCCACCCTCGTCCTAGCCTTCTTCTCCCTCTCCACCAACCAGGAGTACTACACCTTCCCCGTCTATCTCCCTCTCCTGATGCTGCTAGCCGCAGCCCTCTCCTCCATCGAGCGCAACGTTCTAGACCCCACCCTCCGCCGCGCCCTCACCTTCACCTTCGCGACCTACACCACCGTCGGCCTCGCCATCGCCGCCGCCCTCGCCTACGGTCTCTGGTCTTCCCGCCACCTCCCGTTCGTCCCCGACATCGGCGATCTCCTCGCCCACCGCAACGTCGGCGACTACACCCTCTCCATGTCGCACTTCTTCGACCTCACGGGCCCTTCCTTCGCCGCCCTCCGTCTCCCCGCCGCGCTCGCCCTCACGGCCTTCCTCATCGGCCCCATCATCGCCTGGCTCCTCTACGCGCGCCGCCGATTCCTCCCCGCCATCCTCTCCATCGCCGCCACCAGCAGCGTCTTCCTGATCGCCGCGCACATCGCCTTCGTCCGCTTCAACCCCATGCTCTCGTCTGTAAATTTCGCGGAGACCATCCAAACCCTCGAGCGCACGAACCAGATCTCCCCAAACAACGAAATCCTCATCTACGGCGACCAGGCCTTCGGCTCCTCCATCCCCTTCTACCTGAATCGTCAGGTAGAGTTAGTCGACGGCCGCACCACCTCTATGCTCTTCGGCAGCACTTTCCCCGACGCACCGCCCATCTTCCTCACCTCCGCCGACCTCCTCGCCCAATGGGGCCACGGCCCCCGCAAACTCCTCTTCGTCCCCCTCGAAAAACGCGACGAAGTCGACCAACTCCTCGGCAACCGCCAGATCATCCTCCAACAAACCTCCGGCAAAGCCCTCATCACCGACCGCCCCCTCAACCCAACCCCAAACGACCAACCCACCAATCCCGTCATCTCAACCGAACGCCAACCCTCCAACTCCGTCATCTCGACCGAAGGCCGCAGGCCGTAGCGGAGAGACCCCTGTATTGGTTCTTGCCTTTGCTCTTGCTCTTGTACTTGTACTTGCACTTGCTTTTCTGGCTGTCATTCCGACCCTGAGCGAAGCCGAAGGGGAGGAACCTGCTTCTCGCTTGCGCAGCAAGCGCCCGTTCTTCAATCGCACCACCGCCGACAGCACCAACCACAAGCGACGCACTTGACCCACACCACCCCCATCCCGCACCGCTGGCGAACCTCTTCCCTCGCCCTCATCGTCGCCTTCTGGGCCATCCTCCAGATCGGCGGCCTCTTCACCCCCGGTCTCCTCGACGACGTCGACAGCGTCTACATCCAGATCGCCCGCGAGATGCTTCAGCGCCACGACTTCGTCACCCCCACCATCGACGGCATCCGCTTCTTCGACAAGCCCCCCCTCATGTACTGGATGGCGGCCGGCTCCATGCGCCTCTTCGGCGTCCACGACTGGGCGGCCCGCCTCCCCCTCGCCCTAGGCGTCCTGGCCCTCCTGCTAGCCGTCTACGCCCTCGGCATCCGCTTCTATTCGCGCGCAGTTCTAACCACCCCCTCAATTTCGGGTGCCCCATTCATACGCGGCTTCATCACGGATGGGTGGGATGCAAAACTGTCGCAGTCCACCATCCCCGCCGACCGTGCCGGCCTGTACGCCGCTCTCGCGATGGCCACCTGCATTGGCCCCTACCTCTACACCCGCTTCTACATCCCCGACATCCTCATCGCTCTCTGGATGACCCTCGCCGTCCACTTCTTCCTCGTTGCCCTCGACCGCGTCTCCTCACCCGATCCCACAAACGCTGTTATCCTGAGCGAAGCGCAAAGCGCGCAGCCGAAGGACCCCGAAACCCTACGCCGGCCGACGACCGCTCGACTCTTTCCCCCCCGATCCTCGCCCCTGCTCCCCATGCTCGGCTTCGCCGCCGTCACCGCCCTCAACCTCCTCACCAAGGGCCTCATCGGCGTAGTCTTCCCCCTCGCCTTCGCTCTCATCTACCTGGCGTTCACTCACCAGCTAAAACTCCTCCGCAAGCTCCACCTCCTCCTCTCCACCCTAGTCTTCCTCGCCATCGCCGCGCCCTGGCACATCCTCGCGGCCATCCGCAATCCACCCATCCCGATGCCCCCCGGCCTCGGCCTCCCCGCACACGCCGGCTGGGCCTGGTTCTATCTCTACAACGAGCACATCGCCCGTTTCCTCGGCCACCGCATTCCCCACGACTACGGCCAGGTCCCCATCCCCATCTTCTGGGCCCTCCTCCTCCTCTGGCTCTTCCCCTGGGTAGCCTTCCTCCCCGCCGCCCTCCGCAACGCAATCCGCGCCCTCCGCTCCCCCAAGCCTTCCCCCAACCTCCGCTTCGACTCCGACGCCGACTTTTCCCCCCGAGATTCGGGTGCCCCATCTTCGCGCCCGCTCTTGGGCGCTAAGGTGGGTTCGCAGAGGCTGGGTGCCCCATTCATACGCAGCTCTATCGCGGATGAGTGGGATGCCATTGCTCCCGCGGCACACGATCACGCCCGCGAAGCATCGTTAGCCTGCGTCCTCTGGGCCGGCATCATCCTCGGCTTCTTCACCCTCTCCTCCCGCCAGGAGTACTACCACCTCCCCGCCCTCCCAGCCCTCGCCCTCCTGGTCGGAGCCGTCTTAGCGAAAGCCGACGCCAGCCTTCGCAACCCAACCCTCGCCGTGCGCGCAGCACCAGGACGCGCCGCGCTCTACTTGCTCACACCTCTCGGCGCCCTCCTCTTCCTCATCTGTGGCTACCTCGCCCTCACCGCTCCCGCCCACGCCGCCAACACCACCCTCAGCGACGTGCTCCGCTCCAACCCCAACCTCTACAACCTCTCGCTCGGCCATGTATTCGACCTCACCGGCCCCGCCATGGGCTTCTTCCGAGGACCACTGCTCACCGTCGCCCTTGGCATGCTCACCCTAGGCCCCATCGCCTACCTCGTCCGCCGCAGCGCCAGTCCCGCCAGACCCAACCGCGCCTTCGCCGCCAACCTCCTCATTGCCGCCGCCATGACCGCCATCCTGCTCGCCGCGCATCAAGGCCTGGTCCGCTTCTATCCCATCCTCGGCTCCAAAGACCTCGCCATCGCCATCGACCGCGACCTCCGCCCCGGCGACATCATCCTCAATGACGGCGAGCTCACCTCCGGCTCCGCGCTACTCTTCTACACCCCGCAAACTGCCGCGCCCATCCTGCTCGTCAACGGCCGCGTCAACGGCCCCTGGTTCGGCAGCTTCTACCCCGACGCCCCCAAAATCTTCCTCGACGACGCCCAGCTAGCGAACCTCTGGTCCGGCCCCCACCGCCTCTTCCTCCTCACCGACCACCCCGAAGCCCGCACCACCTTCCTCTCCCCCGTCGCCCCAGCCCACACCTTCGCCACCTCCGGCGACAAAACCATTCTCACCAACAGATAAGCTTCTCCGTTCTCAGTTGTCGTTCTCAGTAAAGGCAACGTCCCGTTCACGGACACCGGATACCGGACAACTGAGAACTGAAGCTGAGAACTTTCCCCTGCCCCAGCTCGTATAGCTCCTCAGCGCCTCCGGCGACCTATGCCCACCGCAGGCCAAGGAGCCCCCTATGAAACATTGCCTCGCCGCTCTCTCGCTCGCTGTCCTCGTCCCCACCTTTACCCTTCCCGCCTATACCCAACCTCAACCCGCCCAGTCCCAGGCATCCTCGCAAGACAGTGCAGCTCCGGCCATGCACATGGTCCCAGCCCGCGCCGCACTCAATGGAGCGCTCGTCGCCAGCAAGGTAAAGGCCGGCGATGAGTTCCGCGCCACGCTAGCCGAAAAAGTTCAGCTCCAGAACGGCCCCAAACTCCCCGCTGGAACCGTCCTCATTGGACAGATCTCCACCGATGACACGAATCAAGCCGGCACCTCCAAGCTCGCCCTCCGCTTCACCAGCGCCAAACTCAAAGACGGTCAAACCGTTCCTATCAAAGCCACCATCGTCGGCATCCTGGACACCGGACTCGCCAACGAAGATACCTACCGTCTCAATCCCAACGGTCAGACCCCCGCCAGCTGGAATGACGGCACCCTGACCGTCGATCAGATCGGCGCCATGAACGGCGTCGACCTCCACAGCAAGATCGCCAGCCAAAACTCCGGCGTCTTCGTCTCCACCAAGGACAACATCAAGCTGGTCAACGGCGGCGAACTCGAACTAGCCATCGCCCAACAGCCGCACCCCACGCAACAGGCGGCCGGCGCCAACGGCAACCAGTAACGGGTGAAGCAGTGGATAGGGGATAGAGTGTAGAGCGTAGAGAAAACTCAAGGCCACCAACATCGCCGCGTTCTCTATCCTCTACACTCTATCCCCTATCCCCTGCCCTACTCCTCCACCCGCCCGCCATCCTTCAACTTGTAAATCTTCCCGCGATAATAAAAGTTCTCCCCGCCATAACTCCCGACCCAAAGCACCCACCCCAGCAAATCCCGCAGCGGATAGATCATCGCGTTATACAAAATATCCGGATCGCCCAACACCCCCAGGATCGCTCCAGCCTGCAGCCAGCGATTCAAGACCATCGCCGCGAGCCACACCACGCCCAAACCCGCATGCCCACTCAACAATCCCCACACCAACCCCAGCAGCCCAAACGGCATCGCAAACGTAAGCCCGCTCCCCAGATGTCCCCAGGGTCGTGACCGCCGCGTGCTCTGCATCCACCGCAACTGGTTCCGAAAGCTAAGCCAGGACGGCGAATCCTGCACCATCAGCCGAATGATATACGTCGCCATCTTCACGCCTTTACCCTGCGCGGCCAGCCGATTCCCAATCACAAAATCGTCGGCATAAAACTGTCCCAGCTGGTCAAACCCACCCACCTCCTGAAAGCTCTTTTTCGGCAACGCCATCGTCGCGCCGAGCGCAAACTTCGTGCCCTCGATCATGTCTGCCACCAGCACACCCGAGCTCATCTCCACACTCTTCCCCACCGCATCCAACTGCGACGCGAACCCCGGTCCACCATCGCCGGTATCCGGCTGAGCCGTCCCCAAATAAATGCAGCTAGCAATCCCCAACGCCGGGTCCTTCAAGTTCTGCACCATGCGCAGCAGATAATCCTTCTCCACCCGCACATCCGCATCGCTCGTCACATACAACTCATTCTTCGCGACGGAATCCATCTTCGCCAGCGAGTACACCTTCGCATTATGAAACTTCGGCGTCGGCTCCCCACACGTCACATACCGCGCGTCCACCTGCGGATACCGCTGCCCCACCGCCCGCGCCAGCTTCAATCCCTCATCGGTATCGAACCGCGCACAAAACAACAGCTCCCACTCTCCCGGATATTCCTGCTCAAAGAACGAAGCAAGATTTCGCTCCATCCCCGGCTCGGTACCGTGCAGCGGCTTCAGCATACTCACACCAGGCAAAAAATCCGCAGGCGCGCTCTGCTCCCGCCGCTTGCGCAGCCCAAACCGCGCCGCCGCCGCCAACACCATCCCGCAATAGATCGAAGAGGTGACCGACCCAACCATCGCCACCCAGAAAACAACCTGCAGCAAAACCTTCATCGCACCGATACCAATCAAGATTTAGCCAAATAAAAATTGGCTTGCGCGCCAGCATCCCACCGCAGCCAGCGCCACATCCAAGTCTACGCGACCACCAATTAGCTGACCTTCTTCCGCCCAGTCCCATGCGCCGCCGGCTCCCGGCTCGTCACCCCAAACGGCCTCCGCAGCGCCACCAGCCCCGGCTGCGGAGCCTGCTCATGCATCCGAGTCAACATCTCCGTCCGCACATAATCCACAAACCCCTGCATCTGCCGATTCATCTCTTCCATCCGCTCGCGCATCTGCAACACAATCGCAATCCCCGCCATATTCACGCCCATTTCGCGCGCCAAGCTCAAAATAAACTCCAGCCGCTCCAGGTCCTCGTCCGTATATAGCCGAGTATTTCCCTCCGACCGCGACGGCCGCAGCAACCCTTCCCGCTCATACAGCCTCAGCGTCTGCGGATGAATCTCGTACATCTCCGCCACCGCCGAAATCATGTACGCGCCTTTCGATTTGCGTTTCGTAGCCATCGCCTGAAGAATACCCCCTTTCGCCCCTCCCCGAGTACTCCATTCCTCCGCCACGCATCATAATCCACATATGAAGCGACTCAACCTAGCCACCCTCGCCGCCGCAGCCACCGCCACCGCCGCGGGAATCGCCGTAGCCTCCGTCGCCTCCGCCATCGTCGCCACCGGAGCCGCCGTCCTCGTAGTCCGCGCCGTCCGCAACCGCAAGCTCGCGCCCACCGACCCCAACGCCCCGCGCCCCGTCGTCCTCGTCACTGGAGGCTCCCGTGGCCTAGGCCTCGCCATCGCCTCCCGCTTCGCCCGCAACCCTGTCCGCCTGGTCCTGGCGTCGCGTAATCTAGCCGAACTCCAGCAAGCCCAGGAAACCCTCCTCGCCCAATACGCCCACCTCCGCCCCGAAGACTTCCACCTCGTCGCCGCCGACCTCTCCAAGCCCGAAGAAGCCCAGCGCCTCATCGACGAAGCCATCGACCGCTACGGCCGCATCGACGTCCTCGTCAACAACGCCGGCATCATCGACGTCGGCCCCATCGAATCCCAGACCCTCGAGATCTTCGAGCGCACCATGCAGATCAACTTCTTCGCTGCCCTCTACACCACCTGGGCCGCCCTCCCGCACCTGCGCAAGCAAATCCCCCTCGACGGAACGCGCCGCGCTTCCATTGTCAACATCGCGAGCATCGGCGGCAAGATTGCCGTCCCGCACATGCTCCCCTACTCCGCGGCAAAATTCGCGCTAGTCGGATTCTCCGAAGGCCTCCACGCCGAGCTCCGCCACAAAGGCATTCGCGTAACCACCGTCTGCCCCGGACTCATGCGCACCGGCGGCGAAGACCACGTCAACATCGTAGGCGACGTAGAGTTCGAACGCCGCTGGTTCACCTTCGCCGCCAAAACCCCCGGCCTCGCGGTCTCCACCAAGTACGCCGCCAATAGAATCTTCCACGCCGTAGCCTGTGGCCGCGCCGAAATCACCATCAGCCCCCAAGCCTGGCTAGCCGCCCGTTTCGCCGGCGCTTTCCCCGAAACCCTCCAATACCTCAACGCCCAAACCAACCAACACATCCTCCCAAAAGCCCCCAGCGAACTCTAACCCCCAACCCACGCTTCGCCATCTCGACCGAATCCCTTCCCCAAATTACGTCATCTCGACCGAAGCAGGATGGCTCCATCATCCTGCGCAGTGGAGAGACCCCTGCATTGGCCCTTGCCGTTGCCCTTGCCTTTGCACTCCCCGACGCCGCCCAAAAATCTCGTCATCTCGACCGAAGCAGGATGGCTCCATCATCCTGCGCAGTGGAGAGACCCCTGTATTGGCCCTTGCCGTTGCTCTTGCCTTTGCACTCCCCGCACCTACCCCAAAATCCCGTCATCCTAGAGCGAAGCGAAGGACCCCTGTAGTTGTAGTTGCCGTTGCTCTTGCCTTTCTGGCTGTCATCCCGCAGGGATCTGCTTCTTCCCTGCCTTTGTACTTGCCTCTGAGATAGGTCCGGGCTTTAGCCCGGACAATAAACATCCCCGAGCATCGCGGGCTTTAGACCCTGGGATAACTTGCTCATGCTTGCACCCACCTACTTCTCCCCCGAAGACTGTATCCGCTCCTTCGCCGACTGCATCCGCCCCACCGCCGGCACCATCTCCCCCGCCAGCGCCAGCCCCATCCGCGGAGTATTCACATACACCGCCTCATACTTCCCCGCCGACACGATGTATGTCTCGTGAAACACCCCCACCACCCCGGTAGCCCCCACCAGCCGATTGAACTCAGCCCAAGCCGGCAGATGTTCCTTGTCCTTCGCGTGCGCGTAAGCATGCAACTGCTCAAACGACCGCCAATACTGCACAGTCATCGCAATCGGCGGACTCAAAAAGTAACTCGCCTCCAACAACCCAAGCTCGGGCTGCCTCTTCAACTCCGCCAGCATCCGCGGCATCGCCCGCGACACCGGCAACCACTTATGCACCGCCCAAAGCTGATTGATCCGCATCCCGATCAGGAACACCACAAAGTCCCCCTCGATCTGCGCCGCAAACCGCCCGTTCATCACGTCCGCCATACACGCCTCCGAACACCAATCGACGAACGCTACACCTCCGCCAGCATCTCCGCCCGCGGATCCTCCGGGTTCAACTTCTGCAGCTCCCGCAAAATCTCCTTTGACCGCTCATCCTGCACCTTTGGCACGACGATCTTCACCTCAACAATCTGATCGCCGCGATGCCCCTCGCGCGTCGCACTGGTCACACCCTTCTCCCTCATCCGAAGCTTCTGCCCCGTCTGCGTCCCCGGCGGAATCTTCACCGTAGCGCGCCCCGACTCCGTCCCCACCCCATCCACAGTCGGCACCTCAATCTTCGACCCCAGCGCCGCCTCCATCGCGGTCACCGGCACCGTGATATGAATGTCATCGCCCACCCGCCGGAACAGCTTGTGCGCCCCCACCTTGATGATCAAATACAAATCCCCATTCGGCGCGCCCTCGGTCCCGGCATTGCCTTTACCAGCCAGACGAATCCTCTGCCCATCCCGCGTTCCCGCCTTGATGTTGAACGACAGCGGCTCGCGCTTCGTCACCACGCCCGCACCCTCGCACGTCGGGCAAGCATTCTGCACCTTGCCCGTCCCACCGCATCGTGGGCACTGAATATTGAACTTCATCCGCCCACCCATCTGCGTCACCTGCCCTGACCCATGGCACTCCGGGCACTCCATACTCCCGCCCAGCACCGCCTTGCCCTTGCACGTCGGACACTGCTCCTGCCGATGAATCTCCAGTCGCGTCACGCCTCCACGAATCGAAGTCCAAAAATCAATCTCAACTTGATATTCCAAGTCCGTCCCAGGCTGCGGCCCGCGAGCCTGCCGCCCGCCCCCACCGAACATCCCCGAAAATACATCCTTAAAACTCCCCCCAAATCCCTCATTACTCTGCCCGCGCGATGAAGCCTTCCCACCCCCCTGGAACCCAGAAAAATCAAACCCGTCAAAATCAAACGGCACTCCCTGCTGCCCACGCCCACCGCCAGCGCCCGCCCCGCCACCGAACCCACCAGCCCCACCCGGCGCACCACCACCGCGCGCGTATGCCTCCGCGGTAGCCGCATCAATGTTGTCCGAGTAGAACCCCACCTGGTCATAAATCTTCCGCTTCTTCTCATCACTCAACACGTCATTAGCCTCGGAGAGTTCCTTGAACTTCTCCTCAGCCTTCTTATCGCCAGGATTCACATCCGGGTGATACTTCCGCGCCAGCTTCCGAAACGCCTTGCGAATCTCTTCCGTCGTCGCGGTCTTCTTCACGCCCAGCGTGCCGTAATAATCTTTTGTCTTTGTCGTCGCCATATCTTCTTCCCAACTTACTCTACCCACCGTCCCACTGAATAGCTTTTCATCCGTGAGACTTTCAACTCTCCGTCCCACTCTGGCACACGGGGCACCAAAACAAATTCCGTCCCGCGAACCCTTCCCGCTTCATCACCTTCGTCCCGCAGACCCGGCAAGGCTGCCCATTCCGCCGATACACATAGTGCTCGTCACCCACCTGCACCGGCTCCGTCTTGCTGTCCCTATCCTTCGCCAGCGTAGTCACAATTCGCCGATCCACCATCCCCGCCCGCATCAACGGCCCAAGCTCCTTCCACATCTTCTTCACCACCGTCGCCGGTACATCCCTTCCCGGAGTAAACGGACTCTGCCTCGCACGAAACAACACCTCCGCACGAAAGATATTCCCCACCCCCGCCATAACATACTGCTCCATCATCAATATCCCAATCGGCTTCTTGCTCTTCGCAATCCTCTCCATCGCCTTCTCCGGCCCATCCCCATCCAAAGGATCAGGCCCAAGCCTTTCCCGCAGCGCATCCCATTGAGCGTTCGTGTATACCGAACAATCCATCGGCCCGCGCAACTCCACCCACGCAATTTGTTCCGGCTGCAAATGCCCCGTCCCGTCATCGCTCGAATACCACGAATGCCGTTTACTCAGCCCCGTCACCATCGGCTTCTTCACCGCCGCAGCATTCCACATCCGCATCCGCAACGCCCCGCGCACCGCCGGCAGCGGCCCCGACCCCTCCGTGAAATCTCCCTGCAATCCCAAGTGCACATGCAGGATCCGATCCCTCCCAAAGTCATACCCCAGGTGCTTCCCCACCGCCATCACCCGACGCAGTTTCCGACCATCCAACAAATCCCAATCCGTAAACCGGCCCTGCGGCCCATCCATCCGCACCGTCTTCCCAGCAAACGCCGCCGCATGCCGCTCCGCCCACCGATGAATCTCATTCCCCTCAGGCATTTCACTCTCTCCAGACCCTAAAACTCCACAACCACTTTGCCCACCACGCCAGCTTCCACCAACGCGTGAGCCGCACCAATCTCTCCCACCGAGAATCGCTGTTCACTCATCAACGGCCGCAGCTTCCCTGCCTCGACAAGCTTCGCCGCCTCCGTCAAAATCTTGCCGTGATGCGCCCGGCTCTTGCCAGTGAGCAGCGGCATCAGCGTAAACACACCCGAGTAGCTCGCCCCGCGAAACGACAGCGGCGCCAGCGAATGCGTTCCCCACCCCAGGCAGCTCACCACGTGTCCCGTATAACGCTTCACCGCCACAAACGACGCGTCCAGCGTCGCTCCCCCAACCGTGTCATACACCACATCAAACCCTTCGCCCGCAGTATTCGCGCCCACATACTCCTCCACCGAACTCGCACGATAATCAATCGTCTTCGCGCCGAATCCCTCCACAATCTTTTTCTTCTCAGCCGACACGGTAGCGAACACCTCCGCCCCATACGCCACCGCAATCTGCACCGCCACCGACCCCACACCCCCCGCACCCGCATGAATCAGCACCGTCTGCCCTGCATGAACCTTCGCGCGATCCACCAAACCCTCCCACGCCGTGATCGTAATCAACGGCAACGCTGCCGCCTCGCGCATCGAGATGTTCCGCGGCTTGTGCGCCAGCAAATCCGCATCGACCGCAATCAACTCCGCCAGCGTCCCTTGCAGTCCGCCAACGCCGCCCACCATGCCATACACTTCATCGCCCGCGCGAAATTCACGCACACCCGCGCCCACCTGCTCCACGACCCCAGCCATATCCAATCCCAACACCGCCGGCAGCGGCTGTTTCGCATGAGCCGCCTGCCCCGCACGAATCTTCAAATCCAACGGATTCACGCCGCTCGCATGAACCCGCACCAGCACGTCGCGCTCGCCCAACTCCGGCGCCAGCAAATCCACCCGCTGAAACTCCCCACCTGCCTCTTCGACAACATACGCTCGCATATCAAACTCTCCCAGGCGTCGACTCCGCCGATCCAACAGCAAGAGCTGTGGCCCGCGCACAAACCTTCGCGAAAGCCACAGCTCCTACCCGCATCAAACCGCACGTCCTTAATTCCAAACAGTAGATGCCTTGATCGCCGCAACATTAAACATATGATCCGGCTCACTCTCCTGCATCTTCGCCACGAACGCCTCAGCCTCTTCGCGCGTCGCAAACACACTCCGCTGATACAGCCGCCCTGCGCGCAACGCATCGCACTGCCATAGCGTCTCGCGCCCATGCACGCTTGCATCGCCGAGCTCCCAGTGAATCGCTCCAGGCCACGCCTGGTCCTGCCGTCCTTCGCTATCGTTTGTCATCGCGCTACCTCCTGGTACTTCTTTCACCCTGATGATTGGATTCCCCAACCACCTCTTCCGACCTACTTCTCTTAACCCGACTTTCACAACATCGACGCGGTCGGTACCACCCTGCCGCGGCCATGCACTTCTATACGAATAAGGAGGAGCCGAAGCCCCTCCTCATCCAATACGCACAACAGCTAAAACTAGTTCAACCTGATCTACGTTTCATACTTCAACGCGACTTATTTTTCTGTGTCGACATACTCAGCATCGATCACGCCTTCGTCCTTCTTCGCCTCGTCAGCCGTTCCAGCCGCCGCTGCGTCGCCATCCGTAGGAGCCGTCGTACCCGCCGCATTGGCCTTATAAACCGCCTCTGCCAGCTTGTGGCTCGCCGCCGTCAGCTTATCCTTCGACGCGTTCAGTTCGCTCGTGCTCGGATCGCTGCCGCCAAGTGTCGACTTCGCTTCAGCAAGCGCGCTTTCAACCTCGCTCTTGTCCGACGCCTCGACCTTCTCGCCGCCATCCTTCAGCATCTTCTCGACGTTGTACACCAAAGAATCAAGCTGGTTCTTCGCCTCGATCTTCTCCTTGGCTTCCTTGTCCTCGGCCGCGTGCGCCTCGGCATCCTTCGCCATGCGCTCAACCTCGTCCTTGCTCAGACCCGAAGAACTCGTAATCGTAATCTTCGCGTCCTTGCCCGTCGCGTTATCCTTCGCACTCACATTCAGAATGCCGTTCGCGTCGATGTCAAACGTAACCTCGATCTGCGGCACGCCCCGCGGAGCCGGCATGATGCCGCCCAGCTTGAACTTGCCCAGCGTCCGATTCTGCGCCGCCATCGGCCGCTCACCCTGCATCACGTGAACCTCAACCTCGCTCTGGTTATCAGCAGCAGTCGAGAACGTCTCCGACTTCTTCGTCGGAATTGTCGTGTTGCGCGGGATCATGCTCGTGGCCACACCGCCCATTGTTTCGATGGACAGAGTAAGCGGAGTAACGTCCAGCAGCAGCAGGTCCTTCACATCGCCAGAAAGCACGCCAGCCTGGACCGCAGCACCAATCGCAACAACCTCATCCGGGTTCACACCCTTATGCGGCTCTTTGCCGAACAGCTTCTTCACCAGCTCCTGGATCGCCGGCATACGAGTCTGTCCGCCAACCAGCACGACCTCGTCGATCTTGCTGGCATCCACGCCCGCATCCTTCATCGCCTGCTTGCAAGGACCAACCGACTTCTCCAGCAGATCAGCAACCAGCTGCTCCAGCTTCGCGCGGCTCAGCGTACGCACCAAGTGCTTCGGTCCGCTAGCGTCAGCCGTAATGAACGGCAGATTGATCTCTGTCTCCTGCGCCGTCGACAACTCGATCTTCGCGCGCTCGGCAGCATCCTTCAGCCGCTGTAGCGCCATCTCGTTGCCCTTCGACGTCAGATCCAAACCAGTTTCGGTCTTGAACTCTGCAATCAACCAATCCACAATCCGCTGGTCAAGGTTATCGCCGCCAAGGTGCGTATCACCATTAGTCGACTTCACCTCAATCACGCCATCACCAACTTCGAGAATCGAGATATCGAACGTACCGCCGCCAAAGTCATACACGGCAATCGTCTCGTCCTTCTTCTTATCCAGGCCATACGCAAGCGCAGCCGCAGTAGGCTCGTTCACAATGCGCTTTACATCGAGTCCAGCAATCTTGCCAGCGTCCTTGGTCGCCTGCCGCTGCGCATCGTTGAAGTACGCCGGAACCGTAATCACAGCCTCGGTCACCGACTGCCCCAAGTAGTCCTCAGCAGCCTTCTTCAGCTTCTGCAAAATCATCGCCGAGATCTCAGGAGCCGTATACTCATGCCCCTGCGCGACCACCGCAATGTTGTCGCCCTTGGCCACAACCTTGTACGGCACCATCTTCATCTCGTCGCCCACTTCATTCAGCCGACGGCCCATGAAGCGCTTGATCGAATAAACCGTGTTCTCCGGGTTGGTGATCGCCTGGCGTTTCGCCACCATGCCCACCAGCCGCTCACCACTCTTGGTGAACGCAACGATAGACGGAGTCGTCCGACCACCCTCTTCGTTCGGAATGACCTTGGGCTCGCCGCCCTCCATCACCGCAACGCAGCTATTGGTCGTTCCCAAATCAATACCAATAATTTTTCCCATAACTGATCCTCATCCTTTAGTAGCCGTAGCCCTACCGCGAGCCCTTGGCCCAAACTTTCGACCAACCCTCACTAGATTCGCATGTGAGTGACTTACTGTCAACTTATATGATGCGGTTTATAGCCGCTGGTTGCATAATCTGCCCCAGTAAACCACCTTTATTTGTGCCATACTGTGTCCACTTCATGCGGCTCCCTCGTTTTATGCGAATCCCCGCCGTTCTGGCGCTCCTTTTGAGCCCCTCTCGCCAATTCACCGCCCAGCAGGCTCCCGCACCGCCGCCGCCCCCCAACCCTAAAACCCTCGCCCAGGCCGCTCTGCAGCGCATGATCCAGGCCGACGACGCCAAAACCCACTTCACCCGCTTCGATCTCGAACACACCACCAACCGCAACCAAAAAGGCAAGCTAACCTCCCAGTACACAGCACTTTACGAAGACACGTGGATCAACGCCCTCCCTATAAGCGCCTCGTCGAGTGGAACAGCAAGGCCCTCACCGGCGCAGATCTAGCCGCCGAACAGGCCCGCTACGACAAAGCCGTAGCCGACCGTCAGAAGCTCGACATCGCCAGTCGCGCTGCCCTTAAGCATCAAAAGTTGATAAACACCAACATTGGCCTCAACAAGATCCTCACCGCCGACTATCGCGTGTCCGAGCTTCGCCAACAGACCCTCAACGGCCAACTCATCCACGCCCTCGAAGCCGACCCCCAGCCCTCCCTCGACCCCGCCCATCCCATCCCGCAGCAACGCTTCGAGATTTGGATTACCGACGTAGACCCTGTCATCGTGCGTCTCGTCTGGACTCTCCTTGACGATGAGCCTCCAACCCTCCGCGGCACCACCTTTCTGACGGAGTTTCAGATGATCGATGGCCTGCCTCTCCCCTCCCACGAGCTCGACCACGCCAACGCGCCTGCAGGAAATAAGCTCTTGGCGATCGATTCAGAGCACACCTACACGCGTTACCGCCGCTTCACCACCACCGTCACCCTCAAATCCACCTCCGACCCCGACACCCCCGCACCCCCCAACTAAACCATCTCCGCCGCCTTCACCCGCCCCTTGGTCAGAAACCACGCCAGCAGCACCACCGCTGCCACGACTCCAAGCACCGCGTCGGTCCCCACCAGCCCTCTCACTCCCCATGTCTTATCGCCCCAGCCAGCGAGCGCCGTCATGTACACCACCGGCACATTCCCCATCGAATTGATGATCGAATACCTCCCGCTCCCGCTCTTCCCCGATCTTCCCAGAAACTCGAGAATGACCGCAGTAAACATCGCATTTGCGGTCCCAATCGTGAACAAATACAGCCCAACCCCGACATAATAGGTGCTCGGACGCAGCGGCCCCAGCCACAGAATCCCCAGCGTCGCAGCATTCACAACGCCAACCAGCAGATAGCCCACCGAAGCCCGAATCCGCGCCGGAATCAGCGTCGCCGCCATCGCACCCAGCGCCATTAGCAGCGCCCCGGCCAGGCCATTCATCCACGCCATCTGGTGGCCATTCACACCGTAATCCTGCGCAACGCCCGGCAACAGTCCACTCGACGCCCCGCTCGCAATCGGAAACAGCAGCGTCAGCGTGTACGGCACCGCCCGCCAGCAGAAAAACGTCGCCTTGAACTCCCCCCACACCCGCCGCAGCGTCTCGCCCAGTCCGTCGTCGACGATCAGCCCCTGCTGTGGCGCCGCCAACGCCGCCAGCGAAGGCAAAATAATCATCGCCGCCACCACCCACCCCAGCAGTCCTTGTCCCATCTGGGTCACAAGGATCGACAGCCCAAAAACTGCCAGCCCGCCCAACCCCAGCGAAGATCCCTGGTAGTAGCTGCTCGCCACCCGCCGCGATCGCTCCTGCCGCAGCGCGCCCATCATCCCGCCGCAGCTCGACACCACCAGTTGCCCGCAGCACACGCCCAGGAACATCACCGCCACCGCTCCCGGGGAGCCCAAATTCTTCGCATGAAACGCCACCGCCAGCAGCAGCCCCGCACACGTCGCACCCACTATCAGCCAAGTGCGCCGCCGCATCAGAAAATCCGTCACCGGACTCCACAAAAAATACAGCGTCTGCGGCAAAATCAGCAGTGACACAACCGCGCCGATTCGCTCAACACTCACACCCTGCCGCCGCATCAGGAACGACAGCGCGCCTTGCACCAGGCCAAATCCAATCACCGCCGACGGCGCAATCAGCAGCCCAAATACCCACGGCCGTTCGCTAGGCTCCACCGCCGCGAGGCCGCCCGCTCCCCCCTCCCCCTCGATCTCGGCCCCCACCGCTTCGATCTCGTTCATTCCCCCCAAAAATTACCACATCCCGCCGTCTCATTGACTCGACGGCCCCAACTCTCTACGCTCAAGCCAAATGGCTTCCGACGCAACCCTCAGAGATCTACCCCCCGATGCGGCCGCCTCGTCCGCTTCGTCCACCGGACCTTCGACCGTCGCCGGCACCCCTCCCAAAACCCGCCGCGACGCCGCCCTCGACGGCCTCCGTGGCCTCGCTATCCTCCTCGTCTTCATCTTCCACTACGGCGGAGGCCTCCAGTCCACCAAGCCCGCCCAGCGCCTCGCCGGCTACTTCACCCAGTTCAGTTGGTGCGGCGTCGTCCTCTTCTTCGCCCTCTCCGGCTTCCTCATCACGGGCAGCCTTTGGGAAACCAACCATACCGCCTACCGCTTGCGTAACTTCTACGCCCGCCGCGCTCTCCGCATCCTTCCTCTCTACATCCTGGCGCTGCTCGCCACCGCCATCGCTGCCCTCCTCACCGGCGCCCATCTCGCCCAACTCAAGCCACTGCTGATCTTCGTCTTCTTCCTGCAAAACTTCCCCCACCTCTCCAGCTATGCCCTCAGTAACCACTCCCCCCTGCCCCTCTACCACTTCTGGACCCTGGCCGTCGAAGAGCAGTTCTACCTCATCTGGCCGGTCGTCATGTTCCTCGCACACAGCCGCCGTCACGCCCTTCGCATCAGCCTTTGGTTCTTTGGCATCTGCGAGCTTTTCCTATACTGCGTCTACACCCTTTCCCCCTTCGTAGGCGCCGTAACCCACCATTTGTACGACTACTTCCTGCTCACCCAGGGCGGCGCCATCGCCCTCGGCTGCGCCCTCTCCCTCGCCATGGGCAATCGCACCAATCCCTTAGGCCGCAAGCCCGGCACCCACCGTGTCGTCCGCAAATACGCTCTCCATGCCTTCATCGGCGGCCTCGTCATTTACCTTTGGGCCGGCATTGCCTGCGGAACGCTCTATCTCACCTACCCAGTCCAGTTCTGGATCGGCCTCCCCGCCCTCAGCATCGCCGCTGCCGCCACCATCCCTCTGGTACTCCGCACCGGCCTTCCCCGCAAAATCTTTTCCTGGACACCTCTCGGCTGGCTCGGCCGCATCAGCTACGGCTTCTACGTCTTCCACATCCTGCTCGAACCCCTCTACGACCGCCTCGGCGCCACCATCGCCCACACCAACTCCGGCGACTACTACCACATCGTCCGTGCCATCCTTGCCTTCGTCCTCACCTGTATCGTCTCCCTGCTTTCCTTCTACCTCTTCGAGATGCCCATCCTCTCGCTCAAACGCTTCTTCCCCGTCAACGCCTCCCTTCCCTGGGGCGAGCCCATCAACGAAACCCCGCGCTCCCGCCGCCGAACATCCCATTCCGTCCCCAAAGGAGCCTCCTGAAACTTAGCGGCATCCCTTCCTAAGGAAGAACATCCAACCTTTGTTAGAAGTTCGAGATCATAATCTCTGTTCCACACGCGCCTCAACCAACTCCTGCCAGAGAGTCGAGATCGCAGAGCATGGCCGCTGCTGCCGCACCCGCGCCCACCAACGCCGCACCCCAGGCCGCCCCGGCCCAGGCGCCCGACACCACCCATGAACTCACCCATGGCGTAAACCCGTGGTGGATCGCCGCCGCCGTCATGCTCGCCACCTTCATGGAGGTCCTCGACACCTCCATCGCCTCCGTCGCACTCCCCTACATCGCCGGCTCCCTCTCCGCCACCAACGACGAAGCCACCTGGGTCCTCACCAGCTACCTCGTCTCGAACGCCATCATCCTTCCAGCCTCCAACTGGTTCTCCCTCCGCTTCGGCCGCAAGCGCTTCCTCATGATCTGCGTCGCCATCTTCACGGTGGCCAGCTTCGCCTGCGGTGCCGCCCCCTCACTCGGCCTCCTTCTCCTCTTTCGAGTCATCCAGGGTGCCGGTGGCGGAGCCCTCCAACCCATCTCCCAGGCCGTCCTGCTCGAAAGCTTTCCGCCCGCCAAGCGCGGCGCCGCCATGGCTGTCTTCGCTCTCGGCGTAGTCGTCGCCCCCGTCCTCGGCCCCACCCTCGGCGGCTGGCTCACCGACACCTACTCCTGGCGCTACGCCTTCTACATCAACATCCCCATCGGCATCATGGCCCTGTACATGATCAACAAGTACATCC
>Ga0302313_10001096_pt1 | contig 21523 bp, 10 predicted proteins | sample III_Palsa_N2_2_FD_200454 | JGI IMG/M metagenome (GOLD analysis project Ga0302313, IMG submission 200454) | Peat permafrost microbial communities from Stordalen Mire near Abisko, Sweden - III_Palsa_N2_2 | ecosystem: Environmental > Terrestrial > Soil > Palsa > Peat permafrost | place: Sweden...
TGCGCCCCGGAGGAAGCGTCCTTTAGGACGCATTCCGTAGGAAGTCCCTTTTGGGGAACGACCATTTGGACGATTTCATTTATCAAGGAACTTCCAACTCAGCACACTAGATTGCAGTACCGTTCTATTTAACCGGAGAAAAAAGATGTCGTATCAAAAGCTTCGCGTGATCCCTGTGACGCCGCATATCGGTGCCGAGATCGAAAACATCGACTTAACGCAGCCACTGTCCGAACTGGAGGTCAAGGAGCTGCACGCGGCACTGGCGGAACATCAGGTTATTTTTTTCCGCGACCAGCCAATCAGCCTGGACGACCATGTCGCCTTGTCGTCCCATTTTGGCGAGATCCATATTCACACTGGGCCGGCCACCGAAAGCAAACCGCTGGCGGAGAATCCTGGAATCCGGATGTTGCATTTCGACGAGAACTCGGTCGCCGTTGCCGGCGAAAAATGGCATTCGGACCAAACCTGCGCGGCAATACCCCCGATGGGCAGTATTCTGCATCTGGTCCAGACGCCGCCCAATGGCGGTGGCGCGACTCTGTTTGCCAGCATGTATGCTGCCTACGATAACCTGTCGCCCCGTATGAAGATTTATCTCGATGGATTGAGTGCGGTCCACGACGGGCGCCGCGTGTTCGGCCCGAATGCACCGGTCAATTCGCATCCGGTTATCGCCAAACATCCAGTCAGTGGGCGAAAACTGATTTTCGTCAACCCGGCGATGACCTCGCATATCGAGGGGATTGCGCGCGAAGAGAGCGACGCAATTCTCGGGTTTCTCTATGCGCATTGCACCAAACCGGATTATCAGGTCCGTTTTCAATGGCGTGACCACTCGATCGCATTGTGGGATAACCGTTGCTCGCAGCACAAAGCGATCTGGGATTATTACCCGAACGTGCGATCGGGTTATCGGATTCAGATCAAGGGCACAGGCGGCCCGATCATGGCGTGAGTCCGCCCGTGTTCAGCCGGGGGGGCGTTGGATGCGGTAAGACATCAATAAGCTGCACACATTTTTATGGTTGTCTATGCTAGCGATATGTCGAAATGCGATTTTTTCGACTTTGCTGTGGCCAGTGCAGTCCGGCATAAGATTCCGCAGTGATGCAATGATCCTGGAGACACGATGCTGACTCGCTTGAGCGGGTCAGTACCGCCCCTTTTTTGCATGAGAGCGACTTATGACACTTGGACTACTCCCGAACTTCGTCAACACCTCGGCATTGCGCTACTTTTACGAGGTGGCGCGCTATGGGTCGTTCCAGACCGTAGAAGAAAAAGTGCATGTCGCGGCTTCCGCGATCCGACGCCAGGTGCAATTGCTGGAGCAGGAACTGGGTACCAAGCTTTTTGTGCGGGACCGCAATACGCTGCGCTTGACCTCAGCAGGTGAAACCTTGCTGTATCGAGTGCGGCGCATGATGTGGGAACTCAATACCGCACGTTCGGAGATCGGTGTGCTGCAGGGCGAGCAAACCGGCCATGTGCGGATTGGCATCAATGAAACAGCGGCTCGCGAATTTCTCGCGAGCTTTCTCGGTGAATTCCGCGCGCGTTATCCGAAAGTCACGTTCGAAGTGGTTATCGCGAGTTCCAATATACTCGCCGAAACCCTGTTGCGGGGCGAGGTCGACATTATCATCGGCTATGCGCTGGAACGACAGACTGGCTTGAAGCAGATTGCGTCGTTCAGCCTGCAAACTTGTATCACAGTACAGCGAGATCATCCACTCGCGGACCGTCCGTTTGTGCGCGTCGGCGATCTGGTCGACGAGACTTTCATCATGCCGACCGACGACCAGCGTTTGCGTCACGTATTGAATTCGATATTTTCACGGGTCGCCGTCAAGCCGACTTTCAGTGTAACGACCAATTCGTTCGAATTTATCGCGATCATGGTTGCCAAGGGGCTGGGCATAGGCTGTCAGATCCGGGTTTTGCCCGGCCCGGATCCGGAGCGGCCGGAAATTGTCTATGTACCGATACACGAACCCGGTATCAAACCCTCAGTCTTGGCCTGCTATATCTCCGACGTACAGACGGCCAACCCGGCGGTGATGTTATGTCTAAAAAAATTGCAGGAAGCACTGCAAGACTGGAGCACTGAAGCGGAATCCGCCGATATGAGCCTGCTCGACCTGGATAAAGATTTATCCAACGATTTTGGCGGCATGGTTGACGAAAGCCCTCTAACCGGTCTGGAAAACAGCGACGCATCGCTCGACGTTTGACTGCCGGAGTAAATACGCGCTGCTCCGGCGCGAAAGCATAGTTTAGCCGCTCGCTCACCGGCGAATTTAAGTCGTAGTCGCGCACCGTATGGATCGATCGTAAGTATCGCTCATTTGGATCGAGGCTGAACCTTGCGTCTCTCCAAATAAATAAACCTGCGCATTCCAATTTGCCGTGCCTACAGGGGTATGGCCACACCGTGGACTCGGGCGATCGCGATTCCGGTCGCGCGCAAATTGTCGCTGACCCGCGGCGAATGGAAAAGTGGTGCGTGGCCAAAGTGTTCACTCTATATTTTTTTAAAGTTGAATAATTTTTCGCGTGTGCACAATTATTTTTTGATGTTTACCCATAGTTTGTAGAGACCTACCATTAAGTATCCCTAATCGTTACGACTAGCGATGGTGTAAAGATTCGAATGCCGGTTTTCAGCATTCGTCTTCAAGAACTCGGGGATGTAATTTTTTTGCACAAAGAAGTACTGAAATTTTTAGCGCTTTACACAGGGTAGCGTCCACGCTTTGCGAAGAAGTGTGACTGATCATTCTCGATAGATTATTGTGAACACTCAAAAACTATGAAGCCATATATCAAAGGTGTCGGCTGCGCTGTGTCGTTTATGGCCATGTCGTGCGCCGCACAAGCGCAGTCCAGTGTCACGCTGTACGGTTTGCTCGACACGTCAATCCAATATGCCAACACGGGCGGTAAAAACACCACACGCCTGGACAGTAGCGAGGTGCAAACCTCGAGCTGGGGTTTAAAGGGACAAGAGGATATCGGCGGCGGAACCAAAATCATTTTTAAATTGGAAAATGGTTTCAACGTCAACAACGGTGCCAATGCCCAGACCAATGCGATGTTTGGCCGCGAAGCCTGGGTTGGGGCAACGGGTTCATTCGGGACAATCACGGCCGGGTTGAACAACACCGAGATGATGTGGGGCTTGGTCCACTATTCGATGGGGGACCTCGGTCATTGGGATTGGGGCCACGCCAGTAACAACTATGATTTTTTTGCGATGACCCGGGTCTCGGACTCGATCAACTATGCGTCCCCGAATATGGCGGGTTTCCAGGTCACCGCGTTGTACTCACGAGGCGCCAACGGTTCCACAACATTACCGTCAACGCTTGGCGACACCGCTGAACTTGGGCTGAGTTTTAACCGCGGGCCTCTGTCGCTAGAAGCTATTTATGAAAGCCAGGTCTATAGCAAAACAACCACGATTACCTCTTCATCACCGACGCAGGTCGGCAATTATGAGTTCTTTGGCGCGTCGTACGACTTCAATGTGGTGAAGCTGGGCGGTTTGGTCATGGTGCACCGTGGAGCGGGCAGTATTACCGCGTCCAACTTCAGCGGCTTTGCCGATCCCAACAATATCTACTACGATGTTTCGGCACTCATTCCGAATGTGCTGAACAGCAACGGCAGCCTGATGTTCAGCTTCGGTCAATACAAATTGCAAGATAATTCCGCCGGGAATTCGAGTTCATATGGGATGCGCTACGATTATCACCTATCCCGTAGCACAGGCGTCTACGCCGGGGTTGCCGGAATCAAGAACGGTAGCCTGGCGAGTTTTACGCAGACCGGAGCACAGTACTCCGGAGTGCCGGTCGCGCCTGGTAATAATGAAGTCGCGGTGTTGGTCGGTATGATGCATCGGTTTTAATCAAGGCCCGTTGGGCATTGTGCCGGGAAGCTCTTTGGACTTTCCGATAGGGTGGGCACGCTGTCGTTTCGTGCCCATGCCGGCTGCCGCCCCTGCCGTTGCTACTTAATGGCAGGGGGCAGACAGAGCCCACAATATTCGATATTTTGGCTCAGCGGAAATGACTTTCCTGAGTCGCTCCTCATATGCCGCCGGCCACGGTCATCGTTGCGCCTTTTATCCGTGGCGCGTCTCCGATTGTTTTACGATCGGAGCGGCGCATGCGCCAGGCCCAATGCCGAAATGAAGTGCCGGCATCAAATGCAGAGATCGGAAAGAATCTTCCGCACGGTTTCAAGTAGCCCCTCAACCGGCTGACGGGCTGTCAGCATCAGGCCGAGAGCACCATTTGTGGTTGCAACGCCGATGGCCTGGACGGCACGGCCGGCTAGAACGGTCAACCACAATGACTCCAGCTTGAGGTTACCGAAGGTCGACGTATACGGCGTCTGACCCAGGTTGGTCAGGAGCACATCAATCGCAAATGCATGATTGAGGGAATCTGCTGCCGCCGCTCGGGTCAGTCCGTTCGCCGTCATGGACTGCATGCCGGTCGTCGCCATGATGAGCGAATCGCGGGTCGAACCATCGGCAATATTCCGCCTGGCATCGCGCGCCATGTCCCAGAATTCGCGGGGCTGGGCTGGATCGAATTCAGCTTTTGGCGATGCGAAGTACATGCCGCAGTCCTCGCCAACACCCAGGACCGATCTAACGTTGACGGGCGAAATGATACGCACCGGATCAAGCGCAAAACGCGGCACAAGCTCACGCATGGCGAGAACCGTTGCAGCGGCGAGTGCGCCATGAACAGTCGTGCCCTGTTGTCGAGAAAGATCAACCAGGCTCCGGGTCAATGCTTGGCTAAAGCGCAAGCTTCGAACCGTCGGCAGGTCGGTGCCGGGACCGCTGCTAAGCGCTGTATCCTCCGCAGGCATGGCCGGAGCGACTGGCGCGACGTCGAGCAATGCTTCCGCCGAAGGCGGATACGCAAGCGGCTCGAGAGATTGACCGGCGATTGCCGCAAGCACATCGCGCATCATGAATGAAAGCGAGATGCCATCGCAGATCGAGTGCGACACACTGAGGATGAAGATCGCAGATGCGTCGTCGTGAATCAGGACTGCGCGTGCCAGAGGCACATCGCCGCACTCAAATGGAATGGAAAGCTCCCGTTCGATCTCTGCCTCCCACCTGGGAGTTGAGGCGCGCTGAACGACCCTCAGCGGTATCGGTTTGTTGCTGTGCCGGCGCAAGAATGGCTGAGTCGGGCCAGGCATATCGGCGCTGCCCGGCGACTCAATGCTGACCGAAAGAGAAGGGTGGCGTTTTTGAAGCGCATCGAGTGCGGATCGCCATTGTTCCGGGCTGGATGAACCGGTAACGTGTGCGGCAAATACGGGATGAATTTGATCGGTGTACGTCAGTTGCCAGTAAATTTCCTCTTGAGCGGTCAGAGGACGGACGATGGACGTCGTACCGGATTCAGATATTGTCATCGGGCTATCTCTCGGCTGGGATGGGTTGCAAAGCGGGAACTTTGGCTTACGAAGCGCCGTTGCTACTTAGTGTGAAAGCATGCCGTGCTCGACGTATTTGCTACTGTTGCGACAGAATCAGGTTTCTGGCTTTGCCGACACGTAGGCGAGGTTGATTCCTGGCATGCTCTCAAAGAAAGGCGCTGCGTCATACCCATAACACCCGATAAGATTCAATTATTCCCAGTCACCTTGAAATTATCCGTCGCAGGTGAACCGTCGACACCGGTCACGAGACTGACGTGACTAACAACGCGGGGTCAGACCACGGTTAAATGCTCCGCCAGTCTTTCAGCTTCGGTATCTAACGCCGCCAATTCGCGGTGTTTTCACACCTGCGGACAAAAAGCGACATTTCCAGTAGCATCGAAATATGGAGCAAACATCGGTCGCAACATCCAACGGGCCAACACCTAGTGACATAGATGTCGCGGTTATCGGCGGCGGCCAGTCGGCTCTCGCGACAGCCCATTTCTGCGTTGCGCAAACACGGGTCAGACCACGGTTAAGCGCTGTGGGATGCCACAAAGAGAGTTAAAGGCAATGCGAGCAAAAATCATGATCGGTCTTGTCGGCGACTATAACCCAGCAGTGCCGGCACACCAGGCTATTCCGCTTGCGTTGAAGCGGGCAGCAGAGGCAAATCAAGTCGAAGTTGAATTCGAATGGGTTCCCACAGCGGACATCAATTCAGTTTCGCGAATTTCTCGATTCGATGGAATTTGGTGCGTCCCGGCAAGTCCCTATCAAAATATGGAAGGCGCTTTGCTCGCCATTCGTTACGCACGCGAAACAGCGCTTCCCTTCCTGGGTACATGCGGAGGTTTTCAACATGCCGTCGTCGAGTATGCCCGGAACGTACTTGGCTGGGCTGACGCGGAGCATGCTGAAACAACGCCAGACACTGCTCGCGCGGTCATTTCGCCGCTTGAGTGCGCGCTGGTTGACACCGTGGATCTAGTCAGGCTGCTTCCTGGAACTCGCATCGCCGCGGCTTACGGAGTCAAGCAAACAATGGAAGGTTATCGCTGTCGCTATGGACTTAATCCCAAGTTCAGAACGTCGCTTGTTTCGGGCCCGCTACGCGTTGCCGCCGATGATGAAGCCGGGGACGTGCGTGCCGTCGAAATGGATGGGCATCCGTTTTTTGTCGCCACGCTTTTTCAACCGGAGCGTGCGGCTCTCAGAGAAGAGTCCGCACCACTCGTCAATGCGTTCGTGGCAGCATGCACAGTGTAAGGTCTAGCCCATCACTTCGGCGGGCGATATAACAATGCGGATCACACTATGGTTATTCAAATGAAATGGTCTCATGGAAAACTCGTCGTCTTGCTGCTTGTGGTTGTGCTGTCGACGTCGGCATGCGGCATGTTCGGGTGTGGCGGCAATGCTTCCAACAATTCCGCGTTTGGCGGTTGCGGAATGCATTCGACATTTTGAATGTAGTCCTCAACATTCGTCGTTGACGGTCCAATCCTCGTTTAGTCCACTACACGGGTCACACTACGGTTAAATGCTCCTCCGGTCAGTGTTCTCGGGCAATCGCTCGTGCTCGGTTCGTCGTCGATTGCCGCGTTTTCATAGTCCACTTGCAATGGCCCGCAATCAAATTGAATTGTTCAGGGGCGGCTCAAGTAGATCCTGCGGTTAATTAAAAATGAAAGCTAAAAGAAAGGAATTGTTGCCACCGGGCTCGCGATATCAAGTTTTGTAAGCTATTTGTTATATTAATGTAAGGATTGTTTTTGCTAAATCATTAGAAATATTATAAAAGCACTGCAATCCCGCTCTTCCCCTGTTGCCATAAAATCCTTTGCCGGCTTGGCTTTCCAGTCGGCCAGACAGAATGCATGCCAGATTACTTACCACAAATCTTGCTCATGCGTTCGACAAAACATTGTCAAAGATTGTCAAAGAATCCGTCGCTAACAAAATGAGCAAGATATGATCCACGCGAATAATTTCGGTATTCGAACGATTACTTCGCGTCGTCGTCGCCAGACACGCTGAAGATCGTTTACAAGCCAAAGCGTTGCGGTTTGCCCCGGGGGGCAGTCCGTATCGCTCGCGCGGCACAACGCCAGGTCGGTTGTGCCCGATATGTTCCGATTAATTCCTCGATTCGAGTTCGGTCCGATTTCCGCCCGTGCCGCGGCATGGTGCGGTGTGCATCGGCCGGACTAGTGCGTGAGTCGGCGCCGGACGGGGTGGTAGAAGGGCAAGTCTGCGCGGAGTCCACGGCGCCAAAGACCCACTGAAAGGTATCGAGCTTGTATGAAATTGATTACCTTCCGCCGCAAATACTGTTTGCACCGGTTCGGCCGGCGCAAGGGGCGTTGTTCGCGGCTGTGGGTATTCATGTTTGTAGCATTCGCGAACCATGGTCATATCGTGGCGCCCGCCGATGCCCAGACGGTCTGTTCAACGACATGCACCAGCGCCACCATCAACAGTGGCACTCAAACCGTCTTGTCCGGCGGTACCGCTACCTCGACAACGGTCAACAGCACCGGCGTCCAGGTCATAGATTCATCGGGCACAGCGGTCGGGACGACGATCAACAGCGGCGGTTTACAAGAGGTCGACGGCGGTGTGGCGAGCGCGACCACTGTGAGCGGCAGTGGGGCCGTGCAGGCTATTTCCGGCGGCTCCGCGGTCAGTAGCACCCTGGTCGCCGATGGCGTCCAGTATGTGTATTCGGGCGGCACGGTCACGGTCACTAGCCTTGCCGGCGGTGCCGAGCAGCACGTGTCGGGCGGCACGGCGGTCAGTACCACCGTCGGCAGCGGTGGCGAGCAATTCGTCAGCAGCGGCGGTGTGGCATCGATCACCACGATTATCGCCAACGGCACGCAATTCGTCTTTTCGGGCGCCACGGTCACCATGACCACCGTCGGTAGCGGCGGTATGCAGGAGATATCCGGCGGCCTTGTCGGCAATACCACGATCAGCAATGGCGGCTACCAGTTCGTTTCGTCCGGCGCTTCCGCGACCAGCACCCTGGTCGACAGCGGCGGTTTCGAAGAAATCCTGGGTGGCGGTACCGGCACCGACACGACGATCATCGGTGGCGGCGCCATGCTGCTTTATGGCACCGGTACCAGCGCCGTGGTCAGCAGTGGCGGCGAGCTGGTCGTCTACAGCGGCGGTAAAGCCTCCGGGACCGTGATTGACAGCAATGGTCAAGAGATTGTGTCGTCCGGCGGCACCGATGTCGGCGCCACTATCTCCGGCGGCGGCTCCATTCAGAGTGTGTCGGCGGGCGGTGTCGCATTGAGTGCGACGCTCCTCAGCGGCGCCATCCAGATTCTTGCAGGAGGTGCCGCGTCGAATACCCAGGTGTCGAGCGGCGGCAACGAAATTGTCTCGTCCGGGGGATCGTCATTTGGCGCCACCATCGGAAATGCGGGGGCCGAGCAGGTGGATGCCGGCGGCTACGACAGCGGCGTGACGATTGGCGGCTATGCGCGACAGGATTTATCCGGGACCGGGGTAGGCGCTACGGTCATGTTCAACGGGATCCAGACCGTCTACGCCGGCGGCTCGGCGAGCGACACGACATTGTCCGGCGGTTTGCAGATCGTATCGTCGGGCGGTATCGTCAGCGGGACCACGGTTTTCCTTAGCGGTGGCGAGGAAAGGATATCGGCCGGCGGCACGGCCTCGGGCGCTCTGATTTTCGGTAGCGGCATCGAGACCGTCTCGGGCGGCACGGCCATCGGCACGCTGATCGGCAGCGGCGGCAGCGAGATTGTGTATTCCGGCGTCGACATTGGCGCGACGATCAGCGGGGGCGGTATCGAGACAGTGTCGGGCGGGGTGACTAGCGCCGGGACGGTGCTGTCCGGCGGCAACCAGATCATCAGTTCCGGCGGCTCGGCGAGTGGCGGCGTGGTCAGCAGCGGCGGTTCCCAAATCGTCTACTCGAGTGGTACGGCGAATTCGACGATCCTGGTTGGCAGCGGCGCTGGCCAGTATCTGTCGGGCGGTACGGCGACCGGCGTGGTCGTCAGCAGCGGCGCGGGACAAGTTGTCAGTTCCGGCGGACTAGCCAATCTGACGACTATCAGTAGTGGCGGCAACGAATATCTGTCCTCGGGCGGCGCCACCTTCGGCATGACGATCGACAACGGCGGCAATGCCTACGACAGGGGAACGGAAACCAGCACCACGCTGAACAGCGGCGGCAGCGCGTCGATTTTTGCCGGCGGCGTCGCCAACGACACCACTGTTGCTGCGGGCGGGGTCGAGGTCCTTTATGGCGGCCTCGCTTCAGCTACGTTGGTCGATGGCGGCGACCAGCTCGTTTCTTCGGGCGGCACGACGATGGGCACGGTGCTAAGCGCCCACGGCAATCAGATTGTGACGACCGGCGGCCTGACGAGTGCTACGGTCATCTTGAGCGGCGGCGTCGAAACCGTTTCATCGGGCGGTATCGCAAGCGCCACAACGGTATCGAGCGGCGGCGGTGAATTTGTTTCGGCGGGCGGCTCGGCGGTGAGCGCCACGGTGCTTGGCAGCGGCATGCTGACCGTAAGCTCGGGCGGCTCGGCGACGGGCATCACCCAATCGAGCGGCGGGGCGCTTGTGACCGACACGACGGCGGCGCTGTTGAGCGGTAGCAACGCCATCGGCACCTTCAGCCTGTCGAATGGTGTCGCCTCGGGCTTGCTGCTGGAAAACGGCGGCGCGCTGACGGTGTCTTCGGGCGGCACAGCGAGCGCCACCACGATACGCAGCGGCGGCAGCGAAACCGTCGCCTTCGGCGGCATCGACAGCGGCGCGGCAGTGAGCAAAGGCGGCCAGCAGATCGTCAGTGGCGGCAGTACGGTCGACGTCATCGTATACAGCGGCGGCACCCAACATTTGTGGGGCGGCACCGCCACCGGCACGACACTGCTTACCGGCAACGCTTTACTGAATGTTGAAAACGGAGCGGTGACGACCGGCACGCAAATCTATGGCAGCGGCGCGGAGGAACTGCTCAACAGCGGGGCATCTGCTTCCGGCACACAGGTCAACAACAACGGCAGCCAAAGCATCCAGGGCGGCATTGCCACCGACACGGTGGTATACAACGGCGGGATAGAGATTATCTGGGACGGTGTTACCAGCGGCAGTCTGATCAGCAGCGGCGGTTACCAGGACGACATCGGCGGTTCTGCCATCGGCAGCACGGTCGCATCCGGTGGCACCCAGGAGATCGAGGGCGGCGCCAACGCGACCGGTACAGTGGTCGACAACGGTGAGCAACTGATCGACAGCGGCGGTTTTGCGCTCGGCGCCCAGCTCAGCGGCAGTGACGCGGTCCAATCGGTGTACGGCACCGTCAGCGCCACGCTGGTGTCGGGCGGCGCACGGCAGAACATCAGCTCCGGCGGGCTGTCGCTTAACGACACCTTAAGCGGTGGAGATCAATTCATCTACAGCGGCGCAATCGCCTCGAACACAGCAATATCGAGCGGCGCCCAGCAGCAGATCAGCGGCGGCGTGGCGAGCGGCGCGACACTCTATTCCGGCGGCGCCCAGTTCATCCATTCGGGCGGCATAGCACGCAATACGATGGACGGCGGTCAGATAAATATCTCCGCCGGCGGTATCGGTATCAGCGCAACGATCGAAGCCGGCGGTACCGAGACCGTCTTCTCGGGCGGTACCGCGTCAGGGACGACGATCAGCAGCGGCGGTGAAGAATTCGTTTCATCCGGCGGTTTGGCGAACGTGACGACGATTCTGAACGGCGGCCGGGAACTGGTGTATGCGCACGGCACCGCCAGCGGCACGACCGTGAGCAGCGGCGGCGCGCAGAACCTGTCGGGAGGCACGACGTCGAATACGACGGTGTTGGCGGGCGGTACGCAGACGGTCTACACAGGCGGCAAGGCGTCGGGCGGCGTAATTGCCGGGACGCAGACGGTGTCGTCGGGCGGTGTGGCGAGTGGCGCGACACTATCGTCAGGGGGTGTCGAGACGGTCTTGACTGGTGGTGTAGCTGACGGTGCGACGGTGAACAGCGGCGGGGTGCAGACGATCGCGGCGGGTGGAACGGCGAGCGGGACCGCGATTAGTGCCGGTGGTGTCGAGAATGTATCGGGAACGGGATCGAACGAGAGGGTCCTGGACGGCGCTGTGCAGACGATTGATGCGGGTGGCGTGGACCGTGGTGCAACGTTGTCGGGTGGTGAACAGACGATCAGTTCGGGCGGCACCGCATCGACCACAACCATCGCGGCAGGCGGGACGCAAACCGTGAGCGCGGGCGGTACCGCGATCTCGGCGAGCGTCGGTGCGGACGGGACGCAGACCGTGAGTTCGGGCGGTGCGGCCAGTGCCGCCGCAGTGACGAGCGGCGGGGTGCAGACCATCGCGGCGGGCGGGACGGACAGCGGGACCACCATTAGCGCCGGTGGAGTCGAGAACGTGTCGGGAACGGGATCGAACGAGGCGGTCCTGAGCGGCGCTGCGCAGACGATTGACACCGGTGGCGTAGATAGCGGCGCGACCGTGTCGGGTGGCGCGCAGACGATCGATTCGGGCGGCACCGCATCGACCACAACCATCGCGGCAGGCGGGACGCAGACGGTTAACGCGGGTGGTACGGCGATCTCGGCCAGCGTCGCTTTGAGCGGGACGCAGACGGTGAGTTCGGGCGGTGTGGCCAATGGCACCGCGGTGAACAGCGGCGGGGTGCAGACGGTCGCGGCGGGTGGCATCGAAAGCGGCACCACGGTGAGTACCGGCGGCGTTGAAAACCTGTCGGGAACGGGAGCGGATGAGCGGGTGCTGAGCGGCGGCGCGCAGACGATATACGCCGGTGGCGTGGACAGCGGCGCGGCCGTGTCGGGTGGGGCACAGACGATCAGTTCGGGCGGCACCGCATCGGCCACAACCATCGCGGCAGGCGGGACGCAGACGGTGAGTTCAGGCGGGGCGGCCAATGGCACCGCGGTGAACGGCGGCGGGGTGCAGACGGTCGCGGCGGGCGGCATGGAGAGCGGCACCACGGTGGGTGCCGGCGGCATCGAAAATCTGTCGGGAACGGGATCGAACGAGACGGTGCTGAGCGGCGGCGCGCAGACGATATACAGCGGTGGTGTGGACAGCGGCGCGACCGTGTCGGGCGGTGTACAGACGATCAACTCGGGCGGCGTGGCGTCAGGTACGACAATCGATGCGGGCGGGACCCAGACGTTGAGTTCGGGCGGCGTGGCCGACAGTGCGACGGTGAACAGCGGCGGAGTGCAGACGATCGCCGCAGGCGGGACGGAGAGCGGGACCACGATCGGTGCCGGTGGTGGCGAGAACCTGTCTGGGACAGGATCGAACGAGACGATCCTGAGCGGCGGGGTACAGACGATTTATGCTGGTGGCGTGGACAGTGGCGCGACGCTGTCGGGTGGAGGACAGACGATCAGTTCGGGTGGCGTGGCGTCGAGCACGACCGTCAATACGGGCGGCACCCAGACGGTGACCTCCGGCGGCACGGCCGATGACACGACGGTGAACGACGGCGGTACCCAAGCAGTGGATTTGGGCGGGATCGTGAGCGGTACCACGGTGAACAGCGGTGGCACGCAGGCATTGTATGGCGGTGCGGTAACCAGTGATACGACGATCAATAGTGGCGGCATTCAAAGCATCGACTCGGGCGCCACCGCGAGCGGAACGGTGCTCAGTGGCGGCGGGATCCAGCAGGTGGGCGACGGCGGCAGCGCGCAGTCGACCCAGGTGAACAGCGGCAGCGAACAACTGGTGGCGTCGGGCGGCGTGACGTCGAGCACGACGGTGGACGGCGGCGGAGTGCAGACGATCTCGGCCGGAGGGACGGCGAGCGGCACCCTGATCAGCAGTGGCGGGATACAGAACGTAGCGGGTGAGGGGGCGGGTGAGACGGTCCTGAGCGGCGGCGCGCAGACGATTTATGCGGGCGGTGTGGATAGCGGCGCGATCCTGTCGGGCGGTGCGCAGACGATCAGCTCCGGCGGAACCGCGTCGACCACAACCATCGCGGCAGGCGGGACGCAAACCGTTAGCGCGGGCGGTACAGCGATCTCGGCCAGCGTCGGCTCGGGTGGCATGCAGACGATCGTTTCAGGCGGTATGGCCGACGACACGACGGTGAACGACGGCGGTACGCAAGCGGTCGGTTCAGGCGGGAGCGCGAGCGGCACGACGGTAAATAGCGGTGGCATGCAAGCGGTGAGTTCGGGCGGGATCGCAATCGGTACCACGGTGAACAGCGGCGGCGCGCAAGCGCTGTATGGCGGCGCGGTAACCAGTGGTACGACGATCAATAGTGGCGGCATGCAGAGCATCGACGCGGGTGCTACGGCGAGCGGAACGATGCTCAGTGGCGGCGGGATCCAGCAGGTGGGCGAGGGCGGCAGCGCACAGTCGACGCAGGTAAACAGCGGCAGCGAACAGCAGGTGGCATCGGGCGGCGTGGCGTCGAGCACCACGATCAATACGGGCGGGACGCAGACGGTGAGTTCGGGTGGCGTAGCCGACGGCGCGGCGGTGAATAGCGGCGGGGTGCAGACGATCACGGCAGGTGGGAGCGAAAGCGGGACCACAATTAGCGCCGGAGGAATCGAGAATGTCTCGGGAGCCGGATCGAACGAGACGGTCCTGAGCGGCGGTGTGCAGACGATATACGCGGGCGGCGCGGACAGTGGCGCGACGCTGTCGGGTGGCGAGCAGACGATCAGTTCCGGCGGAACCGCGTCGACCACAACCCTAGTGGCAGGGGGTACGCAGACCATTAGCGCAGGCGGTACGGCGATCTCGGCGAGCGTCGGCTCGGGCGGCATGCAGAACATCGACGCGGGCGCGACGGCGAGCGGAACGATGCTTAGTGGCGGCGGGATCCAGCAGGTGGGCGAGGGCGGCAGCGCGCAATCGACCCAGGTGAACAGCGGCAGCGAACAACTGGTGGCATCGGGCGGCGTGGCGTCAAGCACCACGATCAATACGGGCGGGACGCAGACGGTAAGTTCGGGTGGCGTAGCCGATGGCGCGGCGGTGAACAGCGGCGGGGTGCAGACGATCGCCGCAGGCGGGACGGGGAGCGGGACCACGATTAGCGCCGGTGGGCTGGAGAATGTGTCGGGAGCCGGATCGAACGAGACGGTCTTGAGCGGCGGCGCGCAGACGATTTATGCGGGCGGTGTGGACAGCGGCGCGATCCTGTCGGGCGGTGCACAGACGATCAGCTCCGGCGGAACCGCGTCGACCACAACCCTAGTGGCAGGTGGCACGCAGACCGTTAGCGCGGGCGGTACGGCGATCTCGGCCAACCTCGGCTCGGGCGGCATGCAGTCAATCGTTGCGGGCGGCCTGGCCGACGACACAACAGTGAGCGACGGCGGCACGCAAACGGTCAGTTCAGGCGGGATCGCAAGCAGCACGCTGCTAAGCAGCGGTGGACTTCAGCAAGTGCTGGCCGGCGCGACCGCGCTGAACACGCAAGTCGGTGCCGGCGGCTTGCAGCAAATTGCATCGGCCGGCGTCGCGTCGGCGACGATCCTGACCACAGGTGCCGAACAGGACGTCGGGGCGGCCGGCAGCGCGACCGGCACCATGATCGGCAGCGGCGCGCTGCAAATGATCTCCGCGGGTGGCATCGCGAGTGCGGCGACAGTGTACGGCGGCGGCATCCAGACCGTGCTCTCGGGTGGTGTGGCGAGCGCCACGCAGCTCTTCGCCGGCGCACTTGAAAACTTGCATGGCCGCGATTTCGCGACCCAGGTCGCCAATGGCGGCACCCAGATGGTCTATGCGGGCGGCTTGTCGACCGGAGCGCAGCTCAATGGCGGCACCCAGATCGTCTCGTCGGGCGGCGGCGCGACCAATGCGACCGTCAATGCGGGCGGCTTGCAGATGGTTCAGTCGGGCGCGCTGGCCAGCGGCACGTCGATCAACAGCGGCGGTCAACAGGCGGTTGCGTCGGGCGGTACCGCGCTCAACACGACGGTGAGCAGCGGCGGCACGCAGAAGGTCTACAGCGGCGGGATCGCGACCAACACGGTGGTGAACCAGGGCGGGGTCCTGCAGGTGTTGGGCGCCGCGAGCAGCGTCGGCACCGGGCTTGCCGCGGTCGGTACCGGTGCTACAAGCGGCACAAGCGGCCAATTGACCGGCAACGTGCTCAACGACGGGCAGTTGGTATTCGATCTCTCGCAGGGTGTGACCAACAGCAGTGTGATCTCCGGCTCCGGCGTGCTGGTGCAGGCCGGTGCGGGAATGCTGACGCTGAACGGCAACAACTCGACGTTCTCGGGAACCACCCAGGTCAGCTCGGGCACGCTTGAGGTCGGCGATAGCGCGAACCCCGCTGCGGTACTCGGCGGCAACGTGCAGGTGAGTTCGTCCGGCACGCTGATGGGACATGGCACCATCGCCGGTGCGGTGGTCAACGGCGGTACCGTACAACCGGGCGGCTCGATCGGCACGCTGACCATTGCCGGCGGCTATACGCAGGCGGCCGGCGCCGGTCTGACGATCGAGCTCAGCCCGATATCGGCATCGCAGCTCCGGGTAATCGGCCAGGCGTCGCTGAACGGCGGGCTGCGGCTACTATACGATCCGGGCACGTACAACCCGAGCACGACTTATACGATCGTTTCGGCGAGCTCGGTGAGCGGCCAGTTCAGTCACGTCACGTCCGCCGGCGAAGGCACGTCGGATGTGAGCCAGAGCGTCGTCTACACGGCGAACGCCGTCGATTTGATGGTGGCGGGCACGGAGGTCGTGGCGCCGCTCGACACCAGTGTGTTCTCGGCGGCCGGCACTGCGATGGCGCTCGCTGCCCAGTCGACCAATGAGCGGCTGCTTAGCCGGCAGGCGCAGTTCTGCGCCGAAGGAACCGGCGCATCCGGCAACGCATACTGCATGCCGGCGAATGACGGCGTGTGGCTGTCGAACACCGGAGAGCGTGCGCAGATTAACGGCGGCGCCTCGGCCCCAGGCTTCGAAACTCAGCAGTACCAGTTCATGGCCGGCTACGATTGGGGCGTCGGCGCGGACACCACGCTTGGCGCGGCGCTTGGCTATGGGCATAGCGACCTGAGCGAGGACCAGACCGGCAACACTTCGCGTGCGGATACGCTGAGCGCAGCGCTGTATGGCACTCGCGCGATCGGTGCGCTAAGGCTTTCCGGCGTGCTCTCGTATGCCTACGATGACATGTATACGCGCCGGCCGCTCGGCGCGGCGGGCATAGCGTATGGCAACACCGGCGGCAACCAACTGACGGCGGGTATGCAGGCCGGTGTGCCGGTCGAACTCGGCGGCATGACTTTCACGCCGCGCGTCGGCATGATGTACGGTTACTTCCACGGCAACAGCTTCGGCGAGTCCGGCATCGCCGGGCAGGACCTGAACGTGGGTTCGCAGACCATTCGCACGCTACAGCCGGACGTCGATTTGTCGGTGGCGAAGACCTTCGGCGACAGCACACGGCCGATCTCGGTACTGCTTGACGTCGGCTATGCCCGCGAGCTGCTGAGCGACACGCGCAACATGTCGGTGAGCACGCAGGATGGCACGCAGTTTGCGGCATCCGGCGCGGCGCTGCCGCGTTCGCAGGTCTTTGCGGGTCTGCAAGTGGATACCGCGATCAGCAAAAATCTGCATCTGAGCGCCGGTTACACCGGTGCGTACAACGCCGGCGGCGGCGTGCAGCAAACCATCAACGTGACGATGCGTTATGCTTTTTGACAATACACATTTGGCGGGTAAGGAATCGATATGACCGAAACCGACACGACTGACACCAACACGTCATCATCGAGTGCGAGCGCTGCGGTGACTGGCGTCGACGCGGGATCCAGCAATGTGGAATCCAGCAATGTGGGATCCAGCGATGCGAGCGCGCCATCGCCAAAGCTGGCGTATCCGCCGCCGGCAGCCGTGCCGGTGTTGAGCGGGCCGCGCGGAATCCGCTTTGACTTCAACGATGGTTGCCGGGTGACGTTGCCGGACGGTCGCTGGCGAGTCGTGTTGGAAGACCTCGACACCGGGAACCGGCTGTATGAGACCGAGATCGGCGCCGGAACGGTGCGCAGCTCGAAGAAATACTATGTCCGCTTCGGCATCAGCGTGTGGGATCTGACGGCACCGGGCGGAGCGGACGCGAAGCCGGTGCTGCGGCACGAGTACGATGCGCGAGAGCAGCAGGTGCTGGTGCAGTTCCCGATCGGCACGCTCGGCGACATTCTCGGCTGGATGCCGAATGCCGTGGCGTTCCAGCGCAAGCACGGCTGCCGCATGACTTGCGCGATGTCGGCGCTGATCATCCCGTTGTTTCGCGACGCTTATCCGGAGATCGAGTTCGTCACGCATGAAGCGCTAAAGGTCAAACGTTTCTACTCAAGCTACAGCCTCGGACTATTCTTCGACGACCGCGACTGCACGCGCCAGCCGAGCGACTTCCGGCTGGTCGGGCTGCATCGGACTGCCGCGTATATTCTCGGCGTGGAACCGACCGAGCAGCCGCCGCGCATCGCGCTCGCCGACACCTCGCGTCCGCTTGCCGAACGTTACGTGTGCATCGGAGTGCAGAGCTCGACCCAGAGCAAGTACTGGAACAACCCCAACGGCTGGCGCGAGGTGATCGCGTTCCTGAAGGCCAATGGCTACCGGGTTGTGTGCATCGACCAGAAAACGACGCACGGCAGCGGCATCGTCTGGAACCAGATCCCGCACGGCGTGGACGACGAAACCGGCGATCGCCCGCTCGCGGAACGGGCGCGCTGGCTGATGCACGCGGAGTTCTTCATCGGCCTGTCGAGTGGGCTGTCTTGGCTCGCGTGGGCAATGGGTCGGCCGGTCGTGATGATTAGCGGTTTCACGCATCAGATCAACGAATTCCATACACCATACCGCGTGATCAACTATCACACCTGCAATAGCTGCTGGAACGACCCCGAGGTCCGCTTCGACCACCACGATTTCCTCTGGTGCCCACGTCATAAGGGCACGCCGCGCCAATTCGAATGCACGCGACTGATCCAGTCGAAGCAGGTGATCACCGCGATCAAGGCGATACCGGCGTTTGTCACGGATGAGAATGTATCCGAGGAAGTGTCTAAAGAAGCACCTAAGGACAAAGCGATTCGCCGTCTGCAGGTCGCGCCGCGTTAGGGGCGTTTCTACGTCTATGCTATATGACGCTTTCGTTGAAGCTAAGGCGAAGGTTCGGTGAGCTGGAGAGCAATGTCCATGTCGCACGGGCCTGCTCATTCTGGCCGCGTTGATGATCGTAGCGATGTTACGCTACCGATTTGTCCTGCCGCGTCGAGCGGGCGGATGGGCGCCAAGATTGCGGGAGAACCCATCGCGCCGGCAGCAACGAGAAACGAATTGTTCAGGACCGACTAATGAGAGTGAGCACAATGCGGGTTCGGGCTTGAAAGCCGAGCTTCTTATACATGGCTATTGCTGTCGCGTTACTGTGTTCCACGTGTAAAAAAGCGCTAGACCCACGATCAACGATTCCTTTGGTCACAGCATAGACCAGGCATGTTGCCGCCCCCTTTCCTTGATAAGCCGGCGAAGTACACACGCTGCCGACCTCAATATGCCGGTCGAGCCGCATCCGTTCTCCCGCCATGGAAATCAGGGCGCCGCTTTCATTAAAGGCCCCGACATATCGGCCGCTCGTTGTGGCTAACCTACCAACGGGTCCAATATGGCTTAAGCTCGCCAACGCGCTCATATTTTGCGCGTCCGACACCGTCAGGTCTCGAAGTGAAAACGGCGCGACCTTGTCCGAGCGCGCGACAAAGCTGTTCTTGTCACACGTCATTTGCACAAATTCTATCCGTAGCTCGACGTTCCAACCGCTTGGGACCTCGAGTTCAGGAGCAAAAATCGCGACCGAAGTATTCGCATCAAGCAAATCTTCAAGCGACTTCCAGCATGCCGGATTGCGCCAGTCGGACAGTGCCGCTATGGGGAAGAGGTGATCCCGGTAGCGACGCGCAAGCAGGTCCCCTTGCCCGAAATCGCGCTGCGCAGTGGTAAGCGCCATCCAGACGGGGTTATCCAATGGATGAATCAAAGACTCTGTCTCCAAAAAGTTGGCGAGGGTGAGAGGCGAGGGCGAGGGCACCCAAGGCGTCTTACTTTTTCAGGCGCCAGGACGCCATGCTGCCCAGCACACCATCGCGGCGGATCAAACCATGGAACAATGCCGCGGCTATGTGCACCACAATCGTCAGAAAGAACAGATAGGCCAAGACCGTATGCAGTTGCCGTAAGTCGGCGCATAGCATACTCCACCCCACGATAAGCAACGCAAGCATCGAGCCGTAAAGTGCGATGTGCCAGGCCTTCGCGGCGATTTTTTTGAATCGTTGGCAGGTCGGCCGGAAGCGGCGGCCGCCGATTCAACAAGCGGTTCACGATGCGGATAATGACCAATGCCAAGATAGCAAGACGCGCCGGAGAGATACGAAGAGGCAATTATTACGACTTCCGGCCTATTTGGCGAGCCTGTCAGGAATTTTGTGTGCGGGGCATTAAAATGTCGATAAGGACAAAATATGCCACGCAAAACGAAACCATCTACGGCGCTGCCGCCGATTCCGAAAGAGTTACTTGATCAGCTGGTCACCGGGCCGATGACGCCTGAAGCGGTCCAGGACGTGATGATGAGCTTCAAGAAAGCCCTGATCGAACGGGCATTGAACGCCGAAATGAGCCATCACTTGGGCTACGAGGCTGGCGCTGCCAAGCCGGCCGAAGTGGCCAACCATCGTAACGGCAAAAGCCGCAAGACAGTTCTGACAGACGATGGAGCGGTACACATCGAAGTGCCGCGTGACCGTGAAGGGGCGTTTGAACCTCAGCTCATCGGCAAGCACGAGAGACGCTTCACGGGGTTCGATGACAAGATTGTCGCCATGTATGCTCGTGGCATGACGGTTCGCGAAATCCAGGCCTTCCTGGCCGAGATGTACAGCGTAGAGGTCTCGCCGGACCTGATCAGCTCCGTTACGGATGCCGTGATGAGCGAAGTCACCGCATGGCAGTCGCGACCGCTGGAAACGATGTATCCGGTCGTGTTCTTCGATGCTCTGCGGGTCAAAATCCGCGAGGATGCGGTGGTCCGCAGCAAGGCTGTTTATCTGGCTTTGGCTGTGTTGCCGGACGGCAGCAAAGACATCCTGGGCCTGTGGATCGAAAATACGGAAGGCGCCAAATTCTGGATGAAGGTCTTCAATGATCTTAAAACCCGCGGCTGCCAAGATATTCTGATTGCCGTCACCGATGGCCTCAAGGGCATGGGCGAGGCGCTTGGAGCCGTCTATCCGGCGACCACGCTGCAAACCTGCATCGTCCATCTGATCCGCAACAGCCTTGATTTCGCTAGCTGGAAAGACCGTAAGGGCTTGGCCGCAGCGCTCAAGCCGATCTATCAGGCTGCCAGCGCCGAAGCAGCGTTGGCCGAACTTGACGCGTTTGAACAGAGCGACTGGGGCAAAAAATTCCCGACGGTCGCCGCATCCTGGCGACGCGTTTGGGATAAAGTGATTCCGTTTTTTGCATTTCCACCAGAGGTGCGGCGAGTGATCTACACCACGAATGCAATCGAAAGCGTGAATGCGCAGCTACGAAAAATCATCAAAACACGGGGCCACTTCCCGAGCGATGATGCCGCTTCCAAGCTGATTTGGCTGGCACTGCGCAACATCACTGCCGACTGGGGGCGGGCTGCCAATAATTGGAAAACAGCGATGAACCAATTTGCTATTCTTTATGATGATCGATTCATCAAGGCAACGTCTTAACACCCAAGCAGCTTAGTTTGAAACCGCCTCACACATAGAAATTCTGACACTCCCGGGGCCGTGAATGTCTAGAAGTCCTTGGTCCGAAAAAACCGGTCAGGTCAGCTCGTAAGCTCACCAATAATTCAGACAGGACAAAAGTAGAACTTTCAGGCAGGATTTTGTCGGGAGGTTCGAATGAAGACATCGCGATTTACGGAAAGCCAGATCGTTGGAATTCTCAAAGAGGCGGA
>Ga0302313_10001097_pt1 | contig 21520 bp, 26 predicted proteins | sample III_Palsa_N2_2_FD_200454 | JGI IMG/M metagenome (GOLD analysis project Ga0302313, IMG submission 200454) | Peat permafrost microbial communities from Stordalen Mire near Abisko, Sweden - III_Palsa_N2_2 | ecosystem: Environmental > Terrestrial > Soil > Palsa > Peat permafrost | place: Sweden...
GACCGGAGCGGAGCGCAGTGGAGAAACCCCTGTATTCGCTCTCCTTCACCCCACCCCAAATACTGTCATTTCGACCGGAGCGGAGCGCAGTGGAGAAACCCCTGTATTGGCTCTCCTTCACCCCACCCCAAATACTGTCATTTCGACCGGAGCGGAGCGCAGTGGAGAAACCCCTGTATTCGCTCTCCTCCATCGCCGCACCACACCCAAATTCCCCGCACCCCAAACCCCAACCCCCGCATCCTAAGAGCATGGCCATCAAACCCAAAGGCAAACTAGCGAAATCCATCGAAACCGAACTCATCGCCCTCCTCGAAGGCGGTCACGCCCACGCCACCTTCGAAGACGCCATAAAAGACCTCCCCGCCGCCCTCCGCAGCAAGGTCCCCAAGGGCCTCCCCTACTCCGCCTGGCAGATCGTCGAGCACCTCCGCATCGCCCAGCAGGACATGCTCCACTTCAGCGACAACACCCAGGGCAACTATGCAGAAAAAAAGTGGCCCGACGACTACTGGCCCAAATCCCCAACCCCTCCCACTGCATCCTCCTGGAAGAAGACCATCGACGCCATCCACGCCGACCGAAAATCCTTCCTCAAGCTCCTCCAGGAAGCCGACAAGGCGACGCTCATAGACCCCTTCTCCTGGGGTCAGGGCCAAAGCCTCTTAAAAGAAGCCCTCCAGCTAGCCGACCACAACTCGTATCACGTAGGAGAATTGATCGTCCTGCGACGTTTATTAGGCGCTTGGAAGTAGCACCGTACGGTGAAAAATCCACCGTAAATCACGTCCGTGCGACCGTAAAATCGCACCGCGTCTACCGTGCAGGACACCGTAAAAACTGCGTCTTTATTGGGGATCGCCCCATCCGGCGATCACCCCCACCCACTCCGCCGCCTCATGCACCACCGCATCCGGCTCAGCGGCCATAAGTGCATGAAAACCAATGCCAAACGTACACCCCACCGTCCTCGCTCCACACCGCCGCCCTGTAATCACATCCACATCCGAATCCCCAATCATCACCACCTCCTGCGCCTCCAACTCCCCCTCACCTCTGCCAGCTAGAATCGCATTCGCCTCCGCCACAAGTGCTTGAAAAACAAGAGGATCGGGCTTCTTCGTCGCAAACGAATCACCCCCATAATTCTGAAAAAAGTACGTCCCCAACCCCAGCAAACGACAGATCTCCCTAGAAGGCGCCACAGGTTTATTGGTCAAAACAGCCATTAAAACCCCAGGATTCGCCACCCGGATGGCCTCCAGCGCTTCCATCACCCCGGGATAAGTAGTTGTGTTATCAAGCTTATGCACCTTATACCAGGCAATGAAGTACTCCATCGCCTCCCGCAGCACGCTCTCATCCTGATCCCCGGAATCCAAATCCCCCGGATCACCCAACGCCCGCCTCACCAGCATCGCCGCCCCATCGCCAATGTAGCTGGCGATAACCCCATTAGGCAGAATACTTTTGCCCATATGCACCAGCATCGCATTGATCGAATTACACAGATCAAGCGACGAATCAATCAAAGTTCCATCGAGATCAAACACCAGAAGACGCGCAGCCATTCCCCTAGTTTAGTCGCAAAAAAGAAGGCGTATCCCACGAAGGGGATACGCCATTGTGGTGTTGCAACTCGTTAGAAATCAGTGGTTTCCGCCATCGACTTCAATATCTCCCGACCCTGTCCGAATCTCCAGCGCCTGCCCGCCGCCATTAATCGGAGCAGTCAAATGATGCCGCGAGCTATCGCTCTGCTGGGGCGCCCCCGGAAAGTGAATTCGAATATCCCCCGAACCCGTAGACGCCTCCAAGTCGAAGTGCGCATCCGGCGTCAGATGAAGCCGAACCGAACCCGAACCGCTCGACAGGTTCCCCTCACCCTGAAGTTTCCCACCAGCCTCAATATCTCCCGACCCCGTCTTTGCATAAAGCGCGCCATTCAAACCATTGATTCTAATAGACCCGGAACCAGTCTTGGCCTTGATATCGCCCACCCCATCAGCCTGTAGTTCGATGTCGCCAGAGCCTGTCTGCAGATCCACCGGCCCATGAATCCCATGCGCCCGCACATTCCCTGAACCACTGGAAGCCGCGAGAAAACGGCCTACGTGGTCAATCTCCACGTCTCCCGAGCCACTATGAACATTCAGCGCGGCAGAGGCAGGCACAGAAACCTCGTAGTCGATGGATATGTTGTTGAAAAGACTCCGATCGCTGCTCTCACCAATGTGGATAGCGTTTCCCGTCTGCACAATCGGCGGATTCTCAACAATCCGCGAAATATGGGCATTGACGTCCCCGAACGCAGACCACGAAGCATGAATATGGCCAACGATATGCACCTCATTATCGCTGCCCGGGGTGACCCGTATATTGCCTGAGCCTGTAGAAACATAGACATCCGCCGGACCGGAGAGGCTAAGGGTGCGCTGAAAAGTATCGCTGGCGAAGGCGGCGGTAGTGAGCGAGAGGATTGCGGCGGCGGTGACGATTTTTATGTTCATATCGGTTTCCTTTGAAACGCTGGGAGAAGTTGTACAAGACGCAAAAGCTATGAAAATAAAGAAGTTTCCTGCTAATCAGTGATTATGAGGTCTGCTGCAACACAACGGCATCCCCTGCCTTGAGTCCCGACACTACTTCGATGCGGCTGCCATTTGATAGCCCGACTTTGACCGAAACCGACCGCTGGCCATCTTTGCCGTGCGGGTCTGGGACCATAACAGTGGCATTGCGGTCCTTGTCATAAATCACAGCCTGTTCGGGCACTGTGAGCACATTCTTATGCTCCTCCAGAACGATCTCGGCGTTAGCGGTCATATTGGCCTTCAACTCGCCGCTCGGATTCCCCGGGGAACTGGGGTTATCAATGGAAATCTGAACCTCGAACGTCGTAACGTTGTCTTTTTCAACGCCCAGCGGCGCAATCTTTGTCACCTTGCCGACGTAGGTCTTTCCCGGGAAGCTCTGTACCTTGATCCGCGCGGGCTGGCCCATATAAACCTTGCCAATGTCCGACTCATCGACCTTGCCTTTGACATAAACCTGGTGCGTATCGCCAAGCGTCATCACCAACGTAGCGGTAGAGCCAAGCACAAGAATTGAGCTAACGGCATCGCCCACCTGCACATCGCGAGAGAGCACAACCCCATCAATAGGAGCGGTAATGGTGGTGTAAGAAAGCTGCTCCTCAAGCTGCTTCAACGAAGCCTGATTCTGCTCCACCTGCGCCTGCGTCTGCCGCTCTTTCCCCAGATCCACCTTGATCTGCGCGCTCGCTTTGTCGCGGATATTCACCGCTGCAAGATACTTCTGCTGGGCATCGTCCAGCGCCTGCTGAGAGACGACGCCGTCCTTGGACATCTCCAGCGCACGCCGGTAACCGTGCTCCAGCATAGGCAAATCCGGCGCCTCGGCGGCCACTTTGTCGAACTCCACGGCAGCCTCGGCCGCGTGGGCGCTGGATTCCGCGGCGGCAAGCTGCGCCTTCTGCGCGGCCACCTGGTCCAGAATCTCCTGCTGATCCAGCTGGGCCAGAACCTGGCCGGTGCGAACCGGCTGGTTGATGTCGGTATCGAGCTTCGTCACGATCCCGCTGGCCTTCGATTTCACTTCGACCTGGGTAATCGGCCAAACCTTGCCAGTAGCCACGACGGAGTGGGCAATATCACCCATCTCAGCCTTGCCAAGCTGGGTCGGGTCAATCTTGGTGGAGCTGCCCATGGTCTTGGCGGCAACCACGCCGGCAGTGACAAGGACAACAGCGACGACGCTAAGGATGATCCAAAGGCGTTTACGGGATTTGCGAGACGTAGCCAACGGGCCTCCAGAAACTACTGCAAGTGATCTGAAGGAGTATTACGCAGGGGGTGAGGGATTGGTTCCGCGGATGGCAAAAAGGATAATGGCGACGCTGGTAGAATCGGCTCGATAACTTGGAGAGCAGCATGGATAAAGGACTTTCGGTGAGGGCCGCGATGCGCGAGGCCACTAGCACGATTTCGGGCAACTTTGTGGTGTTTAGCCTCCCTCTGATTGTCTACATAGGCTGCTTTGAGGTTGCGACAAATCACACAGCTCATCATCCAAGACCGATATGGGCGATTTTAGGGGACGTTGGGGTTTTTGCTCTGTATATCGCGATCGGAATCGTCCTACAGGCCGGCGTCTCAGACTTGTATTTGAGCTCGAAGCTCCACGGCGTACGGCCAACGGTAACCAAGACATTCGAACCGACTGGTTATTTAGGATTTTTTCAGACCGTCGGCCGACTCGTGGCCCGGTATATCGGCTGGTTTGTTCCAGGGATTTTGGCAGGGCTAATCCTCTACTCGCTACTCGCGCTTTTCCACCATGGAGCGGTTAAGGGACCAAGTCACCTGCGTACATTGCTTGGGGCTGCAATATTCGACGCCATCGCAAGCCAATATGGTTTTGTAATCCCACTCCTGGTACTGCATCGAAGCGGTGGCAGAGAAAGGTTTAGGAACGCCGTAACGCTGGCTCGGCATTATTGGGGAACGCTTGCACTCATTGCGGTGGCGGAGACGATCATTCTCCTCGTCCCCAACGATTTGATCAAGGATTTACTGACTCGCCACGCTGCAAGCCGGGCCATGGTTATCAGCTGGCAGTGTCTAAACGCATTGTTCATTGCAGTTTTTTCAGCTTGGTACAGCATCCTCAGGACCGCTCTAATGATGCAAGCTCGAACTAGGGCAGAAGTACCACTTCCTTAGGCGTACTTCCGCAGCATACCCAGAACCTTACCCTGAATGCTGACACTCGTCGCCTGGGCATAGATCGGGGCCATCTCCGTGTTCGAGGGCTGCAGCCGGATCAGGTTCCCCTCGCGATAGAACCGCTTCAGCGTAGCATCGGAGCCGTCAATCAGCGCGACCACAATCTCGCCTTCGCGGGCAGTCTTGGTTCTTTCGACGAGAACGTAATCTCCAGAGACGATGTGCTCATCCCTCATGGAATCTCCGCGAACCTCTAGGGCGAAGACCTCGCGGTTCCCAATAATGTCACCCAGCGAGATCGATTCCGCCGTCTCAATCGCCTCAACCGGCTGTCCGGCGGCGATGCGCCCCAGCAGCGGAAGCCGCTCAAAACCCTTGCGCGCCGCACGCTGTGGCAGTACGTCAATGGAGCGGCTGCGGTTGTGTGCCCGCTGTAAAAGGCCCTTGTTTTGCAGGTTCGTAACGTGTTTATGGACCGTGGCGAGCGAGCTCAACTGTAGTCCAGCGGCAATCTCCTCGTACGAAGGCGAGTAGCCGTTCTTGGTGGTGAAATTCGAGAGAAAGTCGATTACTTCCTTTTGTCGCCGCGTGATCGCCATGCGGCCATTATTAGCGAATAAAAGGCGAACTGCAAGTGAAAATTAAAGAAAAGTGCGAATGGGAGGTCCTTCAGTAACCAATATCCAAAGGATTAACCAATGTTTCCCGTTATGGCATGGGCAGGAAATAAATAACGCACCGTAGGTTGTGCATCCTCACTGGCCCAAGCATTGTGTATAGACCACTAGCGCGCCGTTGCTTGTTACTTTCGGTGGAACTCACCGAAACGGCAGCCAGTGTTGCGGTACAGCAATAGATTTCGCGCGAGAAGGAGCACGTATGAAAGTTCTGGTTGTGGAAGACGATCGAGCACTGGGATTATTCCTGCAAAAGGGTCTGCGGTTAGAGGGCCATTCGGTGGATTTAGTCGGGGACGGCGATGCGGCCCTTGAGTATGCCATCGAGCACCAGCCGGACCTGATGGTGCTGGATCTCAGCCTGCCATGTCGCGATGGACTGGAGGTGTTGGCTGAGTTGCAGGAGCGCTTTGCTCGCACGTCCGTGATCGTCCTCACCGCGCGCAGCCAGGTGGAGGAGCGCATAAAGTGCCTCAACCTGGGCGCGGACGATTGCCTCCTGAAGCCCTTCAGCCTGTATGAGCTTATGGCGCGCTGCCGGGCCATCCTGCGGCGAAAGGAGCAGTTTGCAAATCCGATGCTGCACTTTGGCGCTGTGGAGATGGATCGCATGAACCGCAGCGTTCGCCGCGACGGCGTCGCGGTAGAGCTCACGGCCAAGGAGTTCGCGCTGCTGGAGTTTATGCTGCGTCGCAACGGCGACTGCTGTACCCGCACGGAACTGCTGAGCGATGTGTGGAAGATGTCGCCGGACAGTGGGACGAACGTCGTCGATGTGTATATCAACTATTTGCGCCGGAAGCTGGCCAACGTGCACCCGGACGGGCAGCAGAGTCAGCCGGTCATTGAGACGGTGCGCGGCGAGGGGTATCGGCTCTGCGGTGGTCGGAAGGGAATCCGGTCAGCACCGGCGAGCGATGCCACCCGCTCAGAAAGGCCTCGGCTGGTTGCTTAAGCCGCGGAGGATGGAGACCTCACGATGGAAAAGAAGCACGCATATCTCGAAGAACAGGCGAAGCAGCTACACGACCTTTGCCAACCCCTCACTGCGCTGCAGTGCCGGCTGGAGCTAGGACGCATGTGCGGCGATGAGCAGTCATTGATGGAGGCCGTCGAAGGCGCGCTGGTTGAGACGGAGAGGCTGGTTCAGAGTGTCGAAACAATGCGGGCGCAACTCCTGCGGGAACTCGGCCGCGGCGAAGGCAAGAGCAGAGCAGGGGTGAGATGACAATAGCGGCAGAAAGTACAACGGCCCAGAGGAGTGTGGTGGTTGCCAGCGCAGATTCAGCGCTTCGGGGAAGACTGCGTGACAGCCTATCGGGCATGCGTTGGAAGGTCCGTGAGGCCAGCGGCGGGGCTGAGGCGATGGCGCATCTCGAAGAACAGCGACCGGAGGCTTTGTTGGTCGATAGCTGGCTGCCCGATCTCGAAGTCAGTGAGCTCGCCGGCCATATACGGCAGATGTTTCCTGGCGTAGACCTGCTGCGGGTCGATGGCGACTCGTTTGAAGGCGGCACTCGCAGCCCGAGGAGACACGAACTGCTTCACGCTCTGCGCGAGGCGCAGGATGCCCCGGCTACCGATACAGTGGCTTGGGCGAATGCGCCGGTCGCTGTACCAGCGGGAGGTGTGATCAGATTTGGGTCCGTCCAGGCTGAGCGGTTCGCCCCTGTTGTAGAGAAGCAAAAAGAAGAAGTTGTGGCCTCGGTGGAAGATCCGTTGCCCGAAGCCATCGGCCCGCTCTTTGCTGCAAAGATGGCTCCGCAAAGCTCAACCGGAGGCAGCCAGTCTTTTGTCGCGATCCCAGAGATGATTGGGGCAGGCGAAGGGATGATGGAGCTGGCCAGGATGATCCGGCTGGTAGCACCCCGCTCGACAACAGTCTTGATTGAAGGCGAAACCGGCACCGGCAAAGAAGTAGCGGCGAAAGCCATCCACCGTCTCAGCCTGCGGTCGAGCAAGCCGTTTGTGGTGCTGAACTGCGCGGCAATCCCGGAAACTCTGCTGGAGGCCGAACTCTTTGGGCATACCCGCGGCGCGTTCACCGGAGCAGTAACGTCCCGAACAGGCCGGATCGAAGCGGCAAATGGCGGAACGCTGTTTCTGGACGAGATCGGCGAGATGCCGCTGCCTCTACAGGCGAAGATGCTTCGTTTTCTGGAGTGCGGCGAACTACAGCGCGTCGGCGACAACGAGACGATGCGGGTAGATGTGCGAGTGATTGCGGCAACACACCAGCATCTGGAGCAGCGCTCGTCTGAGGGAACGTTCCGGCTCGACCTCTATCACCGGCTGGCGGTCTTTCCGCTGGAGGTCCCGGCGCTTCGAGATCGGGCAGGAGATATTCCAGCCCTCGTCGAGTTCTTTCTGGCCGAGATGGGGAAAGACTTCCCGCGGAAGAAACTTTCCCGCGCTGCGATGGAGAAGCTGCAAGCCTATAGCTGGCCGGGCAACGTCCGGGAGCTGGCCCACGTCCTCGAACGGGCTACGATCCTGATAGGCGACGCACCGGAAATCGGGATGGACGAGGTAAGGGTGAAGAGCCGCTAAGGGTTTTCTAACCTCCTCCGGCAAGCCCAGACCGTCGCACCGTCACGGTAAAAAATCACCGTAAATCACCGTCCGTAGCACCGTAAAAACTCACCGTCGCCACCGTGTTTTTCGCCGTCAAAAAACAGCGAAAAGTCTAGTCTTTATTGGGTTTTTCAAATTGTTCCACGTGGAACAATTGGCTGTTCCACGGTCCTGCCCGCCAAAACCGCACTTCCTCACCCCAAAACCCACCACCCAAACCCAATCCCCTCATCCGTCCCCAGAATTCACCATCAACCACGGTCCGTAGATTCCTTAGAACGCCCTCACTGGAAGACCTTTTGCTTTGGCCTCCGGGATGCACTTGTAACAGCGGGAGGCGCTCATCGATGGAGATTGGAACCCGGTTGAGCGAGGTGCTGGGCAAGTTCCTGGACCTGACGAGCGACCAGATGAAGCTCACGGCGAGCAACGTCGCGAACGTCGATACGCCCGGCTATAAGACTCAGGGCATGGACTTTGGCTCTGCCTTTGCGAAGGCAATGCAGGGGCTCGATGGAGTAGGAACCGGCCAGGGAAACGAGAATATCGGCGATGTGGCCGGATTAGTGGCAAGACCGGATGGCAACAATGTTTCAATCGACCGCGAGAGCATGCAGCTGGCGAAAGAGCAGTTACAGTTTAGGACCGGCGTAGAGCTTTTGAAGCGAGAGTATTCGCGGACGATGGATGCAATCCATGCGGATGGGAAGTAAGGTATGAACCTCTTTGGCGTAATGGATGTGACGGGCTCAGCGCTGAAGGCGGAGCGCGTACGTGCCGAGGTCGTGGCGTCGAACATGGCGAACGCCGAGACCACGAGGACAGCAACCGGCGGCCCTTATCAGCGCCAGCATGTGGTCTTTCAGCAGGCAGGCGGCGGCTTCGCGGATGCAATGCAGGGCCAGGGAATTGGCTCCTCTCTGTCCGGCAATGGAGTGAGCTTTGCGGGCATGAGCACACCGCTGAACGGAAGTGCGGTTGCACCGGGTGGTGTTGAGGTTAGCGGGATTGTGACAGATAGCAGTGCGCCGTTGGAGCGATATGATCCGGGCAACCCGGATGCGGATGAGAAAGGCTTTGTGGGGTATCCAGATATCAATCCGCTGACCGAGATGGTGGACCTGATGGGTGCGACGAGGGCCTATGGAATGAATGCTTCAGCGTTGCAGGCAGAGAAGGGGATGTTGACTGCCTCGCTGGATATTTTGAAGTAGAAACTTAGCGAGAGGATTTTGTGATGACCGGTGTACAGAGTGCTTTGAATGCAGTGAGTCAGGCAGCGACAGACTTCATCGCGAATCCTGTTGCGACATCTTCCCAGCAGAGTGCGGTCCCATTTGGAAGCGTTTTTCAGTCGATGGTGCAGGAATCCAGCAACCTTGAAACCAAGGCGCAGCAAGCTGTGACAGGGTTGTTGAACGGGTCTGGCGTTGAGGTACATGACGCGATGATTGCAACCGAGAAGGCGGATATGTCCTTTGAACTGGGTCTGCAGATGAGGAATAAGGCAGTCGCGGCGTATCAACAAATGATGGGCATGCAGTTTTAGTTGAAGGCGGGCAAGCGTGGCGGGATTGGTAAAGACGGGTACTGAAGTGGGAACAGCGCAGGGCGGGGCGGCGCAGGTAATGGCTGTCGTAGCCCGTGGGCGCGAGGCGTTTGCGGCGATACCGCCTCCGAAGCGTACGCGATTGATTATCTGCACCATGGTGATTGCCGCAGCATGCGCAGCGGTGGCGTGGTGGGGAAGCCGAACGGAGTGGAAGACGCTGTACTCAGGGATGGAAGGCAGAGATGTGCAGCAGGTAGAAGGAGAACTGGCCGCAGCGGGGATCGCGTATCAAGCGACCCCGGATGGCCTAGGGGTACAGGTTCCCGCTGAGCTGTTGGATAAGGCGCGTATGGAAGTCGCAACAAAGGGCATGCCACAGAGCGGGCGCATGGGATTCGAGTTGTTCGACAAGCCGAACTGGGTAGGAAGCGAGTTCGACGAGAAGGTGAACTATCAGCGCGCCTTGGAGGGCGAACTGGAGCACACGATTGCGACGATCGCAGCGGTGCGTTCGGCGAGAGTCCATCTAGTAATGGCAAAGGACTCGCTGTTTACAACAGAGCAGCAAGCAGCGAAGGCTTCTGTCGTGCTGAAGTTGAAGCGGGAAACGCTGCGGCCGGAGGAGGTGGAGTCGATACGAAACCTGGTAGCAGGGGCCGTGGAGGGACTTACACCCGACCAGGTGACACTGGTGGATGCAGATGGGCACGCGAACCTGAATACCCCAGGCCGCGCGGAAGCGGAAAGCAACGAGGAGCAGGCGATAGAGCAGAAGCTTGTTGCCATGCTGGAGCCTTTGGCAGGAAGAGAAAATGTGCGGGCTACAGTAAATATCACCTACGACCAGGGAAGCATAGAGAAGACCGATGAAGTGGTCGATCCGACGCAAGTGGTTGCGTTGACGACGCAGAAGAGCGACCAGATTTCAGCGGCAACAGCGAAGCCGGGAGGAATTCCGGGTACAGTGAGCAACACTCCGGGACCTGCCGAGAAAGGGACCGCGGTTGCAGCAACACAGGCTGCGACGAAGGAGACGCTGCCGGTCTATCCTGCTGCCCCTGCCCAAAATGGGCAATCGTCCCACGAGGAAAATAGCACCTTTGCGGTGACCAAACATCTGACGCATGAGGAGCAAGGGCCGGGACGCATCATGCGGATTGCGGCGGCAGTGCTCGTGAACGATCGCGCCTTCCCGGGTGTGGGAAAAGATGGGGCGACGACTGTATGGCGACCGCGAACGCCGGATGAGATGAAGCGGCTGGAGGAGTTGGCACAGGCAGCAGTAGGGTTTGATGGCAACCGCGGGGACCAGGTGGTGATGGAGAACATAAGTTTTGAAGGGAACGCTCCGATACCCAAGGTTGTGGGTTTGGAGAAGGCGAGTGAAGAGGCACAAACGCTGCTGCGATCACAGCCGGAGTTGCTGCGGACGATAGCCGCGGGCTTGTTGGCAATGTTACTGGTGATGTTTGTGGTGAGACCGGTGGCAAAACAGGCGATGGTGATGATGTCGGAGCAGCGGGCTTTGGCGACAGAAAACATGGCCTATGCGCTGGCGCCAAATCCGGAACATGCGCTGGGAGATGGCGGGGATGAAGCCGATCAAAGTACGAATAGATCGGCATGGCAAAGTGTGGCTCTGACGAATGCTGGTGTCCTCGAACAAGTAGCGACACATATTCGCACGGCACCGCTACAGAGCACGCGGCTGCTGGAAGCATGGATAGGCGATAGGGGGGACAAGCTGTGATGCCGGAGTCGAGTGGGATGAGCGATGCGATAGAAAGACGCGGGGCGACGCCTCTGATGTTGCCGGTGGATGCGAATTTTGTGCCGGCTGATTTACCGGGAATTCGCAAGGCAGCAATTTTGATGATGGCGGTTGGGGATGAACTGGCGAAGTGTCTGTTTCGCGAACTGGATCAAAAGCAGTTGGAACGTGTGACGTTTGAGATCACGCAACTGGGCAATGTTCGGGCTGAGCTGTTAGGCCAGGTATTAATGGAGTTTTATGGGCTACTGGAGACGCAGCAGTATATGCTTCGCGGTGGGAGGGAGTATGCGCTGAGACTCCTGACAGAGGCATTCGGCGAGGCTCGGGCTCTGGAACTGCTGGGGCAGGTGAGAACAATTCAGGACCGGTCGGTGGGCGACCTTGCGATCTTGCAGCAGATGGATCCGCAGCAGTTGAGCAAGTTTCTGGAGAACGAGCATCCGCAGACGGTTGCGCTGGTGCTGGCACACCTGGAGCCACAGAAGGGGTCGATGCTATTGATGACCTTGAAGCCTGAGCTGCGGGTGGAGACGGTGCAGCGATTGGCGGAGATGCGGCAGTTCTCGCCGGAGATGGCGCAGAAAGTAGCATTAGTGCTGGCGCGGCGGATGGATTCGCTGGGATCAAGCGGGAGGCGTTCCTATGCAGGATTCCGCTCCGTGGCGGAGCTGTTGAACCGACTGGATGGAACGGCGAGCAAAGCTATCCTTGAAGACATTGAGAAGAATGAGCCGAAGCTGGCGATCGGGATTCGTGATCTGATGTTTACGTTTGAGGACCTGTTGACGGTGCCACAGCAGAGCGTTCGCGAGATTGTAGGTGCGGTTGATAAGAGAGTGATGGCCATGGCACTGAAGGGTGCGAAGGAAAATCTGCGGGCACACTTGTTCAAAGCGATGAGTTCACGGGCGATGGATATGCTCCGTGACGATATGGAGTCAATGGGGCCGGTGCGGAGCAAAGACGTGGCAAAGGCGCAGCAGGAGATGCTGGCGGTAGCGCGAAACCTTGAGATAGAAGGACGGATCATGCTGAGGATGGAGGTCGAAGGTGAACTTGCTGTTTGAATCGCACAGGGATGATCCCTTGGTGACGGTCTTAGTATTCCCGGAGATGAGTGCGTCGGTGGGAGACGTGGTTTCATCTGCGGACGTCGCGCTTGCCGATGAGACTTTGCGCGCAAACGAGAGGGCCGTCGAGGAACAGGCGCACGTGGCGATGGAAGAGCGTCTAGAGCAGGCGCGAGAACGAGGACGCGACGAGGGTCTGGCTGAAGGGGAACGGCGTCGTCATGAAGATCTGGAGATTGAACGCAGTGCTATAAGTCACCTTTGTACAAGCTTCGCAAAGGAGCGTAAGCGGTATTTCGCTGAGGTTGAAGAGGAAGTAGTCAGACTTGCGCTGGCGATTGCGGCACGTGTGCTGCAACGCGAATCTGCGATGGATCCAATGTTGCTGAAGGGCGTTGTGAGAGCGGCTCTGACAAAGCTGGAAGATGGAAAAGGCGCTGTGCTCCGGATGAATCCCGAGGAGGAAAAAGCGTGGGAGACGGAGTTGAGACAATCTGGGATTGAGATTGCTGGAGATGCCTCTCTGGAGCGCGGGGAGTTGCGACTGGAAGCTGCGGGTGGTGTGGCAGAGCTGGGGATTGCAGCTCAGTTGGTGGAGATTGAACGCGGATTCTTCGATCTGCTGGCGAGAAGACCGGCGTGAGTGCGGCGCTGTTGCAAGGATACTTCGATGCTGTTCGAGCGACCGCGGGATGGCGTTGGCGTGGACGCGTGGTCGAGGCCAATGGGCAGACGATTGAGAGCGATGGGCCACCATGCTCGGTGGGTGAGTGCTGCGAGGTGGTGTCGCAGGATGGAACGCGGCACTCTGCCGAGGTGATTGGGTTTCGCGGACGCAGAGTCATTGCGATGCCGCTGATCGCGACGCGTGGGCTGCGGCATGGCGATGCGGTTTACTCGTCAGGGCGCGGAGCAGGGATTGCGATCGGTGAGGCGATGCGCGGGCGGGTGCTCGATGCGATGGCGATGCCACTTGATGAGAATGGGCCAATGCTGGAGACGGAGCGGTGGCCGCTCGATGCAGACATCACGGCGGCGATGGAGCGGGTGCCGATCCGCGAAAGACTGACCACGGGTGTGCGCGCGATCGACGGATTGCTGACGGTGGGGCGCGGCCAGAGGGTAGGAATCTTTGGAGGCTCAGGTGTGGGCAAGAGCACACTGATTGGAATGATGACGCGCAATACCGAGGCTGACATTACCATCGTGGGCTTGATCGGCGAACGTGGACGTGAGGTTCGCGAGTTTCTGGATGATGCACTCGGGGAAGAAGGTCGTAAGAGATCGGTGGTATTTTGTTCGACGTCCGACCAGTCCCCCCTGCTGCGTATGAGGGCCGCAATGGCGGCTACGGCTGCGGCGGAGTTTTATGCGAAGCGTGGAAAGAATGTGTTGCTGGTGCTGGATTCGCTGACACGGTATGCAATGGCGGCACGTGAGGTCGGACTAGCCGCCGGCGAGCCGCCGGCGAGCAAGGGCTATACGCCTTCGGTGTTTGCGCATCTGGCTAGGCTGGTAGAGCGTGCTGGGCGGTTTGAGACCGGCAGCATCACGGCGTTCTATACAGTGCTGATGGAAGGTGACGATCAACAGGATCCAGTGGTGGATGCAGTGAGGTCGCTGCTGGATGGACACATTGTGTTGTCGCGCGCCCTGGCTTCGCAGGGCTGGTATCCGCCGATTCATATTCTGGATTCTTTGAGCCGATTGATGCCGGTAGTCACGACGGAGGAGCATCGCGGACGTGCGCGGTTGGTGAGACAGTTGATGGCGGCTCATGCACGGTCGGAAGACCTTGTGCGGATGGGTGCTTACAGTGCAGGTACGGACAAGGAACTGGATCGCGCGATGGCCGCTATGCCCCGAATATGTGAGTATCTGCAGCAGGATTCGGATGAGTGCTTCACCATGCGCGAGTGCATCGAAGGCCTGCAGGAGCTGACGTTATGAAGGAGAAGCTGAGGCAGATTGAGCGAGTGCGGCAGTTGCGCGAGACGATGCAGCGGATGAGCGAAGCCTCGGTAACCATTGCGTCGGCGAGGCTGCGAGAGACGGAACAGCTACTGACAGAGTTGAAGAGTGCAGAGCTTGTCATGGCGCTTGAGTCTATCCGGGCTATAGAGACGGGTGAAAGGCCGGCGTGGACGATGTCGCAGACGCTGCGTGAGTCTTTCAGGCTGGATAGCGATCGCTTTGAAAAAGAGCGCAAAGAGCGTGAAGAGGCAAAGCTGACAACGCAACAGGAACTAAAGTGCAGGCGGATTGAGACGGAACAGGCCGTTGCTTTGAGACGAGATGCAATGGTCATGATGCAGATGGAAGAGGAGCATCGCACCCAGACCGAAAGCGCAGACCGCTTTCTAGCGAGAAGGCAGTGGAACTCTGGACGCGTTCGTGTGAGAGCGCTAATTGAAGAGGCTTGAATTTGTATCTTGTATGGCGTGCTACTTGCATTACCCGGTAGCGAGGGCCAGAGAGTGACTTCTAGTGGAGAACTGATAGGGAGTGTGGTAACGGCGCAGGCCGCGCCGAGTACAGGATCACCACTCCCCGTCGCTGGACAAGTTGCTGTGGATATTAAAGATAGCTTCGCTGAGATGATGCGGCAGTCTTCCCCAATCAATGCTGTAAAGACGGAAACGACGACGTCGGTGCCGAACGAAACTGCTGCTTTGGCTTCTTTAAAACAAGTAAAGACACAACCCACCAGCGGTAGAGTGGGGGACAAAGCGCCCGCTTATGCGAAGAGCAATGTCACAGCGGAAGGCGCCTCTGCAAAGTCTGAGGCGGCGCGTCTGACGAAGAGTAAAGCTGTTGCGACTGAAAACGGTACTCCTAATGCTGCAGCGCTAGTGGCTCCGATCACCAGCACTACGCCGACTAAGGGGAATGTGAATACTGTGCTTGTGGCAGTCTCTTCGTCAATCATTGAAAAGTCACCGATGGAGAATCGAGAGAAAGCCAAGACTGCCGCGGGGGTAAAGACGTCAGTGCATTCAGAAGGGAAAGCCTCGGAGAATCCAACTGTCTCTACGGCCAGCGATGGCGGAGGGAATATAGTTGCAACCGCTCCGAACGTCGCTGTTGAGAGCACAATCCCGGGCGGCAACATACCAATCGCAACCCAGTCCTCCGCTGCTATGTCTTCACTCACTACTCCTGCAGCTGACGGCAAGAGCATGAAGGCTAAGACTTCGCAGATGGCGAGTGCGGCCACGGCGGAGCCGGCGACAACATCCTCAGTGAGTTTCGCGGATGCTGCGGCTGTTGCCAATGGGAGTCCTGGCGCTGTATCGCCAGGTACTTCGAGCGGAATAGTTGTGTCTGCCGTGATACAAGGTGGCGTTGAGCAAACGGCCAGTGCTTCACTCACACAAGTTCATACAGCTCAGGCCCAGGGAGCGAATCTATTGCCGGTCGTCTCGGCCCCGCACTCGGCTCAAGCTGGTTCAGTTGCGATCCATAACCAGACGAGCGATCTGACGGTGAGCACCTATGACGCCGGCAAGCCGAACCAGTTGGAGGTTGGGCTGCAAGGCGGTGGATTTGGATCATTGAAGGTGCGGGCGGAGTTGACGAGCGCCGGCGAGGTGAATGCCTATCTGCGTGGGTCATCAATGGACTCGACAGGCCTGTTACAGATGCAGGCTCCGAAGATCGAGGCGTATCTGGGGACGCAGGATGTCGCTGTGCGCAGTGTACAGGTGGAGACAACGCAGACGCACTCGCTTTCAGCGGGGTTGGGCGGTGATGGTGGTGCAACTGAAGATGGGAGAGCTTCGCAGCAGCAGAGTGGCCGGAGCAGCAGGCAATCTGACGCTGGAGCGGATGTGCTTACGAGCACAGATGCAAGCAATGAGGCAGTAATGCCTGCGCAGATGGTCGCACGCCAAAGCGGCATCGCAATGACTGAAACAGGAAACTGGCTAAGTGTTCGAGCTTGAAGGAAGAGAGGGGAAAATATGTCAGCAATCAATAATCATCATTTGGCGATGTCGGCTAGTAGTGTCGCAGCGTCGATGGCACCCAGTTCAACGACTCCAAACGCAAGTGCGAAGGCGATGACGGCGTCAACGACGGCTACAACGGGAACGGGATCGTCGAGCAGCTCGACGGATAACTCGGATATTACGTCGAGCGACTTTCTACAGCTCCTGGTAAGCGAGCTGCAGAACCAGGACCCGACGCAGCCAACAGACCCGGATGCTTATGTGCAGCAACTGGTGGGTGTGAATAGCCTGCAACAGTTGATTTCGATCAACCAGGAACTGGCCTAAGGGCAGGGATTAGCGGTTAGAACCAGAATCATAACGGACGAAATAAAGAGAGAGAGGTAAGACGATGGGATCATTTTCAATTGCACTTACTGGGCTTAAGGCAGATTCGACAGCCCTCGATACTATAGGCAACAATCTGGCCAACCTGAATACAACTGCGTTCAAAGACCAGACTACGACGTTCTCTGACCTGTTCTATCAGCAGGTGGGAACCTCGGGATCTGGTGATGCACTGCAGCAGGGGCTGGGCACGAAGGTCTCGTCAACGACGACGGACTTTAGCGAAGGAACGCTGACGACAACGAACAACTCGACGGACATGGCGGTCCAGGGCAATGGCTTTTTCGTGGTCGACAACAACGGCACACAGGAGCTGACGCGAGCCGGAAATTTCCAACTCGACAATGAAGGCAATCTGACGACTACCGACGGATCGAGCGTGATGGGCTATGGAACGGTGAATGGAGTTGTCGCTACCGGCGGCTCGTTGAAGGCGCTCCAATTGCCGGTCGGCGCGACCCAGGCGGCGCAGGCTAGTGCTACGTTTTCGCTTACAGGAAACCTGAACTCGACGGCGGCCGTCGGCGACACCTACTCGACCCCGATCACGCTGTATGACTCGCTTGGCACCAGCCATGTTGCGACGGTCACGTTTACCAAGACGGCGAACGACCAATGGGGCTATTCGGTTGCGCTGCCGGCGGGCGATGAGACGGGTACACCAACCGGAAACACAGGAACGCTGACGTTCGACAGCAGCGGCAATCTGGTCTCGCCGAGCACAAACGTGAGCGGCATCTCGTTTCCTGGGATGGCAGATGGCGCGGCCGATCTAAATATGAGTTGGAATCTGTATGGTAGTTCGGGAAATTCAACGATGACGCAGACTTCGGCGGCATCCTCTTCTTCGTCGACGAATCAGAACGGCTATCCTAGCGGCACCTATGAGGGCTTTACGGTAGATCCTACCGGGTTGGTCTCGGCACAGTTCAGCAATGGAGAAACGCAGACGGTAGGTCAGGTTGCTTTGGCCAACGTGGCGAACGTCGAAGGGCTGACGCGTGCCGGTGACAATGCGTATCTGGCGACGGCGGCCTCCGGCGCGGCGACGATAGGACCGGGAGATAATGGCGGTTTGGGCAGCATCGCCGATGATTCATTGGAGAGCTCTAACGTGGATATCTCGACGGAGTTTACCAACCTCATCGTTGCACAACGTGCGTTTGAGGCTAACTCGAAGACTGTAACGACATTCGATACGTTGACGCAGGAGACCATCGACATGATCCGGTAACCCGGGTCTACGAAGGTGGCCCCTGCCGGGCGGGGGCCTCCTTTTCTTAAAAGTATGCTTAGAATTTTCTGTCTAGTTTTGGCACAGCGCATGCATAACGAATGGTATGGCTACTACAGATCGCTCGCTCCCTCAAGACCCTGTTCCCGCGGCAAAGGTTCCTTTGAAGACGTTACTTATTTGCTGCATTGTGACGGTGGTGTTTGCCGTCAGTGGTGCGGCTGGGGCGATGATGTTCCTTGCTCGGAGTGGGAAGCTCGGTAGCACAGCTGTCTCGTCTACCGGGAGCGTGGCTGCGAAGAACGCCGGTGCGACCACTCATACAGAGGTCCTTGAGCCGCTACTGATCAATCTCTCGGATGAGGGCGGTCACGCCTACCTTCGGCTCGGAGTGGTGCTGGCGGAGGAGGAAGAGCCGGTGGTGAAGCCGAAGGATGAAGCAAAACCTGTAGCAGGCGCTGATGCTGCGGTGCGAGACACCATCTTCGACGTATTAGGGCGGCAAACCTCCACGGCGTTGCTGACTCCAGATGGCAAGGAGTCGCTGAAGAGAAACTTGATGTCGGCCATCGCGCTACATAATCCCGAACTACATGTGAAAACAATTTACTTCACCGACTTCCTGGTGCAGCAATGAAGATGCTGGCAACCAAACGGCTGCTCACGGAACAGGGAAGTTCAGGTGAAGCAGCCGAGACGCACTTGAAGTGGCTGGTGCTGCAACAGGTCCCTGTACCGATGACGGTGAAGATTCCGCTGCCGGGGATCTCGCTGCGTGGACTAGCGGCGCTGAGCGTTGGAACCCTGATTGTAAGCAGTTGGGCAGCCTCGGAAGAGGTGCCACTGTATGCCTCGGATATCGCGTTGAGTTGGGGTGAGTTTGAAGTAGTGGACGGCATGATTGCTATTCGGCTTACGAGGTTGGGATAACGTGATGGCGAATGTCATGACCAGTGAGAGACCGTGGGGCGGTGTGGTGGGAATTGTTATCGATTTAATGCGCGGACGGCGCATGGCACGCGCGGAGCGATCGCTAAAGGTATTGGAGACGTTACAACTCGGTGGTCGCAGGCAGTTGTTGCTGGTACGTTGCGGTCAGCATCAGTTTCTGGTGGGCACGGGTGCGGATGGAGTGCAGACGATTGTCGCCGTAGCAGCGGATGAGGTGCAGCAGTGACGTGTCTACGGATGGTGATGACCGTTGCGATCATCTTCTGCTCCATCTCCGCCAGGGCCGAGGAGGGCGCCGGGTCTTTCTGGGTACATCGCCCAGCCGTCTCCCATGCGGTTGCCGCCAAGCCAAAGGTTACGAAGAAGGCTGAGCCCAAGGCTGTAGCGGGACAGGACTTCCTGGCAGACGCACTGGGCAAGAGCACGAAGGATGGTGTGGGATCAGGGTCGCCGTGGGCGATTGTGCTGGGGCTTACGCTGCTCACGCTGATACCTGCGATTCTGCTTTCGATGACACCGATGATCCGGCTGCTCGTGGTGTTTCACTTCTTGCGGCAGGCGTTGGGGACACAGACAGCGCCTTCCAACCAGGTATTGATGGGTCTGGCATTGATGATGACGTGGTTTCTCATGCAGCCCGTGATGTTGCAGGTAGACCAGGTTGCCGTGACGCCGTACCGGCAGGGAACGATCGACGCGGGTGAGGCGTTGGAGCGGGGCAGTGTGCCGGTGAAGGCATACATGCTGAAGTATGCGCGGGAGAAAGATCTCGCAGTGTTTGCGAGTGCGTCGATGGCGGCCAAGCCTGCTGCACCGGCGGACCTGCCGATGGCAGTAGTGGTTCCGGCCTACATGCTGAGTGAGCTAAAGGCTGGATTTCAGATTGGTGCTGTGTTGTTTCTGCCCTTCCTGCTGATCGATTTTCTGGTGGCGAGCATCACGACATCGATAGGGATGTTGCAGCTCTCGCCCGTCGTTATCTCAACGCCTGTGAAGATCCTGCTGTTTGTGATGGTCGATGGCTGGAGTTTGCTGGCGCATGAGTTATTGAAGAGCTTTTAGGAGATCACGATGGGAACGGATATGGCCGTCACGCTGGCGCGGCATCTGCTGCTTGAAGCACTGCTGCTCTGCGCGCCGATGCTTGTAGCGGCCTGCGTGGTCAGTCTGGTGATGAGCCTGATCCAGACGTTGACCGGCGTACAGGAGCAGACATTAACGGCAGTGCCCCGCCTGACGGTCGTCTTCCTGCTGGTGGTGGCGTTGATGCCGTGGCTTGCGCATCGGACAGTTAGCTACACGATCAGTTTGTGGACAGACCTGCAGCGGTATCTGGGATGACGAACGCGGATTGGCAGGCGATTGTGTGCAGTGGCGTACTCGTAATGGTGCGGTTGAGCAGCTTGCTGGTGTTCTCCCCCATATTTTCTTCGGCGGCGATTGCGCCACGAATCAAGGTCGGCTTTGTCTTTGCGATGACGCTGTTGTTGGCCCCGCTGGTGGGGCGCGCACACGGCGCTGTCGATGAGATCACGATGCGCGGCGTGTTGGGGGAGCTCGCCGTGGGGTTGGTGTTTGGTCTGTCACTGATGATGCTGAACGAGATGGTGTTGTTTGCCAGTTCGTTGCTGAGCATGGAGTTCAGCTTCTCGCTGGCCAACCTGATTGACCCGGTCTACAAGGAAGAGACGCCGGTCCTGGGGCAGCTAATGGGGTGGGTGGCGACGCTGGTGCTGCTGGGTGCAGGTCTGCACAGAACGTTAATAGCGGCAGTGATGCGGAGCTTCAACGCGGTCCCTTTAGGCACGTTTGTATTGAGCGCGAAGACGGGTGCGGAGATGGCCCACATGGGTGGAGGCATATTTCTCGCAGGCGTGCAGTTGGCCTCGCCGGTGATTGCGGCGGCCCTGACGGTAGAGATCACGATTGGATTAATCGGCAGGCTTGCGCCGCAGTTGCATTCGACTGTGTTGAGCGTGCCGTTCAAAACGCTTGTCTCCTATGTGGTGCTATTGGGTTCGCTGGCGATATGGCCGAGCTTTCTGGAGAGCCACTTTAACTCGCTGCTGGATGCGGCGGGAAGGATGTTGATGGCCACATGAGCGATCAACAGACAGAAAAAGCGACACCACAGAGAAAGAAAAAGGCGCGTGAGAGCGGCGATTGGGTGCGTAGCCGAGAGTTGCTGTCCGGTACAGCAATGCTGGCGGGGTTGATGACGCTGGGAATGGCGGGTGACAGCTTCGTTTCGAGTTGGAGGCAATGTTATGCGCGATGCCTTATGCTGGCGGTCGCCGGCACCAGCAGCACGTGGGGAACTCGTGAGTTCGTAACCGCCCTCCGTGTGGGATTGCTGCCGGCTGTGGTGCCGACGGCGATGGTGATGGGCACCTGTCTGTGCGCCGTGGTAGCGGTTGGTATTGGGCAGGGCGGTGGCGTGAACTTCAGCATGAAGGCTCTACAGCCAAAATTGAGCCGGTTGGGACCAGCCAGTCACGTGAAGCAGATGTTCAGCATGAGGGCGATCGCGCGGACCGCGAAGTCGGTGCTTCCGGCGCTGGTGATGAGCATGCTCGGGTGGCGGGCGCTGAGCAGTCTGCTGG
>Ga0302313_10001100_pt1 | contig 21457 bp, 23 predicted proteins | sample III_Palsa_N2_2_FD_200454 | JGI IMG/M metagenome (GOLD analysis project Ga0302313, IMG submission 200454) | Peat permafrost microbial communities from Stordalen Mire near Abisko, Sweden - III_Palsa_N2_2 | ecosystem: Environmental > Terrestrial > Soil > Palsa > Peat permafrost | place: Sweden...
ACGGCGGTGCCGAACATCCGCATACCGCACAGCAGCCGCAGGCGCTGGAACTCTAAGGAACCATCATGACGATCCAGCAGAATTACGGCACCGGCCGCCGCAAGACCTCCGCCGCCCGCGTGTTTCTCCGCAAGGGCAACGGCCAGATTGTGGTCAACGGCAAGTCCCTCGAACAGTTCTTCGGTCGCGAGACCTCGTGCATGATCGTGCGCCAGCCGCTCGAACTGACCGACAACACCAGCAAGTTCGACATCCTGGTGACGGTTGCCGGCGGTGGCATCACCGGCCAGGCCGGCGCGATCCGCCTGGGCATTGCCCGCGCACTGATCGAGTACGACGAAACCCTGAAGTCGCCGCTGCGCAAGGCCGGCTTTGTGACCCGCGACGCCCGCGAAGTCGAGCGTAAAAAGGTCGGTTTGCACAAGGCACGTCGCGCTACCCAGTTCTCCAAGCGTTAATTCTCCAGCGAATTGCGTTTGTCGGTTCGATGCACCAGAGTCAGAGCGCATCGATCCAGCAGTTTTTGGGAGATCGTCTAACGGTAGGACGACAGCCTCTGACGCTGTCTATCTAGGTTCGAATCCTAGTCTCCCAGCCAACACCTTAAGCCCCTGTTTCTACAGGGGCTTTTTTGTTGGTCGTGATACCGGCGGCGGACGCTCTGGCGGACGGTGACCACATGACCACTTTGCGCATACCCCACTACCTGACCCGCGACCGGAAGGGGTTCTGGTTTCGCATCTTTGTGCCGCTGCACCTGCGCCCGATCATCGGGCGTAGCGTGTTCAAGAAATCGCTCCGCACGCTCGATCCAGTCACCGCCGCTGAACGCGCGCAGGCCCTTGCCGCGCGGTACTCTCAGACTTTCAGGGTGATCGGGATCGGAGTGATGGCAGGAGACGACGACGAGTTAAAGGTTGGGCTGGCGGCCCTTTACGGCGGCACAGCCAAGAAACTGGAAATCGAAGGCCATACGCCGAGCGGACAGCATTTCAGGATCAAAACCGATGGCAGCCCGGCAGAAAATGCCGTGGCGAAAGACATGGTGGCGACGATGTTTGACAGCGAGGCGTACCGCAATGCGGTCGCCTCCATCAACGCGCCCGTACCCGAAATCGCATCGACGGGACCGTTGATCGAGGCCGCGTTCCACACCTATTTCCAGATCGGCGACACGTTGGGACCGGAAAACCGCGATGCGCGGCAGCGGGCGGCTCGGTGGTTTGTCGAGTATGCCGGCGCCGGGGTGCGCACACACGACGTCACGAAAGCGATGGCGGTCCGGTGGCTAGACGCTCTGCAACTCGACAAAACGGAAATCGCGGGAAAGGATCGGCACGGCAAACCGGTGGCCAAGACCATTCCTGGGATGACGAAACTGACGGCGCGCGGGTACTGCGGGCACCTCAAAATGATCTGGCGGTGGCTGATACGGCGCGGACAAGCGGAAACGAATCCGTGGGAAGGCATCATCAACGTCAAGAAGATCGAGAAGAAGCAGCGGCGGAAAGAAGGCAACTGGCGGGAGCCCTTTGACGAGCAGCAACTGCGGGCGATCTTCAACCCGGCCACGTTACAAAAGGCGGGAACGATGCACGCCCGTTGGGGTGCTGTGCTGGGGCTGTACACAGGTGCGCGCGTCGGCGAAATCGCGCAAATCTATCTGCGCGATTTCGGCGCGGAAGACGGGGTGCCATTCGTGAAAATCACGGACGAGAACGAAGGGCAGCGCGTGAAATCGGATGAGAGCGTGCGGCGGTTGCCGATCCACCCGGAGCTGATCCGGCTCGGATTTTTGGAGTACGTTGAGGAACGACGCCGCACGGGGGCGGATCGCTTGTTTGACGTGAAACTGGACGGGGCGGGTGGTGTCGGCAACGCCATGGGGAAGGCGTTCGGCTATTACATCAAAACGCACGTCGGCCTCAAACCAAAAAAAGAAAACGCGGAACTTGGGATGCACTCGTTCCGCAAAAGCCTGACGCAACTGTTGAAGAGCCACGAACGGATCGCCTCGCCGGGAAAGCGGTTGCAGTTCATGGGCCGGGAAAACAAACAGGGGGTTAAAGACGTCAACGAAACCGAGGATGACCATTACGCCGTTGAATACACCGTGCGCGAACTGGTGGACGTGAACGACGCCATCGACTGGGCCGCGCGGCTGGCGTTGGATTTCGATGGCCTACGGACTTTGCTCCACGAGCAGAAGAAACTAAGGAAACAGCCGAAGCCGCGCAGCGCTTACGCCGAACGTCGCGCTGTGGAACGGGCAGCCGAGGCAAAGGCACAACAAGCGGGTTCGGCGGGTAAAAAGAAATAGCCAATGCCCGAGCGTTTTTGGCGTCCTGCGGACACAAGCGCCGCGCACGGCTAACTCACTGTGGCCGAGGCCTTCGCTATTACGTTAGGAAGGTATGCGGCGATGGCTTTGCGTTGAGATTCGGTCAGGGCTTCCCACGCATCCAGACAACCAGTGCTTTCAAAGTACGAACCGGCGATGATCAGTCGCCGTGTTCGTTTTGCCCGTTCTGATTTTGCCGCATGCTTTTCCAGCGCGTCAGCACGGGCGCGCAACTGCTTAGCCCGCTCGAACGGCGTCAACTTGGTTTTGCTGGGTTGGGATTCCGACATGGCAGGGGCCTCGCGCAGGTTACTTTGATCCAATCAGGTTTGCGCATTCGCGCAATGTCGGAAGCATGAGCCACCTCACACCTCGCGGCCTAATCTCCTCTCGACGGTTATGCGCATGTCGATAGATTGAAACCCAAGGCCGAAGCGAGCGCCGCGAGCGTAGGCCATCCCTTGCCCGTGAGCGCAGCGAACAAAGCAAGGGCGCACTTATACATCGCTGCGCGACGTGTGCGGTCAGGGCTCCGCCCCGACACCCAACCACCAAAAACAGCGGAGCATTTCGCCTGTGGCCATCTATCACCTGTCCGCTCAAATCATCGGACGCGGTGATGGCCGTTCTTCCACCGCTGCGGCGGCGTATCGTCTCGGCACGGTGATGGATGATGAGCGCACCGGCCAGCGGTACGACTACTCCCGCAAGACGGGGGTTGATGGCTGGCAGATCATCGGGCCGGACAACATGCCGGATCATTTCCATGACCCGGCCCGATTGTGGAACACGGTGGAGGCTGTGGAGAAACGACAGGACGCACAACTGTGTCGTGAGATCAATATTGCTTTGCCCTGTGAACTCACCGCCGAGCAAAATAGGGCGCTTGTCATCGACTGGTGCCAAGACTTTGCCAGCGCCGGGATGATTGCCTGTGTGGCGTTTCACCATCTCCGCGAAGAGAACCCTCACGCACATGTGATGTTGACCTTGCGCGAGGTGTCATCCGGTGGTTTCGGCCACAAGGTTCGGGCGTGGAATGATCGCAAAGCGCTGGATCACTGGCGCGAAACCTGGGCAGAAATGGTGAACCATCATCTTGCCGCCAAAGGTTTGGAAACCCGTGTGGATCACCGAACCTTGGAAACGCAAGGCGTGGAACGCGCGCCGACGCAGCATCAGGGGCCCATCGCGCACGCGATTGCAAAGCGGGGCGCCGTGCCGGATCGGTCGCGTGTGGTCATGCCCACGCCGCCGACGATGGGTCACGAGCAGGCTGCGGAGGATGTTGCACGCGAGCGTAACGAGCCCGCGCCAGAACCGTTGCCGCCGCATGTGCGCGAAGCCTTGGAGCAAGTGGCACACGCTCGCCAAGCCCATCAAACCGCCGTAATCGAGGAAGCGCAGCGGCATGCAGCCGCGCAGCGGGCCGCCGCCGAGCGATTCGCCAAGAAGCTGACCGCGCAGGCCGACTGGCAAGCCCATCAGGCCGCAGCGCAATGCGCCAAGGCCTTGCGCCGGGAAACGCAGGAGCACGGGGCCAATATCGAACAATGGAAGCGTCGTCGCCGCTGGCGTGTATGGCTTTGGCGGCATGGCATCGATGCCGCCATTCCTGACGCGGTACGCCAAGCCGACAAGGCGCGTGCCGAAGTCAAGCAGCGCGCTGCCGAGGCGGAACGCCATCGCCAAAGCATCGCCGAACTGGCGGCGGTGTCCCAACGCCAGTTTGTGCAAGCCGACAATGCACACCAGCACCGTCAGCGCGTGCATTTGAACGCCTCGCGTCAAGTGGCCGAGGCGGTCGAACGGATGCGGCGAGCCGACGCCCGATGGGCCGACGCGATAAAATCCGGCGGCGAGCAGCGGAAAGCCGAACGGCTGCGACAGCAGGCCGGCGCCATCGATCAAGAATCCATCCCCATGCAACGGCGACACCTTCGCCGATAACCCGAGGCCTGCTCGCCATGACACTTTACGAACTCATCACCCAGACCCCGAGCCTGGATACCATCAGTCCAGCGGTTATCGCGCATTGGGCTGTGCTTTACACCGTCGGCAACAACGAAGCCGACGTGATGGCGGCGATTGCACGGGAGCGTTGTCGGCGTGCGTTAGTCGCTGCGGCGGCCAATGTATGCACGCCATCCATCGGCGCACAGGTAACGCTGTTCCCGGTGGCCCCCGTCACGGCGGAAAGCGTGATGCGTTGGCGGACGAAGCAGGTGGCGCAGACCGCAAAGGCGGCAAAGGTGTCGTCGCCGGGGCGGCGGTCGCCCCAACGATAACGCCCACGATTGGGGGCGGTGCGTGCGACATGAGGAAGGTTACGCGCAGAGGAGCGCGGCAATGTTGTCCTGCCGGTCTCGCTCCGCCTGCTGGCTGGCGGTTGGGGCGCGTACGGCAGCCGCCGAAGGTGCCGAATGGCATCCGCGCGGCTGCGCGCCATCAGGCGTCCAGTTTAGAGCCATCCCGCGCTCTTGAAGGGCCTCAATCCCAGCAGCGACCTCGCGTGGGTACAACTTGGCGACGGTGGCCAAGCCCTGTTTGGAAATCAGTTGCGGGTTGAGAAATAACCCGTGTGGCATTTCCAAAACGATACCGGCGTTCACGAGTGCTTTCATATTCCGGCTAACGCTGGTTTTAGAAACGCCAAGCCGCGCGGCAAGACCGGTTTGGTTGATGCTGATGAGGTTGCCAACGGCGCTGATATCGATGAGTTCAAACAACAGGCGCAGCGCGGTGCGGGACATGTTTGTTTTGTCCATGATCTGCGCCATCGATGCGTGAAAACAAAGAGAGAAGGCGTTAGCCGGTGCGATGGTTTCCCGGCGCTTGGTTGTGCGTACTTCAATGTTGCCCGTGCCGTCTTGCGCCTGTGCCTTGCTGATGGCCGCAGCGAGATCGAGGATGGCGGCAGCGGTGTTGGGGCTGATGGTGTCGAGATGAGCAGGAAGGGACGATGACATGGAGCAGTTCCGTTTTGTGGAAGAACTGTTCCAGTATGCGCAACTTTTTCCCAAAGAAAAGATTGCTAATAATAAATGGATAGATATTAAAGATCAGAGGAAAGAGATAAGAGATGAGAATAAGAGAGAGAGGGATATAAAATCATATAGCGTTTCAAATGCCGTGGCTGTGCGGTTTATTTGTAAATATATTCACATTTGAAGTTGCAGAAAGTGCAACAACGGTTGCCAATGCCGCAACAGAAGTTGCGAAAAATGGAGAGATGACACCGGCGTGACCACAGACGAGGCCCAGAGCGGCCGCCTGTGGCGGCCAGAAGCGGGTGAATGGAGGCGGGGAACCCGCCCCGGCGGCTGGGCGCCGCCAGAGCCTACGGCCTTTTGGGTGGACTTTCGTTTATAGCCATCGCACAGAGCGCGCAGAAGGGTGACACATAGAGCCCAGCACCTATCCACGGATCGGTACTTGTCCAGTGCATGAGAAGACCAAAGGCTAGGAAACCTAGAAGCCAATAAATCCAAAACTCATGAATACGGCGCAGGGTGATGGGGAGTAACTCAAACCGCAAAACGCGGCACGCGGCGAAATAAAGCGCAAACACCACAGCCCCAGAACCGATTAACACATAGCCCGATAGTGAAGTCACGGTGGTGCGGCCTTTAATGAAGAACGCTAGATCGAGTTGTGCTCGGCGACCTGATCATGAATGCGTTTCAGCAATGCGCTACGGTCGGATGGAGACAAGCCAGGAGCAACAAGCCAATATCCGTTCTCGTCGCCATCGATGCGCATGCCCACGACGTACCCTTCCGTGAGCGGAAGACATTCACGGAGCAGGTCGGTGAAGCGATTAGGTGTCACGCGCTCTTTCATGACGCCACCCTAAAATCTTCTGATCGCGAAGTTATCACGGGTGCCAAGCAGGATCGAAAAGAATCTTCAATCGTGCGGAAGACGCATCCAAGTTCGACAACACCCCCTTTGCGTATGTTTCGGTGATGACCACAGTTCCCTTACCGCTCTGGAGCGTGTAGGGCGAACCGGATGCGGCAGCCTCGAGCATGGCTTCACTTGTGAGGGCGTGGGCGTTTGTCGGATCGACTTGGCGTGAGGCATCTTCATACGCCTGAGTTTTCACGACCTGATGGGCTTGAGCGGATAATAAGATGCTTTCCCAAAACTCCTTCTGGGTATGAATTCCCAAATCGAACCCATCAATGGCTTCTTGACGGCGTTCCGGGGTATTCACCACCGACGCAGGGATCAGGCTCCAGAAGCGGCTGTGGGTTTGCTGATCAACCTGGGCGCCGTAGATAACTTGCTGGGCGATCGCGAGCAATTCGGGTTTGTTTGCTTCAAACTTTGCGGTGTCTTTTGCATCTACCGCATTTCTGTCCGCCGTGGGCGCTTGAGGCGGTAAGGATGCGAGCGGCTCGGGGAGGAGGATCATGTGGGCGACAGTGACTACCACCCATGCAGCCAAGAATACGCCGACAGAATGGAGCCTCCCGTGGCTCTTTGCGACACGTCCAAACCGCTCAATCAATGCCCATATGATCAGTGCAGTGATTACCTCAGTGATCGCTGAGTTATACAGCCACGTCATTGGTACACCCTCCCTTGGGTCGTGTCGATCATAGTCGCCAAAAGCATCGATAGAACACAAATGGTCCAAGCCAAAAGCGGGGGAATGGGGCGGAACCCGCCCGCCTTGGACGGTGCCGGAAATGCCGCCTCCGGCCTCTGAAACTCTAAGTTCGATCTCTCTTGGAAAGGCTTGCTCGGGGACCGCCGTGCGAGGCATGATCGGGCCAGACCACAGCGGACGGTCCGGCGGACGGTCCGCTGGAAACTGCTGCTGGGATCATGGCTTACAGGTCATGGCTTTGAGGCGGACAGCGGACGGTCCTAGTCTCCCAGCCAAAATAAAAAACCCGCCCAAGTGGCGGGTTTTTTATTTTGGTCTGTGGAGGCAACGGAGGCGAACCACCGTTCGACAAAATCGTCTGGAACGATTTTGGACAGCCGAAGGTTGGCCCCGCGAAGCGGGGCTGGTCTCAAAGGGTGGGACCAACAATCGCAATCTCCCACCCAATATCAAAGCCTGCTCGTGAGGGGTTTTGCTTTGGTCTGATGCAAGGGTTTCAAGGCATATAGAGCTCGTTCCGAGGCTGGCGGACAGTTCGGCTGAAAGACGAAACGCTCCCACATTTCGCCCGTATCGCGATCAAACGCGGGGTCTTCTGCTATCGAAGACGCGTTCCCGGATTTCGTTTTGACATCGCTGTTCCGTTGCGCGCGATAGACTTCCGCGAAAGACTCATCCACGATTTTGGACCGCGCCTGCTGGCGCTGCGCAATACCGTTTACGAAGCGACCGAAGGGCACTTCTAATCTCGACCCGCTGCTGCACTGGAGATTCGCCGATATGAATTTCAGTTCCTGGCCACCCGGTTTGCCGCACGATCTCGTCGTGCCGCAAACGTCGCTCTACTTTAATCTTGATGTTGCCGCCGCGCGCTATCCCGAGCGGCCGGCGATCATCTATTACGACAGTGTCATCAGCTACACCGAGCTCAAGCATCAGGTCGATGCGCTGGCCGGTTTTCTGCAGCAGCGTTGTCACGTGGCCAAGGGCGATCGCGTGGCGTTGTACGCGCAGAACAGTCCGCAGTTCGTCATCGCCTATTACGCAATTCTGCGCGCGGATGCGGTAGCGGTGCCGATCAACCCGATGAACCTGCACGACGAGCTGAAGCACATCGTCAAGGACAGTGGATCGAAGGTTATCGTGTTCGATCAGGTGCTGGCTGCGAACGTCGTGCCGTTAATTGCCGGTGGCACTCTTGCACACGCGATCACTGTCACGCACTCCGACTACCTCACGGCTACGACGGATCTGCCCGTGCCGGAAATCGTGTCGGCAGCGCGCACAGTTGTAGAAGGTGCGACGGCCTGGGCCGATGCAATGGCTGCGCAGCTTGTTCCGTCGGCACACACTGCCAGAGCAGGCGACTACGCGGTGATTCCGTATACCTCCGGCACAACCGGTGAACCGAAAGGTTGCACGCATACCCACGCGAGCGTCATGCATACCGCGGTCGGTGCCGCCGAATGGGTGCGCATGGCGAAGGACGGCATCGCGCTGGCCTGCCTGCCGATGTTCCATGTGACCGGCATGCAGAACGGCATGAATACTCCGATCTGGCTGGGCGCGACCATGGTGATCATGACGCGCTGGGACAAGCGCTGCGCCGCGCTGCTGATTGCGCGGCACAAGGTGACTGCATGGACGGCTATTCCGACCATGTTGATGGACTTCCTCAACCAGCCAGATTTGCGCCGCGAGGAGCTTGCCACGCTGTCGGTGCTGTCCGGCGGCGGCGCGGCGATGCCCAAGGCTGTCGCCGAACGGATCGAATCGCTCTGGGGCATTCCGTATATCGAAGGCTATGGCATGTCCGAAACCATGGCGCCCACGCACATCAATCCGCCGCAGGCACCGAAGGCGCAGTGTCTGGGACTGCCGATCTCCAATACCCGGGCGATCATCGTTGATCCGGTGACGCTCGAGCCGGTACCGCGTGGCGACGCCGGCGAAATTCTCGTCAACGGCCCGCAGGTATTGACCGGTTACTGGAACAACCCTGCCGCTACCGCCGCCGCCTTTGTCGAGGTTGATGGCATTCGTTACCTGCGCACTGGCGACCTCGCTTTCGAGGACGAGCAGGGCTACTTTTTCATGGTCGATCGCGTCAAGCGGATGATCAACGCATCGGGCTACAAAGTCTGGCCGGCCGAGGTCGAGGCGTTGCTATACGGTCATCCGGCGGTGCAGGAGGCCTGCGTGATCGGCTATCACGACGCGCATCGCGGCGAGAGCGTCAAGGCGCTGGTCGTGCCGCGCTCTGGTGTGGAGGCCGATGCCGACAACATCATCGCCTGGGCGCGCGAACACATGGCCGCGTACAAGGTGCCGCACGCGATCGAATTCGTCGATGTCTTGCCGAAGACCGCTACCGGCAAGGTGCAGTGGCGTGCGCTGCAAGAGCAGGAAAATGCCCGCACACACGGCGCGACTGCTGCCGCTCACTAGCGCAGTGCCGACAGAATCTTCCGCATGAATAGCCGTCTGGAAACCACATGAGCCAACGCGACAACTACCCTCATTTCCTTCCGTTGCCCACGCGCTGGAAGGACAACGACATCTACGGCCACGTCAACAACGTCGAGTACTACAGTTATTTCGACACGGTCATCAACACCTATCTGATTCTCGAAGGTGGCCTGGATATCCACGGCGGTGGCGTCATCGGCGTCTGCGCCGAATCGCATTGCAAGTTTCTCGGCGAGCTGGCCTTTCCGGAAACCATCGATGCGGGCCTGCGCGTCGAGCATCTGGGCAACTCCAGCGTGCGCTACGGCATCGGCCTGTTTCGGCCCGGCAGCGATGTACCGGCAGCGGAGGGCTGGTTCGTCCATGTGTTCGTCGATCGTGCGGAACGGCGTCCGACGCCGCTGCCGGCGCCCATGCGGGCTGCACTTAAAAAGCTGAGGACGACGTCATGAAGGTGCGCGCTGCCGTGCTGCGGGAAATGGGACTGCCGGCGCCCTACGAGCAATCGAAGCCGCTGACCATCGAGACCGTCGAGCTGGCGCCGCCGGGTGCTGGCGAACTGCTGGTGCGGGTGCTCGCGGCCGGCCTGTGTCACTCGGATCTGTCGGTCATCGACGGTTCGCGGCCGCGGCCGATGCCGATGGTTTTGGGGCATGAGGCGACCGGCGAAATCGTCGAGCTCGGTGCGGATGTCAATGGCTTCGCCGTGGGCGATCGCGTGGTGTTCTCATTCGTGCCGATGTGCGGCCACTGCGAGCCCTGTGCCGCCGGTCGCCCGGCGCTGTGCGAACCTGGCGCGCAGGCGAATGCCAGCGGTCGATTGCTCGGTGGCGGCATGCGCTGGCATGACGGCGGCCAGCCGCCGCTTCAGCATCATCTTGGCGTGTCGGGCTTTGCCGAATATACCGTCACGTCGGCACATTCGGCCGTGCGTATCGATAACGATCTGCCGCCTGAAATCGCCGCGCTGTTCGGCTGTGCGGTGATGACCGGCGTCGGTGCGGTCATCAACACGGCGCGCGTGGCGCCGGGTGAGAGCGTGGCGATTTTTGGACTTGGCGGCGTGGGCCTCGCTGCGCTGCTTGGCGCGCGCGCCGCTTCGGCGTATCCGCTGATTGCCGTCGACCCGGTACCGGAAAAACTGGCCCTTGCGCTTGAGCTGGGTGCCGACTTTGCTATTGATCCCACCCGCGAAGATGTCGTTGCGATGATCCGCGAACATACGTGCGGCGGCGCCACGCACGTGATCGAATCGGTCGGCAACGAAAAGGTGCTGGCGCAGGCCTATGCGGCGACGCGACGCGGCGGCACGACGGTGACAGTCGGCCTGCCGGCGCCACAGCAGATGCTGAGCATTCCTGCAGTGAGCCTCACCGCCGAGGAGCGCACGATCAAGGGTTCGTATATGGGATCGGCGGTGCCGAGTCGTGATATCCCACGCTATGTGGCGTTGTATCGCAACGGTCGGTTGCCGGTCGATCGGCTGCTGTCGCATCGTCTGGGGCTGGATGAAATCAACGTGGGTTTTGATCGGCTCAAAAGCGGCGAAGCGATTCGCCAGGTCGTGCTGTTCGACTGAGTTGTCGGCGGCTTAGGCTGCAGCCACAAACAGCCCGACCACGCAGGCCATGCTGCCGAACCAGACCAGGCTGCGCAGCGTGGCAAAATCCATGATGTAGAGCACACCGTAGATCAGGCGTAATGCAACCCAGGCGATCGCCAGCATGTCGATCGAATGCTGTTCGGCATGCGCATACTGCGCCACCAGCACGGCTGCCGCGAACGCAGGGAAAGCTTCGAAGCTGTTGAGCTGCGCGGCGTTGGCGCGGCCGGCGGGACCGCTGAGCGCCGCCAGAAAGTCGCGCGGATGACGATTGGCGCGAAAGTCATAGCGCCCGATGAACTTGGCCACGCCAGTCCATAAAAACGGCATGAGGATCCCGATCAGCACGCACCACAGGCCAATAGTCATTGCGATTGCTCTTGAGTCCGGTGGGCGTCAGATTTCGCGATCGCCGACCAGCACAACATCTGCCGGACGGTGCGCAAACAGGCCGACGGTGACGACGCCAGCGAGCTGATTGAGATCGCTCTCCATGGCACCGGGATCGGTGAGCTGCCAGCCGTGCACGTCGATGATCCAGTTGCCGTTGTCGGTGATCACGCCGTCGCGCCACACCGGCTGGCCGCCGCGCTTGACGATTTCGCGGCCGATCAGGCTGCGCGCCATCGGAATCACCTCGATTGGCACCGGAAACTTGCCGAGCAAGTCGACCTGCTTGCTGGAGTCGATGATGCAGACAAATTTCTGCGAGGCCGCGGCGACGATCTTTTCGCGTGTCAGCGCGGCACCACCGCCCTTGATCAGACGACGGTGCGTATCGCATTCGTCCGCGCCGTCGATGTAGATGTGCAGAGGGCCGGCGCTGTTGAGATCGAGCACCGGGATGCCGAGCTTTTTCAAATGCGCGGTGGACTGCTCGGAACTCGACACCGCACCCTGGATGCGGTCGCGCAGGTCGGCCAGCGCATCGATGAAAAAGGCCACGGTGGTGCCGGTGCCGACGCCGACGATGGCGCCGTCCTCGACAAAGCGGATGGCGGCTTCGCCGGCCTGGCGTTTCTCGTTGGCGTTGCTCATGCGTCGATTCCCTGCGGATTCATTCAAGCGGTTTTATTTAGCCGTCCAAACGGTAGCGTCTGACGGAAGATCGATAGAAGGCCTGCAAGTCATTCCAAGGCGAGAATCGTACGCCATTCGGATGCGCTTACCGGCATCACGGACAGCCGATTGCCCTTGCGCACCAACGCCATGTCGGTCAGTGCGTCGACCGTCTTGAGTTCGTCCAGGCTGATCGTGCGGCTGAGCTTCTTGACGAACTTCACTTCGACCAGCATCCAGCGCGGTTCTTCCGGCTTGCTGGTCGGGTCGAAATAGTCGCTCTTCGGATTGAACTGGCTGGGGTCGGGATAGGCATCCGTCGCCACTTCGGCGAGGCCGACGATGCCGGGCACGGCGCAGTTGGAGTGGTAGAAGAAGACCTTGTCGCCAGGGCGCATGCCATCGCGCATGAAGTTGCGCGCCTGATAGTTGCGCACGCCGTCCCACGGTTCCTGGCCCTTGCGCTTGAGATCGTCGATGGAAAACGTCTCAGGTTCGGACTTCATCAGCCAGTGTTTTGGTTTCGCATGACTCATGCGTCTGTCTCGTTGTCTTCGGTAGCGCTACAGTCGATCAGTTCGCGCTCGGTAGCGATGAAATCCAGAGGCACGTCCCAGTCGGCCTCTTCCAGTAATGGCAGCTCCTGGAACGCGTAGGCGATGCCGACCAGCATCGGCTCGGTCGGACGCACCTGCTCGTTGAGAAAGGCGAAGCTGCGGTCGTAATAGCCGCCGCCGTAGCCCAGCCGTTGGCCGCGGCGATCGAAGCCGAGCAGCGGCACCAGCACCAGATCGATCTGGAATGGTTCGAACAGTTCTTTCGGTTTGACCGGCTCGGGAATGCCATAGCGGTTCGGCTGCACATCTTCGCCAGCTTGCCACGGCGCAAACTTCAGCTTTTGCCCCTTGCTGATGACGGGCAAAAGGAATTGCTGGCCGCGATGGGCTAGCGGCGGGATCACCAGATTCAGCGGCAGCTCACCCTGCGTTGCCCAATAGCCGGCGACGCGTGCGTCGGTCAGGTACTCGGGCAGTTGCTCGAGGCTGCGGCGCAGGCCTTGCGCGGCGGCGATACGTTCGGCGGGGGCAAGCGCGCGGCGGCGTTCGGCCAGGCTTTGGCGAAGTTCGCGGCGTTGGGCGGTGGCGTCCACGTGTCGCGCGTCTCCCGTCGAAAGCGCGCTTTGTTGGCGTCGCTGCTTGCTGCTAGTTGTCACTGCATACCGGTTGTCTTCAACATCGTCTTGAGCAGACGACAGCCGGATAGAAATAAGTGGCGTTTACCGCAATGCCGCTGCCCACCAAACGACCTTGATCCAAAATGGATCAGGTGGGAGAGCTACATGGTCTAAAGGCTTTCCGCACGAAGCGGACATGCGCAACAACCGATGTGAAGCCGACCCGGGGCCGTAATTAGGAACAAGGCAAATGTAAGAGTGTGCTGGCGCACATCGCAGAAAACGCCGGGTTTGATTTTATGCTCTTGCCGCCGAATGCGCTAGCGAGTTCGGACTGGCCGGGTTCATGATCTGGCGCGATTTGGCCGCACTCAATACAGCTTGTGGCGAACGCGTGATCTGGCCAGCGCATTCGGATGTATGCGAGTGCGGATTAGCGCTTCAATCCGTCGATTTCCAGCGCCGCATCCAGCTTGCTGCGCAAGGCAGCCAGTCCGTCGCTGAGCCGCCGTTCCTGGCCGTCGTGCTGCTTGCGCAACAGCAGAAATTCGTGCGCGACGCTGACAGCGGTGAGCACGGCCAGCCGCTCGAAGCTCGGCGCCTTGGCGTTGGCGCGCAGCTCGCGCATCTTGCGATCGAGAAAGCTGGCCGCTTCGATCAGGCCCTCGCGCTCATCCGGTTCGCAGGCAATCAGGAATTCGCGATCAATCAGTCGCAGGGCGACCGGTTCAGTGCTCATAAGCTGCTCTCAATTCCCGTTGCCCCAGTTCCATTGCCTCAGCCGCAAATACGTTCAACCGTTGCTCTCCAGCGATTTCAACCGCTGGATCATCGCCTCGACCCGCCCGCGCGCCTGCTCGTTGCGCGCCATCAGCCCTGCACGTTCGCCAGACAGCTGCTCCTGGCTATGCCGCAGGCTGCGGTTTTCCTCATGCAGCCGGCGCACCGTTTCCAGCAGTCGATCAAGCTGATGGCTCAGCGCGGCCAACTCCTCGCGGACAGGGTCGGAATGGACGGGATCGGGTGTGCTCATGGTCGAAACTATAGCAGGAGGCTTGCTGGAAATTGGCGCCAAACAGCGTGCCCGCCGGCAGGAATCCGCTGGTGGGCGGCGCCTGCATTAAACTGACCGGTATTCTTTGAAGGAGCACCGCCATGGCGGATAACGAACTGGTGGGTTACGACGAGCTCGACACGCTGGCTATCAGCCTGCGGCTGGGCACCGAGGCCAGCGAATTGCACGGTTCGCTGTGCGGCTACCTGGCTGGTGGCGGGCTGCTGGGCAAGGTCGCGCTGTTGTCCGCGTTGCAGCTCGATGGCGAAGCGACGCATCCCTCGGCCGACGATCAGGCGCTGCTGGATAAACTGGCCAGGCAATGCGAAAGCGAACTGGCCGATCCCGAACTGGGTTTCGAGCCGCTGTTGCCGGCGGACGATCGCCCGCTGACCGAGCGCGCCGAAGCGATGGTTGACTGGTGTCGCGGCTTTCTCGGCGGCTTCGGTCTGGCTGGCACCAGCGCGCATGCGCAGCTCTCCGAAGAGGCGCAGGAAGTGCTGCGCGATCTGGGCACCATCGCCGCCTCGTCGTTCGACTTCGGTAATGAGGATGAAGACGAGGACGCATTGATCGAGGTACAGGAATTCGTGCGCATCGGCGCGATGCTGCTGCATACCGAATGCACGGCGCACGGCAAATCGGCTAGCGGCACCTTGCATTGAAGCGAGCGGCGCCAAAGCTTTCGGCCATTGGCTCAGCCGGTTTTGGCGCTGGCGGCGTCAGTCTGGCCTCGCTCGCGATCACGCCGGAAGAGTTCGCCAGTCGTCGCCACCAGCTGATGCAGATGGCCGGCGACGATGCCGTCATGTTGATCGCCGCGGCACCGGAGCGCATGCGCAACGCGGATGCGGCGTGGCCGTACCGGCAGGATTCGGACTTTCACTACCTCGCCGGCTTCCCTGAGCCCGAGGCGGTGCTGGCCTTGCTGCCCGGTCGTCAGCACGGCGAGGCGGTGCTGTTCTGTCGCGAGCGCGATCCGACGCATGAGCGCTGGCACGGCGAGTCGATCGGCACGGATCGCGCGGTGGCCGAATTCGGCATGGACGACGCGTTTCCGATTGAGGATATCGACGACATCCTGCCCGGCATGATCGAGGGGCGTGCGCGCGTCTATTGCCATTTCGGCAGCGAGCCCGAATTCGACGCACGCCTGCTCGGCTGGATGCGTCGACTGCGCCAACTGCGCGGCGGCGGCGTGGTGCCGAAAGAATTCGTCGCGCTCGGTCATCTGCTGCACGATCTGCGTCTGTACAAATCGCGCGCGGAATTGAAACTGATGCGGGCGTCGGCTTCCATCGCGGTGGACGCGCATCTGGCCGCGCTGCAGGTCGCCGTGCCCGGCCGGCGCGAGTACGAAGTCGAAGCCGAACTGCTTAGCGTGATGCGCAGCCGCGGTGCGGTCTCGGCGTTCGCGCCGACGGTCGCCAGCGGCGTCAATGCCTGCGTGATGCACTACCAGAGCAATCGCGCGGCGCTGCGCGACGGCGAACTGTTGTTGATCGATGCGGGCGCCGAACTGGACTGCTACGCGTCGGACATCAGCCGCACGTTTCCGATTGGTGGCCGTTATAGCCGCGAGCAGCTCGCGCTGTACGAAGTGGTGCTGGCCGCGCAGCTGGCAGCGATTGACGAAGTGCGGCCAGGAAATGCTTTCAACGCGCCGCATTTGGCGGCAGTGCGCGTCCTTGCCGAAGGCCTGTGCGAGCTGGGCCTGCTCAAGGGCAGTGCCGATGCGGCGATTGCCGACGAGAGCTACAAGCGCTTTTTCCCGGCCAAGACTGGCCACTGGCTGGGCATAGACGTGCACGACGTCGGCGATTATCGGGTCGGTGGCGAGTCGCGCGTGCTGGAGCCGGACATGGTGCTGACCGTCGAACCGGGCCTGTACATTCCACCGGACGATCGCTCGGTCGCCGAGCGCTGGCGTGGCATCGGCATCCGCATCGAGGACGATGTGGTGGTAACGCGCGATGGCCACGAGGTGCTGACCGAGCGCATGCCCAAGGAAGCCGAGGCGATTGAAGCCCTGCTGGCAGCTCGATCGTCGACCTAGGCGACGCGGCTAGGCGATCAAGGCGAATGCATCACGTGTGAGGTTTTCCGGTGCGCCATCGGTGCACACTACGTCGTCCTCGATTCGTATGCCACCGTACTGGCGAAACGCGTCGACCCTGGCCCAGTCGATATCCTTCGACTCCGGTTTGCTGCGCAGCTCGGCCAGCAGCATGTCGATGAAGTACAGGCCCGGTTCGATCGTCACCACCATGCCGGGTTCCAGTACGCGGGTCATGCGCAGATACGGATGGCCGTCTGGACGGCTGATCGTGCCGCCACGTTCGTTTTGCTGGAAGCCGGCCACGTCGTGCACCTGCAGGCCAATCGGATGGCCGAGTCCATGCGGCATGAAGGTGCTGGTGACACCTGAGGCCACGGCGCTCTCCGCGCTCATGCGGATAAAGCCGTGCTCGCGCAGGACCTCGGCGAGCACATGATGCGCGTGGATATGCAGCTCGGGATAGCTCTGTCCGGTGCGGACCTTGGCCGCAAAGCCCTGCTGAGCCTGGTTGACGCTGTCGATCAAGGCCTGAAACTCGCTGGCGTCGGCTGAGGCGTAAGTCCGCGTGATGTCACTGGCATAGCCGGCAGCGCTGGCACCGGCGTCGATCAGAAATGAGCGGCTTTGCGCTGGCGGCGCGCGATCGAAATTCGTGTAGTGCAGCACGGCGCCGTGTTCGTTGAGCCCGACGATGCTGGCGTATGGCAGTTCTGCATCGTTCTGGCTTGCGGCTGCCAGATAGGCCATATGGATGCCGAACTCGCTTTCGCCGGCACGAAACGCCTGTTCCGCGGCGCGGTGTGCGCGGGTGCCGATGCGGCTGGCCTCGCGCATCAGTTCCAGTTCGTAAGGCGTTTTGTAACTGCGGTACCAGTGCAGGTAATCGAGCACAGCCGGCGGATTATTCGCTTCGATGTTGTCCATGGCCGAGTAACCCGCCGCGATTACCGCGCGCCTGCCACCAGGTAATTGCGCCACCGCTTCGGCCGCGGTGCGCACGATGCTTATATCGAACGAGTCGACCCAGTAACCGGTTGGCGCATCCGGCACCACGTGCCAGTAATCGCGCGGTTGCAGAAAGATCAGTTTGGGCCTGTGGCCTGGCGTGTAGACGATCCAGCTGCCCGGCGCATCCGTCAGCGGCAGCCAGTGCTTGAAGTGCGGGCTGGCGATGAATGGCTGATCCTGATCATCCAGAAACTTGCGCAGCGGCATGCCGGCGGCAATCAGCAGATGGTCAAAGCTTGCAAGAGCGAGTGCCTTGTCCGCGCGTTCGCGCAGTGTGCTGAGATGTTGGGGATAGAGCGAAGCGAGACTGGAAGCGGGCATGGACATTCCTGCAGATGAGCGGTGGCGTATGAGCATCGTGCGCAACGTGGCTGCCAATCATACGGCCATAAATAAGGCGCGCATGATCGCGCGCCTTGAACCCAACTGCCAGCGGGCCGTCAGTTTTTATCGAGCCAGCTGTGCAGTCGCTCTGAGTCAATATCACTGATGGCTACGATGCGGTAGCCGGCCCACACCTGACCTGGGCTGGCGGCGTGGTCGTGCCATTGCTCCTGGATGCCTATTTCAATCAACGCGGCGGCGTTCAACTCCTGACCCGATTCGGGCAGTGACAACTTGACCTGGAACAAGGCTTCGCTGCGCGGTGCCTGGGTGCTGATCAGCAGCATGCCGTTGCTTGAAAGGTTGCCGACATAGCCGATCATTCGACCACTGATCATATCGGTGACCTGCGCCGGAAAGGTCACGCGCTTGCGTTCGATGCGGCGCTTTTCGCCGTAGTTTTCTCTTGCGTTCATCCGCGGTCGGACTCCTGGCGGCGGCTCTGTGCCGAAGCGTTCGGCTGGCGCAGACTGCCGGTGAGGCTACGCCATGCGCGATCAAGTATTCCTTCGCGCTGGGTAGGTACTTCAAAGACACGGCCGGCAACAATCTCATGCGCGAGCTGTGCGATATTCATCTCCTCGCCACGCTGGCCGCGCCGGGTGACCAACAGGCAACGGCCGGATACCGGTGAGTGCCACGCGAGCTTGCGTCGAACCATCTGTTCGGTGGCCGGGTCGGTGAATTCGAACCAGCTGCCAAACGGCAGGTCGTGCAGATGCTGCTGCATCGCCAGTTCGCGTGGATCGATCGTGGCCTCCTGCGGGAGCTCGGGAGCGCTGGGTTCCTGGCTGGCGGTTTCGCCTAGCCGCTGATGCTGCTTCAGGCGCAGCGCGAGGTCGGTAGTACTGGGCAAATCGATATTGGAGTCGGGATCATCCAGCCCGAGTAATCGCTGCGCGACTTGCACAGCCTCCTCGGCATGCATGCCGATTTGTTGCAGCCCGACTTCCACGTCCACCTGCAGCTGTTCGCGATCGTGTATCGGCAAACGGCCGAGCAGTTGGTCGGTGATCGCCAGTTGTGCTTCGAAGGCGCCGCTCTGTTCGCCGTGACGCAGCAGCGTAAGCGCCAGCACGTCGGACCAGGCGCGGTCGAGCAGTGCGCGCAGCAGGCCGCGTGGCGGCGTCTGGATGAAGCGTTCGGCCATGTATTCACTGGCCCGCTGACGCGCCTGATCCAGCCGCTCGCGGCCCTTGGCGGCCTCAAGATGGCGGCTCTCGGCGGTCTGTGCCTTGCGCGTCAGCAGGGATAGGTGATGCTCGATGTCGGCCAACAGGCTGGTGTAGAGGCCTGCCGTCGGCGGCTCCTGGTTGGCACGCGCGACCAGTTGATCGAGCTTGGCGGCGAGTGGCCGACCACTTTCGTCGTCACTGCCATCGAGCCAGTCGTGCGCGGCGGCGGTAACGGTATCCAGCAGCTTGCGCGCGGGATGCTCGCGCTGCTCGAGAAATGCAGGGTCCGCCACCGCAATACGCGTCACCGGCAGTTGCATGTTGCCAAGCATGGCGTACGCATTGTTGCCACTGCCTTGCAGCTGCTGGCCAAGCTGCTCAAACAGCATGGCGACCAGATCCACCGTATCGCCTTGTTCGTTGCTGAGCTGCGTTTGAGGCGCGCCGGCTGGCTTGCCGATATTGAGCTGGGTCAGCAGCTCTTCCCGCAGTCTCTGGGCGCTGCGTAATTCGCGGCTGGCCTGATCGGTAACCTTGACCAGATGCTGTTGCAGGGCGCCAAGCGCAACCTGCAACTCGTCGGCGCTGGCGGCGCGGCCGGGCGGCTGGCCGTGTGCTGCGTTACCGGTGGTGCGCCGCTGCGTGAGCAGATCACGCAGCGATTCGAGCACTTCGATGGAACCGCCGGATGCCATGGCTGAGGCGCTCGCCTGGCGGACCTTTTCGGTTGGCACGACCGCTGTCGCTTCCGGCATGGCAGCGCTTGGTCGGGCGTTGACCTGGCGCGGCACCGGAATGCTGCGCAGTTCCGGCAGGATGCCGTCCTCCCGCAGCCTCGCGTTCACTGTGGCATAGACCGGCGCGAGTGCCAGGATCAGATGCTCCTCGAAACTCTGCATCAGCAGCAGGTGGTGTTCCAGCGGCAACTCGAGCACGACGCTGGCGGTGTGGATGGCGTGCGTCAGCGCATAAGGTCCGATGGGCAGCGAACGACCTTCCAATGGCGGCGCACCGATCAATACGGCCAGCCGATAACCCAGCTCGTACAGCACGCTGTTGTGACGCATTTCGCCGCGTGCGCCAAGCCGCTCGATCGACATCACCATTTCCTGCTCGGCCTGATCGAGCAGTTGCAGCGACAGTCGCGATCTCGGGTTGGCAGACGCGTCAGCTTTGACGGCGGCTTTGTCGATATCGTTGAAGGCTTCGGCGAGTTCCAGCAGGAACCGTTCTTCGAAGGCCGTGCGGTCGTGTATCACGCGCAGCCGGCTGACCAGAAAGTCCTGCTGCTGCTTGGAAAGCTTGGCGTTTTCGGCCTGCTTGAACAGCTTCTGTTCGAAGTCGCTCAAACATTGATGCAGCGGCTCCTGCAGGCCTTCCACGCAGAGCGTATAGGTGGACTCAAGCAATCGCTGCGCACGCGCAGGCCAGCGTCCGTCTTTCAGACGGAATGATTGATACGCCTCGAACCGACGACGTCGATTCTGCTCGACATCCATGATGAACTCGCCCCTGTCCCCAGTTGGGTGAGTTTAAGCCGCTTGTCACAGACGCGCTACTCAAGAATCGTGTATGGGCCGGGCAAATTCGGGTCCGGTCTCAGTCCAGAAAACTGGCAATCACGTCATTCAGAAAGCGCTGGCCAAGTGGCGTGGTGTGTAGCTTTTGCAAATCGTCTGTCAACCAGCCGCGCTGGCGGGCGGCGTCCAGTGCGGGTGCGATCTTGTCCGGCGCGAGGCCGGTACGGGCGGTAAAGTCGTCAGCCGGCACGCCGTCCACCAGCCGCAGCGCGTTGAGCATGTATTCGAACGGCAGTTCACTGGCATCGATCACGCTGGCGCCGCCAATTCGTGCGGCGCTGTCCCCAGCGTCCATATAGGCCTTCGGCAAGCGGGATTTCCAGCGGCGGTGAATTCGTCCGTCGGACGTGTCGCTGACCTTGCCGTGCGCGCCGGCGCCGATGCCGAGGTAGTCGCCAAAACGCCAGTAATTGAGGTTGTGCACACAGCGCCGATCGGGCTGTGCGTAGGCGGAAATTTCATACTGGCCGTAGCCGGCCGCGGCCAGCACCTGCTCGCAGGCTTCCTGCATCGCCCAGGCGTGGTCGTCGTCCGGTAGCGGCGGCGGATTGGCGGCGAAGGCCGTGTTGGGCTCGAGCGTGAGCTGATAGTGCGAGATGTGCGTCGGCTGCAAAGCCGTGGCGCGGGCCACGTCGGCCAGCGCGCCGTCGAACTGCTGCTGGGGCAGGGCGTACATCAAGTCCAGATTGATATTGCGGTAGCCGGCATCCTGTGCCGATTTCACGGCTGCCTCCGCTTCGGCCGCGGAATGGATGCGACCAAGTCGCTTCAGCTTGTCGTCGTCGAAGCTCTGGATGCCGAACGAAATGCGATTGACGCCGGCCGACAAATAGCCATCGAAACGGCCGTGTTCGACCGTGCCGGGATTCGTTTCCAGCGTGACCTCGGCATCGGCTTCAAACGGCAGCCGTTCGCGCGCACCGTCGAGAAAGC